>Ga0180215_1000985_pt1 | contig 32767 bp, 28 predicted proteins | sample eDN3rd37CBELigBY_FD_128871 | JGI IMG/M metagenome (GOLD analysis project Ga0180215, IMG submission 128871) | Enriched backyard soil microbial communities from Emeryville, California, USA - eDNA 3rd pass 37_C BE-Lig BY (version 2) (version 2) | ecosystem: Environmental > Terrestrial > Soil >...
GAGCGCAACGTCATCATCGACGACGGGGCCTCGGTGGCCCATGCCGTGGTCGGCGCCGACACCTTCGTCGGCGAGGACGCCCGGATCCAGCGCTGCCTCGTGGGACGCAACTCCCAGATCGGACCTCATAGCCACCTCTCCGGTGACGTGGTCCTTGCCGACGACTCGGTCATCGGCAAGGGCACGCGCCTCGGAGCGTAATGACGAGGCTCCCCCCGGTCGGGGGGAGCCCTTTTTCAAGGAGTAATCAATGACCAAGAAGGTACGGGTGGCGATCCTCGCCGGAGGATTCTCCTCCGAGCGCGACGTGAGCCTGAGATCCGGGGAGATGGTGCGCCGCAACCTCGACCCCGAGCGTTACGTCGCCGAAGTGATCGACCTGAAGGACCTTCTTCCGCCCGCTTCCCTCTCCTGGGCCGACCTGAAGGCCCGCCATGACGTGGTTTTCATCGCGCTTCACGGCGAGGGGGGCGAAGACGGCACCCTCCAAGGAGCCCTGGACCTGCTGGACATGCCCTACACGGGCTCCGGGGTCTACGCGAGCGCGCTCGCCATGAACAAATGGCGCACCAAGCAAGTCTACACGGCCAACGGGATTCCGACGGCCGACGCCCTGGCCTTCGACCTGCGCTACGCGCCCATGCCCGAACCGAGCGAGGTCTCGCGCCAGGCCGAAGCCCGCTTCGGCTACCCGTACGTTCTCAAGGCGGATAACCAGGGCTCCAGCTTCGGGGTCTACATCGTCCGCCGGGCCGAGGAGTTCGAAGATGCCTGGAAGGGCGCGGCGACCTACAGCCCGGAGATCCTGATCGAGCGCTTCGTGCCGGGCAGCGAGGTCACCTGCGGAGTGATCGGCGGCCATGAGCTCCAGGCGTTGCCGATCGTCGAGATCGTGCCGGCCGGGGAGTGGTTCGACTTCGAGGCCAAGTACACTCCGGGGGCGGCTGAAGAGATCGTGCCCGCGCGGATCAGCCCCGCGCTCACCGAGCGGGTGCAGGAACTCGCCGTCAAGGCGCACAAGGCCTTGGGGTGTTGGGGAATGTCCCGCACCGACATGCGGATCACTCCGGAAGGCGAGATCTACGTGCTCGAGACCAATACCATCCCCGGCCTCACGGAAGGCAGCCTCCTGCCCAAGGAAGCACGGGCGGCGGGCATCATGCTGCCGGAGCTCTTCACGCGCTTGCTCGACTTCGCCCTGATGCGGCACGCCGAGCGCCGCCCCATGGGGTCCACGACCCCCTGAGCGGCCAAAGCCACACCCGATCGTTAACGCCCAAGCCCGCCGGACGCATGTCCGGCGGGCTTGAACTTGGGCGAGCGGACGCTAGGCGAGCTTGCGCTGCCGGCCTTCGACCCGCGAGGCGATGTAATCCGGCACCTGCTCGGTGGGAATCCCGAAGGCGACCGCGAACTCGCCGAAGAGAATCGACTCCGCCTGCTTCATGAAGCGCTGGTCGATCTGGCCGAGCTTCCGGCCCTTGCCCTCGGCCTCTACCTTACGGGCATGGATCGCCATCGTCAGCTTGATGAGATCCTCGCAGTCATGAGAGTCGAGCGCCGCCTCGTAATGCTTCACCAGATCCTGCGTGGACTCCTCGTCGTAGGCCTCGTGGGGAAGGCTGGGAATCTTGTCGATCAGGCGATCGGCCTCCTCCGCGGAGATGACGGGACGCATGAAGACCGGGGTATTCACCGGAGCATAGATGACACAGTTCTCATTGAAGGGCTTCAAGACGTAATAAAGCCGATGACCCGGAACATTGAGGTGTTTCGGCACGGTGATATCCGTTACCTTACACGCACCCATCTTTCCGTAGATGATAATATCGTTTACCTTATACACCGCATACTCCTCGCTAAATTACCGCCATTCCTCATTTTACCACCTATTTTTAATGCGAGGTAAGTCAATACACCCAAGGAATCGCGAATTCCTTGGCGGTTGAAGGCCTGATCAACGTTCCGCCAACCTTTCAAGTACTCGCAAGGCCTCCCCGGCACGGAGGGCGTCGTCTACGCCGGATCCGCAACCCGGAGCGCTCGTTTCGTCGCGGGTCGTACAGGCAGGCGAGAGATTCTGGTACAATGACACGGGTGTTTCCAGACTCATGAGCCGCGGGCGCTAGGCCCATGAGCCGCGGGCACCAGGAGGGCAAGACTTTGCTTACATCGTTCCAGCCGTTGATCTACCTCGCGGTGCTCGTCCTGATGACGATCGCCCTCATCCTCGCCTTCGTCCCCCGGCGACTGGGCCATGCCATCGCCTGGATCTCCGCCTTCGCCTACGGGAGCTGGATGGCCCTGGCCGCCGGCACCACCCCCTCTCGACTCGTCGCCTTCGGCATCACCATGGCCTTCACCGCCCTGGGCTTCGTCATCGAACCGCTGACGCGTCGCTTCGACCTGCGCGTCCGCTGGATCGACCAGCGCACCGCCTGGGGCGCCATGATCGGCGTCCTCGTCGGCCTCTTCCTCGGCGGCAGCCTGCTCGTCGCCCTCCTGGGAGCGCTGATCGGTGCCGTGGTCGCCGAACTCACCGACCGACGGGCCCTCGACCATGCCTTCCGCTCGGGAGTCGGAGCCGTCCTCGCGCTCTTCGGCCCCGACGGCCTTCGCCTGCTCTTCACCGTGGTAATCATCAGCGTCTTCATGTCGACCTGGGGACGGGTTTCCGTCCCGACACTCTAGGAGGGGAAATGCGCGTTCGTGACGTCATGACCAAGGAAGTCTGGACGGTGACTCCGTCGATGACCATCCAGGAGGTCCTCGAGCTCTGGGAGAAACACCGCGTTAGCGGCTTCCCGGTCGTCGACGGGGATCGCGTGGTGGGCATCGTCACCGAGGGAGACCTGATCTTCCGCGATCGCCCCCTCAAGCCGCCCGCGTACCTCTTCCTCCTCGATGGCCTGATCCAGCTCGATAACCGCGAGCACGTGATCGAAGAAATCAAGAAGACCGTCGGCGCCCATGTCCGCGACGTCATGACCAGCCCGGTCGTGACCATCTCGCCCGACGCCGACATCGCCGAGGCCGCCTCCCTGATGGCCGACCGCGGCTACAACCGCCTGCCAGTGGTCGACGCCGCAGGTCGCCTGGCGGGCATCATCAGCCGCGCGGACATCGTGAGAACGCTCATCAAATCCTAGAGCAAACTCGTTGCTGCAGGTCAGCGAGCTTTGGCGTTCAAACCTGCAATTACACGGCTCTTGGGTGACGCTCGCTGCCTTTCGCAACAGCCGCGGGCGCTAATCCCCCCGGCGCGATCTCAAGATGGCGCCGTTTCCGTCGACATGAACCTTGGAGGGCATATGCGCAGAGGCTGGCTAATCGCGATTCTCGGCATGTTCTTGGTGGCGGCTCCGTCGACTGGAGCGGCCGCCAAGACCTTGGTCATCGGCACCGAACCCAACTTCCCGCCGCTTTCCTACCTCGAAGGCTCGCGGATCGTGGGCTTTGAGATCGACCTGATCCAGGAGCTCGCCAAGGGCATGGGCGATACCGTCCGCCTGCAAAACGTCAGCTTCGGCGATCAGCCCAAGCTCCTGGCCTCGGGCAAGCTGGACGCCGCCATCTCGTCCTGGACCATCACCCCGGAACGCGCCAAGACCCTCGCCTTCTCGGATCCCTACTTCGACGCGGGCCAAGCCATCGTCGTCACCCAGGCGTCGAAGCTGCGCACCCGCCACGAACTCAAGGATCTGATCGTCGGCGTCCAGCAGGGCACCACCGGCGAAGCTTCCGCCAAGTCCCAGCTCAAGAACCAGGGCGTCAAGCCGTACGCGGACATCGCCCAGGCCTTCGAGGAGCTCGACGGCGGTCGGATCGGGGCGGTCGTGGTCGACTTGCCGGTGGCGCTCAACGAGATGAAGCAGCGCAAGGGCCTCAAGATCATCGGAGGCACCCTCACGGCCGAGCGCTACGGGATCGTCTCGGCTCCGGGCCAGAAGGCCCTGATCCAGCGCCTCAACGCGCAGCTCGCCAAGATGAAGGCTGACGGCCGCTACGCCAAGCTCTACGCGAAATGGTTCGGCCAATGACGACCAACCCCAAGATCCAGACTGGCGTCCTCTTACCTCCGCCGCCCCCCGAAACACCGACCCGCGACGGGGCCCAGGTCATGGCCCTGGTCACCCTGCTCCTCCAGGCTTTCTTCAGCAACTTGGGCGTCAAACTGATCCTCCTGATCCTGGCCATTCAGACGGTCGTGGTCATGGGCATCGTCACCATGGTCGTCAGCCATCAGCGGCAGGAAGCCCTCACGCAGCTCCAAAGCGAACTCCTGTTCCGTACCAAGGCCATCAACCTGGGGATCATCACCGAAACCGACCTCTACAACGGCCCCAAGCTGATGCACCTGGTCAGTGAGGTCAGCCAGCTTCCTAACGTGCTTCACCTGCGCCTGGTGAACCGGGAGTACGTGGTCATCGCGAGCACGGACGCCGAGGAAGTGGATCAGACGACCGATCCGGCGGATCCCGAGGCGATCGCCCCTCTGCGCGAGCTATCTACCGTCCTTTCGACCCGCGAGCCCATCTCCGTCGAGGAACGCGGCAAGAACGGCCATACCCTCCGGATGATCGCCCCCATGCTCGTCATGGATCAGCCCGCGGCCGTCGCCGAGATCGAGTTCTCGCTCGAAGCCCTCGATCAGAAGCTCACGCTCCTGCGCACCCAGGGCCTGCTCATCGGCATCCTCCTGGTCGTCTTGATCTCGGTCGGCCTGATCGTAGGCCTCAACCGCATGGTCATCGCCCCCCTGCGCCGCCTCACGGACACCACCCAGCTCATCGCCGCAGGCGCCTACGCCCCCGTGGGAGCCAAGGCCGACGGACCGACCGACGAAGTCGGCAAGCTCTACCTCGCGATCGACCAGATGGCCGCCGAGCTTCAGGAGCAGCAGAAGCAACTGCTCGAGCAAGAGCGCTACCGCCAAGAGCTCGAAATGGGCACCAAGATCCAGCAGTCCATGCTGCCCCAGACGCCGCCGGTCATCGAAGGCCTCGATATCGCCTTCTACCTGAAGCCGGCCGACGAGGTGGGCGGTGACTACTACGACCTCGTGCCGCTGGAATCCAAGCGCCTGGCGGTCGCCATCGGTGACGTCAACGGCCATGGCCTCGGGGCCGCGCTCTTGATGGCCATGGCCAAGAGCGCCTTCCACATGCAGGTGGGCCGCGACCCGGACGCCGCCACGGTCATCACCGGCCTCAACGAGATGGTCTTCTCGGCCACAGCCGAGCGGCGCTTCATGACCTTCTTCTACGCCCTGATCGACCTGCAGGAACGCCGGATCCACTACACCAACGCGGGCCACCACTACCCGTACCAGCTTCAGGCCCGTGACGGCCGATTGGTCTCCCTGAAGCCCTCCGCCTACCCGCTGGGCGTTCGCCCGAATACCCAGTTCCCGGTCCGCGAGACCACCGTCGGGCCCGGAGACGTCCTCGTCTTCTACACGGACGGCATCATCGAGGCCAAGAACCCGCAGGGCGACGAGTTCGGCTTCGAGCGCCTGGAGGAGCTCATCTGGCTTCACCAGCGTCAAAGCGCCGCCAAGATTCGTGAGGCCATCCTGGCGAGCCTGAGAGAGTTCCAGGCGGGCCAACCCCAGGACGACGACGTGACCCTCATGGTCCTCAAGCTCAACGGAACGACCCAGCCACTGTCCTGATCGTCATTCCCGCTCCCCCTCTCGTCATTCCCGCGAAGGTGGGAATCCAGAGCGGGCCCACCCGGTGCAGCCAAGCCAACGTCGGACATCGTCCGTCATTCATCCAGGCCCGCCCGCGAACACTCGCGGGGCGGGCCTCTTGCTCGTAAGACGGCGCCATGGTCTTGGGCCCTCTGCGCCTCTCACCTGGACCCCGGGTCGAGCCCGGGGTGACGGGCGACGAGGTGACATGCAAAAAAGCACCGCTCCCCGTCGGGGGAGCGGTGCTCGGATGGTTGGCGTTTAGCGGACGGCGGCGGCGGCGTCCACCAGGCCGTGACCGAAGTACTGGTCGAAGCCGGGCTCACCGAGGTCCTTGGCGGTCTTCTCGAGATGCGCCTTGACCTGGGCCTGCTTGAGGTTGGGGTACTTGCTGCGGATCAGGGCAGCCACGCCGGCAGCGGCGGGGGAGGCCATCGAGGTGCCGCTCATCTTCTTGTAGTTGCCGGGAACGGTCGAGAGGATGTCCACGCCAGGGGCCGCGACGGTCACGGTCTTGCCGAAGTTCGAGAAGCGGGCCTTCTGGTTGTTGACGTCGGTCGCCGCGACCTCGATCACGCCGGGGTAGGTCGAGGGCAGGTGAGGAGCCTTCTCGGGGTCGTTCAGGATGTTGTTGTTACCGGCCGAGGCGACGAGGGTCACGTCCTTGTCCAGAGCGTACTGGAGAGCCTCCTCGAGGACCTTCGAGCGCTTGTAGAGACCGAGGCTCATGGTCATGACCTTGGCGCCGTTGTCGGCCGCCCAGACGATGCCTTCGGCGATCGTCGCGTCCGAACCGCCACCACCGGCGTTGAGGACCTGGACGGGCATCAGGCCGGCGTCGGGGGCGATGCCCGCGATACCCACGCCGTTCAGAGCCGCCGCGGCGATGCCGGCACAGTGGGTGCCGTGACCGTGGGCGTCGGTGACCGCCGAGGTCTTGGTGAAGACGTTGTAGGACTTGACGATCTTGTCCTTGAGGTCGGGGTGGTTCATGTCAGCGCCGGTGTCGATGACGGCGATGATGGTCTTGGCGTTACCCTTGGTGGTCTTCCAGGCGGTGGTGGCGTTGGTGTTCGAGAGGGCGTACTGATCCTTCATCATCGGATCGACCGCTTCCGACTCCAGGATGACCTGGTTGACGTAGTCGACGTACTGCACGCGACCGGTCTTCTGGAGCTCGGCCATCACCTGCTCAGGAGTCTTGCCGTCCGGAACCTCGACGACCATGGTGCCGATCGAGGGGATGACGCGCTTGGCCTTGATGCCGAGGCTCTTGGCGCCGATGCCGGGGGTCAGCTTCACGACGATCTCGCGACGCGAGGTGCCGTTGCCGCGGAAGTCGTTCTGAGAAACGGCCGGGGCGTTGGCTCCCATCGGAACCACGGACGAAGGCATGCCGCAGCCAGCCAGAATGGCCGAGGCAAGGAGGGTTCCGGTCAGCATGCGGAAGCGATTCATCGAAGCAAGTTCCTCCTACTGGATGGGGGTGAAGGTTTCCCGGGTCGAGCCGGGACTGAATTACTTATAGACAACCGAGGGTTAAACTTGCCTTTAATTTCGAGATTCCCGTGATTATTTTCGCCAATTCTCCAAAAGCAGGCTGGGCCGGGGTTCGCTCCCCAGCCCAGCCTCAAGATCGTGTAAGCGCGTTGCGTTTAGCGGATCAGATCCTGCTTGGAGAGCGTCTTCACGGGGCCGAAGGCCTTCAGCTCCGATTCGATTTGCTTGGCGGGGGCCACCAGGACGAGCGCATAGTCTCCGGAGGGCAGGTACTTCTGAGCCGCCCGGCGGATGGCCGCCTGATCGACAGCCGAGATGCGCTCCGCGAAGCGGGTCAAGTAGTCCGCCCCCAGGCCGTAGAACTCGATCCGGGTGAGCATCCGGGCGAGATCGGGGTTGGATTCCAGTTGCATCGGGAAGTAGCCGAGCATGGAGGACTTGGCATCGGCGAGTTCCTTGGGGGTGACGCCGTCCTTGGCCATGCGCGCCATCTCGTGCTGGATGCTGACGAGCGCTTGCTTGGTCGAGGCGGTCTTGGTCTGGAGGCCGACCATGACCGTGCCCGAGGTTAGATCCATGCGGTTGGAGGACCAGACGCCGTAGGCGAGGCCCTGGCGATCGCGCACTTCCGAGAAGAGGCGCGAGTTCATGCCGCCGCCCAGGATGGAGAGCATCAGGGTGGTGGCGTAGTACTCGGGATCGTTCCGCTTGAAGCTCTGGTTGCCCCACATGACGTAGGACTGGTTGACGTCCATGTCGATGAGCGTGACGTGCTTGCCCTTCACGGGAGCGGGAATCTGCGGGGGCTCGGCGCCCGAAACCTGGCCCTTCCAGTTGGCGAGGGCCTTACCGACGCGATCCTCCACCTCGGCGCGGGTGACGTCTCCGACGATCACCGCGAAGGCGCCGTCAGGACGGTAGCGGGCCTGGTGGTAGGCGACGACGTCCTCGCGCGTCAAGGCCGAAAGCGAGGAGATCGTGCCCAGGTTCGTACGGCCGTACGGGTGCTGGCCGAAGATGGCGCGGTCGTAGGCGGCCCCGAGCACGGAATCCGCGTCGTCGAGGCTGCTCTGCAGGCGGGCGATCGCCTGCTGGCGCACCCGCTCGAGCTCCAGGGGGCTGAAGGCCGGCTGCGAGAGGACATCCCCAAGCAATTCCAGACCGGTCCCCAGGTCCTTCTTGACGACCGCGAGGCTCGCGACCGCCATGTCGGTATCGGACCCCACGTTCAGCGAGCCGCCCACGAAGTCGATCGCCTCGGCGATCTCGGTGGCCGAGCGCGACGCCGTGCCCTTGGTCATGAGGGTCGCGGTGACGTCGGCGATCCCCGCCTTGCCGGCGGGTTCGTAGAGACGGCCCGCGCGGAAGACCACCTGCATCTGGACGAGGGGAAGGTCATGGCGCTTGACCAGGATGACCTTGAGACCGTTCGCAAGACGGAATTCCTGGGGCTTTGGCAGGGCCGAAAGCAGCTGGGTCTGGGTCTTGGCGTCCTTGGCCGGCGCCGCGTCGGCCGGAGCGACGATGGCCGGCTGAAGGAGCAGGGTAGCGGCCAGCAAGATGCCGGCAAAAGGCGAAGCCTTGGCGTTCAGGGTCGGGATCACTTCTGCTCCTCCTTGGCCGAGCCGGTGGACTCGGGAATCAGGGTCACCACCGAGCGGTTCTCCTTGGTGAAGTAGGTCTTGGCCACGCGCATGACATCCTCGGGAGTCACGGCGCGGACCTTTTCCACCAGCTGGTTGGCGAGCTTGTAGTCCTTGAGGGTCGCGGCCTCGCCCAGCACGTTGGCGACCTGCTCGGCTTTTTGCTGACCGAAGAGGAAGGACGCTTCGACCTGGTTCTTGGCTTTCTGGAGCTCACGCTCGCTGACGGGCTCGGTTTTCAGGCGCTCGATCTGGGCGAAGAGGCCCGCTTCGAGTTCGGCTGGCTGTTTGCCCGGCAGGAGGGTGCCGTAAAGGAGGAAGAGGCTGGGGTCGATTTGCTTCGACATGTAGGTGCCCACGTCCTGGGCGATCGCCTTCTGGTAGACGAGATCCTGGTAAAGGCGCGAGGACGCGCCGTTCGCGAGCAGGTTCTCTAGTACCTGAAGGGCGTAGAGGTCCGGATGCCCGTAGGCCGGGATGTGGTAGGCCACCATGGCGCTCGCGGTCTGGACCGGGCGGACGATCTCCGAGCGGCGCTCGCCCATCTGCTTGGGCTCGACGGTCACGACCTTGGGCGGGACGGGCCCCTTGGGGATCTTGCCGAAGGTTTGCTGGATGAGGGGCATCGCGTCCTTGGCCTTGAAGTCGCCCGAGACGATCAGGGTGGCGTTATTGGGGTGATAGTAGCGCTTGTAGAAGTCCCAGGAGTCCTGGCGGGTCAGGCCATCGAGATCGCTCATCCAGCCGACCACGGGCCAGCGGTAGGGATGCGCCTGGTAGGCCGTCGAGCCCAGGATCTCCCACATCATGCCGAAGGGGGAGTTCTCGGTGCGCCAGCGGCGCTCTTCCTTGACCACCTCGACCTCGGATGGGAACTTGGACTCGGGGATGATCAAGCCGGTCATGCGGTCGGCTTCGAGCTCGAGGGCCAGCTTCAGCTTGTCGGACGAGAAGGTCGCGTAGTAGGCCGTGACGTCCTCGGTGGTGAAGGCGTTGTAATCGCCTCCGTTGGCTTCCACCAGGTCCTTGTAGCGGCCGGTGGGGTAGTTCTTGGAGCCCTGGAACATCATGTGTTCGGTCACGTGCGCGAGGCCGGTCTTGCCGATCTCCTCGTTGCGCGAGCCGACCCGGTACCAGACCTGGACGGAGACGACCGGAGCCTTGTGGTTTTCCACCAGTAGGACCTTGAGGCCGTTGGCGAGCGTGTGCTCCTGGACAGGGATGCGGCCCACCTGGGCGGCCGAAGCGGAAGGCGCCGGAGCGGGAGTCGCCGGTGCCCCGATGGCGGGCATCCCCGCAGCGACGACGATCGTCGCCGCCAGGGCGAGGGCAGATGCGTTCTTCATGGGTCCTCCATGGTCGCCGGAACCCGCAAACTCGGGCCCCGGTATCGTCACACCCCTCCAGTCTACCGAGGGGGACGGCATCACGCCAGCCGAGCGTTGAAGGATTAAATCGCCGATAAATCTTCGTCAGAAGTTGATTGAATCACGCGAAAACCTCCCCGTTCCGTCCATAAGAAGCATGGGGGCACATGCAGAAAGGGATGACGTATGGACGTGAAGATCAAATGGGGGGACACCCTCGGCGCCTTGGCCCGCAAGTTCGGCACCTCCGTGCAGGACCTGGCCAAAGCAAACGGCATCCAGGATCCCAACCGCATCTTCGCCGGGGCGAGCCTCAAGGTTCCCGGTGACGCCGCCCGCACCTCGGGCCAGGCCGCGAGCCGCTACGGCGGTTACGCCAACGTTCAGGCCGCTTCCGCCACGGCCCCCATCTCAGGCGGTCCCGCCGTTCGCGCTGGTAACGTCCCACTCATCAGCCAGTACAACCCTTCGGGCAACAATGGCTCGTACTGGAACGGCCCCGCCAACTGCGGCCCCACGTCCATGGCCATGTTCGCCCGTTCGCGTGGTTACGGCGAAGGCATGACCGATGCGCAGCTGATCAATCACCTCGGCAAAATTGGCGGCACGAGCAGCCAAGGAACGGGCGTCAACGGCATCGTCTCGATGGCCCAGGCCATCGGTGCCAAGCCCCAGGCCCAGTACCGCGTCTCGGTCGACTGGATCGCCGACCAACTTCGCTCCGGCAAGCAGGTCGTCGCCAACGGCAACTACCATGCCATGCCCCCGCACGAGAACCCGAGCCGCCACGGCGGCCACTTCGTCGCGGTCGTCGGCATGGATTCCAAGGGCAACTTCCTGGTCAACGATCCGGCCGACCCCAACGTCCGCGCCGTGAGTCCCGAGGCCATGACCCGTTTCCTGCGCACCCACCAACTGGGCGGCAACGCGATCGCCTTCTAAACTTCAGGAGCCACCCGTGTCCGAAAGCGAAATCAACGTCTGCACCATGTGCAAGGAGCCGGAAAGTCCCGAGCGCATGGGCAACTTCTACGACGCCGTCAGCGAGAGCGGCATGCGACTGGTACACTTCTGGGTCTGCAACCCTTGTGCCATTCCACTGGGAGTCGGTCAGGGCGAGATCGATCCCGAGATGGGACAAGGCCTCTACTGAGCGACCAGCTTCAAGACGACGCCCGCCGGCCCCTCTGGGCTGGCGGGCGTCGTCTTGAGGGGGTCGTTAGCCGACCGAGATCTGGTAGCCTCCGTTGGGGTTGGAGCGGATGAAGGTCGCGAGCTGATCGCGGGTGAGGGCGATGGGCGCCCCGCCATTCTTCCAGGCGGGATCGTGCACCAGGAAGCGGCCATTGGAGTCGAGGCCAATCACGGCGACGTAGTGCCCGCTGGTCTTGTTGGGGTTGATATGCGGGTACATCGCGTGGTAATCGCCGTTCGCGACCACCAGCTTGCCCGCGCGCAGCTCCGAGGCAATCCAGTCCACGTTGGCGCCGGGGCCCTTGGTCACGGCCGACTTGCCGATGCCCTTGGCCATGGCGGCGATGCCGTTGACGTTGGTGCCGTGGCTGCCCGTGCCGCCCATCTTGCCGAGGTGGTTGATGAGCGCGGCGTCGCTCATGGACTTCCCGTAGCCGAAGGCGCGGGCGATGATGGCCATGGAGGTCGGGCCGCAGTTCGCGGGGCCGTTCCAGTAGCCTCCCGACGCGCCCGCCGGCGAGTACTGGTTGATGTAGGGGGCCTTGCCCGCCTTGGACGTGGTCGAGGGCTGGGGCGCCGAAACCGATGCGCCGCCGGGAAGCTTAAGGACCATGCCGGATTGAATCACGTTGGGGTTGCCGCCGATCACGCTCTTGTTGAGGTCGTAGATCTCGCGCCAGCGGTTGCTGTCGCCCAGCGTGCGGCCGGCGATCGCCGAGAGCGTGTCCCCGCGTTGCACGGTCACCGTTGCCGCAGGCTTCGGGGCAGGCTTCTTCTCAGCGGGCTTGGCGGCCGGCTTGGGCTTTTCAGCGGGCTTCGGCGTAGGTTTGGGCTCGGCCTTGGGCTTTTCCGCGGGCTTCTCAGCCGGCTTCTCCGCAGGTTTGCTTTCGGGCTTGGGCGCTTCCGCTGGCTTGGCCTCAGGGGCCTTAACTTGCGGTGCGGCCTCGGGTGCAGCCGGAACCACGACCTGAGGGGCGGGCTGAGGAGCAGGAACGGCCATCTCCAGCCAGGAGACCCCCAGCGGGTTCGACGGAGCATAGGGCTGGGGTGAGACGACCATCGGGGTATCGACCCATGCCAACCCGAGCGGATTGGCGGGAATCATCGCCGGATAGGCAACGGCCGGAACGACGGGCGCCTGGGGGAGAACCGCCAACTGAGGAGCGTACGGCGGCGCCATGACGACGGGAGCCGGGGCGACGACGGCCTGAGCGGTCGGCGAGAGCATGATCTGATCCGGCCGCAGCGCCCCCTGAACCGGAATGACCACCGGAGGCTGCGAATACGCCGGAGTTGGCGCCAGGGCTGGAGTGCTCCCGGCCAATTGGCCGAGGCGCTGCAACATGCCTTGATACGTAGCTGGCGAAGTTGGCTGCATAGGCGTCCCCCTTTACAGGGTTATGTGGCGAATCGGGCTCAATCCGATAAAAACGGCGTTAAGCCCTAGCAAAAATTTCTTAACCTAGCTGACTTCATTCGTGGCGGAGGCAGGCGATGGGCGAGAGGTTGGCGGCGCGATGCGCCGGGTACCAGCCGAAGGCGATGCCGGTCAGGAGCGAGAAAATCAGGCCGAGGCTCGCCTCGAGCACCGGGAAGACAAAGGGCCAGGGACCGAGGGTGGCGCTGAGGATCAGCGACAGCAGCCAGGCGAAGAGAGAGCCCGCAGCGACGCCGAGGAGGCCGCCGAGGCCCGCGAGGATGGCCGCTTCGACCAGGAACTGGCGGCGAATTTCAGCCTTGGTGGCGCCCACGGCGCGCCGGATGCCGATCTCGCGGGTGCGCTGGGTGACGGTCACGAGCATGATGTTCATGATGTTGATGCCGCCGACGCCCAGGCAGATGAAGGCGATCGCCCCTTCCAGAGCGCCGATCAGCAAGCCGACCATCTGCTCGGTCTGCGCATCCTTGATCGGATCGGTGACGTTGAAGTTCTCAACGCCCCGGTGCCGGTTCAAGACGATGGCCTTGGCGGTGTGAGCCAGGCGGGCCAAGCCCATGGTTTCCAAGGCGTCGGGCGTGGCCCTCACGACGATATCCTCAATGCCACGAGATCCGGCGATCCGATCCGTGTAGGCGGGTTCGCTGACGACGACGGCGCCGTTCCAGGTCCAGAGCCCGCCCTGCCCCAGGGCCGGCTTCGGCTTCATGACGCCGACCACGGTGAAGCGCACGCCCTTCAGCTTGATCTCCCGACCCAGCGGATCGCCTGCGGGAAGCAACTTTGAGACGGCGTCCGAACCCAGGACCGCGACGCGTGCGCGGCTCCAGATATCCGCCTGGGTGATGAAGCGGCCCTTGGCGACTTCCAGCTCGTAAAAGCTCAGGGCATCCGGCGTGGTGCCGACCACCTGGATCTGCTGGCCCTCGCGCGTGCCGTAAGGGACCCGCTGCGTATAGGTGTTCAGGACCGTCGCGCCCCCCAGCGAAGGCGCCGAACCCAGCGCCCGAGAGTCGAAGCGATCCAGCGGCTGGGCCGTCTTTCCGGTCTTCTCGTCGCGCCAGCGCCGCGAGACGGTGATGATGTCCTCGCCGGTGGCCGCCCGCAGGCCGTGCTGCATGTAATGCCCCAGTCCCAGGAGCGTGCTCGCCAAAAAGACCAAGGTGCCCACGCCGAGGATGATACCCAACAGCGTCAGCAGCGTGCGCACGCGCTGGGCGTTGAGCGTGGAGACGATCGTCTTGAGCTGTTCGACCAAGGTCACGGGCTACTCCGATCGCAGGCAGAGGATGGGGTCGAGCTTGGCCGCCTGGCGGGCCGGATACCAGCCGAAGAAGAGGCCGATGCCCGCGGAGGCGAGGACGGCGACGACGATCGCCGGCTGGCTGACGATGCCCACCCAGCCCTTGTTGATCATGGGGCCGACCCAGGCGGCGAGCTGCGCCAGGCCGATGCCGATCGCCGCTCCAATCAAGGCTCCAAAGAGACTGAGGACCACCGCTTCGACCAGGAACTGCTGCATGATGGCCGCCTGCGGCGCGCCCACCGCCTTGCGCAGGCCGATCTCGCGCTTCCGCTCGGCCACCGCCACCAGCATGATGTTCATGATGCCCACTCCGCCGATCAAGAGGCTCATCCCGGCGATCAGGCCGACCACCAGAATCATGCCGTAGAAGACCGAGTAGAAGCCCTTCAAGAGGCCTCCGAAGTCCAGGAAGCGAAAGTCGTCCACGCCGTTGTGACGGTGCATCAGGATGGCGTTCGCCCGATCCAGGAGGGCCTCGTTGCGGGACGGATCGCGGCTCGTCAGGGTGATGGTCGAGACGCGCCCTCCCGCGTTGATGACGGTCAAGGGCACGAGGGCGAGGTCGTTCCAGTCGAAGCCGAAGCTCATGCCGGACTTCGAGGCGTATGCGAGCCGGCCGACGATCCGAAACCGCTCGGACTTGAGCACGAGCTCCTTGCCGACGGCCTCCTCACCGGGGAAGAGCTTAGAGGCAAGCGTGTCGCCGATCAAGACCACCCGGCTGCGCGATTGCATATCGGCCGCGGTGAGGTTCCGGCCCTCGGCCACCTCGAAGACGAAGGCATGGACGAAGTCGGGGTCGGTCCCCACCATGTCGGTCTGCAACTCGGGCTGGCCGGGCCGGCGAACCTGGGTCTTGCCGGCCTGCTGCAGGACAGTCGCGCGCTCCACGTCGGGGAGTCGCTTGAGCACCTCAGCGTCGTCGACGGTCAGGCCCTTGGTGTAGCTAGAGGTCTTGCTTGCCGCCCGCTTCGGCTGATCCGGCCAGAGCATGATGAAGCGGGTGCCTCCCACCTCCTCGACTCCCCGGACGAGCGTCGCGAGGCCGCTCTGCGCAAGGCTGGTCAGCAGGATGACGGACGTCACCCCGATGGTGATGCTCAGAACCGTGAGAAACGACCGCAGGCGGTGATTTCGCAGGGTCTCGGCAGCCAGGCGCAGGTACTCGCCGAGCATGCTAGAACTTCGCGGCGTTATCAGCCGAGGATGCCGGCTTGATTAGAACCTCGTCGCCCTTCGCCAGGCCGTCCACGACCTCGATCTGGTGGTCGTTCGTCAAGCCCAGCGTGATGGTGCGGACCTCGGGCTTGGCGTCGGCGCTCTTGGCGGGAAGGGTCACCGTGGCCTCGTTGCCCTTGCCGCGGATGACGGCCTCGACCGGCAGATACAGGGCATCCGGCTTGCGCGTCACCTGGATGTCGAGATCCGCGGTCATGCCGGGCTTCAAGAGCTCCGTCGGCATACCCGACTCGGCCTTCAGGATGGTCTCGACGGGAAAGGTCTGAAGGGAGTCCTGGGAGGACTTGCCGCCCTCGGCCGCCGGGGCCACCTTGTGGATCGTCCCCAAGAAGACCTTGCCGGGCGCCGAATCCACCCGGACCTCGACCGAGAGGCCCTTCGTGACCTTGCCGATGTCGATCTGGTTGAGGCTGCTCTTGAGGATCAAGCGATCGAGATCCGCCACGGTCAGCATGCTCGTACCCTGGGCCGTCGCGGAGACCCCCGGCGAGACCATCTCGCCGACCTCGATGCCGCGCTTGATCACGGTCCCTGCCATCGGCGAGCGAATCGAGGCGTAGTCGAGCTGGTCCTGCGCGGCCCGCAGGGCTACCTCGGCCTTGGCGAGCTGCGCCCGGGCCTCCATGAGCTCCTCGGCCCGCGCCCCGGCCTTGAGCCTGGCCAAGCGCGCCTTGGCGGCCTCACGCTGGGCGCGCGCGCCGTCGAAGTCGTTGCGGGCCGACTCGGCGTCGCGCAAGGTGATGGTCTCCGCCTTCACGGCCGCCTGGCTGCGCTGATACTCGGCATTCGCGCGCTGGTACGCGGATTCGGCTTGCTCGAGCTGTGCCTCGGCCTCCCGGATCTCCTCGGGTCGCGCCCCGGCTTCGAGCATCGAGAGGCGGGCCTTCATCATGTCGCGATCAGCCTCCGCCCGGGCCCGCTCGCGCTCCATGTCGGTCGTGTCGAGCTTGAGGAGCAACTGCCCCTTCTCCACGCGATCGCCCACGTCCACCAGCAACTGTGCCACCTGACCCGCCACCCGGCTCTTGATTTCGACCTTGGTCAACGGCTCGATGGTGCCGGTTTCGGAGACCACCACCTCCAGCGGCCCTTGCGCGACCGCGACGGTCTCCTGCTTGGGCTTGGACGCCCCCTTGGAGGCGAGCAACGCGGCGGTTCCCCCGCCCCCCACGACCAGAACCAGGACGCCGGCGAGGATCCACTTCTTACGGAACATGCGCTTCACGGGGGCTCCTTTATTCGGATCGGCCCAGCGCGAGCGCGAGCTCGGCACGGGCAATCTGGTAATCGACTTCGGCTTCGATGCGCTGCGTTCGGGCGGTCAGCAAGCTGCGGCGCGACTCATGAACCTCGACGAGCAGGGAGTAGCCCTGCGCGAACCGGGTCTCCATCCAGGTAAGGGTCTTCGCCGCCACCCCACTCGACTTGCCCGCTAACGCCAGTCGCTGCTGGGCATTCCGAGCGCGAATGAGGGCGATATCGATGGTGGAACGGACTTCCCGGCGCGTTTTGGCGAGGGTGGCCTCGGCGATCGCCAGCTCTCCCTCCGCCCGGGCGACTTCGCGCCCGATCCGTCCGTTGTCGAAGACGTTGAGGTTGGCCGAAAGCCGCGCGTCCCACGTGCCCGAGAAGGATCCTAGCCCGCGCGCCCCGCTCAGAGGATCGAAGGGGTTATTGCCGTGCTGGTAGGTCGTGATGAGCGCGAGCTGGGGCCAGCGATCGCCGTGAGCCGCCGCCACGCCCGCTCTTGCCGCTTCGACCCGAGCCTGGGCCGCCTGCACCCTGGGATGCGCCTCCAGGGCACCTTCGACGTCCGGCCAGACGCTTGCCGGGGGCGCGGCATCGGAAGCGACCTCCAGCGATGCCAGCTTTCGGGGAGAATCCGGAGCGATCCGGACCTCGGAGGCCGGCAACCCCACCAGGACCGCCAAGCGCACGCGCGCCTCCTCGGCCTGCGCCTGCAGGCGAAGCAAGGCATCCTGGGTGTTGAGGGCATCCACCTCCGCCCGGTCGACGTCATTGGGGGTCAGCCGCCCGAGGCCGTAACTGGCCTTGGTCAGCTCCAAGGCCCGTCGGGCTTGCACGATCGTCTCTTGCTGAACCTGGGCCAAGGCCTCCTGGCGCGCCAGGTTCCAGAAGGCCCGCGTCACCTCGTAGGTCAGATCCGCGCGGGTCATCAACGCTTGGTGGGTCGCCGCGTCGCGGTTGCGCTCGGCCGCCCGCAAGCCCTGCATCAGCTTGCCGCCCGTGAAGATCGGGACGGTCAACCCCACGGTCCCGTTGATACCCGTTTGATCCGTGGTGGTTCCGGCGACGTTATCGGCCAAGAGGCCCGTCTGCGCGTGACGCCCCAGCACGGACGCGTCCGCCGAGAACTGAAGCCGCTGCGCGCTGAGATCCGCCACGCCGAGTCCCGCCTGCGCGACCTGCGTCTCGGCGATCACGGCATCGGGATGGCTGGCAAGCGCCCTGGCAATCGCGGATTCCAGGGTCAATGCCGTCGCCGCGGCAGTTTCGACAGCAGCCTTTTCGACCGCGCGATCCGAGGTCGGCTGGGCGATCGCCATCGGCTGCGGGAAGGCCCCCAGTGAAACAGCAAGAAGCGCCGCCCCCAGCAAAACGGGTTTGCGCCGAGAGGAACTGCGCGAGAGGCTCATGCGCGCACCTGCCCGTTCGTCGCGCTCCGCACCTCGTCCGAGAGGATGCGGCCGTCCCGGAAGCGGATGATGCGGTCGGCGTACTCCGCCACGTCCGGCTCGTGCGTGATCAACACGACCGTCATGCCCTGGCGGTTGAGGGAGGTGAAGAGGGCCATGATCTCCTCGCTGGTCTTGGAATCGAGGGCTCCGGTGGGCTCGTCCGCCAAGAGGATCTTGGGGCGGTTGACGATGGCGCGGGCAATCGAGACCCGCTGCTGCTGGCCGCCGGAGAGCTCGTTGGGCTTGTGCTCCTTGCGTTCCGCGAGGCCCACCTGCGCGAGCGCGTCGAGCGCCCGGCGCTGGCGCTCGGCAGGGGGAACCCCGGCGTAGAGCATCGGCAACTCGACGTTGGCAAGGGCGGTCGTCCGCGGCAAGAGGTTGAAGCTCTGGAAGACGAAGCCGATCTTCTGGTTGCGAATCCGCGCCAGTTCCTCGTCGTCGTAGCGGTCCAGGGGCAGGCCCTCGAACTCGTAGCTTCCGGAATCGGGGGTGTCCAGGCAGCCGAGGATGTTCATGAGGGTGGACTTGCCGGAGCCCGAGGCTCCCATGATGGCGACGAATTCGCCTTCCGCGATGTCGAGGCTGACGCCGTCGAGCGCCCGGATTTCTTGATCTCCGGTCTGGTAGCGGCGGGTGAGGTCCCGGATTCGTATCATCGCATCCCCCTGCTGGCCCTGAAACACCCTCATGATAACGTCTTTACGTCTGCTTGGGAACGAGAGCCTCCAGTTCCTGGGGTTGCAAGCGCGCGACGAGGCGCTCGATCATGCGCTTGGGCTCGTCGGTGACGAAGTGGATCTCCTGGACCGGGGGAGTCTGGCCCAGGGTCTTGTCGAGTGACATGGGCTCCGAGAGGCGGACGACGAGGTTGGTTTCCCCGCCGACGGCGAGGTAGGCCTTATCATCGACGACCTGGAGTCCGTCCCCCGTCTTGGGCGGTTGGGCCATCATGACGTGGGCTTCGGCGATCCGCTCGTAAGGGATGAAGGCGCCGGCGAGCGCGCCGTAGCGAAGATCCAGCCCTTCGGGCGTCAAGCGGTGGGGAATGGATCGAAGGCTCGCGAAGAGCATGATGAGCCAGAGGACGGCGTAGAGCGCGAGCACCAGGGTGACGATGCGCAGCCACGGCCAGGGGATCAGGAGCTCGATGACGGCGATCTCCAGCGGAGTGGTGAGGAGCACGATCCCCATGACGAGGCCAATCGGGGAGCGGCTATGGTACGCGAACGCGTCGCTTCCCAGCGGGCGGCGGCGCATCCAGGCGTAGAGGCTGTCCCAGAGCCGGAACTCCATGACCAAGAGCCGAGCGGCGGGAGCGGGCATGACGTCGCTGAGGGCCTTCTCCAGGCCTTTCCAGGGATCCCCAACCGCGCTTCTAAAGCCCTTGACGGACTTGTAGAGGCTCCAAAGGGCCCAAAGCAAGAGTCCGCCTTCAAGCGCGGCCACGAGGCCCAGCGCCAGGGGGCCTTCGACGCGGCCCGTGAGGTAGAGGGTCAAGAGCATCACGGCCATGACGACCGAGAGCCAGGGTTTGTACTTAGCGAACATGGCCACCTTCCAGAAGTTCCTAGTGGAGTGTAGGGCGTCGGGCTGCGGCACGCAAGGGAACTGGTATGATGGGGCCATGCAAACCGTCGATAGCCTCACGCTCGCCGCCGTCGCCCGCGAGCTCAACGCGCGCCTGGAAGGCGCGCGCCTCGAAAAGATTCACGTCCCCACCGCCACCGAGATGATCTGGCAGCTCCGGGGCTACCGCGAGGTCTTCCGGCTCCTGTTCTCGGTACGGGGATCGTTCTCGCGCTTGCACCTCACGGAGAGCCGCCCGGACAACCCCGCGCAGCCTCCCATGTTTTGCATGTTGCTGCGCAAGCACCTGGAGGGGAGCCGCATCCTGCGCGTGGAGCAAGTGGGGCTCGAGCGGGTGATCCAGGTGGTGACCACGGGGCGTGACGAGCTTGGGGATCCGATCGAACGGGTGCTGGTCGCCGAGCTCACGGGCAAGCACTCCAACTTGATCTTGCTGGATCGTCCCGACGGGACGGTCCTGGGCAGCCTGCGCACGGTGACCCAGGCCATGAGCCGCGAGCGGCAGATTTACGCGGGGATTCCCTACGATCCGCCGCCCGTTCCGGCGAACCGCCGCGATCCGCGCGACGTTTCGGGCGCGGATCTGCTCGACATGCTGTCGACTGGCGGCACGCTCGACGCAGCCATTCTGGCGGGCGTGCATAGCCTCAGCAAGATTGCCATCGCCCAGATCTGCGAGGACGCGGGCCTGTCGCCCAAGACTCCCGCCCAAGAGGTGGAGTCGGAGGGCCTGGCGCGGCTCGCGGCGACCTGGGAGCAAGCCATCACCAATATCCGGGCGGGAGTCTTTCATGCCCAGCGCGAAGCAGGCAAGACCTGGGATTACCGGGTGCTTTGGACACGCGCGGAGGCGCCGCCTCCGTCGGATGCCAACGCCTTGCTGGACGGCTACTACCGGGGCATCGAGACGGGCGAGCGGCTGGAAGCGATGCGTGCGACCCTGGCCAAGGACGTCAAGGAGCGGCTTTCCAAGCTGGCGACGCGCCAGGAGCGGATTCGCGAGGGCGTGTTGGCGGGCGAGCGGGCCGAGGAGCAGAAGCAATGGGGCGAGTTGATCCTGGCGTACGGCTACGGCCTTAAGCCCGGAGCCGAAGCTCTCGAAGCGCCCAACCACTACCTCGAAGACGCCCCCCTCATCCGTATCCCGCTCGATACGCGCCTCACGCCGACCGAAAACGCCCAGCGGTACTTCCGGCGGTATCAGAAGGCGAAGGCGGGCGTGGAGGTGAGCGAGCGTCTCTTGGCCGAGGGGCTGGAGGAAATCCGGTACTGGGAGTCGGTTTCGACGGCGATCGCCCAGGCGACGCGGCTCGAGGACTTGCTGGAGGTGCGTCAGGAGCTCAACCCCGAGGTTCCGGCCAAGGGTCGGCCGCCGCGTGGGACCAAGAAGACTCCCGAGGCGCAGCCTAGCCGGTTCGTGTCGAGCGACGGCCTGGAGATCTTGGTGGGCCGTAACAATCGCCAGAACGATCTCTTGACCTTGAAGCTGGCGCGGCCGGATGACTGGTGGTTTCACACGCAGATCATTCCGGGGTCGCATGTGTTGGTTCGGACGTCCGGGGGCGAGTTGCCCGAGCGGACGCGGGACGAGGCGGCGATGCTGGCGGCGTGGTACTCGCAGGCGCGGGCGTCGAGCAAGGTGCCGGTGGTCTTCACCAAGAAGCGCTTCGTGAAGAAGCCGTCGGGGGCGAAGCCTGGGATGGTGATTTACGAGCAGGAGCGGACGCTTTTCGTGACGCCGGATGCCGAGGCGATCGCCCGGCTGGCGCAGGAGGGCTGAGGCAGCCTCGGGCGCTAGGGCAAGCCGTCTCCGGGTTGCGGGGGCGTGATGCGGTCGGGCGACACCATGAGGATCGGTCCGAGGACCGGTTCGAGGGGCGCTTCCGGCAGTCGGCCGAGCAGTTCGGCGAGGACGTGCGGGGGCACGACCTCGGGACGGATCTCGGTCTGGGCGTAGAAGAGGAAGCTGAGAGTCCTGCGGGCGTAGGTCGTGCCGACCAGCCTCAAGAAGTACTCCCAATCGAATGCCGCGAAGGGGCGGGCCAGCATCGAGAGGCCGTCGTACCAGTCGCGGCGTTCTTCTTTATGGGAGAGGATCTTGCGGAAGAGGACGTCCTCGGGGCCCATGAGGGTGAAGGTGAGGCCGTCGATCTGGGCGGCACGGGCCCGTTCGAAGGTTTCGTCGTTGACGCGGATGTTGCCGGTGGTCCAGACGATGATGTCGACGAGCACGTCCTGCTTGATGGCCTTGTAAAGCCAGGAGGCATCGGTTTCGCGGGTGTGGAAGCCGTGTTTGCCGAGGGCGTCGAGGGCGACGAGGGGGATGCGCGGGGGGATGAAGAGGTCCATGTCCTTGGTGTAGCGCCGGCGGCCGTAGGCCCAGACGGCGACGCCTCCGCCGACCAAGTTGGGGATGCCGGCCTGGGTGAGGACGCGGCAGGCCTCATGGCCGATGGCCAGGAGATGGGCGTCATCGCGCCGGGCAGCCGGGTCGATCGGCTGGCCACTGGCGAGTAGACGGGTGGTTTCGCGCAACAAGTCAGTCATGGCCCGGAGGATATCACGCTTCATAAAAATACACAATAGCTCTATCCGGGTTCTGACGTTGACGGAGGGGCCGTTGCCCGGTTAGATAGAGACGGTTCTCCGCATGATGGCGGGGATTGGGGGGAACAGGGGGGGCTGAAATCCTCGCTGATCGGGGTATGAGGCTGTTTCCGTCGTGACGCGAGCTGGGCTGCTATCGTTGAGCGTATTGCTGAGTGCCTCCCTTTGGGCACCGGGCTTGGCTCCTGCCGCCCATGCGGCGGCGCCGGCCTCGGTGATGACGCTGCGCAAGGAGCTTGCCGAGCTGGACGGCGACCTCGCCTCGGCGCAGGCGCGCATGCTCGACGTGCCCGTCTCCAAGGTCACGGCCCACCTCGCCACGGCCAGGCAGGCCCTCGACACGGCCTCGCTCATGGGCGAGATGGGGGACGATCCCGCCCGGGCAGAAGCCTGGCTGATGCAGGCCCGCCAGGCCATGATCCAGGCCCGCATGCGCATGATGCCCTCGCGCGCAGTTGAAGCCCGCGGCATCTTCCTCGATGCCGGCGCCCTTCCCAAGACTCCCGAAGGCGTCCGCTTCCTCTTGAGTTCGCTGTCGCGCTCGGGCTTCAATGTGATCTACCCCGAGGTCTTCCGCCGCGGCTACACCCTCTACCCGAGCCGTCTGACCGAGCAGGATCCCGAGTTCCGCAAGAGCCCGGATCTCCTCAAGACCCTGGTTTCCGAGGCCCACGCCTTGGGCATGGAAGTTCATCCTTGGATCTGGACCCTGCGGGTGCGATCGCCCGGCTTCGGCAATCCCGTCCTCGACCGGCTGCCGGCGCTTTCCTCGCGCGCGACCCCCGCGCCCCCCGCGACGCCCCACGGCGCGGCGGATGCCTCGCCCCGCTTCCTGTCGGCGGCCGAGCCTCGCGCCCGCCAGTGGGTGGGCTTACTGGTCGACGAGATGTTCTCCCGCTACGGCTTCGACGGCTTGATGCTCGATTACATCCGCTACGACGAGACCATCCCCGACGACGAGACCAGCCGCACGTACTTCGCGCTCGACTACTTCGCCAAGTACGGCCAGTACCCGCCATCGCCCATCCCCCCCAACTCCCAGGCCGCCGCCGAATGGCAGGGCTGGCGCGAAGAGCAGGTCAACCTCCTGGTCAAGGACCTCTCCGAGCGCCTCAAGCGCAAGAACCCCCGGATCATCGTCTCGGCCTCCACCTTCCGAGGCGAGTCCTTCGCGCGCCTCACCAAGATGCAGCACTGGCGGCACTGGTCCAATAACCGCTGGGTCAACGTCGTCACCTCCATGCTCTACACCTCCAAGGTCGAAGACCTCGCCACCTGGCTGAGCTGGGAGACCGACGGCTACAAGCGGCCCAACCTCTTGTATCCCGTTCTCGGCCCCCACCGCATGAACGATCCCTCCTGGGAATCCCTGGCGCAGATCCGGCTGATCCAGCAAAAGAACCAGCCTGGCGTGCTCTTCTTCGCCATGAGCCACGTGCCGCCCACGCTCCTCGTGAATCTGGCCGAAGGGCCCTTCCGGCGCAAGGCCATGCTCCCCCACCGCAACTCCGCATTGGCCGCCAAGCGCGTCCTGCAGGATCTCGACGGGTCCTACCTGCGTCACCTGATTGCAAACGGGGACTTCGACGTCTCGGCCTCCTCGCGCGCGCTCAGCCAGGAAGTCCAGGCCATCTCCAGCATGATCCCCCCGCAGGACGTGCCCTTTACGGGCAGCGCCCCGGTGATCACGCGCATGGAAGAATTCAAGACCCTTTCGAACACCCTGGCCACCCGCAAGCAGCTCACCATGCCGATCGCTCAGGAAGTCAACGAGCGAATGGCGTATGCGCAGGGGCTCATGCGCGCCAACGCGCATGAAGTGGCCATTCGAGGCTTCATCCCGTCCACCCGCCCGCCGATCGAGGTCAAGGTGGACATGAACGAGGTACGCGACTGATGCCGCAACTGATGCTGCCCGGGGGCCCCGTCACGGGGCAGGCCCTCATCTTCGACAAGGACGGCGTGCTCGTCGATTTTCACGCCTTCTGGGGGGAAGTCTCCCGCCTGAGGGTCAGCGAGGTCTGCGCGCGCGCGGAGCTCGGCGACGAGGACGCCCACGCGCTCATTCGCGAGCTTGGCATCGTCGACGGCAAGGTCGATCCCACGGGGCCCTTGGCCGTGGGCACGCGACGCGAAGAAGAAGCCATCGCCTCGGCCTTCCTCTACCGTCGGGGCATGTCCTGGATAGACGCCCGCCCCCTGGTCGAGGAAGCTTTCGATGCGGCAGAAGGCGCCCTCGACTGGACGCAGGCCGTGAAGGGCCTCGGCGAGGTTCGCGAGACCTTGCGGGCGCTCGCCGAGCAGGGCTGGAAACTGGCGATCGCCACCTCCGATCTCACGCGCTACGCCGAACGTCACGCCGAGATGCTGGGCATCGCCGAGTTCATGGGGGCGATCGCCGGCTCGGATGCCGTCGCCCGCTCCAAGCCCCATGCCGATCTCGTGCTTGCTTGCTGCGAAACGCTCGGCGTCGCGCCTTCCGAGAGCATCGTCATTGGAGACACGCTGGCGGACCTGCTCATGGCCCGCGCGGCCGGCTGCGCCGCCGCCGTCGGCGTCCGCTCGGGGGTGAGCCTTGACGATGGCCTCACCGAACATGCCGATATCGTGCTCGACGGCACCTGGGAGCTGCCTGCCCTCAGCCGACCATCCCCAGCGGCTCCCGCCGCTCCGCACGTCGCGGCAGAGCAGCGATACGTCCTTCACACCGACGGGGCCTCCAAGGGAAACCCCGGTCCCGCAGGCCTCGGAGCCGTGCTCTCCACCGAGGACGGCACGGTCATCCGCGAAATCGCCGAGCCCCTCGGCAACACCACCAACAACGTGGCCGAGTACCGCGCGGTCATCCGCGGCCTCCAAGAAGCCCAGCACCTGGGCATCCGCAGGCTGATCCTCCGCTCCGACTCACAACTCGTCATCCGGCAATTGCAAGGAAGTTACGCCGTCCGACATGCCATGCTGCTGCCACTCTATCACCAGGTTCGCGACCTCCTCGGCAACTTCAAGGAAGTGAGGCTCGAGCATGTCGAGCGCGCACAGAACGCGCGGGCGGACGCGCTCGCCAACGAAGGGGTGCTTTCGAATCAAGAAGCTGCGCCCCAAGGGGGCTGACAAGCAACGGCAAAGCCTGTAGACTATGTATCAAAAGCTGTAAAGTCTCTGTGAAGATTTACAAGGGCCGCAGCTGATCCCCCCACCACCCACGTCCGACGAGATGGGAACCCCATGAGTGAACCGCTTCGCGCCCTAGTAGCCCGGCGACTCCGCCAGTACCGTTCGTCGCTGGGCCTGACCCAGCCGGAACTCGCCAAGCGGTTGCGCGTCTCGCGCAATACCGTCATCGAATGGGAAAAGGACGACGGCCGCTCTCAGCCGAGCTGGGAGCAATGGGAGAAGATGTGCTCTTGGACGGGCATCTCCCCGCAGTGGTTCGTCACCGACGACTCGTTCAACTCCGAGGTGGTGGATTTCGCGGTTCGCGTCCAGGCCCTGCCGGACGCCGTGCGCGAAGGCCTCTACGCCCTGGTGCGCTACCAGTACCAGGCTCCGGGCAAGTCCAAGACCAAGGCCTAGAACCCGCCCAAGATTCTCCCCATGATGAGCCCCCAGGCCACGACCGCGCTCCCAGACCGCGGCAGGCCGGATGAGGGGCTCTTTTCTTTGGGGGCTCACCCGGAATCGGGGGGCATTTTGGTGATGCCGGACGGTCGAATCCCCTTCATTGCCAATGGTGATGTGTCGTTCAGGCGGATCTGGGCACAATAAAGCTATTCCGAAACCAGGAGAATGCCGATGTCCACAGCCCCGATCCCCGCCCAACTCACCCAGAAAATCGACCACGTGCTCTTCCCCGGCTGGGAGGAAGGCCCCACGCCAATGCCTCCGTCGTTCAAGGGCAGGATGCTCTGGATGTTAGGACGATTCGCGGACTGGTCGATCTTGATCCTCGCGATCCTCAACCTGGCCGTGGTGGTCTTCGACTTCACCTACCTGGACGTCCGGCACCATTACTTGAAACTCGCCCCGCAGATCGTCGAGCGCTACGACCCGGTCAAGGGCGTATCCCCTCACCGGATCACGCAGAACTACCTCGAACGCGCGGAACTGACCTTCGCCTACCTCAAGGTCAGCAACAACAGTCCGGAAGCGAAGTCGCTGCTTCAAGAGATGCGCGCGCACTCGGCGACCCTGATCCACGAGGACCCTTTCGCCGGGGCGGGCCTGAGCGGCGTGCTCGAGCAGGTCAAGAACAAGATGCGCCGGCACACGGGCCGTGAATCCGCGAAGGATGGCTTCCAGACCTTCTGGACGGCCGAGAACATGACCCAAGGCCGGGTCGAGCAGCAACATGCCTACTTCGAGCGCGAGATCAAGCCGCTCATCGAGCGGAACTACTACCGCAGCCTTGGCGAGAACGGCAAGCCGTTCGATGCGTTCTGGATCATCGACCTTTTGTTCGTGCCCTTCTTCGCGCTCGAGTTCCTGGTGCGCGGAGGCGTCGAGATCGCGCGGAACCGTTACCCAAGCTGGAAGGCGTTCTGCTACGCCCGCTGGTACGACCTGGTCTACTTCCTGCCGGTGGGGGCTTACCTCATTCCGTTCGGCCAAACCGGATGGGTGCACCTGATCCGAGGCATCTCGGTCGGCAACCGCATGCAGCGCCTGGGGCTGATCAACCCGGTCACGGTTCCGCAGGAATTCGCGGGCAAGGTGGTTGACCTCATCACGGATCTCGTTTCCGTGCGCTTGCTCAGCAACGCCCAGGACTCGGTTCGGAAGTTCGACCTCGAGGCCACCATGAAGACCCTCACGCCCGAGCAGCGCGAAGCCGTCATGGGCTTCATGGATCAGCAACTGAGAGTCTTGCTGGGACGCGTGCTGCCGCAGGTCACCCCGGAGCTCGAAAGCCTGCTCACCTACGCGGCGTTGCAAGCCCTCAACGAATCTCCGGCCTACCAGAATCTCAAGCAGATCCCCTTGCTGGGCTCCTTGCCCGAGCGCTATCTGCCGGATCTGGTGACCGAGGTGATCGCAGGGACGCAGCGCATCGCCATCAACTCGCTTCAAGACGCCGCGCACCGCGAACAGGTGAGCCGGCTCGTGGACAAGGTCTCGACGATCATGATCGACGAGATTCACCGCAACGGCACCGAGGATCACATGAAGGCGATCCTGGTGGACCTGCTGGAGCAGCAGAAGCGGAAGTTGCTGGCCTAACAATCTTCCCTGTATTCCCCCCCTTGACGGGGGGGATTTAGGGGGGTGTTGGCCGGCGAAGCCATGGCGTTCCTCATTTCTAAGGAACCTAGGAGCAGTAACACCCCCCTGGCTACGCCAGTCCCCCCGTCAAGGGGGGACAAGATAGGGAAGACTAGATCGAACCTAGGAGCAGTAACACCCCCTGGCTACGCCAGTCCCCCCGTCGCTCACGCGAAGCGTATCTGCGCCCGCAGGCGCAATGGGGGACAAGTAGGGGAAGATTGTTAGGCGCCCTTCAGCTTATCAAGGGGCATGCGCGAGACGGCGGCGAGGCCCAGGGGGGCTCGCCGCCCGATCCGGAAGAGCTCGCAGCCGAGACCCGCGATCATGGCGGCGTTATCGGTCGTGAGGTCCAGAGGCGGGATGGAAACGGTCCAGCCACGCTTCCGGGCCTCTTCGCTCAGGCGCTCGCGCAGTTCGCGGTTGGCAGCCACGCCGCCGGCCAGGGCCACGGTCGTGATGCCGTGGGCTTCGGCGGCCTTGACGGTCTTGCCGACCAGGACGTCCGTGACCGCGCGCTGGAACGACGCCGCGGCATCCTCGGGCTTGATGGCGATGCCCGCAGCCAGGGACTTCTCGACCATGCGCAGGACGGAGGTCTTGAGGCCGCTGAACGAGAAGTCGTAGGTTCCCGGCAGCCAGGAGCGCGGGAAATCGAAGGCCTTGGGGTCGCCGTCCTTGGCGAGCCGGTCGATGATCGGCCCACCGGGATAACCGAGTTCGAGGAGGCGGGCCGTCTTGTCGTAGGCTTCGCCGGCGGCGTCGTCGAGCGTTTCGCCGAGGGTCTCGAAGTCCTCGGGCCCGCGGACCAGGACGAGCGAGGTATGCCCGCCCGAGACCAGGAGGCAGAGGAAGGGCAGGGACAGATCGGGGTTGGCGATCTTGTTGGCCCAGATATGCGCGGCGAGGTGGTGGACGCCGATGAGGGGGATGCCGCGGGCCCAGGCGATCGCCTTGGCGGACGTCAAACCGACCAGGAGGGCGCCCTGCAGGCCGGGGCCGAAGGTGGTGGCCACCGCAGACAGGTCCTGCCAGCCGACGCCGGCTTCCGCGAGCGCGGACTCGAGCAAGGGGCCGATGGCCTCCATGTGAGCCCGGCTCGCCACCTCGGGCACGACCCCGCCGTAGCGGCGGTGGATATCGACCTGCGAGGAGATCAGGTTGCTGAGGACCTCCGTGCCGTCCTTGACGACGGCCACGGCGGTCTCGTCACAGGAGGTCTCGACGCCGAGGACGACGATGCTCACAGCTCGGTCTCGACGGGGTTCGGCTCGGCCGAAAGAGGCGCTTCGGCACGCCGGACGGGAACTTCATGGGGCGCCATGCGCTTGAAGTACTCGATGGCGCCCTTGCCCATGGCGAGGGTTCCGGAGTAGCCGACGCCGGCTCCGACGACCGCGCCAACGGGAATGAGCTTGGCCACCTGGCGCGCGGCGGCGCGCAGGGCGAAGCCGCCACCCACGACGGCCAAGAGTTCGCGAGCCCGCTCGACCGAAAGGGGAAGATCGTACATCGCGGCGATCCGCAGGATCATCTTGAGCTGGTTGGCGGTCATCAAGGGAAGGTCCGCCCCCGGAATGGGGATGGCTCCGATGAGCGCGTTCTGCTTGGAGGTCGCGTTGATCTCCTCCCAGGCCGCCTCCTCGCGAAGGATCGGGAACTGGCGGGACAGCGGAATGGAGAGATCCCCGTACATCGCGATCAAACGCTTGGCGAAGGGGCCGGCGAGGTCGCGCAGGCTTTCGAGGACCATGACCCGGTCTTCTCCGAGTTCGAGGGCATGCAGCACCTCGCGCTGACGGGCCGCGGCTTGGTGCTCGGGCACGGCGACGAGGGCAATCAGGATCTTTTCCTTGGGGAGCTTGGCGATCACGGGGAAGGCCTGCGCCAGGGGCACGGAGGCGTCCGAGGTCAAGAGGACGTAGACGTCGGCAGGCGTGGGGCGCTCGGCGTCGGGCTCCACGATGTGCAGCATCTCGGGGTAAAGCGAGTTGATCAAGAGGGCATCGCGCCAATGCTCGCGCTCGGGGCCGGCTTCAGCCACCAGGGCGAGGGTCGCGGGCCGGTTCGCCGCTCCCTGGATCTCTTGCCAAACATTCCAGACCTCTTGAAGCGGCTGGGGCATCGCGAGCATTCTGCACTCCCTCCTGATTCGACCCGCCTGGCCTGCGGGCGTTCTACGGCTGGCACCGGGCACATGATACCATGCGTCACGCTTGCTTCCAGCCCGAGCCGGAGCGGCGCAAACGCCCGTGCTTGCCTAATCGCGCCATCCCTCCTAAGATGAAGAAAACCGACGCCCCTCGACCACTTGAGGAGAGACAAACCGTGCTCAAACGCGCCTTTTTGGCCGCCACCATCTGGATGGTCGGCACCGCGGGGGCCTTTGCCGCCCCCGTCGACCTGACCATCCTGCATACCAATGACACGCACGATCGGCTGCTTCCGTTCGATAGCCGCAACGGCAAGGACCTGGGCGGCATCGCCCGCCGAGCAGCCCTGATCAAGCAGATCAAGTCCCAGACCGCCGGCACGCTCGTCCTCGACGCGGGAGACGTCTTCCAGGGAACGCCCATCTACACGTTCTACCTGGGCGAGGCCGATTACAAGGCCATGGATCAGGCGGGTTACGACGCCACCACCGTGGGCAACCACGAGTTGGACAACGGCCTCGCCAACCTCTTGAAGCAGATGCAAGGCCGCAGCTTCAAGATCATCAACTCGAACATGCAGGATCGGGACGGCAAGAACATCTTCATGCGCAAGCATGTCTTCGAGCGCAACGGCCTGAAGATCGGCGTCTTCGGGATCCTCGGCGAGGACGCCCACGGCGCGGTCGCCAAGAAGTACCAGCAGGACTACGTGCTGCTTCCGCCCGTCAAGGTCGCCCAGGAACTGGTCCACGAGCTGCGCAAGGAAGCCGACCTGGTGGTCATGCTCAGCCATAGCGGCCTCGAAGAAGACACCGACCTGGCCAAGCAAGTCAAGGGCATCGACCTGATCGTCGGCGGCCACTCGCATACCAAGCTCGACGTGCCCCGCGAAGTGATGAACGGAGACTGGCGCACGCTCGTCGTGCAGGGCTTCCAGTGGGGCGAGTATCTCGGCCGCCTGGACCTCAAGGTCGACAACGGCAGGATCGTGAGCTACGACGGCAAGCTCCTGCCCATCACGAACGCCCTTCAGGAAGACAAGATCGTCGCCGAGACGGTCGAGTCCTACAACGCCAAGATTGCCAAGGAAATGGCCGTCGTCGTGGCGCAAGCCCCGAAGGGCCTCTCGTCGGAAGGCAAGTACCAGGGCGATTCGCCCCTGGGTAACTGGACCGCCGACATGCTCAAGTCGATCAGCGGAGCCGACGTCGGCATCGTCAACTCGGGCGGCCTGCGCGCGAGCTTCCACCCGGGGAACGTGACCGTCGGGGACGTCTACTCGGTCTTCCCCTTCGATAACGCGGTCGTCACCGTCGACATGCCCGGCAAGCTGATGCAGCAGATGCTGGACACCACGGCCTCCTACCTCGGCGGCTCGGGCTTCCTCCAGTTCTCGGGCGTGACCTTCCGGATCGACGGCAAGAAGGCCAAGGACGTCCTGGTGAACGGCAAGCCCCTGGATCCCAAGCGGACCTACAAGGTGGCGACGATCGACTACGTGGCGCAGGGTGGCGATCGCCAGCCGCATTTCGCCGAGGCCTCGAACTACCAGGGCCAGGGAGTGCTCCTGCGCGACGCCGTCCTGGACTACCTGCGCAAGAACCCGACCATCACGGTGCCGGCCACCGGCCGGATCAAGGTTCCCGCCTCCAAGGCTCCGAACCGGGTGCGCGACTAAACTCCGGGTCAACGCGACCCAAAGACCGATTAACGACGCCCCTGGAGCCTCGGCTCCAGGGGCGTCATCCGCTTGAAGCGGCCTCAGGCCGCAAACGTGGTCCTCAGGGAGAGGTGAGGCGTACGAGCACGACCGCCCGACCGTCGGCTCCCCGCCCAATCCCGAAGATCCGATAGCCCTTGCCGGTCGCCTCGTAGATGAGCGCCCCGAAGTCCGTGGGCTGCGTGAGGATGGGCGCCTCGCGGCCCGGTCCGACGACCCAGCGATCGTCCCCATCGGCTTCCACCGCGCGCTTCAACTCCGGAGTGACATCCAAGATGCCCGGCTGCGTTCCCCCCCAGGGCGATCGCGGCAGGCTCCCGCCCGCGAGGCGCGGCAAGATCTCGCGATTGAAGGCCTCGGCGTTCGCGGGAAGCGCCCCGCGTTCCTGGCGATACACGTCGAGCGCGGCTTGCACCGAGACCGCGTTGGCGAGCACTCCGCCATTGAGGGCCGCGTCGTTGCCGTGCGCGCGGACCTTTCCCTGAAAGAGTCCCGGCGACGCGACGTCGGGGGCATGGTTGAGACGCTGCCAGGCCAGTACTCCGGAGATCGCAACCACGGCGAAAAGTGAGCCCACCAGGATCTGGCGGCGGCGGCGCGCAAGCGCACGTCGACGCGCCTTCGCTTCGAGGGAAAGGGCGGGGCGAGAGGGTTGTGGAGACGGGGATCTCTGGGGCATCAGCAGGCTCTCCTCCGCCCCCATCTTACCACAGAGCCCTCGAGGGCCCGGCAAAACCACCGGACACCCCATGCGGGACGGGCGTGAGAAGGCCTTTACCGAGGCAGGCTTAATCTAATATTCAACAAAACTTTACTCAGTTCACCGGGTCTCGCGACGATAGGATAGGAACCGGGCCAAACTCGGGACAAGGAGGAACCATGCAGATTCGTTCACCGCTGACGGGACTCGCACCGACCTACCAGGCCGCCAAGTCTGGTGATCCGATCCCCGAAGAATTCAAAGCTCTGCATGCGCAGCTTTTCGATCGCAACAACGTTCCCGGTGGTAACTTCACGCCGCAGCCTCCGATTCACGTGCCCGAGGTCCAGTCGGTCCTCGCCGGAGGCATCGCCAAGCCCAAGGTCATCTCGATGCCCTCGCCGAACTACAACAATCGGCCTGCCGGCACCGACATCGACACGATCGTGCTGCATCACACGGCCACCGGCGGCACGGCCCAGAGCGTCGGCAACTTCTTCAAGAATCCCTCCGCCCAGGTGAGCGCCCATTACACCGTCGGCAAGGACGGCGCCATCGTGCAGTCGGTTCCCGACTCCAAGCGCGCCTGGCATGCCGGCACCTCCAGCTTCAAGGGCAAGAGCGACGTCAACGACTTCTCGATCGGCATCGAGATCGTCA
>Ga0180215_1000986_pt1 | contig 32742 bp, 30 predicted proteins | sample eDN3rd37CBELigBY_FD_128871 | JGI IMG/M metagenome (GOLD analysis project Ga0180215, IMG submission 128871) | Enriched backyard soil microbial communities from Emeryville, California, USA - eDNA 3rd pass 37_C BE-Lig BY (version 2) (version 2) | ecosystem: Environmental > Terrestrial > Soil >...
ATGTATTAGGCACGCCGCCAGCGTTCGTCCTGAGCCAGGATCAAACTCTCCAATAAAGAGTTGATATAGCTCACTTTTTAGTCCCATACAGGACAAATGTTTTACGTTGGCGTTTCTGTTTCGTTTAGTTTTCAAAGAACTTAGCTTCTTAAAAGCGACTTTAATAATATATCACTCACAGCACTTAATGTCAACATTTTTTTTAAAAAAGTTAAATTTAAGCAACTGATAAATGATGACTTGAATTATTATAACAATATAGGCTTTTCATGACAAGTACTTTTTTAAAATAATATTCTGTTGTCTAACTATTTTATAATTTCCTCTATAAATAACTGTCTATTCTTTTCTAAATGAAAGATTTCTTCTGTTTTTATCAATTTGACTAATGGTCTGGTTGGAGACTTGTCATCAATAAAAATAATTTCAGCAACCTGTCCATCTGAGAGCTTAACCTTGCTTCCAATAGAAAATGTCATAATACCCGATCCCAATGCCTGCATTGCTTGGATATCATATTTTCCGAACATATCCTGCATCATCATTTCCAATACCTTAAAAGGTGATTGTTTTTGACGATAAAGTCTGTTGGATGTCATAGCATGGAAGGTATCAGCAACAGCAATAATTCTGGCAAATCTATTTATCTTATTCCCTCTTTCGCCAAATGGGTACCCGCTCCCATCTAATCTCTCATGGTGCTGGAAAATACCTATTTTAATGCTGTCTCTTAACAATGAAATAGATTGGACCATTTTATAGCTATAAACTGTATGCTTTTTAATCTCTTCAAATTCCTGTTCTGACAGCTGGCTGGTTTTATTTAAGATGACTGGCTTTATTTTTGCCATCCCTGAGTCAGACAGACATCCGCCAATGGCCAGCTGTGCAATGTCTCCTCTTTTAAAACCTAATTTCTTCCCGATAAACGCACTAAGAAGTCCAACAGCAATTGAATGCTGGTATAAATACTCTGCTTCGTTAGATAAACGATGAAGAAAGAATATCTCTGAAGGAAAGGATAAAGATTTTTCTACAAGCGGAAGCATAATGCCTCTAATTTTTGAAATATCAATTGGGAGCCCTGATTGCCAATTTTTAAACTCGCTTTTAAACTCCTTTGCTCCCATTAAAAATAACTCTTCTAACCTTACTTCTTCAAAAGAGGCTGCTTCGTGCTCTGCTGGTTTGCCTTCTTCAGTCTTTTCTTTTACTGTAATTGGCGAGCCGTTGACAAGCAGCTTTTCTACCGCAATCTCTTTAATTAAGAACGCTTTTAAGACCTTAATTATATCTGCAGTTAGAACCGTTTTTTTATTAACTATTGGCCGATTGGTCAGACTGTATACATCCTCAGATAGGATGCATCCTTCCTGAATTTCTTCAATTTTTATCCGCATGGTTTCCACTCCATTATCCCTGAGCCTTTTATACTATATTACTCCAATTTACACAAAAAAAGGAACACAAATTTGTGTTCCTTCCTTGAAACTATTCTTTTACTCTTCACTGTCTGTGTCTATTAGCTCTTCTTCCGGAAGAGAATCAGCATTTTCAATTGGTTTTGTCAATTCTTCTTCCTTGTCTTCTTCTTTTTCAACCTTAGCAACAGTAGACACTTGCTCTTCCGTTGATTCATCAAGACGAATAAGCTTAACACCCTGCGTATTACGCCCCATCGTTGAGATATCGTTTACATCCATACGGATTAGGACGCCGCCTGTTGTAATAAGCATTAAATCCTCTTCCCCTGTTACCACTCTCATTGAGACTAGTTCACCGTTTTTCTCGGTAACGTTGCAGGTCTTGATTCCTTTTCCGCCTCTGCCCTGAATACGATACTCCTCAGATGGAGTACGTTTGCCATAGCCATTTTTCGTGACAATGAGGACTTGGCTGTCTTCTTCAAGAACTTCCATTCCAACTACTTCATCGTTATTACTTAAGCTTATTCCTTTTACTCCCGTTGCTGTCCGGCCCATGGAACGTACGTCTTCTTCGTGGAAACGGATCAGCATGCCATTTTTCGTACCAATAATCATTTCTTTTTGGCCGTCAGTCAGGCGAACAGATATAAGCTCATCATCTTCTTTAAGATTTAATGCAATTAACCCATTATTTCTGATATGTGCAAATGAAGTTAAAGGGGAGCGCTTTGAAATCCCCTGTTTTGTTGTAAAGAACAAGAACCAATCATCCACAAATTCCTCAATTGGGATAATGGCATTTACCCATTCATCCTTTTCAATTCCGCCTAGAAGGTTAATAATCGGGATTCCTTTGGCCGTACGGCTAAACTCTGGGATTTCATATCCCTTTGACCGATAAACCTTACCCTTGTTCGTAAAGAAAAGGATTGTGTCATGGGTAGATGTAGTCATCAAATGCTCTACAAAGTCATCTTCATTTGTCCCCATTCCCTGTATTCCACGGCCACCGCGTTTTTGCGAACGGTAGGTGGAAACTGGCAGACGTTTGATGTAACCTTTGTGCGTCAATGTAATGACGATATTTTCTCGAGGAATAAGATCCTCATCCTCTATATGTTCAATTCCGCCGGAAACAATTTCTGTGCGGCGTTCATCATTGTATCTTTCCTTAATTTCCGTTAGTTCCTCACGGATAATTTCCAACACCTTTTCTTCATCCGCTAAGATTGCCTTTAGCTCTGCAATTAGCTTAACAAGGCTTTGGTATTCTTCTTCGATTTTCTCGCGTTCAAGTCCTGTTAAACGCTGGAGGCGCATATCTAAGATTGCCTGAGCCTGCTTTTCGGAAAGATTGAAATTGGTCATCAATCCTTCACGGGCAATATCAGTTGTCTGCGAGCTGCGGATTAGAGAGATTATCTCATCGATATGGTCAAGCGCGATGCGCAAACCCTCGAGAATATGAGCCCGTGCTTCTGCTTTTCGCAATTCAAACTCAGTTCTGCGGCGAATGACTACCTTTTGATGATTAAGGTAGTACTCAAGGCATTGTTTTAAACTAAGTACCTTTGGTTCTCCGTCAACTAATGCAAGTAAGTTAATTCCGAAGCTTGTCTGCATCGCCGTATGCTTATAGAGGTTATTTAAGATGACGCTTGCGTTGGCGTCTTTGCGGACCTCCATAACAATCCTCATTCCCCTGCGGTCCGACTCGTCGCGCAGGTCTGTGATGCCGTCGATCTTTTTATCTCTGACTAGCTCTGCGATTTTTTCTATTAACTTTGCCTTATTCACCTGGTAAGGTATTTCATTGACAATGATGGTTTCCCGTCCATTTGCCTTCTGTTCAATCTCAACTTTTGCCCGTATAGTAATAGATCCTCTTCCTGTTTCATAGGCTTTGCGGATCCCGCTCCGGCCAAGAATGATTCCAGCTGTCGGGAAGTCCGGCCCAGGGATAATATCCATAAGTTCCGGAAGTGTGATTTCAGGATCCTTACTGACCTCTAATACTGCGTCAATGACCTCGCCGAGCTGATGCGGCGGGATATTTGTTGCCATCCCAACAGCAATTCCAGAGGTGCCGTTTACTAATAAATTCGGAAAACGGGAAGGAAGAACCACTGGCTCTTTTTCCTCTCCATCGTAGTTATCCTGATAATCGATGGTATCTTTATTGATATCTCTTAAAAGCTCCATAGAGATCTTCGACATCCGTGCTTCGGTATAACGCATAGCGGCAGCGGAGTCACCGTCAACAGAGCCAAAGTTCCCATGCCCGTCCACTAGCATATAGCGATAGTTAAAGTTTTGAGCCATACGCACCATTGTTTCATAAACAGCGGAGTCCCCGTGAGGGTGGTATTTACCAATAACATCTCCGACAATACGAGCAGATTTTTTGTAAGGCTTGTCTGAATGCATGCCAAGGTCATGCATCGCATATAATATCCGGCGATGAACAGGCTTTAATCCATCCCGCACGTCTGGCAATGCACGAGAGACAATAACGCTCATTGCATAGTCCAGAAAGGATGAGCGCATTTCCTTGCTTATATTTATTTCTCTTATCTGAGGCTTTGGAGTTTCGGCCATTATTTGAACCTCCCTTATAAGTGAAGCAATCTTTTATTTATAAAGTTTCTGTTTTCTTATCCTAAAAACCAGGATAGCCTACTATCCTGGTCACTATGGAAATTAGCTATTTTAGCTTAATATAATTACAGGGTACTTCCTTTAAATATCCAAGTTTTTAACATATAACGCATTTTCCTCAATGAATTGACGGCGAGGCTCTACTTTGTCCCCCATCAGGATTTCAAACGTTTCATCCGCCTCAATGGCATCTTCTAGATTAACCTGTAAAAGAGTTCTTGTTTCAGGATTCATTGTTGTTTCCCAAAGCTGTTCAGGGTTCATTTCCCCAAGACCTTTATAACGCTGTACATTTGGCTTAGGCTGGCTTGGGAGACTGCCCATAACTGTTTGAAGCTGCTGTTCATTATAAGCATACTCAATCCTTTTTCCCTGCTGTATTTTATATAGAGGAGGCTGAGCAATATAAATATAGCCTGCTTCAACAATTTGTCTCATATATCTGTAAAAGAAGGTTAATAATAATGTTCGAATATGTGCTCCGTCAACATCAGCATCTGTCATGATGACGATTTTATGATATCTTGCCTTTGAAATATCAAAGTCATCGCCAATTCCAGTGCCGCAAGCAGTGATCATAGCTCTTACTTCATTGTTTGATAGAATTCGGTCCAGACGGGCCTTTTCTACATTCAGAATTTTACCTCTAAGCGGAAGAATCGCCTGGAAGTGACGGTCGCGCCCCTGCTTAGCTGAGCCCCCCGCAGAATCACCCTCAACGATAAATAGTTCGGAAATGGACGCATCTTTTGATGAGCAGTCAGCAAGCTTTCCGGGAAGGCTGGATACTTCTAACGCACTTTTCCTTCTTGTTAATTCACGGGCTTTTTTAGCAGCTAAGCGTGCCCGTGAGGCCATAAGGCCCTTTTCCACAATCTTTCTACCTACCGATGGATTCTCCATTAGGAACTTTTCAAGAGCTTCCGAAAAGACGGTATCTGTAATGGCCCGGACTTCACTGTTTCCAAGCTTCGTCTTTGTCTGCCCTTCAAATTGCGGGTCCGGATGCTTAACAGACACAATCGCAGTAAGTCCCTCGCGCACATCCTCACCGGATAGGTTGGAATCTGCTTCTTTAATGAGGCCGCCCCTGCGGGCATAATCGTTAATCACACGCGTTAAGGCCGTCTTAAAGCCGACCTCATGGGTTCCGCCTTCATAAGTGTTAATATTATTGGCAAAGGAATAAATATTGCTGGTGTATCCATCATTATATTGAAATGCTACTTCGATGGATATCCCGTCACGTTCACCCTGAATATCGATAGGCTCCTCATGGAGCGCTTCCCTTGAGCGGTTTAAAAGCTCTACATAGGACTTAAGGCCGCCCTCATATTGGTAGACTTGTTTTTTCCCTTCCGGGCGTTTATCCTCAATCGTAAGCTTTAGCCCACGGTTTAAAAAGGCTAACTCTCTTATACGATTGGCTAATGTATCAAAGTCAAATTCAACTGTTTCTGTGAATATTTCCGGGTCAGGGACGAAATGAGTAGTCGTTCCTGTATGGTCCGTTTCACCAATGACTTTAAGCTCTTCTACTGTGTTGCCCCGTTCGAACTTAATATAGTGTACATGGCCATCACGATGAACAAATACTTCTAATTCTGTTGAAAGTGCGTTGACAACAGAGGCACCGACGCCATGCAGGCCGCCGGAAACCTTATAGCCTCCGCCGCCAAATTTTCCCCCGGCATGAAGAACAGTCATAATAACCTCAACAGCAGGGCGGCCCATTTTCTCCTGGATATCAACCGGTATTCCCCGACCGTTATCAACAACAGTAATACTATTATCCTTTTCGATGTACACATTAATTTCTGAACAATAACCGGCTAACGCTTCGTCAATACTATTGTCTACTATCTCCCAAACAAGGTGATGCAAACCTTTGGCACTTGTTGATCCGATATACATCCCAGGGCGTTTTCTAACCGCCTCAAGACCCTCAAGAACCTGTATCTGAGTCGCATCATAGGACTGCTCCTCCACTGCCTTCTGTTCCATTGACACATCGATCACCTACACTTTCATTGACAATAATTATCTATATAAAAATCGGTCTGTAACGATTAAATAAAAATATCGCACAAGTTAAATCTGTTTTAATGCACTTAAGTATTATTAAAAATCTTGGGCAGCGGCTGATTTATCGGAACGCTTTTTTAGGGTTCCGGAAGCCAATGGGGAAAAATAGACTTCATTTCTGGTGATAACTACAGATTTATAAGACCCTTTTGAGAGGTTAATAATAGATTCTTTATGCTGCTCGATAAATTCCTCAGCAAGCCTGGAGGAGTTTATGCTTTGCTTATCAATAATTGCAATAATATCCTTGGATCGAACTAGAATATCTTCTCCGACATGGATGTACAAATGACCACCTCATTGAATCTTATTCATTTTTCCCGCTTCAACACTAAATGCTGCAGCTTCCTTCAGGGTCTGATGATCAATTCCTTCTACACTTGTCGTCGTAACAAAGGTTTGCACCTTCCCCTGAATCGTATTTAATAAGTGCGATTGGCGGAAATCATCAAGCTCTGAAAGCACGTCATCAAGAAGGAGAATAGGGTATTCGCCAATTTCAGAATGAATCAGTTCTATTTCCGCAAGCTTAAGGGATAAGGCTGTTGTCCTTTGCTGGCCCTGGGAGCCAAATGTTTGTACATCACGCCCATTTACAAAAAAGACTAGATCATCCCTGTGAGGGCCGAACAGGGTAACTCCGCGCTCTACTTCCCTTATTTTCACCTTTGCAAATTTATCCTCGTATCCTTTAATCATTTTCGACAAATCTTGCTCTTCTGATACATCTGCAGAGGCTTTATACTCTATTTTCAAAGTTTCTAGTCCCCTTGAGATCCCCTCATGAACCGGCATTGCCCAATTTTCAAGCAATCTTAGAAATTCAAAGCGCTTGGCCACGATTTTAGCAGCTGTCTGGATGAACTGTTCCGTTAATATTTCCAGCATAGTTTCATCAGTCTGCTTTTTAAGCTGAAGCAGCTTTAAGTAATGATTTCTCTGCTGCAGGATCTTTTGGTATTGGCTGATATCATGCAAATAGACAGGCGAAACCTGCCCAATTTCCATATCAATGAAGCGCCTCCTGACTTGAGGGCTCCCTTTTACAAGATTGAGATCTTCAGGTGCAAACATGACAACGTTCATATTCCCAACATATTGGCTTAGTTTCTGCTGTTCAATATGGTTGCATTTTGCCTTTTTCCCTTTTTTTGATATAACAAGCTGCATGGGCATGGACCCATGATCCTTTTCAACTCTACCTTCTATTTTAGCATATTCTTGGTCCCAGCGAATAAGTTCTTTATCGTTTGAGGTTCTATGTGATTTAGCCATGGCAAGAACATAGATAGATTCCATTACATTGGTCTTGCCCTGGGCGTTTTCCCCCAATATGACATTGACCTTGTCTTCAAAGGAAATCTCTAATTCCTCATAATTTCGATAGTTTTTTAATTGCAACTGTTTTATAAACATATTAATTGCATCCTCATCATTCGCTTCTTTTCAAGAATTAACGGTTTATAAACCGCTGATTTCCGCTGCAATCAGCTAATAAGAAAAGACCCAAATCCAGGGATTTCTACTTTATCCCCGGCTCTTAGCTTTCTGCCTCTTCTTTGATCCAGTTCTCCGTTGATATAGACCTCATATTCGCTTAAGAACCATTTGGCCATTCCGCCTGATGAAATGACGTCGGATATTTTAAGAAATTGGCCTAATGTAATATATTCTGTATCAATTTTAATTTCTGTCATCGTTTCACTCTTTCCATTGGTTTGATCACTTGCCTTTAGTAAAACCAAATCAATTTTTAGAATGTGCTCCAATATTTTATTTTACTAAACTTTTTGCCAATACACAAAGAAAAGCTAAAATGAAAAGCTGCCGGTGGCGGCAGCTTATTTTTAGAAAGTAAAAAATATAAATGTTCAGCCCCGAGAAGTGTCTAGCGCAAGCGCATGCAAAAAAGGCTGCCTGTGCTCTTCTTAGTACGTTCTTACAGGTAAAATGAGCTGCAAGATTGATTCGTCATTCATTGGTCTAATAACAAATGGCCTCATAGCGCCAGTGAAACTGATTGTAATTTCAGATCCCTCAATCGTCTTTAGCGCATCCATCATAAATTTTGCACTGAATGAAATTTTCAAATCCTCACCTTGGACCGATTGGCCCTGCACTTCCTCAATAACATTTCCAATCTCAGGAGTGTTTGAAGAAAGCTCCACGACTCCATCCTCTTTCGTAAGAAGCTTAACAACGTTATTCTTGCCCTCTTTTGCTAATAGAGATGCACGATCAATCGCATGCAGGAAATCCTTCGTAATGACAACAATATCCGTTTTGCTTTCTGACGGAATCAGTCTTGAAGTGTCAGGATAATTTCCTTCCAGGAGTCTTGAGAAAAACAGTAAATGCTTCGCTTTAAACAAAACTTGATTTTCAGTAATAACAATATCTACTAATTCATTGCTGTCATCTAGAATTTTACTCAATTCATTTAAGCTTTTTCCAGGAATCACGACATTGTACTGTTCGTTTGTTTCTGTTTCAATCCTGGCCTTTCTCAGTGCCAGCCTATGACTATCTGTTGCAATACAGGTTAATTCGCCATTTTCCACCTTCCAGTTTACACCTGTCAAGATGGGGCGTGTTTCTGAGGTGGACACTGCAAATACTGTCTGGCGGATCATCGCTTTTAGCAGGTCGGTCGGGACTTTAAAGATATTTTCTTCAGTGATTTGCGGCAGCAGCGGATATTCCTCTGCATCCTGCCCGTTTAATTTAAATTCTGATTTTCCAGAGCGAATAACAGCCTGCAGCTGATTTTCTATACGGATCTCCACTGTATCAGTAGGAAGTTTTTTAATGATTTCACTGAAGAATCTTGCTTGGAGAACAATGGATCCAGTCTCTTTAATTTCAGCAATTTCATCTCCAGCCTCTTCCTTTGGGATAAATGATTCGATAGAAACGTCTGAATCACTTCCTGTTAGGGTAACCCCTTCTGAATCAGCAACAATTTTTATTCCTATTAAAATTGGAATGGTTGTACGGCTGGATACAGCCTTCATGACATCCTGCACGCTTTGAACTAAGCGGTCCCGTTGGATTATAAATCTCATTTCTTAATCCTCCGTTTTTTTAGCATTTATAGTTATATTTTTCTTTTAAAAAAATAATAGAAGTACTAGTAGGGCCTGTTAATATGTGGATAACTGCCTTTTTCGAAAGGAAACACAGCCTATCCACATGTGGACAGACTGTGTGTAATTCATGCAGAGTTATACACATCAGATTTTCAGAATTTCATTTATTTCTTGGAGCTGCCTTTGCAGCTGAGCGTCTGTTTGCAATAATTTAGAGATTTTTTCGTGGGCATGGATAACTGTCGTATGATCTCTACCTCCGAATTCCTCTCCAATCTTCGGCAATGAAAAGTCTGTTAATTCTCTTGATAGATACATGGCAATTTGTCTTGGAAATGCAACAGATTTAGTTCGCTTCTTCGCCTTGAAATCTTCAAGTTTGACATTATAGTGTTCTCCAACCACCCGCTGAATATCAAGAATCGTAATAACTTTCGGCTTTGAGCTCGGGATGATATCCTTTAGGGCTTCGGCAGCCAAATCTGCATTGATATCTTTATTAATTAAGGATGAATAAGCAACCACGCGAATGAGTGCGCCTTCCAATTCCCGTATATTGGTATCAATTTGATTGGCAATATAAAGCATGACTTCGTTTGGTATGTCTAAACCTTCCGCTTTTGCCTTTTTCCTAAGTATGGCGATCCTTGTTTCCAGGTCTGGAGGTGTAATGTCGGTGATTAGCCCCCATTCAAACCTTGACCGCAGGCGATCTTCCAATGTTGGAATTTCCTTTGGAGGACGGTCACTGGAAATGACAATCTGCTTGCTTTCCTCGTGAAGCGTATTAAAGGTATGGAAAAATTCTTCCTGGGTTGATTCTTTTCCAGCTAAAAATTGAATATCATCAATAAGGAGCACATCTACTTTACGATATTTGTTTCTGAACTCCTCTGCTTTATTGTCCCTAATGGAATTAATAAATTCATTCGTGAATTTCTCTGATGATAAATAGACAACCTTTGCGGACGGGTTGTGGTCTAAAACGTAATGGCCAATAGCATGCATAAGGTGGGTTTTGCCAAGCCCAACTCCCCCATAAATAAATAAAGGATTGTATGCTTTTGCCGGAGCCTCTGCAACTGCCAAGGATGCAGCATGGGCAAATCGGTTTCCTGAACCAATGACAAAGGTATCAAAGGTATATTTCGGATTGAGCATACTTCCCAGCAATTCATGCTGGTCCTCTTCCTTTTGAACTTTTTTTGGCGGATTAGGCAAATCATGTTCCTCATCTCCGCTGTTTTGGGGAATGATAAATTTTACTGCTAAGCTTTCTCCAGTAATATCATAGAGAATTTCAGCGATCAGTTGGGAATATCGCTGCTCCAGCCAATCACGCGCAAACTCATTCGGGGCTGTAATCACTAAAGTATCGCCTTGCAGCGAATGAGCTTTTGTTGATTTCATCCACGTTTCGAAACTCGGTTTGCTGATTTTTTTCTCTATATTGGCCAGAGCTTTATTCCAAAGATCCGCAATGTTCTCCAAATCATGACCCTCCTTTGCTCATTTCCTTTTGAAACGAACGGTACTTTATGATTGGATTTGTTTTCTTCCAAAGAAAAATATAGGTTATACGGCTGTACAACCTATACTTTTTAAACCGCCAAAGCGGAGTTTGTATTTTTATTCAAAGCTGTAAATGTGGAAAAGAATATAATAAGGAATAAAAACGGAATTTCGACAATATCCACCAGATGTGGACAAGTTTTATTAACTGGTGTGGATTTATTATCCACAGGTTATCCACATTCTGTGGATAATATAGTTATGCACAAGAGTTTATTAAGTGTGAAAACACAAATATGATAACAGATAATCCTAATAAGTTCAACGGTTTTTATGATATTGTCCACAAGCAAAACAGCGTGTGGATAGAAATTGTCCACATATAGTGGTTGTGTGAAAAAGCTGTCAATATCTGTTGTGGATAATAAAAAAATGTCGATTAAAATATCCACAGCGAAAAAATGGGGATAAGGAGGGTTTTAGAAAAATAATTTTTTTCCATATGACAAGATAAAGAAAATAAGGTAAAATCACTAAGTGGGATTTTTTAGTCGTAGTTGACAATATTCCTATAACATCTTTATAATTAGTAAGACTGTCCTTAAAAGCTATCCTCAGGGAGGTGTCATATAGTGAAAAGAACTTATCAGCCAAGTAAACGTAAAAGAAGTAAAGTTCATGGTTTCCGCAAGCGCATGAGCACTTCTAACGGTCGTAACGTATTAGCTCGTCGCCGTCGTAAAGGAAGAAAAGTATTATCTGCCTAGGCCACTGAAATGTCAGTGGCCTTTTTTTCCAGGTAAGAATATACAACTTTCTACTTCGAAAACTGTCCAGCTCTATGCGCCAGCGGCGAGACGACTTCGCTCACCTCCCTACGATAAGTCAAACGCGAATGCGCTGTCGCTCTTCGTGTTTCCTTTATCTCGGTCGGAGGGCTCCAGTCCATACGCCGCTAAACGGGCGCATTCCGCTTTTCTTAAAAGGAGGGTAATTGGCGTGAGGAAGGAATATAGGGTTAAAAAAAATAATGAATTTCAAGAGGCTTTTAAAAAGGGAAAATCATTTGCAAATCGTCAATTTGTAATCTATTCATTAAAAAAACCGGAGCAGAGCCATTTTCGCATTGGTCTGTCAGTTAGCAAGAAGATCGGAAATGCAGTGACAAGGAATCAGGTTAAAAGATATATCCGCCAAGCCTTTCATGAGCTGGAAAATGATATTGAACATGATTATGATTATATCATTATTGCTAGGAAGCCAACTGCTGATATGGGATTTCATGACATAAAGAAAAGCCTGATACATGTTTTAAAACTTTCAAAGGTATTTAATAGACCCAAAAAAGGCAATAATGCATTACCGGAGATCTAAGAAATTTGTCTCTTTTTTGACGCCTTTATTTTAAAGACATAACATAGCAAAAATGTTAAAATACATATTAGGTTTCCATAATCTTCTGTAATTTTAAGGTCCCTCTTTTTAAAGAGAATGAATAATGAATGTAAGCCTTTATTTAGAAGTGGACAAGCATGGGAAAAAAACAAAGCAGCGAGGAGGAAAAAACGTTTGAAAAAAAGAGTATTTCTTGTAATCGGCCTTATTTTTATCATCTCAGTTTTATCAGGCTGTACACAGGTTAATGAACCGATTACTTCTGAAAGTGAAGGCTTTTGGAACCAGTATATTGTCTATCCGCTTTCACTATTTATTATAAAATGTGCCGAATTTTTTGGCGGCAGCTTTGGTCTGTCAATTATTGTAGTAACACTTATTATCCGCCTGCTAATCCTGCCATTAATGATTAAGCAGACAAAAAGCTCGAAGGCTATGCAGGCACTGCAGCCAGAAATGCAAAAATTAAAAGAAAAATACAGTTCAAAGGATCAAAAGACACAGCAGAAGCTCCAGCAGGAAACTATGGCATTGTTCCAGCAGCATGGGGTGAATCCATTAGCAGGATGTTTCCCATTGGTTATTCAAATGCCTATTCTAATTGGTTTCTACCATGCAATTGTTCGTACACAAGAAATTAAGGCTCATGATTTCTTATGGTTCCAGCTTGGTGCTCCAGATCCATTTTATATTTTGCCGTTAATTGCTGGTGTAACTACTTTTATTCAGCAGAAAATGATGATGGCTGGAACAGCTAATCAAAATCCGCAAATGGCTATGATGCTGTGGCTGATGCCGATTATGATCATTATTTTTGCGATTAATTTCCCTGCAGCACTTTCCTTGTACTGGGTAGTGGGGAATATCTTCATGATTGTCCAGACTTATTTTATTAAAGGACCGGAAATTAAGGCAGCAGCCGCCGGGAAATCAGGAGGAGCAAAAAAGTGAAACAAGTAACTGCAACGGGAGTTACGGTCGAGGAAGCAGTAAAATCTGCTCTGGAACAGTTGCAAACTACTGAGGATCGAGCAGAAATTACGATAGTCGATGAAGGTAAAAAAGGGATTTTTGGAATTTTTGGATCCCGTCCAGCTGTTGTGAAAGCAGTCATGAAAATTAATCCAATTGAAGAAGGAAAGAAGTTTTTGCTTGATGTAAGCGAGAAGATGGGTGCATCTATTATAGTTGATGTCATTGAAGATGGACGCAATATCGAATTCAATCTTTCCGGCGAGAAAATCGCTCTTTTAATTGGAAAGCGGGGACAAACACTCAATTCCCTGCAATATTTAACACAGCTGGTTATGAACCGCTTTTCTGAGCAATACTTAAATGTCCTTGTTGATGCCCAGGAGTATCGGAAGAGAAGGAATGATACGCTCATCCAACTGGCAGGGCGGCTGGCACAAAAGGCCATTAAGACAGGACAGGATATTTCTTTAGAGCCAATGCCATCTTATGAAAGAAAAGTCATTCATACAGCACTGGCAGAAAACAAAAGGATCAAGACTTATTCGCATGGAAATGATCCGCATCGTTATCTAGTAATTTCGCCAAATACCAAATAAATAAGACACTAAAAAGACCTAACGGATGTTGGGCCTTTTTTTTATGGTTCGGAAGACATTCGGAAATGTATTCGGAATGTCTTCGGAAGGGAGTGTCCCAAATATTAAGCTATACGGATTCTCCATCTTCATAGTCCAGAAACAGCGTTTTATTGTTATTCACATGTGGATAAGTTAAAATAAAGCATAATTTTATTTTTAAGTGTGGATAATGGTAAGGCTAAAAAATCAACGAACAATGTGGATAAGTCAAATCTAAGTTCTTTTTAAAAGAAAAATGATGTGATATTCTATTATTTTGGAGAAATAAAAATAGTTCATTCGTTATTTCATAGATTGGATTCAATTTTGGAATGGAGAGAGGTGGGAAAATGGAACTTGATACAATAGCTGCCATTTCAACGCCAATGGGCGAGGGAGCTATCGCCATTGTACGGTTAAGCGGTGATAAGGCCATTGCCATAGCTGATCAGCTGTTTAAAGGCGTTGGGGGTAAAAGGCTGTTAAATGTTGTTTCGCATACGATTCACTATGGGCATATCCTTGATCCAAAAACGGAGAAGGTAGCTGAAGAAGTTATGATTTCAGTAATGAAAGCGCCGAAAACCTTTACAAAAGAGGATGTTGTTGAAATCAACTGCCACGGCGGACTAGCATCTGTAAATCGCGTCCTGCAGCTGTGCTTAAGCCATGGAGCAAGATTAGCTGAGCCCGGTGAATTCACAAAGAGGGCCTTTTTAAATGGGCGCATTGATTTGTCTCAGGCTGAGGCTGTAATGGATTTAATCCGTGCTAAAACAGACCGGGCGATGAATGTGGCCCTTGGACAGATGGATGGGCGATTATCGAGATTGATTCGAAGTCTGCGCCAGGAAATTTTAGAGACTCTAGCCCATGTGGAAGTGAATATAGATTATCCAGAGTATGATGATGTGGAGGAAATGAGCCATCATCTTTTATTAGAAAAGTGCACTTTGGTTAAAGAGGAAATTGAAAAGCTTCTGCGCACCTCACAGCAGGGGAAAATTTTGCGTGAGGGACTGTCCACGGTCATTGTCGGGCGTCCGAATGTTGGAAAATCTTCCTTGCTCAATAGCCTAGTGCAAGAAAATAAGGCGATTGTTACGGATATCCCAGGAACTACGCGAGATGTCATTGAAGAATATGTGAATGTGCGCGGTGTGCCGCTGAGGTTGCTTGATACAGCAGGAATCCGTGAAACAGAGGATATTGTTGAAAGAATCGGCGTAGAGAGATCAAGAAAGGTCCTTCGCGAGGCGGATCTAATACTATTAGTTCTTAACTATGCAGATGAATTGACGCAAGAGGATGAAAATCTGTTTAAGGCAATTGAAGGCATGGATGCCATTGTTATCGTAAATAAGGCCGACCTTAATCAAGTGATAGATATGGAACGTGTAAAAAAGCTTGCAAGCAGCCATAAGCTAGTGACAACTTCTCTTTTAGAAGATAAGGGCGTTGATGAGCTTGAGGAGGCCATTGCAGAGCTATTTTTTGAAGGTTCAATTGAAGCGGGGGATATGACGTATGTCTCCAATTCCCGGCATATTGCCCTTTTGAATCAGGCCTTGCAGTCGATTGATAGCGCCCTGAATGAGATTCAAATGGGTACACCGATTGACATCGTTCAGATTGATGTAACAAGAACATGGGAATTGCTCGGGGAAATCATTGGCGACAGTGTCCATGAAAGCTTGATAGACCAGCTATTCTCGCAGTTTTGTTTAGGGAAATAAATTTGAAAAGGAGGCAGCATCATGCCATATGAAGCAGGAACATATGATGTCGTCGTTGTTGGAGCGGGTCATGCTGGCTGTGAGGCTGGCCTTGCCTCAGCCCGGATCGGCGCAAAAACACTAGTTATTACAATCAATTTGGATATGGTTGCCTTTATGCCTTGTAATCCGTCAATAGGCGGCCCTGCAAAAGGAATTGTAGTCAGGGAAATTGACGCACTGGGCGGGGAAATGGCAAAGAATATTGATAAAACCTATATCCAAATGCGTATGCTCAACACCGGAAAAGGCCCAGCAGTGCGGGCTCTAAGAGCTCAAGCAGATAAATTTATGTATCAGCATGAAATGAAAAAAGCGCTGGAGCAGGAACAGAATTTAACACTCCTTCAGGGAATGGTTGAAGAATTAATTATTGAAGACGGCGTTTGTAAAGGAGTTATTACAAAAACAGGAGCTATTTACCGCTCCAAAGCAGTCATCCTTACAACAGGCACCTTCTTAAGAGGAGAAATTATTTTGGGCGAACTGAAGTATTCAAGCGGTCCAAATAATCAGCAGCCTTCCATTAAACTTTCTGAGAACCTCGAGGAAGTAGGTTTTGAATTAAACCGTTTTAAAACAGGTACGCCTCCAAGGGTGAATAGTCATACGATTGATTACAGCAAAACAGAAATTCAGCCAGGGGATGAAACGCCAAGGGCTTTTTCCTATGAAACAACCAAGTATATAACCGATCAGCTTCCATGCTGGCTAACTTATACAACAGAAAAAACGCATCAGATTATTGATGCCAATCTTCACCGTTCGCCCATGTTTTCCGGAATGATTAAAGGGAAAGGGCCGCGTTACTGCCCATCCATTGAGGATAAAGTAGTACGTTTTCATGATAAACCGCGCCATCAGATATTTCTTGAGCCTGAAGGAAGAAATACAGAAGAAGTATATATCCAGGGCTTGTCAACGAGCCTTCCCGAGGAAGTGCAGCATGAGTTGATTAGAAGTGTTCCAGGCCTTGAAAATGCACAAATGATGCGTGCAGGCTATGCAATTGAATATGATGCAGTCACGCCAACTCAGCTATGGCCAACGCTTGAAACCAAAAGGGTGAAAAACCTTTATACAGCTGGTCAAATCAACGGAACATCCGGATATGAAGAAGCTGCCGGCCAAGGCTTAATGGCAGGAATTAATGCTGCTTTAAGAATTCAAGGAAAAGAGGAAATTATTCTAAGCCGGGCAGATGCATATATCGGGGTTATGATAGATGATTTAACCACAAAGGGGACTGTCGAGCCTTACCGTTTATTAACATCCCGTGCGGAATACCGCTTATTGCTTCGCCATGATAATGCAGATTGGCGCCTGACTGAGCTCGGCTATTCCATTGGCCTAATCAAGGAAGACCGCTATCAGGCATTTATTGCGAAAAAGCATGCGGTAGAAGAGGAAGTCAGCCGTTTGAAAAATATCATCATCAAGCCATCAAAGGATGTTCAGGAACTCATCAATAGCTTAGGCGGCAGTGAACTAAAGGATGGAATCCGTGCATCCGATCTGCTTAAGCGCCCTGAAATGACCTATGAACATATTTGGCAGCTCATCCCCGGCGAAGAGCGGCTTGATCATGAAATAGAAGAGCAGGTTGAAATTCAAATAAAATATGAGGGATATATTCAGAAATCATTGCAGCAGGTAGAGCGCCTGAAAAAAATGGAGGATAAGAAGATCCCGGAAAATATTGATTATGATGCCATTAATGGCATTGCTTCAGAAGCAAAACATAATTTAAAAGAGGTAAGACCGCTATCCATCGCACAGGCTTCGCGGATTTCTGGCGTGAATCCTGCTGATATTTCAATTTTGCTTGTCTATATTGAACAAGGACGGATTGCAAAGGTTACGAATGAGTAAGATGTGATCATTTGAGACGGAAAGGATTGTCCAATGAATACAGAACAATTTAAAGATATGCTTGCGGCAAAGGGAATTGCCCTTTCACCGCAAGCAATCAGCCAGTATGAAGCATATTATTCGCTGCTGGTTGAATGGAATGAAAAAATGAATTTAACGGCTATTACAGATAAGCCTGAGGTGTATTTAAAGCACTTTTATGATTCGATTACAGCTGCATTTTATTTTGATTTTAATCAGCCCCTGCATATTTGCGATGTTGGAGCGGGAGCGGGCTTTCCGAGCCTTCCTATTAAAATTGCCTTCCCTGAATTAAAGATAACGATTGTCGATTCACTAAATAAACGCATTGGCTTTTTAGAACACTTAACAAAAGAATTAGGATTAGAACATGTGCAGCTGGTACATGACCGTGCGGAAACCTTTGGGCAGAAAAAGGAGCATCGGGAAAAGTATGATGTTGTGACAGCTAGAGCCGTTGCCAGACTGTCGGTTCTTAGTGAATTATGCTTGCCTCTTGTCAAAATTGGCGGAACCTTTGTTGCGATGAAAGGGGCTAGTGCCAAGGAGGAGTTGGATGCTGGAAAAAAAGCTTTGACGATCCTGGGGGGCAGCCTTGAACAATCTCATACTTTTAAATTGCCGGAAGAAGAAAGTGAGCGGAATATTTTAATAATCAAAAAAGAAAAGGCAACTCCGAAGAAGTACCCGAGAAAGCCAGGTACTCCGAACAAAACTCCTATTGAATGAGGTTACGATTTTTTAAAACTTGTGGCATAATGAAAAGTAAATGGCCATTTTGTTTCTTAAAAGAGTAAAAAAGCTATTTTTTATTGAATAATGCAATCTATTCGGCAGGATTTGTCAATTATATATAGAATATTTAACTTTATTAAGCAGAAGTCTCCCACTTCTGTAAATGGTGAGATGTATAAAAGGCAATAATTTAAGAAGGAATATATCCTTGGCTTAATAAAGTTAAAGCCTCCAGCGGATGCCTCAGGTTTTTTAGAGGAAATGATTGGGTTAATGCCCGATAAAAATCTGGGCGCAAATCCACAAAGGCGGATTTGATTTAGGGAGTTTCGTAAAGGTGGTGCAGGGTGATGAAGCATTCTTTCTCACGCTTTTTTGGCCTAGGCGAAAAGGAAGAGCAAGCAGAAACAGAAAAGCTGCAAGAACAATTAGAGGAAGAGAAGATTGGGGATTTCGAAGAGATTCGCAAAATACCAATTGAACATATTGTTCCAAACCGTTTTCAGCCAAGAACGGTATTTGATGATGAAAGAATAGAGGAACTGTCACGGACAATTCATACACACGGCATTATACAACCGATTGTTGTACGGGAACTGGAAAATGGCCAATTTGAAATTATTGCCGGTGAACGCAGATGGCGCGCAATGAAAAAGCTTGGCTGGGAGGAAGCTCCAGCCATTGTAAAAAACTTAAATGATACGGAAACCGCATCAGTGGCGCTAATTGAAAACTTGCAAAGGGAAGAATTATCGCCGATTGAAGAAGCGATTGCCTACGGAAAGCTGCTTGAGCTTCATAATCTTACCCAGGAGGCTTTGGCTCAGCGTTTAGGTAAAGGTCAGTCTACGGTTGCAAACAAGCTCAGATTATTAAAGCTCCCTGAGCCTGTTCAGGATGCATTATTATGTAAGGCAATTACAGAGCGCCATGCAAGATCTTTAATCCCGCTTAAAGATCCGGAAAAGCAAGTGAAACTGCTGAGTGAGATTATCGAGAAAAATTTAAATGTAAAGCAAACCGAAGATAGGGTTGTTAAGCTTCTAGAGCAAAATAATCCAAAACCAAAGCCAAAAAGAAAAGCATTCAGCAAGGATATGAGAATTGCCGTAAATACCATCCGTCAGTCATTATCGATGGTGAGTGACAGCGGAATTAACTTAGACTCATCTGAAGAGGAATTTGAAGATTTCTATCAAATAACTATTAAAATTCCTAAGAAGTAGACTACTTTCATAATAGAGAACATCAAATGAGAAATTAAAACGATCTCTTTCGTTTAATTTCTCTTATTTTTTTCTTAAAAAAGTACTTTTCATGATAAAATAGAGTACATGACTGCAGAAACTCTTTTACTTGATTAATAGAAGGCTATTTTAAGATGAAAGTAGGTGACATCGTGGGCAAAGTGATTGCAATTGCGAACCAGAAAGGCGGAGTAGGCAAGACGACTACTTCGGTGAACCTCGGTGCTTGCTTAGCATACATAGGGAAGAAGGTTTTATTGGTAGACATCGATCCTCAGGGGAATGCCACCAGTGGGGTTGGAATAGAAAAGGCTGATGTGGATCAGTGTATTTATGATGTGTTGGTAGATGATGTAGAGGCGCCAAAGGTAATTCATCCAACACGGGTGGAAAATTTATATGCGATTCCTGCCACCATCCAGCTTGCTGGTGCAGAAATTGAACTAGTGCCAACAATCTCAAGAGAGGTGCGGCTTAAGAGGGCTCTTGAAGAAGTCAAAGATGACTATGATTATATCATTATCGACTGTCCTCCATCATTGGGATTGCTGACGTTAAATTCTTTGACTGCTTCCGATGCAGTTATTATCCCAGTTCAATGTGAATATTACGCTCTTGAAGGGTTAAGCCAGCTCCTTAATACGGTACGGCTCGTTCAAAAACACCTGAATAACGATTTGAAAATAGAGGGCGTTTTGCTTACCATGCTCGATGCCAGAACGAATTTAGGTTTGCAGGTCATTGAAGAAGTGAAAAAGTATTTCCAGGACAAGGTTTATAAAACCATTATTCCGCGGAATATCCGTTTAAGTGAAGCACCAAGCCATGGAGAACCAATTATTACTTATGATCCAAAATCACGCGGAGCTGAGGTTTATCTAGAATTGGCAAAGGAAGTGGTTTCGAATGGCTAAAGGTTTAGGAAAAGGACTTAACGCTTTTTTTACAAATCTTGAAGTAAAGGAAGAAGCTGTTCAAGAGATAAAAGTAAAGGAGCTAAGGCCCAATCCTTATCAGCCGCGCAAAATTTTTGAAGAGGAATCGATTGAGGAGCTAAAGCAATCGATTCAGGAACACGGAATTCTTCAGCCCATTATTGCGAGAAAAAGCATTAAAGGTTATGAAATCGTTGTTGGTGAAAGAAGATATCGTGCAGCAAAAGCTGCGAAATTAGAAACTGTTCCAGTCATCATTAGGGAATTGAGCGAACAGCAAATGATGGAACTTGCTGTATTGGAAAATCTGCAAAGGGAAGATTTAAGCCCAATTGAGGAGGCGGCGGCCTATCAGCTTTTATTAGAGAAACTGAATATTACGCAAGAAGAGCTTGCCAAGCGTCTAGGGAAAAGCCGTCCTCACATTGCTAACCATATCCGACTTCTGTCACTGCCGCCCAAGATCCAAGAGTTAATCTCTGAGGAAAAAATTTCTATGGGCCATGGCCGAGCACTTTTAGGATTGCGAAACAAAGAAAAACTAATGACTTTAGCAGATAAAGTGATAAAGGAAGGGTTAAATGTCCGGCAGCTTGAATACTTGATTCAGCAATTAAATGATGTTTCACGTGAAACGAAAAAGCCAGAAAAACCGCAAAAGGATGTATTTGTTAAAGAACAGGAATCCATCCTTAGAGAGAGATTTGGAACGACTGTTAATATCAGGCAATCTAAAAATAAAGGGAAAATTGAGATTGAATTTTTCTCAAAGGAAGACTTAGAGCGGATTTTAGATATGCTGGAATTAAATAAGCATTCCTCTTAAGCCATCTTTTTCGATGGTTTATTTTTTTTGCTGGAATTTACAAAAATAAGATTGTCTGAAATACGTTAAAGTGTTACTGTAAAACACATCGAATACGAATTTTTTGAAAATAAGGTGAATGAAATGTTTTTACTTGGAACAATCGTGAATGGAGTATTAATTATTATTGGTACTTTATTTGGGAAGCTGCTGAACCGGATTCCGGAAGGGATGAAAGGAACAGTGATGCATGCGATTGGTTTGGCTGTGATGGTTCTTGGACTGCAAATGGGCTTTAAAAGTGACAACTTTTTGATTGTTATCCTAAGCTTGGTCTTTGGTGCTGTAATTGGAGAATTTTTCGCTTTGGAGGATAAGCTGAATTCACTTGGGAATTGGCTGGAGAGGAAGATTGGATCTAATGGACAAGGCAGTATTTCACAAGGCTTTGTTACAGCGACTTTAATTTTTGTTATCGGAGCTATGGGTATTATTGGCGCTCTGGACAGCGGAATCAGGAATGATCATGATGTTCTTTATACAAAGGCTATTATAGACGGCTTTACTGCACTTATATTGACAACAACACTTGGAATTGGTGTTTTGTTTTCAGCTGTGCCGGTGGTGATCTATCAGGGCCTGATTGCCCTTTTTGCTACGCAAATTGATCAGTTTGTTCCGCAGGCCCTAATGGACAGCTTTATCAAGGAAATGACCGCTACAGGCGGTGTTATGATCTTTGCAATCGGGCTAAACCTTACTGGAATAATCAAAATCCGCGTAGCCAACCTGCTCCCAGGTATACTAGTAACCGGAATCATCGTAACGATTATGCATTACTACGTGCAGTTTTTTTGATTTAGGACTTTAAAGCACCGGGGGACAGTCCCCCGGTGCTTTAAAGTGATACAGAGATCTAGGTTGTTTGTTCCTCGTTTAGGTCCCAGTTCAGGGTGGTCAGGAGACTTTTTCTTTCGATAGACCTGCTTGCTTCGTGAATTCCGCTGGCAATGGTTTTGGCCATATTTAAGACAAGATGCAAACGGGTGTTTTGGAGTACGAAGAACTCCATAAAGCCGCTCACATTTACTATTCCAGTAATATGCATATGGCCAACCTCAGGCAGATCTTTGTTTACTCCTGCTCCAGGCTTTACAGGGCCTTCTCCGATTTGAATGACTCCGACACTTTTCATGCGGCCTAAACAAGCGTCAATCCCAATAATAAAGGGATTTATATGCTTCCTTTTGATATCACTCAGCTGATCAGCTAAGTTCACCGCGTGGATAGGGTTTTCCAGGGTTCCGTACACGTAAAAGGGGGAAATGTCCTTCTCTTTAAGCAATGTGCCTACGAGTGGACCCAATGAATCACCTGTTGAACGGTCTGTTCCGATGCATACAAACACAATTGGCCGCTGACTTATACCCAAAGGCATATGTTTGCCGATTTCAGCTGCCAGCTGCTTGGCTGCTGCCGGCTCATCATGCATGATTCTTGGTGAGCTGGCTTTATTATGATCGAATAATTGAGGTTTGAATTTCATTGGTTACACCCCTTTTGATTAGTAGTAACAGTATACGGAAATATTTACTAATCTATACATCTCTTTTAAATTAACGGGAATCGGTTGTTCCTTTATCCATTTTTGAGCCTAGGCAAAGGGTCTTTGAGTTGGAAAATTAACAGGGAAGTAAAAGTTAGAACAGGTAAAAAACTGTAAAATGGCAGGGGAACTTGTTAAAATGAATTTGTTTAATGATTATTAAAAATCTAGGGTTAGTGATAGATGATATTTTTTAAAGAAAGAATACATATAAAAAGTGCGAAAATATGGAGGGGTAAATGTGGAACAAAAGGAATTTAATCTGAATGATATTGTGGAGATGAAAAAGCCTCATCCATGCGGAGTCAATCGCTGGAAGATTATTCGCATGGGTGCAGATATCCGGATTAAATGTGAAGGATGTGCCCATAGTGTGCTGATACCCAGAAGAGAGTTTGCAAGGAAAATGAAAAAGGTCCTTGTTAAACATGAGGAATAGCAGATACACCCACAGATAGCTTCTTGCGCTTTTCAATCCTACTATCTATAATTGTGAGGGGCTTATAGGAATAGCGCAAGGCGCACGCGCCTAAAAGCGGGACAATTCCCGAATCGGACTATTTATATTTTCTTATTAAGAATTGATAGATATTTTAATAATAGAGGAGTGGCAATAAATGGCCTTAACAGCTGGGATTGTAGGTTTGCCGAATGTCGGAAAGTCTACATTATTTAATGCAATTACCCAGGCGGGAGCGGAATCTGCAAACTATCCGTTCTGTACGATTGATCCAAACGTCGGCATTGTCGAAGTACCAGATCAACGCCTGAATAAATTGACTGAACTTGTTCAGCCAAAAAAGACGGTACCAACTACATTTGAATTTACGGACATTGCGGGAATTGTGAAAGGCGCAAGCAAAGGAGAAGGGTTAGGGAATAAATTCTTATCCCATATTCGTGAAGTAGATGCCATTTGCCAAGTTGTCCGCTGCTTTGCAGATGATAATATTACGCATGTTGCCGGGAAGGTTGACCCGATATCTGATATTGAAACGATTAATTTGGAATTGATCCTTGCAGACCTTGAGTCTGTTGAAAAGCGCATCAGCCGGGTAGAAAAGATGGCTAGACAGAAAGATAAAGACGCCATGGCTGAACATGAAATCCTTGTGAAGCTTAAAGAGGCCTTTGAAGCGGAAAAGCCTGCCCGTACAGTTGAATTTACAGAAGAGCAAATGAAGATTGCCAAAGGACTTCATCTGTTGACCATTAAGCCTGTTCTTTATGTAGCTAATGTAGGGGAAGATGATGTTGCAGATCCTTCCTCTAATGAATATGTTCAGAAGGTCAAAGAATTTGCCGCACAGGATAATGCAGAAGTCATTATCATCTGTGCAAAAATTGAGTCTGAAATTGCTGAGCTTGAAGGAGAAGAAAAGGAAATGTTCCTTCAGGAGCTTGGCATTGAGGAGTCAGGTCTTGATCAATTGATCCGTTCTGCATACCATCTTCTTGGACTGGCAACCTATTTCACTGCTGGCGTTCAAGAAGTACGCGCATGGACCTTCAGAAAAGGAATGAAAGCACCGCAATGTGCAGGAATTATTCACTCCGACTTTGAAAGAGGATTTATTCGTGCAGAAACGGTTTCTTATGAGGATCTATTAGCAGGCGGAAGCATGAACGCTGCGCGCGAAGCTGGAAAGGTTCGCTTAGAAGGAAAAGATTACGTTGTACAAGATGGGGATGTTATTCATTTCCGTTTTAATGTGTAGACTCTGTTAAGGATTAATTTTGATTTAATAATCTAGTTGATTGGAACAAAAGGCGCGTAGACTCCTGCGGGAGAAGCGTGTTCAGGGGAGACCCCGCAGGAGCGGTAGCGACGAGGAGGCTCCCGAACCGCCCTAAGGTGCGCGAAACGCCTGGGTGGAAGTCAACGGCTATATTTAACATGCCATGTTTAAAATTAAGCTCTGCAGTATATTCACTGCAGAGCTTTTTGCATTGACATTGCAATATCAATAATTATATGCTATACTTTCAACTTGTGAGTAATGAATAATTGCTCCTTGCCCGTTAAACGCGGGCCGTTTAGTCCAAAAGGAGGTGAAAGTGATGAAAAAGTACGAAGTTATGTACATCATCCGCCCAAATATTGAAGATGAGGCAAAGAAGGCTCTTGTTGAGCGTTTTAATGCGATCTTAACTGAAAATGGAGCGGAAGTATTAGAATCAAAAGAGTGGGGCAAGCGTCGTTTAGCATACGAAATCAATGATTTCCGTGACGGCTACTACCAACTTATGAACGTTAATGCTGGTCCTGAAGCTATTGATGAATTCTCTCGTTTAGCTAAAATCAGTGAAGACATTATCCGTCATATCGTTATTAAAGACGAAAAATAATAGACAAGCACTTTAACCAAAATGTTCCATGTGGAACATTGGCAAAAGGAAGGAGTTGATTCTGATGATGAACCGTGTTGTTCTTGTCGGACGTTTGACAAAGGATCCTGATTTAAGGTACACACCTAATGGAGTAGCTGTGTCTTCGTTTACGCTTGCTGTAAATAGAACGTTTACAAACCAGCAAGGGGAAAGGGAAGCTGATTTCATTAACTGTGTTGTTTGGAGGAAAGCTGCTGAAAACGTAGCAAACTACCTGAAAAAAGGCAGTCTTGCAGGTGTTGACGGCAGAATTCAAACGCGCAGCTTTGAAGGCCAGGATGGAAAACGGGTATATGTAACAGAAGTTTTGGCTGAAAGTGTTCAATTCCTTGAGCCGCGTAACAGTTCTGGCGGCAGAGGTGAAGGCGGAGGTTTCAGCTCTCCTAAAGAACAGGATTCTCCTTTTGGAAATAACAACAATCAGAATCAACAATATAATCGTAACAATCAAGGGTATACGAGAGTGGATAATGATCCATTTGCAAATGACGGCCAAATCGATATTTCAGATGATGACCTGCCATTCTAATATCCGATAAGCAACGATTTATAAATAAAAAAGGAGGGAAATGAACATGGCTCCAGGAGGACGTAGAGGAGGACGTGCAAAACGTCGTAAAGTTTGCTATTTCACTGCAAACGGAATCACACACATCGACTATAAAGATGTGGATCTTCTAAAGAAATTCATCTCTGAGCGCGGTAAAATCTTACCTCGCCGTGTAACAGGCACAAACGCTAAATACCAACGTAAATTAACAATTGCTATTAAGCGTTCTCGCCAAATGGCTTTACTTCCATATGTTTCAGGTGAATAATAATTGTCAAAAAAGCACACTTCGGTTGTGCTTTTTTTTATGCACATATTTAGTTTTTAAATAATGGCGGTAAAGTTGAACATCCCCTTCATTCTAGTTAAAATATACCTTATGGGATTAAGGAGTGTTGAAATGAAAAATGTGCATAAACTGACTGAAGGAGCATTGCTGCTGGCAGCCTATACTGTTTTAGTGCTGATCACAGTCTATTTACCTATTATTGGCATGGTGAGCAATTTATTTTTAGCTGTCCCGTTTATTCTATTTGCGGCTAAAAATACCAAATTGAATTCTTTTGTCTTTTTTATAGCTGCTGTTATCCTTTCGGTGATTGTCGGTTCGGTATTTGCTCTTCCGCTAACCCTATCGTATGGATTAACAGGACTGGTAATCGGCTATTTCATCCAGACTGGCAAAAGCAGATCTGCAGCCTATCTTGCTTCTACTCTTGTCTTTCTCGTTACTCTTTTGCTGCAGTACGCTGTCGCAGCTGTTCTGTTTAATATGAATATCATAAAAGAGTTAATGAGTTCGGTAAGAGAGTCTTTTGACATGTCAAAAAATATGCTGGAATCACTGGGGCAAAATGTGGATGAGCAAATTTGGGAGCAGTTTGATGCCATGTTTCAAACCATTGAAACATTAATGCCAAGTCTGTTTGTACTGACTGCCTTATTTGCTGTTTTCTTAATTGAGATTGTTTCCCTTCCAATTGTAAAAAGATTTGGTGTAACGGTAAGCAGATGGGGACCGTTTAGGGAGCTAGTTTTGCCAAGAAGCATCCTTTGGTATTACTTAATTACTATCATTTCTTCCTTTGCTTTTAAGCCTGAAGAAGGAAGCTACTGGTACATAGCACTGGTTAATCTTGGGTTTATCCTTCAAATGCTGATGGTATTACAGGGGTTATCGTTTATTTTTTACTATAGTTTTAAGAAGGGCCTGTCGAAAGCAATACCAGTGATTGCATTGGTCCTAACATTTATCATCCCGTTTTTCCTTTCTATTGTCAGGATATTAGGTATAATTGACTTAGGGTTTGATTTAAGAAAGAGAATGGAAAAAAGTTAGTGAAATTTGGGAGCTGAAAAAATGCCTGCTTATTTAGAAAAGCGGTCTCTTCGCTATCCTATCTTTGGATTGATAGGCATAACCATAGTGCTTCTCGGATTGTTGGCGTACTATAATTGGATATTAAGTCTGATTGGCATAGTGCTCGTTATCTATCCATTTTACTCAATGTTTAAAAGGGCTGAGCAGCATAGAAAAGAGACAGAAGAGTATATATCCACTTTATCCTACCGGGTAAAAAAGGTAGGCGAAGAGGCGTTAATGGAGATGCCCATTGGGATTATGCTTTTTAATGATGACTATTATATTGAATGGACAAATTCCTTTCTATCTTCATGCTTTGATGAGGATTCCCTGGTAGGAAGGTCACTCTATGATGTCGGTGATTTTCTGATTCCTCTCATTAAGCAGGAGGCAGAGACAGAAATTATTACATTGCATGACCGGAAATTCCGAGTCATTTTGAAAAGTGAAGAGCGTCTGCTCTACTTTTTTGATATAACTGAGCAGGCAGAGATAGAGAAGATGTATCAGGAAGAACGTTCGGTACTCGCGATTATCTTTTTAGATAACTATGATGAGCTCACTCAGGGGATGGATGACCAGACAAGAAGCGGTCTGAATAATACAGTAATCTCTATCTTGAACAAATGGGCAAATGATAACGGAATCTTTTTAAAGCGAACATCCTCGGATCGATTTATTGCTGTCTTTAATGAACATATTCTTGGCACTCTTGAAAAAGGGAAGTTTTCCATCCTGGATGAAGTAAGAGAGACAACCTCTAAGCTGAATGTGGCCCTCACTTTAAGCATTGGTGTAGGAGCGGGTGTGTCTTCTATACCTGAGCTTGGCGCGCTTGCTCAATCTAGCCTTGATCTGGCTCTGGGCAGGGGTGGAGATCAGGCTGCTATTAAGCAGATCAACGGAAAGGTCAAATTTTATGGAGGGAAAACAAATCCGGTTGAAAAGAGGACAAGAGTTCGGGCAAGAGTTATTGCCCATGCCTTAAAGGAGCTTATAGGTGCAAGTGACAAAGTTATTGTCATGGGGCATAAAAATCCGGATATGGATGCAATAGGGGCCTCTATCGGGATACAAAAAATTGCCCAAATGAATCAAAAGGATGGTTATATTGTTGTTAATCCCCAGGAAATAGATATTGGCATACGGAGACTAATGGCAGAGGTGCGGAAGAATGAAGCGTTATATTCGAGGTTCATTAGTCCGGCGGAAGCTTTGGAAATAGCTACCGAGGATACGCTATTAGTTGTTGTTGATACACATAAGCCTTCTATGGCGATTGAGGAAAGGCTGGTTCATGAACTTGACCATGTTGTAGTTATTGACCATCATCGCCGCGGTGAGGAATTTATTCATAATCCGCTTCTGGTCTATATGGAGCCTTATGCTTCATCTACGGCTGAACTTGTCACAGAGCTTTTAGAGTATCAGCCCAAGCACGGGAAAATTGAAATGCTGGAAGCCACTGCTTTATTAGCTGGAATCATTGTAGATACAAAAAGCTTTTCCCTAAGAACCGGGTCCCGCACCTTTGATGCTGCTTCCTATTTGCGTGCACAGGGGGCAGATACCGTATTAGTCCAGAAGTTCTTAAAAGAAGATTTAGATACATTTATAAAACGTGCAAAATTGATTGAAAAGGTGTATTTTTACCGTGAAGGCATTGCTATTGCTAAGGGTGAACCAGATATAGAATTTAATCAGGTTCTTATCGCCCAGGCAGCAGATACCTTATTAGCGATGGATGGTGTGATTGCCTCCTTTGTGATTACAAAGAGGTCAGAACACTCGGTTGGCGTCAGTGCCCGTTCCCTGGGCGATATAAATGTGCAAGTGATCATGGAGAGTCTGGAAGGCGGAGGGCACCTGACAAACGCTGCAACCCAGCTTAAGGACACCTCCTTAGACGAAGTAGAAGAGCGCCTGCAAAAGATAATTGATGAATATATGGAAGGGAGAAAAAAAGAATGAAAGTTATTTTCTTAAAAGATGTGAAGGGCAAAGGGAAAAAAGGCGAAGTTAAAAACGTTGCGGACGGCTATGCACAGAACTTCCTCATCAAGCAGGGATTAGCTGTAGAGGCAAGCCAAGCCAATGTCAGTTCATTAAACGCACAAAAGAAAAAAGAGGAAAAGCTTGCAGCAGAGGAACTCGCAGAAGCTAAAAAGCTAAAGGAAGTTATGGATAATATTACACTTGAATTCTCAGCAAAGTCCGGCGAGGGCGGCCGTTTGTTCGGCTCAATTACAAGCAAACAAATCGCTGAAGAGCTGCAAAAAGCGCATAAAATTAAAATTGATAAACGTAAAATTGAGCTTTCAGATGCGATTCGTTCACTAGGATATACAAATGTTCCTGTTAAGCTTCATGCAGAAGTAACTGCTGCATTAAAGGTTCATGTTAAGGAAGCAAACTAAATTTGGAAATCCCTTTTTTCACTGAAACATGTTAAAATAAAGATGTCGGAAATGTGATCGGTTGCTGCTGGTCACATTTTTTCTAGTCTTATAAAGCAAATAGAATTGATATAGATAATTTTTGAATGATATCCTCTAACAAATAAAGGAGGTTTTACAGGTGAGTGAATTATTTGCAGATCGTCTCCCACCACAAAATATTGAGGCGGAGCAGGCGGTTCTCGGTGCCATTTTCCTTGAGCCTTCTTCTCTCACTCTAGCTTCTGAAATCCTAATTCCTGAAGATTTTTATCGTGCATCCCATCAAAAGATTTTTAATGTGATGCTCAAATTGAACGACCAGGGCAAAGCGGTCGATTTAGTAACAGTAACGGAAGAACTTAGTGCAGCGAAGCTGATAGAAGATACAGGCGGTGTCAGCTATTTAAGTGAATTAGCTGGCTCCGTTCCTACTGCAGCTAATATTGAATATTATGCGAGAATCGTAGAAGAGAAGTCTTTGCTGCGCAGGCTGATCCGGACGGCTACCGGAATTGCTCAGGATGGCTATTCACGTGAGGATGAGGTCGAGTCACTATTAGGCGAGGCTGAGAAAAAGATCCTTGAAGTTGCCCAAAGAAAGAACGCAGGTGCTTTTCATAATATTAAAGATGTACTTGTCCGGACCTATGATAATATTGAAATTATGCATAACCGGAAAGGGGATATTACCGGGATTCCAACTGGCTTTGCGGAGCTGGACAAGATGACAGCGGGATTCCAGCGGAATGATTTAATTATTGTCGGAGCCCGTCCATCAGTGGGTAAAACGGCGTTTGCCTTAAATATTGCACAAAATGTAGCTACAAAGACAAATGAAACGGTTGCCATTTTTAGTTTGGAGATGGGGGCGGAGCAGCTTGTCATGCGTATGCTGTGTGCTGAAGGCAATATCGATGCGCAGAGACTGCGTACCGGTTCATTAACGGATGAGGACTGGGGAAAGCTGACGATGGCGATGGGCAGCCTTTCGAATGGGGGCATATTTATTGATGATACTCCAGGTGTCCGGATTCAGGATATCAGGGCTAAGTGCCGCCGCTTGAAGCAGGAGCATGGACTTGGCATGATTCTTATTGACTATTTGCAGCTGATTCTAGGGAGTGGACGTTCCGGAGAAAACCGCCAGCAGGAGGTTTCGGAAATATCCCGTTCATTAAAGGCGCTTGCCCGTGAATTGCAGGTTCCTGTCATTGCCTTATCACAGCTGTCCCGTGGAGTGGAGCAGAGACAGGATAAACGGCCGATGATGTCTGATATTCGTGAATCAGGGAGTATTGAGCAGGATGCGGATATTGTAGCTTTCCTATACCGTGATGATTATTATGATAAAGAATCGGAGAACAAAAATATTATCGAAATCATTATTGCTAAACAGAGGAATGGTCCTACTGGCACTGTTTCGCTGGCGTTTGTTAAGGAATATAATAAATTTGTAAACTTAGAGAGACGCTTTGATGATGCATCCGTGCCGCCTGGCGCTTAATTGGCTATATGAAAAGGGTTTGATTTATTCGGCAATACTGCTGTAAAAAATCAAGCCCTTTTTATTATTTTCATATTTTCATATTTAAACGAATGATAAATAATAATTTGCTATAAATATTCGTGTTTTATTGACGCGTGCGCATTTTAATTGCTAAAATGAACAGTGTTGTTAGAGAAAAATTAAATAGAAAATGTCGGAGGTGCTTTTAGTATGACATCTGTTGTGGTTGTTGGAACGCAGTGGGGAGATGAAGGCAAGGGGAAAATTACTGATTTTCTATCTGAAAATGCTGAAGTAATTGCGCGGTATCAGGGAGGAAATAATGCTGGCCATACAATTAAATTTAATGGCGTGACCTATAAACTTCATTTAATTCCATCCGGAATCTTTTATAAGGAAAAGGTTTGTGTCATTGGAAATGGAATGGTTGTGGATCCAAAGGCTCTGATAAAAGAGCTTGCCTATCTGCACGAACAAGGCGTCACAACTGATAACCTCCGTATAAGCAATCGTGCCCACGTGATTTTGCCGTACCATTTGAAATTGGACGAAGTCGAAGAGGAAAGCAAAGGGGCAAATAAAATTGGCACAACCAAAAAAGGTATTGGTCCAGCCTATATGGACAAAGCTGCCCGTATTGGCATCAGAATGGCCGATTTATTAGACCGTGAAGTTTTTCAGGAAAAGCTTGCGCGTAATTTGGAAGAAAAGAATCGCTTATTTGAGCGAATTTATGATACTGAAGGCTTTAAAATCGAAGATATACTAGATGAGTACTACCAATATGGCCAGGAGATTAAACAGTATGTATGTGATACGTCTGTTGTTCTCAATGATGCTCTTGATGATGGACGAAGAGTACTGTTTGAGGGTGCACAAGGGGTTATGCTTGATATTGATCAGGGAACCTATCCTTTTGTTACATCTTCCAATCCGGTTGCAGGCGGCGTGACAATTGGCTCTGGAGTAGGACCATCAAAAATCACCCATGTTGTTGGTGTATGCAAAGCCTATACAACACGGGTAGGGGATGGGCCATTTCCAACTGAACTGAATAATGAAATTGGAAATCAGATTCGCGAGGTTGGCCGGGAATATGGAACTACAACTGGACGTCCGCGCCGCGTCGGCTGGTTTGACAGCGTGGTTGTCCGTCATGCACGCCGCGTCAGCGGGTTAACAGATCTTTCTCTTAACTCTATTGATGTGCTGACAGGGATTGAGACATTGAAGATCTGTGTGGCATACCAGTATAAAGGTGAAGTTATTGAGGAGTTCCCTGCAAGCCTGAAGGTGCTCAGTGAATGCGAGCCTGTATATGAAGAATTGCCAGGCTGGACGGAGGATATAACAGGCTGCAAGACGCTGGATGAGCTCCCAGCTAATGCGCGCCACTATCTAGAGCGGGTTTCTCAGCTTACAGGCATTCCGCTGTCTGTTTTTTCCGTCGGACCTGACCGGACACAGACAAACGTCGTCAGAAGCCCTTGGAGACAAAGCTAATTTTATGCCTTGCTGCAGCTCTAACAATGTTAGGGCTGTTTTTTTTTTATAAAAAAGGGGCTGTCTGATAAGTCCCTAAATTAAATAAGGGTGGAAGAAAATCAACAAATTTTCTCCACCCTATTTTCATCTTTTGAATTTTTCTCTGAAAGTAGCTGGCGGATGCCTGCTACTTTCAGTATGTTGTGGGCTAAAGCCACAATGCCGAACTCGACATGCACCTTGTCGAGCCCTCG
>Ga0180215_1000987_pt1 | contig 32737 bp, 13 predicted proteins | sample eDN3rd37CBELigBY_FD_128871 | JGI IMG/M metagenome (GOLD analysis project Ga0180215, IMG submission 128871) | Enriched backyard soil microbial communities from Emeryville, California, USA - eDNA 3rd pass 37_C BE-Lig BY (version 2) (version 2) | ecosystem: Environmental > Terrestrial > Soil >...
CACGAAGTCCGCCAGGCCCTTCGCCGCCTGGATCCGCGTGATCGCCGCCGTCAGCGTCGTCTTGCCGTGATCCACGTGCCCGATCGTCCCTACGTTCACGTGCGGCTTCGTCCGCTCAAACTTAGCCTTGGCCATGTTCCGATCTTGGTCCCGGTTAGGGAGGTTAAACGACGGGGAGGCTCGCAGGAGCTCACGACGGGATTCGAACCCGTGACCTCTTCCTTACCAAGGAAGTGCTCTGCCGACTGAGCTACGTGAGCCCGATTCCCCCGAGACGGGCCCACCCGGACCCGAACGACAAACGGGAAGTCCCCGGACCACCGTCGCCCCGCGGGCGCCGGTCCGGAGCGCTTCCGCCCCACCTCGTCCTGCCCCTTTCGCCGCGCTCGCCCGGAGCGGATGCACGTATCCCCAGGGGAAGGCGGACAAGACGGGAAAGATACCCGAGGCGACGAAGCGTGTCAACTCCCCTCCCCGCGTACTTCACCGGGAGCGGAAGGTCGGGCGGGGCGGTGCCCGCGCCGTCTCAGCGCTGCCGCTCGTAGCCGTCGCTCAGCGTGCGGAGGAAGGCGACGAGCGCGGCCTCTTCCGCGGGCGTGAGTCCGAGGTTGCCCGTGGACGTCCGGTTGACGTTGCGCGCGACTTCGGGTTTCGGCCAGCAGTTCACCCCGGCCTCCGGGAGGGCGACGCGTTCGCACTGTGGAAGGACGTCGCGCGTGTTGTAGAAGTGCACCACCGTCTCCAGGTTCTTGAAGAAGCCGTTGTGCATGTACGCCTTCTGCGCGTCCGGCGACGGCCGGCGGTCCACGTTCCGGAGCGTGGCGACCTTGTGCTTCCCGTCCTGGGCGGTGTCCTTCACCGTGCTCCCGAGGCCGACGTCGACGAAGTCGGGCTGGTGGGCGTAGACCGGGTTGTCGGGGTTCGCCGGCACGCCCACGTTCTCGAAGCTGAAGTCCGTGAACGCCGCCCGCTCTCCCTCGATCGTATGGCAGTCCACGCACTTCGCCTTGCCCTGGAAGAGCGCGAAGCCCAGCGCCTCCTCGTCCGTCAGCTTCGCGGTGCCGGCGCGCCACGCGTCGAACCTGGAGGAGAACGGGCTCATCAGTGGGGAGCCCTCGAAGGTGGCGATCGCGATGGCGATCCTCCCGAATTCCTCTTCCACCGCGCGACGGTCCTGCGGGCTCAGGGGGACGGTCGTGTTCTCCGTGGAGCAGAGTTCGTCCGTGTTCGCGGGGAAGCGGATGTTGCGGATGTCGTTTCCGAAAGCCTCCACGTACCGGTCCGAGTACGACGCCCGCGACACCCGGTAGACCACGCAGGCCGCGTCCGGCAGCGCCTGTTCGACGGGGTTGAGGAACGGCCCCTGGGCCTGGTCCGCGGCGGCGCTCCCCAGCTTCCTCCCCGTGGCCCGGCCGTCCCAGAAGTTCCCGCCGCTCCAGGCCGTCTCTCCACGTCTCGTCCGCCGCTCCAGGACCGGGCTGAGCGTCGCGTAGGCGGAGCTGGGCGGCTTCCGGTTGCCGAAGCGGGTCGGGATCGATCCGCGGTACACGGCGCCGCGTGCGTTGAGCGCGGTGTCCGGCCCGGTGAACCCGAACTCGGGGGCGTGACATGCCGCGCACGACTGGTTGCGGTTGAGGGAGAGCTGCTCGTCGAGGAAGATGGCCCGGCCGATTTCTACGGTGTCCGCCCGCCCGGACGCCCTCTCCCCGGCCACGGGCCGGGACGCCCGGAATTCGGGGGGGTCCTGCGTCCGCGGCCGTGAATCGCAGCCGGCAGATACGCACGAGAGGGAGAGGAGAAGAGGAAGGCTGACGGATCCGGTTCGCATGGGCGGTACCCTCCTTCCCAGGATGATCGCACCCGGCCCCACCCCTGGCGGTCCGGTCGCGGGCCGTCTCGCGGCCGGACCGGGCGATCCGACCGCGCTGCAACATGGGAGCCAGCGGCGGCACCGGCCCGGGGGTGCCGGAGAAGGGCGGTACGGCCCTGGAAATGCAGCGACCGTTTGCAGTTCCGGATCTCCGCCCGAACGCTGGGGGAACGATGGCGAGGATCTCCGGGCGGGCAGCGCACGCGCTGTCCACCCTCGGATGGCGGACCACCCTCCTCCCCCTCGCGGCGCTGGTGGCGATCGCCGCGGGGGCGGTCCTGCGGATCTGGCCGCAGACCTTCCCCTGGAGCGGCCGGGTCTGGTTCGCGGGGCTCGTCCTCACCGGGGCCCCCGTGGTGTGGCGCACCGTCCGCGGCATCTTCGCGGGCCGGTTCGCCGCCGACCTCGTCGCCATGCTCGCCATCGTCACCGCCGTCGTGCTCCGGGACCCCCTGCCGGGCCTCATCGTGGTGCTCATGCAGACCGGCGGGGAGGCCCTGGAACGGTACGCGGCAGGCAAGGCATCGGAGGCGGTGAGGGAGCTGGAAGCGGCGGCGCCCCGTATCGCGCACCGCCGGAGGGACGACCACGTGGACGACGTCGCCGTGGACGAGGTCCGGGTGGGTGACGTCCTGCTGGTCCGGCCGGGCGAGCTGGTTCCCTGCGACTGCGCGGTGCTGGACGGCCGCTCGCACGTGGACACGTCCCGCCTGACCGGGGAGCCGGTTCCCGTCCGGGCGGAGACCGGCACCTCCCTGATGAGCGGGAGCACCAACGGCGAGGGCCTCCTCGTCGTACGGGCCACCGCTCTCTCGCGGGAGAGCCAGTACGCCCGGATCGTAGAGCTGGTCCGCCAGGCGCAGGCGAGCAAGGCTCCGCTCCAGCGACTGGCGGACCGGTACGCGGTGTGGTTCACCCCCTTCACGCTCGCCGTCGCGCTCGGCGCGTACCTGATCTCGGGCAACCCCGAGCGCGTCCTGGCGGTGCTGGTGGTCGCCACCCCCTGTCCGCTCATCCTCGCCACTCCGGTCGCCGTCATCGGGGGAATCAACCGGGCGGCGCGGCGGCAGGTGATCGTCCGCAACGGCACCTCGCTGGAGCAGCTCGCCTCGGTGAAGGTCGCCGTGTTCGACAAGACCGGCACCCTCACCGTGGGCCTCCCCGAAGTGAGCCGTGTCGTTCCGGCCGCCGGCTTTTCGCCCGGGGAGACCCTGCGGCTGGCCGGCGCGGTGGAGCAGGGATCGGGGCACCTCCTCGCCCGGACGCTGGTGGACGCCGCCCGCAGGGCCGGGGTCCTTCTCTCACCGGCGGATGAGGTGGTGGAGTCGCCGGGGAGAGGGGTGACCGGGAGGGTGGGCTCCCAGCGCGTGACGGTGGGGTCCCGCGCGTTCGTGCTGGAGGTGAACCCCGGGATCGGGGGAGAGCTGCCCGAGCCGGAGAGCGGCGAGGGGCTTCACGCCTACGTGGCGGTGGACGGCCGCGCCTGCGGGCGGGTGGACTACGCCGACCGCCTCCGCCCCGGGCTGGACCACTTCTTCGCAGACCTGCAGGCCCTGGGGATCCGCCGCACGCTTCTCCTCTCGGGGGACGATCTCGAGCATGCCCGCGCCGTCGCGGACGTGCTCGGCATCCGCGAGGTGAGGGGCGACCTCCTCCCCGAGGACAAGGTCCGCATCGTCCGCGAGCTGGTGGACGGCGGCGACTCCGTGGTGATGGTGGGGGACGGCACCAACGACGCTCCGGCGCTCAGCAGCGCGACGGTGGGGATCGCCCTCGCGGGCCACGGCGGCGGGATCACCGCGGAGGCGGCGGGCGTGGTGGTGCTCGTGGACGACCTGACCCGCGTCGTCGACACCATCCGGATCAGCCGTCGCACGCTCCGCATCGCCCGGCAGAGCATCGGGGTGGGGCTCGGGCTGAGCGGGATCGCCATGGGCTTCGCGGCGCTGGGGATGATCCCCCCCACGGTGGGTGCGCTGCTCCAGGAGGCGATCGACGTGGCCGTGATCCTCAACGCGCTGCGGGCCAGCAGGTAGCCGGCACTTCCCACTCCGAAGGGCGTTCGGGATAAACCCCGGACCGAACCGCCACCGGCAATTCGAGCCGGGCCGAACTCGTCCCCAAGCCCCTGCGCAACTTTTTCCGCCGCCTCCACGTACATACATCACCTTCCCGCACGCCCACTCGAAGAGGTCCTCAACCGGCGCCGATGCCCGCCCTCCTCGCCCGTTCCGACCCGACCCCGGGCGCGCTGCTCCGGCACCCCCGGGCGTGGGCCGTGTTCCTGGGCTTCTGGGTGGTGGTCGTCGGGTCGTGGGTGCTCATCGCGGCGGCGGTGGCCCCCGCGGCCTCGCGGCGTGCCCTGGTGTTCGGGGTGTCGCTGGACGCCGCGAGCTGGGTGGTCCTGTTCGTCTGCGGGGTGGGGCTGGCGGGAGCGGTGCCGCTGGACCGCCCCCGCCGGAAACGGGGCGTCGCGGTGATCCTCGCCGTCGCGGTGGCGCTGGTGCTGGGTCGGATCTTCGCCGTCATGTACGGCACGGCGGGCCCACCGCTCCCGGTGCTGCTCACCGCCGCCCTGGGCCAGCAGCTGCTCACCTTCCTCACCTTCGTCGCGGCGGGGTACGCGGCGCGGCGCGCACTGGCGTACCGGGAGCGGCAGCTCGCGCTCACGCGCTCCGAGGCCGAGCTGGCGCGGGCCCGTTTCCGGGCACTGCGCGCCCGGCTCCGGCCGGGCTTCATCCTGGAGGAGCTGGACGGAGTCGCGGCGGCGCTCCACGGCGACCCCGTGGCCGCGGACCGGCGCCTCCAGGAGTTGAGCGAGGTGCTCCGTCGCACGCTGCGGGACGCTACGGATGGGGAGGCGCCACCCGGCGAGGCGGAGGACTCCGGCCAGCCACGCCCGGCGCGGCCCCGCCCCGGAGGACGGGGACGGCGCGGCACCCCGGGCACCCTGCGCCTCCTGCTGCGCGACCGGCTGCTGCGGACGGTGCTGCTCGCGGGCTCCGTCTGCTTCGCGACCACCATCGCGGCGGCGGATTTCGTCATCCGGACCGTCACCGCTTCCACGGCGGGCCTCGCGGAAGAGGTCGCTGCGACCTGGTTCCTCATGCTCCTGGTGATCCCGACGCTCGGCGCGGTGTCCGCGCTGACGGCGGACCGCTTCACGCTGGAGGAGGGGAGAGCGAGGGACTTCCTGGCGAGCGGCGGCGTCGCCGTCGCTGCGGCGCTCTCGCTGAGCCTGCTCTCGCTGGGTGCGAGGTGCTACGTCCTCCCGCTGGAGGAGTGCTCCTCCCCGGGGGAGTTCCTCCTGTCCTTCCCGGTCTTCCTGATGCTCATGCCCGGCCTGCTCGGCCTCGCCACCGCGCTCCGCATCTCGGCGCGCCACGGGGAGCAGGAGATCGCGGAAGCGCGGATGGAGGTCGCGCTGGCCGATGCGCGCTTCGAGGCGCTGAACGCGCAGCTCCACCCGCACTTCGTCTTCAACTCCCTCCAGTCGGTCTCCACCCTCATGCGGCGCGATCCCGGTGCGGCGGCGGACGTGGCCTCCCGCCTGGGCGACCTTCTGCGCCTGGCGCTGGAACGGGAATCGGACCACGAGGTCGCGCTCGTGGAGGAGCTGCGCTTCCTGGAGCTGTACACCGGGATCGAGCGGGTCCGCTTCGGGGACCGCCTCCGGCTGAAGGTACGGGCGGACCCCGGAGCGCGCGGGGCGAGGGTGCCGCGCCTCCTGCTGCAGCCGCTGGTGGAGAACTCCATCCGCCACGGGATCGCCCGCAGGCCAGGGCCGGGGCGGGTGGAGGTGGACGCCTGGACGACCGGCGGCATGCTCCACCTCACCGTCCGGGACGACGGCTCGAACGGCTCCACCGGGGCGTCCACCCCCGGGCGGGGGATCGGGCTCGCGAACGCGCGGGCGCGGCTGGAGGCGCTCTACGGGATGCGACAGAGGCTGGTCGTGGACCGGCCCCCGGAGGGTGGCGTCACGGTGACCATCACCCTCCCGCTACGGTACGGGGGAGCGGAACGAGTCGGGGAGATCGCGGATGATCCGGACACTCATCGTTGACGACGAGGCGCTGGCGAGGGAGCGGCTCCGCGCCGTGCTGGCCACCGAGCACGACGTGAAGCTCGTGGGCGAGTGCGCGGACGGGGAGGAGGCCGTGGCGGAGATCCGCTCCGCCGCGCCCGACCTGGTGTTCCTGGACGTGCAGATGCCGGGCGCGGGCGGGTTCGACGTGATCCGCGAGGTGGGGCCCGAGCGGATGCCGCACGTGGTGTTCGCGACCGCGTACGACGCGTTCGCCCTGCGGGCGTTCGACGTCAACGCCGTGGATTACCTCCTCAAGCCCTTCGACGAGGACCGGATCCGAAGGGCGGTGAGCCGTGCGCGGGAGCGGATCGCCTCCGGGGCGCCGCGCCTGGACCCGGGCGCGCTGGCGATGCTGGAGGAGCTGCGGCGGGCGGAGGCATACCCGGAGCGGCTGACGGTGCGCACGGGGACGCGCTACGCGGTGGTGCGCGTGGCGCAGGTGGACTGGATCGGCGCCGAGGACAACTACGTGCGGCTGCACGTGGGCCGCGACTCGCACCTGCTGCGGGAGACCATGGCGGGGATGGAGCGCAGGCTGGACCCGCGGGGGTTCGTCCGCATCCACCGCTCCACGATCGTCAACGTGGACCGGGTGCGCAGCATCGAGTCGTGGGGGTTGGGAGAGTTCCTGCTCGTACTCCAGGACGGGACCCGGCTCCAGTCGAGCCGTGGCTATCGGGAGCGGGTGAGCGAGGCGTTCGGCTGCTGACTCCTCTCGCCCGCCCCTCGATCCCTGCGCCTCGCCCCCATGTCCCTCGCCTTCACCCCAGGTCCCTTCTTCCCCGCCCTCGTCCGCGTGAAAGTTCTCCACGGCGGCGGCGCTTCGCGGCACCGCCGGACCGGATGGTTCACAACCGATCCAGGGAGGGAACGATGAAACTCACCATCCAGCGGTTCGCCCGCGTCACGGCCGGGCTCGCCTTCACCGCGATGCTGGGCTTCGGCGCGGTCCAGGCCACCGCGTCCCCGGCGGCGCGGACCGCCGACGCGGTCCGGGCGTGCGACAACGCCACCTGCGAAGAGACGTGCCTCCGCCAGCCCGGCATGGGGGGCGGGGTCTGCAAGAATGGCAACTGTGTTTGCATCCCCATCGAGTAAGAGAAGAGCCGGTAGAAGCGCCGACCGCGCCTCCGTTCTACGGGGGCGCGGTTTCCATTTCCGGGAACCCGTCCTTCCGTACGGACTCCCGGGGTCCGGCCGGGGAGAGAACCAGCGACGCAGCGGTTTTCCTTGATTCTCCGCCGAGCGCCCCATAAGTTATTGCCTGAAATTATGCGGCCCCGCTCCCCCCTCCACGCGCGACCTCCCGCCTTCCACCCCGGGCACGCGTTCCGCCGGGCCAGCCGCGATTCGAAGCTCGTACGTTCACCGGCCTCTCACTCCCGCCGATCATGACACCGTGCAGCACTCCGCTTCCGGTGGAGCCCGCCACCGGCGTTCCGCGCTCCCGGATGCCCATGACCGGGGACGACCTACCGGCCGCCCTCCGGCAGACGCTCGTCCACCTCGCCACGGGTGAGGACGTGGGCCCCGACCGGCTGGGCGCCGCCGCGGATGCCTGTGCCGCGCTCGACGCCCCGGTACGCGACGTGGTCCTGGGCTCGATCCTCACGGCGTCCATGATGCGCGGGCCCCGCACGGACGACGTGGTCTCGCTGCTGAGTTCCTTCCTCTCGCTCGACGAACGGCCGCCCGTGGTCACCCTGCGCGGCGGCGCCCACCCGGTGGTGCTGCTGTCGGGAAGCGGGAAGAAGGGCCGCCGGACGCTGAACGTGTCCACGCCGGCCGCCCTGGCCGCGGCCGCGGCCGGCGCCCGGGTCGTCAAGGTAGGGTCGAGCGCGACCTCGTCCGCCCTCGGCTCGCGCGACCTGGTCTCGCAGCTGGGGATACCCGAGAGCGGCGGCGCCGACGACGTTCGCGCGAACCTCGCGCGGTGCGGCTTCGCCTTCGTGCCCGTGGAGCCCCTGATTCCGCGGGTCGACCGGCTGTACGGAGGGCGCTTCCACACGATCAACCCGCTCAGCTTCGGCCTCGCGCCGCTGGCGAGCCCGGTACGCGGCGATCTCCTGGCATACGGGCTGTCGCATCCGCGCGTCGACGTCGCGGCGCGGGCGCTGGCTTCCTTCGGCGTGCCGGACGCGATCGTCTTTTCCACCCGCCTGGCCCCCGGCGTGTACGTGGACGAGCTGGTCCCCGGCGGTGAACTCCTGTCCTGCAGGGTCGTGGACGGCGCGGCGGGCGAGGTGGAGCGCGAGCGCCTGGCGGGGCTCGGGAGCGATCCGCGGACGGGCGGGCTCCCGGCCGCGGCGGGCGCGGAGGAGGCCGTCCGACGCACCCGGGACCTGCTCGAGGGAGGCGGCCTGGACAGCCACCGGCGCCTGGTGGCCGCCAACGCCGGGTTCCTCCTCGCGCTGAGCGGCCTGGCGGACTCCGTTTCCAGCGGAGCGCGCCGCGCGGACGAGATCCTCCGCAGCGGCGCCGCGCTGGACGTGGTCGCCGCGGGTGCCGCGGGGCCCTTCTGAAGGAGAGCCGGCATGAACGCCCTTCGCGTGCTCCACGTACCGGGCCGGACGCCGTACGCCCGCAAGATCCGCTCGGAGCGATTCCGGATCGTCAACGAAACGGTGACGCCCCAGGGCCTGGCCGTGCCGCGGGACGCCTCCCTGCAATGGCTCCTCGCCCATCGGCCCTGGCACGAATTCGACGTGCTGCACATCCACCACGTCGAGTTCGAAAGCCCCGAGACGCTCGCTCTCGCCCTTCGTGAAACCCGGAAGGCGGGGAAGCGGGTGGTCTACACCGCGCACGACGTCGCGCCCGTCTTCGGGGATCCGGCCGCGCACCTCGCCCGGCACGAGATCCTGGCCGGGAACGGGGTTCCTTTCGTGGCCCTCACCGAGGCGTCGGGGAGGGACCTGCGGGCGGCGCTGGGGGGATCCCTGGACCTGACCACGATCCCGCACGGTTTCGTGATCCGCCCGGAACGGGCCTCGCGGTACCGCGCCGCAGGTCGCTCCACCACCCGTACGCCCACCCGCTTCATCGTCTACGGGTCCGCCCGGCAGAACCGCGACATCGAGAGCGTGCTCCACTGCTGGCGATTCGCCCGCCGGCTGCGGGACACCACCCTCCACCTGCTCCTGCGGGCGCCCTCGCGCGCGGGCCTGGCTGCGGAGGGGGCGGCATGGCAGGCGATCCGGGAGCACGCCGCCGACCCGCGCCTGCTCGTGGACGTCCTCCCCTTCCCGACCGACGACGAAGTCGCCGAGGCGGTCGCGGCGGCGCACTGCCTCGTCCTGCCCTATCGCTGGGCGAGCCACTCCGGCCAGATGGAGCTGGGCTTCGACCTGGGGGTCCGGGTCGCCGCGTCCCGCACGGGATACCTCGCCGACCAGGCGGGCATGCACGCGGGACTGGTCGACGAGCCGACGTGGTTCGACTGGGACGACGGAGCGGAGTTCGCGTACGGCGAGCGCCTCCTCGCGGCGATGGAGCAGGCGCACGACGTGGTGCAGCGGAACGGGGGCACGGCCGGGAGGGCGGCGTTCGCCGGGGCCCGGCGGGAGGAGCACGACCGCGTCCTCGCATCCTACCAGCGGCTCTACGAGACCCCACCGGAGTGAGCCCGATGTTTCGCCCTCGACCGGAGCCCTGACGATGACGGATGTGGCGGTGCTCTTCTCGGAAGACTACTACCGGCAGGTCCTCCACGACTTCGGCTACACGTCGTTCGACCTCAGCCGGTTCGACTTCCCGCTCGCCGGGCTGGAGTCGGAAACGCTGAACGTCCGCTACCTGTGCCATCACGGGGCCGAGCGGTACCTGCGCGCGGCGCCGGAGCGACGGATCGCCACCACCGGGATCGGCATGTCGGGGCCGCCCCACATGGCCACCGTTTCGCACGTCCTCAAGATGATCGAGCTGCTGCGCGGCGGCGAGTGCTGCCAGCTCGTGCTCGGCGACCTCGACGCGTACAACGGCAAGCTCCGTCCTTACGGGGAGGTGACGGAACTCGCGGACCGGTACCAGGAGTTCGCGCGGGCCCTGGGCTTCACCGGCCCCCGGGCGCTGCTCCGGAGCCAGGTGGGACACCTCCCGGCGCTGGAGGCGATGTACCTGCTGGGACGGTACGTGGAGGAGAGCGACTTCGCCTCCGCCGAGGAAGACAACCACGGCTACTACGCGGCCCTCGGGGTCGTGGAACCCCGGATGACCTTCCGGCGAGCGCTGTCGCTGGCGCTGATGGCGGGCGACTTCGTGGCTCTCGGCCAGCGGTACGACGGCGTGCTGGTGGTGCTCGGGGTGGACGAGCACAGGTACGTCCGCTTCACGCAGCAGGCGGTGGAGCGGTTCGATCCCGCGGTCCCTCTCCGCTCCGGCTTCGCGCTCACGGCCGCCTACACGCGCATGGTGCGCGGCTTCGGCGGGCACCCGAAGTTCTCCAAGAGCCTGCCCGGCTCCGCGATTGACGTGAATACGCCCGAAGGCGAGATTCACCGCCTCCTGGCGGGCGAGTCCTCCGTACCGGAAGAATCCGCCACCTACCAGCTCATGTGCCAGATGCCGATCTACGACGCGCCGGCACTGCTGGAGCTGCACGCCCACTGCCGCAGGCAGTCGCCGCGCTGGCGCCGGGAGGTCTCCCGGTTCGCGGAGTACCTCGCGGACCTCGGATCCCTGTGGCCGGAGTGAGCCGGGCGGACCGTGGCGACGACACGGATTTCGCGGCCCCCGCCGTTCGAGCATACGGAGCTTTATCCATGACCCGAATCGAAGAGTCGGTCGCCCGTACCACCGCGCTCCTCGCGACCGTCGACCTCGCGGACCCGGCGGCGGTGAGCGAGCTGATCGAGCTCACGACACTCCGGCGGAGCCTGGACCTGTCGGACCTCTCCCCGGCGGGACAGGCGGCGCTCATCGCGGAGCGGTCCCGCGAACTCCAGCCGTCCACCGAGGCGCTCCGGGCCCGGATCGAGGAATCCGCTTCCCGCGGGCGGCCGTTCGTCGCCAAGTTCGGCATCGACCCCACGGGCTCGGAAGTGCACCTGGGGCACGTGGTCCCCATGCTGATCCTCAGCCGCTTCCTCCGGATGGGGCACCAGGTGGTCTTCATCGTGGGCGACGTGACCGCGAAGATCGGCGATCCGTCCGGACGCTCGGACGAGCGCCCCGCCCTTACCGACAAGGCGATCGCCGACAACCTGACGACCTACCGCCAGCAGGTCTCGCCGTTCTTCGACTTCGACCGGGCACGGTTCCGGTTCAACGGGGAGTGGCTCCGGGACGTGACGCTCCCGCGCATCGTGGAGATCGCCGCGCGGATCCCGGTCTCGATGTCCCTCCAGCGCGACGACTTCCGCAAGCGGCTGGAAGCCGGGCACGGGCTGTCGCTGGCGGAGGTGCTCTACTCCGTCGTCATGGCGCTCGACTCGGTCGAGATCGAAGCGGACGTGGAGATCGGCGGTATCGACCAGTTCCTCAACATGCAGATGTGCCGGAAGGTGATGGAGATCTGCGGTCAGGCGCCGGAGCTGGTGGTCGCGACGGAGCTGATCGAGGGCACGGACGGCACGGGCGCAAAGATGAGCAAGAGCCGGGGGAACTACGTTCCGCTTACCGCGGCGGCGGACGAGATCGTCGGCAAGCTCATGTCCATCCCCGACCGCCTGGTCCTCCCCTACTTCCGCGCCCTCACCGAGTGGCGAGACTCGGAGCTGGCGCGGGTGGAGGAGCGGCTGGCCGCGGCCACGCTTCATCCGCGGGACCTGAAGATGGTCCTCGCCTGCGACGTCGCGGCCGCCATCCACGGGGTGCCGGCCGCCATGGCCGCACGCGAGGCGTTCTTCGCGCGCTTCTCCCGGCGCTCGTTCGGCGATATCGAATCCATGCCGGAGGTGAGCGACGCCTCGTCGCCGGTCAACGCCGTAGTACGCGAGCTGGGCTTCGCCGGCAGCATGGGCGAGGTTCGCAGGCTGACCGAGGGGAAGGGCGTGCGGATCGTGCTGGAGGAAGGCGACGGCCAGGAGCAGGCGGTCGTGGAGGTGGACGAGCTGCGCCTGCCGCTGTCGGAGGTGGTCCGGGAGCGGTTCGGGGGACGCGCCGGGAGCTACTACCTCAAGGTCGGCAGGAAGCTGGGGCGGATCCCGCTCTAGCCGCCGTGCGCGCCGTCGTCCTCGACCTGTTCGGCACGCTCGTGGACGCGCCCGCGGCCGCCGACCGGCGGGACGCGGCGATCCGCCTGGCGCGTGCCGCGCACTCCGACGTGGACGAGACGGAGCGGTACCTGGTCCGCAGCTGGCGCGCGCGACACGACGGCACCCTTCGCACCACCGAGGACGTGGCGGACGACCTGGTCGGGTCCGTGTGCGGTCGCCGGGGAGCGTCGCGGCGCGTGGCCGCCACGATGCTGGGCCTGGCCCGGCGCCGCCTGGGCGGCGTGGATCCCTCCGTGCTCGCCACCGCCCGCGCGCTCCGGGACCAGGGAACGCGCCTGGGGCTGCTCAGCGACGCCTCCCCGGAGATCGCCGAGGCGTGGCCGCAGAGTCCGCTGGCGCCGTTCTTCTCCGTCGCCGTCTTCAGTTCCACCTCGGGCGCCGTGAAGCCCGACCGCCGCCTGTACCGTGAGGTGACGCGGTCCCTGGGGGTCCCGCCGGACCAGGCCCTCTTTTGCGGGGACGGCGGGGGCGACGAGCTGGCGGGCGCCGCGGCAGTCGGGATGCGGGCGCTGCGTGTAAACCGTCGAGGTCCGGCGGGCGCGCTGGCCTTCGGTGAGGGGCACTGGTCGGGTCCGTCGATCGCGGCGGTGGAGGCGTTGCCCGACTATCTCGGCCTCCGGGTGGCGGGAGGATGAAGGCCTGGGAACTCGCTGACGGCCGGCTCGCGCTGCGGGAGGTGCCGCCCCCCTCCGCGGGACGGGGCGAGGTCCTGCTCCACGTCCGCTTCGCCGGCGCCTGCGGCAGCGATCTCGCCAAGCTCTTCCGGCCGGACGCCTTCCGGCTTCCTCCCCGCTGGCGCCCGGGCCACGAACTCGTGGGCACGATCCCCGACGGCCGGTACGCCGCAGTCGACCCGCTGCTGCCCTGCACGACCTGCATACCGTGCCAGGAGGGACATACCCACCTCTGTGACGCCTTGCGGCGCGTGGGCTGGGACCTCCCGGGCGGCTTCGCGGAAACCGTGGCGCTCCCGGCGGCGAGCCTCCACCCGCTTCCGCCGGATCTCCCTCCCCTCCACGCCGTGCTCGCCGACCCGGCCGCGGTCGCGGTCCACGGGATCCGGTGCGGCATCGCGGCGCCACCGGGACGACTCGCCGTCATCGGCGGCGGAGCCGTCGGCCTCCTCACCGCCGCGTACGCGGTACAGCGCGGATGGGACGTTCACGTCGTCACCCGCGCCCCGCGCCGGGACGAGGGGCTCCAGGCGGGGCTGCCGGTGCGGTACGTCGACGCCGCACGGGCCGACGAAGGGGGGCCGTTCGACGTGGTGGTCGATGCGGCCAGCGGGGCGACTCCGGACCCGCTGGAGCTCGGGCTCCGGCTCGTGCGCAGCGGCGGCACGCTGGTCGTTCAGAACGCGTACGACCCGGAGGTGCGGCTCGGGGCTCCCCTGCGCAACGTGTTCGGCCGCTCGCTCCGCCTCGTGGGCTCGTTCTCCTACTGCCGGGCGGGGGACCCCGACGACTTCACCGAGGGGCTGGCCCTGCTCCGCGCCCATCCCGGTCTCTGCGACTCCCTGACGGGCGAGCGGTGGCCGCTGGACCGGCTCCCCGAAGCACTGGATTCCCACCGCCGTACGGGACGCAAGCTCGTTCTCTTCACCTGACGCCGCTCCGGCGCCGCGGGCGCGGCGCCTCCCATCCACGACGCGATTCGCCCCAACGACCATGCAATTGAAGACAGCGGTTCGCAGGAAGGACACCCTGTGGGTCCCCAGCTGGGGTACGCCCTGCGGGATCGCCGAGTACACGGGCCACCTGGCCGAGCACCTTCCGCGCGTGAGGGTTTCCGCCGCTCCGCCTCCGCCCACCGCCGCGCGGCTCGTTCACCTCCAGCACGAGTACGGGCTCTTCAGGGGCCAGGACGTCGCCGGCGTCTTCGACCCCCTGCTCGACAGCGACGTGCCGCTGCTCGTCACCCAGCACACCGTCCACTCGCGGGGCGAGCCGTGGGAGCAGAGGGTGGCCGGCCTGGTCTCCCACACCGCGGCCGGGGCGGAGGTCCTTCGCGAGCGGTGCCCGGACGTTCCCGTCCACCACATCCCCCACGGTTGCCCCACCTGGTTCCCGCCGCGCAAACGGAAGCGCGGAAGGGTGCTGGCGGCGTTCGGATTCCTCGAGTGGCGAAAAGGGTTCTGGGCCATCCTGGACGTCCTGAGGGCCCTCCCGGACACCTCGCTCGTGATCTACAGCCACGCTCGCAACCCGGCCCGCGCGGAGGAGTGGCTGCGCGCATCGGAAGGGCTGCCCGTCCGCTGGGTCAGCGACTTCCTTCCGTCGGAGGAATCGGCGCGGCGGATCGCGGCCGAGGCGGATGCGATGATCTACTGGTACCGGGACATCGACCACCATTCCGCCAGCGGCGCGGTGCGGGTGGGGCTCTCCACCGGCGTGCCCATCGTCGCCTCCACGTCACGGTGGTTCGACGAGCTGCGGGACGCGGTGTACCAGCCCGCCGACCTGGTGGAGGGGGTGCGGCGCATCCTGGACGACACGGAGCTGCAGGAGCGCGTTTCCGCGGGCGCGCGCGCCTACTGCGAAGAGAACAGCTGGACCGCCACCGCCGAGCGTCACCGCGCGCTCTGGCGGTCCGTCGCCCCGTAGGAAGGCGAAGGCCCGGAACCCGGGCCGCCCCCTCCCGGCCGCACGGGCGGCGGGCGCCCGGCCGGCGTGGCCCGGAAGGGGAACTTCACGGTCCCGAACCTGGGCGGAGCGCTCGCTCCAGCTCGCGGGCCAGCGGCTCCACCCCGGGCTCGCGTACCATGGTGTGGTGCGTGCCGGGGACCGTTCGCACCTCCACCCCGCCCCGGACGACGCGCTCCCAGGCCGTCGCGTCCTTCCCGAAGGACCTCTCGTCCCGACTGCCCTCGCCGGCGCGAAGCAGTGTGACGCTCCCGCCGTAGCTCTCCGGCCGGTACTCGTGCAGCGCCTCCAGGTTGATCCGGAAGATGCCGTACAGGCGCTCCAGGAGTTCGACGTCGAAGCTCCCGGAAAGCCGCCCCGCGGCCTGGCCGGCCCGGAGCAGCCGGCGCAGGTACGCCACCTCGCCGCCATCGGGGGTCTCCGGATCGGGCGGGGGAAGCGGATCGTCGCCGAGCCCGACGTCGCGCGCGAACAGCCGAACGAGCACGGACTCGTCGCCGGGGAGGGGTCGGTCCGGCCCGTGCAGCGAGGGGACCTGCGAGTCGATGAGCACCAGCGTCTCCACCGCCTCGCCCGCCGCCTCCAGCTGCCGCGCCATCTCGAAGGCGATCACCCCGCCCATGGACCAGCCGCCCAGCCGGTACGGCCCGGTCGGCCACTTCCCGCGGATCTCCGCCAGGTAGTCGCGCGCCATCTCCTCGACCGTCCGGTTGGGGATCTCCTCCTTCTCGGTGCCGCGCGAGCGCACGCCCCACACCGGCTGCTCTTCTCCCAGCTGTCCGACGAGCGCGGTGTAGGCCATGAGGTTCCCGCCTCCCGGGTGCACCAGGACGAGCGGGGGACGGCTCCCCTTCGCGCGGAGCGGGACCAGGACGGGGACCTCCCCGCCGCCGCCGCCGCGGATCTCCCCGGCCAGCCGCTCGACGGTGGGCGCCCTGAAGAGCAGCGCCACCGGCAGCCGCACCCCCGTGGCCTCGTACAGGCTGGACATGAGCTGTACCGCGAGGAGCGAGTGCCCGCCCAGCTCGAAGAAGCTGTCCCGCACCCCCACTCCGGCGGCGCCCAGCACCTCCTCGAAGGCGCGGACCAGCGTGGCCTCCAGGTCGTCGCGGGGAGCAAGGCGGGCCTCCGCCCGGCCGCTCCCGCCCACCTCCGGCCGGGGGAGGGCGCGGCGATCCAGCTTGCCGTTGGGAGTGAGCGGGATGCGCTCCAGCGTGACGAAGTGGCCGGGGACCATGTGCTCCGGCAGCCGCTCGGCCAGGCGGCCGCGCAGCTCCACCGGGGAAGGCCCCGCACCCTCCCGGGGCATGACGTAGGCGACGATCCGCCGGTCGCCGGGAACGTCCTCCCGCACCACGACGACCGCGTCCGCCACCCCGGCCTGCCCGCGGAGTTCGCTCTCGACCTCGCCCGGCTCGATGCGGAAGCCGCGGACCTTCACCTGCGCATCGACCCGGCCCAGGAAGTCCAGCTCCCCCGACGCCAGCCACCGCGCCCGGTCGCCGGTGCGGTACAGCCGCGCGCCCGCCTCCCCGAACGGGTCGGGGACGAAGCGCTCCGCCGTCAGCTCCGGCCGCCCCAGGTACCCGCGCGCCACGCCCACGCCGCCCACGTACAGCTCGCCGGGGACGCCGACGGGGACCGGCTCCCCGTACGCGTCCAGCACGTACGCCGTGGAGTCCGCCACCGGCCGCCCGATGGGGGGCCGCCCCACGCCCGGCACGCACGCCGCCGTCGTGGAGCAGATGGTGGCCTCGGTGGGCCCGTAGAGGTTGAAGAAGCGGCGCCCGGGGGCCCAGCGATTCACCACTTCGGCGGGGCACGCCTCGCCCGCGGTCGCCAGCGTGCGCAGCGCCGGGAGGTCCTCCGGCGTCATGGCGGCCAGTGCCGCGGGCGGGAGGATGGCGGCGGTGACCTCCGCCTCGCGGAGGAAGCGGAGGAGGTCGGGCCCGGGCGCGAGTTCCTCCCGCGTCCCCGGCACCAGCGTGCCCCCGGAGGCGAGCGCCAGGGTCATCTCGGACACGGAGGCGTCGAAGCCGGGCGATGCGAACTGGAGCAGCCGGTCCCCCGCCCCGACGCCCAGCTCGCACGCCTGCGCCCGCGCCACGCTGGCGAGGCCCCGGTGCGGCACCAGCACCCCTTTGGGACGGCCGGTGGAGCCGGAGGTGTAGATCACGTACGCCAGGTTCTCCGGCAGCACACCGGCGTCGGGAGCCTGGGCGCTCTCCGCAGCGATGCGCTCGCCGTCGGCGTCGAGGCGGACCGTCTCGACGGCTTGGGCGGGGAGACGGCCGAGCAGCGGCAGGCGGGTGAGCAGGAGCGGGGCGCCGGAGTCGGCGAGCATGAAGGCCAGCCGCCCGGAAGGGTACGCGGGGTCGAGCGGCACGTAGGCGCCGCCGGCCTTGAGCACCCCCAGCAGGGCGACGACCAGCTCCACGCCGCGCTCCAGGCAGACCGCGACGCGCGTCTCCGGGCCGACGCCGCGGCGCCGCAGGTGGTTCGCCAGGCGGTTGGCGGCGCTCTCCAGCTCGGCGTAGGTCAGCGTCTCCGCGCCGGAGGAGACGGCCGGCGCCTCCGGCGTGCGCGCGGCCTGCTCCGCGAACCGCTCGTGGAAGAAGGACCGCGGGAAGGCGGCGGCCGTGGCGCCCCACTCGTCCAGCAGCTGCGTGCGCTCCGCCCCGCCCAGCAGGGACAGCTCGGAGATGCGCCGCCGCGGGCCGGCCGCCATGGCCTCCAGGAGGGTGGTCAGGTGCTCCGCCATGCGCGCGACGGTCCCGGCGTCGAAGAGCGCCGCCCGGTAGACGAGCATGCCGGCCAGGGCCTCCCCCGCGTCTTCGAACAGCAGGTCCAGGTCGAACTTGGCGGCGCGCGGTCCGGACGCGAAGGGCTCCGGGCGGAGCCCCCCCAGCTCCAGTCGCTCGCCGCCTTCGCGGGACAGGTCCAGGGTGAAGTTCGTCTGGAAGACCGGCGCGTGCGTGAGGCTGCGCTCCACGCCCAGCTCCTCCACCAGCTTCTCGAAGGGGAGGTCCTGGTGGTCGTACGCCTCCAGCGCCGTCTCCCGGGTCCTGCCCAGCAGCGCAGCCCAGGTGGGATCCCCGGAGAGGTCGGCGCGCAGGGCGAGCAGGTTGACGAAGAAGCCGATCAGCCCCTCGGTCTCGCGCCGGCTTCGCCCGGCGACGGCGCTCCCCACCACCACGTCGTCCTGTCCCGCGTAGCGGCCCAGGAGCGCCTGCCAGCCGGCGAGCAGGACCATGAACGGCGTCGCCCCCGCCGTCCGCGACAGCTCCCGCAGCCGCTGCGACAGCCCGGGCGGGAGACGGAAGCCGTGGGTCTCCGCGCGCGGGTCCTGCCCGACCGCCCGGGGGCGGTCGGTGGGGATCTCCAGCAGCGGCGGCGCCCCGGCCAGCCGCTCCTTCCAGTAGCCGAGCTGTGCGTCCAGCACCTCGCCGACGAGCCAGCCGCGCTGCCAGACGGCGTAGTCGGCGTACTGCACCGGCAGCTCCGCCAGGCGCGGCTCCTCGCCAAGGACGAAGGCGCCGTAGAGGGTGGAGACCTCGCGCACCAGCACGTCCATGCTCCACCCGTCGCTGACGACGTGGTGCAGCGTGAACAGCAGTACGTGGTCGTCCTCCGCCAGGCGCAGCAGCGTGCTCCGCAGCAGCGGCCCGCGCGCCAGGTCGAAGGGGCGCCGCGCCTCCCCGGCGGCCAGCCGCTCCGCCTCGCCTGCCGCGTCCGGGGCGCCGCGGAGGTCGAGGACGGGGAGCGCCACCGGCGCGGGCGGGTGGATCACCTGCACCGCCGCGCCGTCCCGCTCCGCGAACGTGGTGCGCAGCGTCTCGTGCCGCCGCACCAGCGCGTCCAGGCTGCTCCGCAGCGCGGCCGGGTCGAGCGTCCCCCTCAGCCGCAGCGCATAGGGCATGTTGTAGGCGGTGCCGCCCGGCTCCAGCCGGTCGAGGAACCAGAGCCGCTGCTGCGCGAAGGAGAGAGGCAGCTCCCCGTCCCGCGGCACCGGCACGATCGGCGGCGCCGCCGGGCCCCCGCCCTCGCGCCGGAGAGCGGCGGTGCGCGCCGCGAATTCGCCGAGGGTGGGCGCCTCGAAGAGCAGGCGCAGCGGCACCTCCACCCCGAACGCCTCCCTCACCCGGGCCACCACGCGGGTGGCGAGCAGCGAGTGCCCGCCCAGCTCGAAGAAGCCGTCCCGCGCCCCGACGCGCTCCCGCTTCAGCACCTCCGCCCAGATCCCCGCGACCAGCTCCTCGGCCGGGGTGCGCGGCGCCACGTACGCCTCTCCCTCCGCACCCTCGGGCGCGGGGAGCGCCCGGCGGTCCAGCTTGCCGTTGGGCGTGAGTGGAAACGTTTCCATCGCCACGATCGCGGAGGGGACCATGTACTCCGGCAGCCGCTCCCGCAGGTGGGCCCGCAGCGCGGAGGCCGGCACCGCATCGCCCGCGGGGACCGTGTACGCGACCAGGCGCCGCTCCCCGGGCTCGTCCTCCCGCACCAGCACCACGGCCTCGCGCACCGCAGGGTGCTCGCCCAGCGCCGCTTCGATCTCCCCCGGCTCGATGCGGAAGCCGCGGATCTTCACCTGGTGGTCCAACCGCCCCAGGTACTCCAGGTTCCCGTCCGCCAGCCACCGCGCGCGGTCCCCCGTGCGGTACATCCGCCCGTATCCCAGCTCCGGGAAGGGGTTGTCCACGAAGACTTCCCGCGTGCGGACCTCGTCGTTCAGGTACCCGAGCCCGAGGCACTCCCCGGAGAGGTAAAGCTCACCGGGAACTCCCACCGGGACCGGCTCCCGGCGTCCGTCCAGGACCAGCGCGTGCGTGTTGCGGATCGGCCGCCCGATGGGGATGCGCCCCCCCTCGTCCCCCGTCACCCGGTAGCAGATGCAGCCGATGCTCGCCTCGGTGGGGCCGTACAGGTTCACCACGCGCACTTCCGGGAAGCATCCCATGAAGGCGTACGTCGTCGCCGGGGTGATCTGCTCTCCGCCCACCACCACCACGCGGAGGGAGGAGAAGCCGCGCCGCACCCGCTCGTCGCTCACCATCTGCGGGACCAGGGCGTTGAAGACCGAGGGGACGAAGTCGGTCATGGTCACGCCGTGCTCCCGGACCAGCGCGGCGAGCGGTTCCGCGGCCAGCTCCTCGTCCGAGCCAGGGAGCACGGTCCGCCCCCCGTTCACCAGGGGCCAGAGGAGCTGCCACACCGCGCTGTCGTACACGTGCCGGGTGGTCTGCAGCACGGCCGCAGCGGCCCCGGCGCCGAAGTACTCGTCCATCCACAGGAACCGGTTGGTGATCCCCCGGTGGGGCACAACCGCGGCCTTGGGGGTCCCGGTGGACCCGGAGGTGTAGATGGCGTAGATCGGGTCCCCGGGCTCCACGGGAACGTGCGCCCCTGCGGCGGCCGTACCGGGGAAGTCCTCCGCGTCCACGCGGAGGAGCGTCCGCCCCAGCGCCTCTCCCCGGAACGGGGTACGGCCGTTCACCAGGACGACCTCGCTCCCCAGGTCGTCGAGGATCGTCCGGAGCCGGGCCACCGGCCAGTGGACGTCCAGCGGCGAGAAGGCCGCCCCGGACTTCATCACGCCCAGCAGGGCCACGGGGACGTACAGCCCCCGGTCCAGGAGCACCGGGACGTACGAGCCCCGGCCGATCCCCCGGGCGCGCAGCACAGCGGCGACGAGGTCGGCGCGGCGGCGCAGCTCCGCGTAGGTGAGCGACTCGTCGCCGCAGACCGCGGCCACCGCGCCGGGCGTGCGTTCCGCCTGCGCGTCGAACGATTCGTGGACGGGGCGCCCTGGGTGGGCGGCGCCCGTGTCGTTCCACTCCTCCACCACCCGCCTGCGCTCGGCGGCGGACAGGAGGGAGATGGCACGGACGTCCCGCCCCGGGTCCGAGGCGAGCCCTTCCAGGAGCACCCCCAGGTGCCCGAGGTGCCGGCGGACGGTCTCGGGATCGAAGAGTTCGGTCCGGTACTGCATCGTGCCGACCAGCGCGTCTCCCGCCTCCTGCAGCGTGAAGCTCAGGTCGGCGTTCGCCGCCCCCCCCGCGCCCCCGATCGCCTCCAGCCGGAGGCCGCCGAGCACGAGTTCGCCCCGCCCGGTGTTCTGGAAGGTGAGCATGACCTGGAAGAGAGGGGTGCGGTCGAGCCCACGCTCGACCCCCAGCTCCTCGACCAGCTTCTCGAAGGGGAGTTCCTGGTGCTGGTACGCGCCCAGCGTCGTCTCCCGTACCCGCCCCAGCACCTCGCGGAAACTCGGCTCTCCCGAGAGGTCGGTGCGCAGCACCAGCGTGTTGACGAAGAAGCCGATCAGCCCCTCCAGCTCCACGTGCGTGCGCCCGGCGATGGGGGTGCCCACCACCACGTCCTCCACCCCCGCGTAGCGCGCCAGCAGCACCTGCCAGGCCGCGAGGAGCGTCATGAACGGCGTCACACCCTCGCGCTGGCCGAGCGAGCGCAGCGCCTGCGCCGTCCCGGCCGGGACGAGGAAGGGGAGGTCGGCCCCGACCCCGTCCAGCACGGCCGGGCGAGGCCGGTCCGTGGGAAGCTCCAGCAGCGCCGGCGACCCGGCCAGCTTCCCGCGCCAGTACGCCAGCCGGCCCTCCAGGGTCTCGCCCGAGAGCCAGGCGCGCTGCCAGGCGGCGTAGTCGGCGTACTGGATCGGCAGCGCGGGAAGGTGCGCCTCCTCCCCGCGCGTGTAGGCGTCGTAGAGCGCGCTCACCTCGCGCACGAGGATCCCCACGCTCCAGCCGTCGCTGACGACGTGGTGAACGGTGAAGAGCACCGCCGCTTCCTCGTCTCCCGTGCGCAGCAGCGTCGTGCGGAGCAGCGGCCCGCGCGCCAGGTCGAAGGGGCGCCGCCCCTCCTCCTCCGCCAGCCGCCGCGCCTCCCGCTCCCGCGCCTCCGCGGCCAGGCCGCGCAGGTCTACCGTCGGCACCGCCACCGGGACGGGTGGACGGATCACCTGCACGGGCTCGCCGCCGCGCGCCTCCAGCGTGGTGCGCAGCGCTTCGTGGCGGCCCACCACCGCCGTCAGCACCCGGCGCAGCGCCCGCGCGTCCAGCCTGCCCGAAAGGCGCAGCGGGTACGCGATGTTGTAGGCCCAGCTGCGCGGGTCCATCTGCTGGATGAACCAGAGCCGCTGCTGCGCGAACGACAGCGGGAGCGGCGTGCCGTCGCGCGGGAGCGGCACCAGCGGCGGCGCTTGAGACCCCGTGCCCGTAGTTCGCACCGCATCCACTCGCTCGGCCAGCCCCGCCACCGTCGGCGCCTCGAAGAGCGCCCGCAGCGGCAGCTCGACACCGAAGACCTCTCTGACTCGCGAGACCACCCGCGTCGCCATCAGCGAGTGCCCGCCCAGCGCGAAGAAGTCATCCCCCGCCCCCACCGTCTCCACGCCGAGCACGTCGGCGAAGATCCCCGCCAGCGCGGCCTCCGTGGGGCCGGCGGGGGATGGGCCCGTCTCGCCTCGCCGGAGTTCGGGCGCCGGAAGGGCCAGCCGATCGACCTTGCCGCTGGGGGTCAGCGGGAGCGTCTCCAGCTGCACCACAGCGGAGGGGACCATTGACTCCGGGACCCGCTCCCGCATCCAGGCCCGCAGCTCGGCCGCGGATGCCTCGGCTCCGTCCGCCGCGACCCAGTACGCGGCCAGCCGACGCTCGCCGCGGTCGTCCTCCCACGGCGCCGCCGCGGCCTGCCGCACCGCGGGGTGCTCCCGCAGCGCGGATTCCACCTCGCCGGGCTCCACGCGGACGCCGCGCACCTTGAGCTGGAAGTCGCTCCGCCCGATGAACTCGATCCCGCCGCCGGGAAGCCGCCGCCCCAGGTCGCCCGTGCGGTAGCCGCGCAGCGGCCCGCCCGCCGGGTCCGGCGCGAAGGCGGCGGCGGTCTGCTCCGGGCGGCGCCAGTACCCCAGCGCCACGTGCGGGCTGCGGATCACGATCTCGCCCACGCCGAACACGGCGGGCTGCTCCCCGACGGCGTTCAGCAGGAGCACGTCGGTTTCCTCCACGGGGTGCCCCACGGGCACGGAGCTGCGCTCCGGCTCCTCCCCCTGCCGGAAGAAGTGCTGCAGGGTCACCGTGGACTCGGTGGGCCCCAGCCCGTTGACCAGCGTCGCCCCGGGCGGGAAGTGCCGGTTGAACGCTTCGAGGTCGCGCCGCTGCGCCTCCTCGCCTCCGAGCACGACCAGACGCACGGCGGGGAAGCGCTCGTCCGCGGCGAGCCCGCCCGCCAGGTGGCGGAAGACGGTGGGTGTGGAGTGGTACAGGGTGATCTCCTCGCGGCGGATCCACTCCGCCACGCCGGACGCGGCCTCCTCCCGCCAGTCGAACGGGCAGAGGGTGGCGCCGTTGAGGAGGGCCCCGTAGATGCCCATCACCGCCGCGTCGAAGGTGTACGACGAGAAGAGCGTCAGCCGGTCATCGGGCCCGATGCGCAGGTTGTTGGTGTAGACCCGGATGTGGTGAAGCACGTTGCGGTGGCTCTGCACCACCCCCTTCGGCCGCCCCGTGGATCCGGAGGTGTAGAGGATGTAGGCCGGCTCCCCGGGGTCGACCGTCCGGCGCGCCTCCGAGGACGCGGCGGCCTCCTCCGCGTCGGCGTCGTCCACGTCCACCAGCGGGATCCGCCCCCCGGCCAGCGCCCGCGCCAGCTCCAGGTTCGCGCGGTTCGTCACCAGCGCGGCGGCCCCGGAGTCCTCCAGAACGTAGGCGCTGCGCTCGCGCGGGTAGAGCGGATCGATGGGCACGTAGGTCTTGCCGGCCTTGAGCGCGCCCAGAATCCCCACGATCATCGCCGCGTCGTGCTCGAAGAGCAGCGCCACCCGCTCCGGCCCGGCGGGCCGCGCGCGCAGGACCGCCCGCGCCACGCTCCCGGCCGCGTGGTCCAGCTCCGCGTAGGTGAGGCTCGCGCCGCGCGTCCGCACCGCCAGCCGCTCCGGGTGGAGCCGCACCTGCGCCTCGAAGCGCGCCGGGATCGTCTGCTCGATCTCCCCGCGCGCGAACTCCGCGAAGGCCCGGTCCGTCTCGACCCCGCTCGCGCGGACGGAGCGGGCCGGCCGCTTCCCGGGCGCCGACAGCGGGACGGCGGAGACGCGCAGTTCCGGGTCGTCCGCGACCACCGCGAGCAGCGCCGCAAGCTGGTTCAGCGCCTCGGCGATGCGCGCGTCCTCGAACAGGTCCGCGTCGTAGACCAGGCTCAGGTCGATCCCTTCGCCGCCCTCCCGGGCGTACAGCGTCAGGTCGTACTTGGCCGCCAGCGCCGGGCTGCCGAAGCGCTCCGTCCGCATCTCCCCCAGCCCGACGGACCCCTCCGTGCCGAAGTCCTGCAGGTTGAACATCACCTGGAAGACCGGCGAATGGCTCAGGCTGCGCGCGGGCTGCAGCTCTTCCAGGATGCGCTCGAAGGGCAGCTCCTGGTGGGCGTACGCGCCCAGCGTCGTTTCCCGCACCCTCCCCAGCACCTCCCGGAAGGTGGGATCGCCCGACAGGTCGGTCCGCAGCGCCAGGGTGTTCAGGAAGAAGCCGATCAGCCCCTCGGTCTCACGCCAGTTCCGCCCCGCGATGGGCGTGCCCACGACCACGTCCGCCTCTCCGGACCAGCGGGCCAGCAGGACGGAGAAGCCGGCCAGCAGCGTCATGAACGAGGTCACGTCCTCGCGCCGGCCCAGGGCGCGCAGCTTCCCCGCCACGTCGGCGTCGATGCGGAGCGAGCGCATCCCGCCGCGGTGGCCCTGCACCTCCGGGCGTGGCCGGCCGGCGGGAAGCTCCAGGAGCGTGGGCGCGCCGGTCAGCCGTTCGCGCCAGTAGGCGAGCTGCGTTTCCAGCGTCTCGCCCGAGAGCCACGCGCGCTGCCAGACGGCGAAGTCGGCGTACTGCACCGACAGCTCGGGAAGGCGAGGCTCCTCGCCCCGGCTGAAGGCGTCGTAGAGCGCGGAGACCTCGCGCACCAGCACCTGCATGCTCCAGCCGTCGCTGACCACGTGGTGCAGGGTGAAGCAGAGCACGTGGTCCTCGTCCGCCAGGCGCAGCAGCGTGCTGCGCAGGAGCGGCCCGCGCGCCAGGTCGAAGGGCCGCAGCGCTTCCTCCGCCACCAGGCGTTCGGCCTCGCGCTCCGCTCCCAGCACCTCCCTCAGATCGACGACCGGCAGGGCCACGGGCGCGGGAGCGTGGACGACCTGCACCGGCGCGCCGTCCACCTCCGCGAACGTGGTGCGGAGCGCCTCGTGCCGCCGCACCAGCGCGTCCAGGCTCGCCCGCAGCGCGGCCACGTCCGGCGCCCCTGTCAGCCGCAGCGCGAAGGCCATGTTGTATGCGGGATTCCCCGGCTCGATCCGGTCCACCACCCAGAGCCGCTGCTGGGCGAAGGACAGGGGGAGCGGCGCCTCCCGCGGGACCGGCTCGACGGGCGGCGCGACGCCCGACCCGGTCCTGCCCAGCTCCTCGACGCGCACCGACAGCCCCGCCACGGTGGGCGTCTCGAAGAGCGCCTTCAGCGGCACCTCCACGCCGAAGGCCTGCCGCGCCCGCGAGACCACCTGCGTCGCCAGCAACGAGTGACCGCCCAGCTCGAAGAAGTTCTCCTCCACCCCCACCCGCTCCACCCGCAGCACCTCCGCCCAGATCCCCGCCAGCACCTCCTCCGTCACCGTGCGCGGCGCCACGTACCCGTCCTCGGCCGTGTACTCCGGCGCCGGAAGCGCCCTGCGGTCCAGCTTGCCGTTGGGCGTAAGGGGCAGCCCGTCGAGCACGACGAACGCGCTCGGCACCATGTACTCCGGGAGCACCTCCTGGAGACGCGCCTGCAGCGCCGACGCCGAGAGGTCGGCTCCCTCCTTCTCCGGCACCAAGTAGGCGACCAGCCGCTGCCGCCCGGGGGCGTCCTCGCGCGCCAGCACCGCCGCCTCGCGCACCCCGGGGTGCTCCGCCAGCCGCGCCTCGATCTCGCCCGGCTCGATGCGGAAGCCGCGCACCTTCACCTGCTGGTCGATCCGCCCCAGGAACTCCAGCTCCCCCGAAGCGAGCCAGCGCACCCGGTCTCCCGTCCGGTACAGCCGCGCGCCCGGAGCGCCGCCGAAGGGATCCGGAACGAACTTCTCCGCCGTCAGCTCCGGCCGCCCCAGGTAGCCCCGTGCCACCCCGGCGCCCCCGATGTACAGCTCCCCGGGCACCCCCACCGGCGCGGGCGCTCCCTCCGTGTCCAGCACGTACGTCCGCACGTTCGCCACCGGGCGCCCGATGCTGACCTCCCCTCCGTCGAGCGGCGCGCCGATCGTGGCGCAGACGGTGGCCTCGGTGGGGCCGTACGCGTTCAGCAGGCGCGGCACCCGGCCGCTCCAGCGCGCCGCCAGCGCGGGCGGCAGCGCCTCGCCCGCCAGCATCAGCGTCCGCAGCGTGGGGAGCGCCGCCTCGTCGGGGATCACCGCCAGCGCCGAGGGCGAGAGCGTCAGGTTCGTGATCTCCCGCGCCGTCAGCCACCGCGCCAGCTCGCCCCCGGTCAGCGGGACCTCCCCGGCGGGCGGCAGGTACAGCGCCGCCCCGGTGCACAGGGTGAAGAAGGTCTCGAACACCGCGGCGTCGAAGCCGGGCGAGGCGAACTGCAGCACCCGGCTCTCCGGCGAAAGCTCGTGCGCCCCGGCCATGACCCGCACCAGGTTGGGGATGCCCCGGTGCGGGATGGCGACCCCCTTGGGGCGCCCGGTGCTCCCGGAGGTGTAGATCACGTACGCCGTCGCCTCGCGCGGGACCGGCACTCGCGGCGCCTCCGGCGACCCGGCGGCGATCGAGTCCCGGTCCCGGTCCAGCAGGACGAGGGGGACTTCGTGCGCCGGGAGCCGCCCGGTCAGGGCTTCGCGGGTAAGCAGGAGCCGCGCGCCGGAATCGGCCAGCATGTAGGTCAGGCGCTCGGCCGGGTACGCCGGGTCGAGCGGGACGAAGGCGCCGCCGGCCTTGAGCGCGGCCAGCTCGGCGACGACCAGCTCGGGGCTGCGCTCCAGGCAGATCGCCACGCGCGACTCCACCCCCACGCCCAGCCCGCGCAGGTGGTGGGCGAGCCGGTTGGCCTCCCGCTCCAGCTCGGCGTAGCTCAGGCGCAGCTCCCCGGCGACGAGCGCCGTCGCGTCCGGGGTCCGCTCCACCTGGGCGGCGAACCGCTCGTGGACCGGCGCGTCCGGGAAATCGCTCCCGGTGCGGTTCCACGCTTCCACCACCTGTGCCCGCTCCGCGGCGGGGAGGAGCGGAAGCCCGGCGACGGGGCGGTCCGGCTCGGCCGCGGCCGCCCGGAGCAGCACCCCGAAGTGCTCCGCCATCCGCCCGATGGTCTCCGCGTCCCACAGCGCACGCCGGTAGAACAGCGCCCCGCGCAGTGCGTCGTCCGTCTCCTCCATGCTGAGCCGCAGGTCGAACTGGGCGATCTCCTCGCCTCCGCCCAGCGGCTCCACCTGCGCCGGCCCCAGCCGCAACGTCCCCTTCTCGTTGTTCTGCAGGGCGAACATCGCCTGGAATAGCGGGGTGTGCCGCAGCGTCCGCTCCGGCTGCAGCTCTTCCACCAGCTTCTCGAAGGGGAGATCCTGGTGGGTGAAGGCGCCCAGCGTGGCTTCCCGCACCCGCCCCAGCAGCTCTCGGAAGGTGGGACTCCCCGACAGGTCGGCCCGCAGTACCAGGGTGTTGACGAAGAAGCCGATCAGCCCCTCCAGCTCGGTCCGCGTCCGCCCGGCCACCGGGGTGCCGACGCTGACGTCCTCCTGCCCCGACCAGCGCGACAGGAGGAGCTGGAAGACGGCCGCCAGCGTCATGAACGGCGTCGCCCCCGCGGCGCGGGCCAGTGCCCGCACCGCCCCGGCCGCTTCGGGCGGAATCTCGAATTCCCGCACCCCGCTCGCGGTACCGGGGGTGGAGGGGCGGGGCCGGTCGGTGGGGATCTCCAGCAGCGGCGGCGCGCCCTCCAGCCTCGCCTTCCAGAAGCCGACCTGCTCGTCGAGCACGGCGCCGGTGAGCCACTTCCGCTGCCACACGGCGTAGTCGGCGTACTGGATCGGCAGCTCGGGGAGCTGCGCTTCCTCGCCCCTGCCGAAGGCGGCGTACAGCGCGGAGACCTCGCGCACCAGCACCTGCATGCTCCACCCGTCGCTGACCACGTGATGAAGCGTGAAGCACAGGACGTGGTCCTCCTCGCCGAGACGCAGCAGCGTGCAGCGCAGCAGCGGCCCGCGAGCCAGGTCGAAGGGACGCACGGCCTCGGCGCCGGCCAGCCGGTCCGCCGCCGTTTCCCGCTCCGCGGCGGGGAGGCCTCGCAGGTCCACCAGGGGGAGCGGCATCGCGGCGGGCGGGTGGATGACCTGCACGGGCGTGCCGCCGTTCTCCGCGAGCGTGGTCCGCAGCGTCTCGTGCCGGCGTACCAGCGCGTCCAGGCTCGCGCGCAGCGCCGCCACGTCCAGCTCGCCGCGCAGGCGCAGCGGGAAGGGCATGTTGTAGGCGGCGCTCCCCGGCTCGATCCGGTCCACCAGCCAGAGCCGCTGCTGGGCGAACGAGAGGGGCAGCGGCTCCGCTCGCGAGACTCGCTCGATGGGCGGGGCGACGAGGCCGCCGGCGCCCCGCAACGCCTCGACCCGCTCGGCCAGCGCCGCCACGGTCGGCGCCTCGAAGAGCGCCTTCAGCGGCACCTCCACGCCGAAGGCCAGCCGCGCCCGCGAGACCACCTGCGTCGCGAGCAGCGAATGGCCGCCCAGCTCGAAGAAGCCGTCCCCGGCGCCGACACGGTCGACCTTCAGCACCTCGGCCCAGATCCCCGCCAGCACCTCCTCCGTCACCGTCCGCGGCGCCACGTACCCGTCCTCGGCCGTAAGCTCCGGCGCCGGAAGCGCCCTGCGGTCCAGCTTGCCGTTGGGCGTCAGCGGCAGCCCGTCGAGCACGACGAACGCGCTCGGGACCATGTACTCCGGAAGCACCTCCTGCAGTCGCGTCTGCAGCGCCGACGCCGCGAGGTCGGCTCCCTCCTTCTCCGGCACCACGTAGGCGACCAGCCGCTGCTGTCCGGGGGCGTCCTCGCGCGCCAGCACCACCGCCTCGCGCACCCCGGGGTGCTCCGCCAGCCGCGCCTCGATCTCCCCCGGTTCGATGCGGAAGCCCCGCACCTTCACCTGCTGGTCCATCCGGCCCAGGAACTCCAGCTCTCCCGAAGCCAGCCAGCGCACCCGGTCGCCCGTCCGGTACGGCCGCGCGCCCGGAGCGCCGCCGAAGGGATCCGGGACGAACTTCTCCGCCGTCAGGTCGGCGCGGCCATGATAGCCTCGCGCCACCCCCGCCCCGCCGATCCGCAGCTCGCCCGGCACGCCCACCGGCTGCGGGCTCCCGAACGGATCGCAGACGTACAGGCGCACGTTCCCCAGCGGCTTCCCGATCGGGTGCCCCTCCACCGCGCCGCCCGCCGCGACCGGGTGCGTGGTCGCGAGCACCGTCCCCTCCGTCGGACCGTACAGGACGTGCGTCTCCGCTCCAGTGAAGCTCGCGCGCATCTCCGCCAGCAGATCGGCCGGCACCCGGTCGCCGCCGACGAAGGCGCGCCGCAGACGGCCCAGGCGCGGCGTCTCGCGCTCCGCCTGCGCGATCTGCCGCATCAGCGCGGGGACGGCGTGCAGGAGCGTGGCGTCCGCCACCTCCTCCAGCAGCGCGGGGACGTCCAGCACGCGCTCACGTTCCACCAGGCGGACGGCGGCCCCCGCGGTCAGCGGCAGCAGCGCCTCGAAGAGCCAGATGTCGAAGGCGAAGCTCGCCAGCGCCGGCATCACGTCGCCGCGGCCGACTCCGAAGGTCTCGCGCGTGGCGGACAGCAGGTTCGCGAGCGAGCCATGCTGCACCAGGACGCCTTTGGGGCGACCGGTGGAGCCGGAGGTGTAGATGACGTACGCCAGGTTCTCGGGCGAAGGCGGGCACGCAGGCGCGAAATCGGAGGAGTACGAAGGAACGGTCTCGTCGATCCGAACCACCTCGCCCGCGAAACCCTGGAAGCGATCCGCAAGGGCCGCCTGCGTGAGGACGAGGTGCGCTCCGGAGTCCTCCAGCATCCAGGCCAGGCGCTCCCGCGGGTACGACGGGTCGAGGGGGACGTACGCGCCGCCGGCTTTGAGCACGGCCAGCACGCCGACCACCATCTCCGGCCCCCGCTCCAGAGCGATGCCCACCCGCACCTCCGGCCCCACGCCGAGGTGCACGAGGTGATGAGCCCGCCGGTCGGCGCGCTCGTTCAGCTCGCGGTAAGTAAGCGCCTCCTGCCCGAAGATCACCGCGACGGCGTCCGGCGTACGCGCCACCTGCGCTTCGAAGAGCGGGTGGATGCACTCCCCCGAATGGAACCCGGCGTCCGTGCGGTTCCACTCCTCCACCACCTGGCGTCGCTCCGCCTCGTCCAGCAGTTCCAGCTCCCACAGCCGCGACTCGGGCGCCGCAGCCACGCCCGCCAGCACGGCCCGGTAATGCCCCGCCATGCGCTCGATGGTCGCGGGCTCCCACAGCTCGCTCCGGTATTCCAGCCCGCCGTGGATCTCCTCCCCCGCCTCCCCCAGGCTCAGCGTCAGGTCGAACTTCGCGACCGGTCCGCCCCTCTCCAGCGCTTCCACCCCCGCCCCGCCCAGGCGCAGCTCGCCCTGCTCGTTGTTCTGGAGCGAGAACATCACCTGGAAGAGCGGGGTGTGGGCCAGGCTGCGCTCCACCCCCAGCTCCTCCACCAGCTTCTCGAACGGCAGGTCCTGGTGCTGGTACGCCCCCAGCGTCCTCTCCCGTACCTGGCGCAGCAGATCGCCGAAGCTCGGATCGCCGGAGAGATCGGCGCGCAGCACCAGCGTGTTGACGAAGAAGCCGATCAACCCCTCCGTCTCCCGCCGATTGCGCCCGGCGATGGGCGTTCCCACCCGCACGTCCTCCACCCCCGCGTAGCGCGCCAGAAGCACCTGCCAGGCCGCCAGCAGCGTCATGAACGGCGTCCCTCCCTCACGCCGCGACAGCGCCCGCAGCCCCGCCGCGACCTCCGATCCCACCTGCAACGGGAGCCAGCCCCCCGCGCTGCCGGGAACGGCGGGCCGCGGCCGGTCGGTCGGCAGCTCCAGCAGCGCGGGGGCACCCGCCAGCTGAGCGCGCCACCAGCCGACGTGCTCCTCCAGCACGGAGCCCGAGAGCCAGGCCCGTTGCCACGCCGCGAAGTCGGCGTACTGGATCGGCAGCTCCGGCAGGTGCGCTTCCTCTCCCTGCAGCTCCGCCGTGTAGAGCGCGGAGACCTCGCGCACGAAGACCTGCCAGCTCCAGCCGTCGCTGACGACGTGGTGCACGGTGAAGAGCACCGTCGCTTCGTCGTCTCCCGTGCGCAGCAGCGTGGTGCGCAGGAGCGGCCCACGCGCCAGGTCGAAGGGGCGTCGCCCCTCCGCTTCCGCCAGCCGCTGTGCCTCCCGCTCCCGCGCCTCAACGGAGAGGCCGCGCAGCTCGACCGTCGGCACCTCCACCGGGGCGGGCGGATGGATGACCTGCACCGGCTCGCCGCCGCGCTCCTCCAGCGTGGTGCGCAGCGTCTCGTGCCGGCGCACCATCGCCGCAAGCACCCGGCGCAGCGCACGCACGTCGAGCCTGCCCGACAGGCGCAGCGGGTACGCCATGTTGTAGGCGCTGCTCTCCGGCTCCATCTGCTGGGTGAACCAGAGACGCCGCTGCGCGAACGAAGCCGGCAGCGGCGTGCCGTCGCGTGGGAGCGGCGCCAGCGACGGCGCGGTCCGGGCGGCCGGCCGCTGCCGCAGCAACTCCTGCAGGGCGGCGCGGCGCTCCGGGGAGAGTTGCGCCAGGCGGTCCGCGATCCCGCTCATCGAGCGTCCCCCAGCAGCTTCAGGATCTCCTCGTCGGAGAGCTGGTCCAGCCGATCCAGCGCCTCCGTCAGCTCCCGCTCCTCGACGTCGGCTCGACACGCCGCCTCCACGCGCTCGGCCAGCCCGGCCACCGTCGGCGCCTCGAACAGCGCCCTCACCGGCAGCTCCACCCCGAAGACCTCGCGCACCCGCGAGACCACCCGTGTCGCCCGCAGCGAGTGTCCCCCCAGCTCGAAGAAGTTCTCCGCCACCCCCACCCGCTCCACCCCCAGCACCTCCCCCCAGATCCCCGCCAGCACTTCCTCCGTCGGCGTCCGCGGCGCCACGTACCGCTCCTCCTCCGGCCCGTGCTCCGGCGCCGGCAGCGCTCGCCGGTCCACCTTGCCGCTCGGCGTCAGCGGCAGCCGCTCCAGCACCACGATCGCGCCCGGCACCATGTACTCCGGTAGCCTCCCCCGCACGTGCTCCCGCAGCTCCGCCGTGCCCGGCGCCTCCCCTTCGCCCGCCACCACGTACGCCACCAGCCGCTTCTCCGCACCCTCGCCCCGTACCTCCACCACCGCCTCCCGCACCTGCCCGTGCCCCTCCAGCGCCGCCTCCACCTCCCCCGGCTCGATCCGGAACCCCCGGATCTTCACCTGTGCGTCCACCCGCCCCAGGAACTCCAGCTCCCCCGTCTCCACCCAGCGCACCCGGTCGCCCGTGCGGTACATCCGTGCGCCTCCCTCCCGCGCGTACGGGTCCGGAACGAAGCGCTCCGCCGTCAGCTCCGACCGCCCCAGGTAGCCCCGCGCCAGGCACACGCCGCCCAGGTACAGCTCTCCCGGAATGCCCACCGGCACCGGGGCGAGCCCGCCGTCCAGCACGTAGCCGGTGCTGTTGGAGATCGGCCCGCCGATGCCCGGCAGCAGCGGCCACCCGGCCGGCTCGCCCTCCAGAGCGCGTGCCGTGACCACGTGCGTCTCCGAGGGGCCGTAGTGGTTGTGCAGCGGCGCTCCCAGCGCGCCGAACCAGCGTCGCATCGGCTCCGTGACCCGCAGCGCCTCCCCCGCCGTCTGCACCTCCTTC
>Ga0180215_1000991_pt1 | contig 32629 bp, 26 predicted proteins | sample eDN3rd37CBELigBY_FD_128871 | JGI IMG/M metagenome (GOLD analysis project Ga0180215, IMG submission 128871) | Enriched backyard soil microbial communities from Emeryville, California, USA - eDNA 3rd pass 37_C BE-Lig BY (version 2) (version 2) | ecosystem: Environmental > Terrestrial > Soil >...
GCTCCGCCTTTCCCCTCCCTAGCATGCACCAAGGAGATCTATCCGGTATTAGCTAACGTTTCCGCTAGTTATCCCCGTCTTACGGGCAGGTTGCCTACGTGTTACTCACCCGTCCGCCGCTGAATTGTTATCCGTCCATCCGAAGACTTCTAGATAATAACTCCGCTCGACTTGCATGTATTAGGCACGCCGCCAGCGTTCGTCCTGAGCCAGGATCAAACTCTCCGTAAAGGTTTCGGCCGAGGCCGAATATATTACAGAGCTTTGACAGCTCAATATGAACTTGACGTTCATTGCTTGTTGACCTCTCATGACAGCCACCGGGCCATCACGATCATCGGTCGGATTTGACATTGTAAGATGTGCCGACCTTCACAGGTCAGCCATGTCTTACAGTCAGGACATTCATTCGTTCGTTCTGCAGTTTTCAAAGAACACATGCTGTTTCGTTCGTCGCTGTCCGCATCTCACGCGCTTCAGCAGCTCGTGCCGCTTCATCGTCAGTGCCTCAAGGCGACTTTATTAATATATCACAGACTCTCAATCGAATGCAACTGGTTTTTACTGGGTTCGTATCTCGCTGTGCTACATGAAGATCCATGACTCAGCTACGAAAGCGCGCCGCAACAGCGGAAACCATCCAACCTTGCAGCAACCAACCAGCCTTCACGATCAACTGATCATCTCGCGACCGCTCATAGCGGCGAAAATCAATGTAACACAGCCAGACATCCGAAGTCAAGGGAAGATCATGACAAATTCACAAGTTCCCGATCACACAGCGCAGTATTGCAGCTCGATCCGATCGAGCGTCGCGTCTTGAGCGACCATAATCTCTCTCACCAGCGTCTTCGACACAAGCTTCTTCAGTACAGGTGAGAGGTCTATGCCGAGTGCGCTAATCATCGGATGCTGAGCCAGCTCCCCTATACTCCATGCACTGTCACGGTTCTTCATGATCCGTAGCAACAGCTTGCAGCATTCCTTCATCTTCGAGACGATTGCAAAATCGCACGCTAGCACCAGCAGCTGGACCCGTTGCTCCAACGTCTCCTCACTATGTGTCAGTTCGTCATATAGCTTATATACGCCTGGATTGATCTTATACACTTGCTGCCACACGATCACTTCCGGATGAGTCCCCGCTTCGATCACCGTGATCCGTGCCCAGTGATGAAGCGCTGCTAAGATCTGACTATAAGCATCGAGCAGATAATCCTGCCTTAAGTATTCCTTACTCCTGAGGTATGTGTTCAAGAACATCGCGAACTCTTTCAGCAGCTTCTGTTCACGCAGATCCTGATCGAACGCGAGCAGACTGTCTTTAAGCGACTGCATATATCCATGCCGGTCGATCAGGATATCCCCTTCGAATATCCACTGAATCACATGCCGGCGACCATCTTCGAACAGCCATTGCTTCAGATCGTGACCACTCAGCCATCTTTCTTGTACATGTAGGCCATCTTCTATATAATGAGTGATAGACCCGACAGCATGTTCATCATTCGTTACGACTAGGATCAAAGCATCGAACCCGCTGAGCAGCGGATGTCTCTGGTCATCATTATAGAGCGCCATCATGCTGGTGATTCGTTCATCTGTATTGTATCTGTCTATGAGATGTTTTTTAGCGTTGATCATTGCCTGCCCCCCTTATCCATATCCGAAAAAGACCTTTACTTATTTCTACAAATACACAAGCATTCCTGCACTAAGCGCACACTTTTATAGAAAAGAGTTGAACATTCCGTGAAATTAAAATCTGCTAAAATCAACGAATTCCGTACATGGGGACTGCTGCTCACGATGGGCGGACTCGGACTGATGATCCTCGGCACAGGTGGTATCGTCGTGTTCGGCCAGAACGCCGGCAAGATCGTCGCAGGCATCTTCCTCGTCATCGGAACGATCGCGATGGTCGCTAGCTTATTCGTCTACTTCTGGGCAGGCATGATGTCCACGAATACGATGTCGATCGAATGTCCAGAGTGCGGTAAACGGACGAAGATGATCGGCAAGACAGACCGCTGCATGTTCTGCCACACGATCCTAACGTTCGACCCACAGTACGCCGAACAATCGCAACCCATCACCGACGCCCCAAACTCATAGGAATGACACCTATCCCGAGTATACAGAAAGCCGGACGTCACCCGACGCCCGGCTTTTGCATCTACAACCCACAAGCTACCATATATACCGTCCTAATCTTGTCGCACACTTCAACAGCCTTCCTCTAACCGAACTACCCACATACCTTCAACAACACAACACCTTACTCCGGTCGAACCCGGAGTACCTCCTCGATCACGCCCCATATGTTCGGCGTCTCAAATCCTCTGCGCCAAGAGGCGATACCCGCAAGATCCAGCCTCTTCACCGTCTCGGCACGAGCGCGCATCGATACCTCATCCTCGATCCACATCTTATACGTGATGCCGTCTTCCTCATAGCTTACATAGTTCTGTCCGGTCTTCTCGTCATATACGGGTGTTAAGCCTCTTTCCTTGATAATATTTTGCGCACCCGACATATACAGTGCTTTCGATGTTACCTTCACCTTGCCATCCACGACCTCTTCTGTCCACAGTCTCGTATAGAACGGCACTCCCAGGATTAACTTGGATGCGGGCACGTCATCATAGGTCATAATATCTTTGATCCCCTTCTCCGCCCAGCCCAGAGAAGCGACGGAGCCTGCAACCGGACTGGATGCCCAGTGCTCGTCATACCCCATCAAGATCATGTAATCGACGGACTGACCGAGGGCTTTGCGATCTAAGAACAGCGACCACATCTCGCTGCCGCCCCGTACGGTCACATCGATCGAGATGACGAGGCCTTGTTCATGAGCTAGCGGTGTGAACTCACGGACGAACTGCGTCACGTTGTCTTTATCCTTCAGGTACACATTTTCGAAGTCGATGTTATATCCTTGAAGGTCATAGAGCTCGGCATATGCGAGCAGCTGCTTGATGATCTTCATCCGTGTATCATAGCTTGCTAGTGCTTCCGTCGTGATATCTGGGTCGAAGTTGTTACTGAACAGCGCCCATACCTGATAACCACGGTCGTGAGCCCAACGTACATACTGATGATCAGCGATATTCGTCAGCTCGCCTTGTCCATTCTTGATATGGAACCAAGTCGGACTGACGACATTAAGCCCTGGCATCGGTCCGATCTCGCTCGTCTTCGTCTTGCCGTATATCGTCACGTTCTCCCATGTTAGGTTCACTTTCCCGCCTAGGCTTTGATACGGGACCTTCGGTGCTTCCTTCTTCGCCTCTGGCACCTGATCGATCCGCGAGAGCTGGATCTGCTGCTTATCGACGAACCCTCTGGTCCCATCAGGTAGCTGTACAGTATACCAGCCATCTTGCTCGCCCCATAGGATGACTTCGTCCCCTGCTGCAAGATCCGCATAGCCGGGAGCTTTGATCGTCGGCTCCGAACGCACCGTTACCCGCTCCTCCGGATCGTCCTGTGCTAGGATAGCTCCCCACTGGATCGCCTCGCCTTGCTTCATGATGCGCACGGTACCGCTCTCCTCGTCCTGCTCGATCTGGATACCGTAATATTCCTTCAGCGGTTCGATCGGCATATAGACGACACCGTCGATCACCTCGACTGGATATTGCAGATTCATCGGTTCTTCATTCATGAACGCGGTTAGCTGATTGGTCTTGAACTGTATGACGCGGTCCTCCGTCGTCAAGATGACATAGCCGGCGTCTTCTTCATACATGATATACGGATCGAGCGCTTGCTTGATGAATTCGAGGGGAAGCTGTAATGCCTCGCCCGCGCCTCTTGCCGATAGCTCGAATAACGTCTCCCCGTGATAGATTGGTACCTCGAGTCCATCATGAGTGTACGGAATCCGCTCATCGTTCGGCTTGCTCTCCACCCACGTCGTATATACGAGAAATATAGAATATGCGATCCATGCCACTGCCGCGATCGCGACCGCATGCTTGATCCATCGCCCAGCTCCCGAGCTCCTCCTCCGTGAAGGTCTCGGTTCGAAAGATTGATTCACCTGTTCACTTCCTCCCCCATGTAAGAACAAACTACATCACTTATGACGAATTCCATATAAAAAACGTGCTGCATCCATCGCAACACGTTCATTATACACGATCTGATCGACCGTTGGATTGGAAATATACAACTAGTGTACGGCAGATGTCTTCGCCAGACATTCTGGACATGTACCGTAGATCTCCATGCGATGACCCTTCACCGCGAATCCGGTATGCTCTTCGACTTCATGCTCAATCTGTGACAGAGGCGAATGCTCGAAGTCTACGATCGTACCACAATGATCGCAGATCACATGATAGTGATCACTCATATCCGCATCGAACCGACTAGCGCCATCTCCGTAGGTAAGCTCCCGCACAAGTCCCGCTTCCACGAATACTTTCAAGTTATTATAGACCGTCGCAACGCTCATATTCGGGAAGTTCGGCTCCAGTGAACGGTAGATCTCGTCAGCACTTGGATGAGTCATCGCCTCTAGCAAGTACGTTAAGATCGCCTGTCTTTGCGGAGTCATGCGGATCCCTGTCATCTTCAGTTTCTGTAAAGCGTGTTCGACTCGAGAGGACATCACGCCTCACCACCTTCATCTAAACGAGAATTATTATTATCTATATTGTATGATCGTGATGCTCATTTTGTCAACAAATGCGCGTTCACAATCAATTCCACTCGGCGGACCGAAGTTCTCACTTCGCATAAGTTCGGATATCGATATCCCCGTTATTCGTCTCCGCGTCGATGAAGTGAGAGCCGCTACCGATCTGTCCTTCGACAGAATCCTTATCCGCCGTAAGCCAAGGGATCGTTACATCATCGATGTCTCCGATGCCGCGTACGCGGTAGTCGCCCTGCTCAGGAACGTACAGCTCGATATCCCCGTTACGCGTATCGATCTTCCAGTTGCCACCTACGGTCGATGAGCGTAGCGTCACATCACCATTGCTCGTATGGATCGACAGCGAGGAGCTGATATCGAACACATCGACATCGCCGTTGCTCGTGTTCGCGTCGATCGCAGCGGATATGCCCGAGATCGAGATATCCCCGTTGCTCGTCTTCAGCACGACGTTCGAATCCATATCAGAGATCTGGATATCGCCGTTACGCGTCGTGATATCGACCGCAGCCTTCACTTGTCGCACTTCGATGTCGCCATTGCTCGTGCGGATCGTCACCTGATCAGCAGCTTGGAGATCATGGGCGGTCACATCGCCGTTCGATAGCTCAAGATCATAGTCGAATTCGTGCTCGATCGGTACTGTGATCGTGAGATCCATGCGCGCTTCTGTCTGCCAGAAGAATTGCTGATATCGCTTGCCCGCAGCCTTGATCTCTAATATCTCGCCATCCGTGATCTGCAAGGTCGATTCCTCTTCTACCGCCCTTGACTGGTCCTCTCCGAGGAGATTCGAATATCGCAGTACCGTCGCGACCTCGATCTGATCAGTCTCCCCAGAACGTACGATCACCTTGCCGTTCGTGTTGCGGATGCGGATCGTCTTCGTATGATCATCGACCACGATTCGCTCGACTGGACGTTCCACTTCCTTCCAAGCGTGTTCCCAGAATCTCCAGTTGTTCATATTCATCTTGCCATCCCCGAAGCCAGTCAACAGCATGACGAGGAGCATGATGACAGCCGCACCGAATACGGAGCCCAGCGAGAACTGCAGCTTTGAACCGTTGTGGCGATAGATCAAGCTGAGCACGATCACCTCGGCGCCTAACACGATCAGGATGAGCGGCCACCAATCGAGCAGCATGCGCAGATATTGTGTATCCGATGTTTGATCAAGGACAAGCGCGACCCCTGTGGCGATCAGTAGCAGCGCCGATGTATACCTTCCCATGTGAACCATAACGGCGATATTCCCCCCCAATACAGATACGCGGCTCCCACTAGCGCCGCGTTCTGATCTTATGCAGTATGATACGATATGCTATAGCTGGTTGATCGCCTCGACGATAAGCTTGTTCACAAGCCCAGGATTGGCTTTCCCCTTCGTCTCACGCATGACTTGCCCGACTAAGAAGCCGATCGCCTTCTCCTTGCCAGCCTTATAGTCCTCGACAGACTGCGGGTTATTCGCGACGATCTGCTGAACGACCGAACGGATCGCGCCTTCGTCGTTGATCTGAACGAGTCCCTTCTCCTCCACGATCGTCTGTGGCGCCTTGCCTGATTCGAGCATCTCCTTGAACACTGTCTTCGCGATCTTACCGCTGATCGTTCCTTTCTCGATCAGGCCGATCATCTCACCGAGCCCTTGACCCGTGACCTTCACTTCGTGGAATTCGAGATTGTTCGCGTTCAGGTATCCGAGCAGATCCCCCATGATCCAGTTCGAGACGGCCTTGGCATCGTTCGTATACTTCAGACTCTCCTCGAAGAAATCCGCGACCTGCATCGAAGCTGTGATCACTTCCGCGTCATAGCTAGGCAGTCCGTGCTCTTGAACATATCTCGCCTTACGGGAATCTGGCAGCTCCGGGATCGACGCGCGGACGCGAGACTTCCATTCGTCATCGATATAGAGACGGACGAGGTCCGGATCCGGGAAGTACCGGTAGTCATGCGATTCTTCCTTGCCCCGCATCGAGTACGTCTTGCCCTGATCATCATCATAGCGACGCGTCTCTTGGACGACTTCACCGCCGCTATCGAGCACATCCGCTTGCCGCCACTCTTCGTACTCTAGACCGCGCTGTACGCCGCGGAACGAGTTCATATTCTTCAGCTCCGCACGCGTGCCGAACTTCTCTTGCCCGTAAGGACGAAGCGAGATGTTCGCGTCACAACGCAGCGAGCCTTCCTCCATCTTCACATCGGATACGTCGCAGTACAGCATGATCGCGCGAAGCTTCTCTAGATAGAGACGTGCTTCCTCCGGCGAGCGAATATCTGGCTCGGAGACGATCTCGATGAGTGGGGTACCGACACGGTTGAAGTCGACGAGTGAAGCTGAGCCGCCTTCGACGTGCGTTAGCTTGCCCGCATCCTCCTCGAGGTGGACACGCGTGATGCCGATCCGCTTCGTCTCTCCATTCACTTCGATATCGATCCAACCATTCTCACCGATCGGTTGGTCGTATTGCGAGATCTGATACGCTTTCGGTGAATCCGGGTAGAAATAGTTCTTCCGGTCGAACTTCGCGTTCGTCGCGATCGTGCAATTCAGCGCCATCGCGGCTTTCATCGCGTATTCGACCGCTTGCTTGTTCAGCACCGGCAGGACGCCTGGATGCCCGAGACAGACCGGACATGTATGGGTGTTCGGCGGCGCACCGAACGAGGTCGAGCAGCCGCAGAATATCTTCGTCTTCGTATGTAGCTCGACGTGTACTTCTAGACCTATCACCGTTTCATATGTGGATTGCACAGCTGTCATGGTTAGAACCTCCTTTACGGATCGCGCCGCTTCACAGCGACGGACGTAGTGTATGATACTCTGTATGTTGCTCGTACGCGTGAGCGACACGCAGCACGGTTGCTTCATCGAACGCTTTGCCGATGATCTGTAGCCCTACTGGCAGACCATCCGCCATGCCACAAGGCACGCTGATCGCGGGCACACCGGCGAGACTGACCGGGATCGTACAGATATCGTTCAGATACATCGTCAGCGGATCGTCGATCTGCGAGCCGATCTTGAACGCTGGCGTCGGCGCCGTAGGACCGACGATCACATCGTACCGTTCGAATGCGCGGTCGAAGTCCTGCTTCACCAGCGTCCGCACCTTCTGTGCCTTCAGATAGTATGCATCATAGTAACCGGAGCTGAGCGCATATGTACCCAGCATGATGCGACGCTTCACCTCTTGGCCGAAGCCTTCGCTACGCGACTTCTCATAGACTTCGAGCAAGTTCGAAGCCTGACTCGAGCGAACGCCATAACGGACGCCATCGAAGCGAGCCAAGTTAGACGACGCTTCAGAAGAAGCGATGATATAGTAAGCGGCGATCGCGTATTCCGTATGTGGCAAGGAGATCTCTTCCCAGCTCGCGCCGAGACTCTCGAGCACGCGGAGTGCGTTCATGACCGACTCCTTCACAGCTGGATCGATGCCTTCTCCGAGATATTCCTTCGGGACGCCGATGCGCAGCCCCTTCACATCCCCTGTGAGGGCGCTGATATAGTCGGGCACCTCTACATCTGCCGATGTCGAGTCGAGCTTATCATAGCCTGCGATCGATTGCAGCACATACGCCGCATCCTCGACGTTCTTCGTGAGTGGACCGATCTGGTCGAGCGAAGAAGCGAACGCGACTAATCCATACCGCGAGACGCGACCATACGTCGGCTTCAGGCCGACGATGCCGCAGTAGGCAGCAGGCTGTCGGATCGAGCCGCCCGTGTCAGAGCCTAGCGCGAAGTATACTTCGCCTGCTGCAACCGCTGCAGCTGAGCCGCCGCTAGAGCCGCCGGGCACGTAGGCTTCATTCCACGGATTGCGCGTCACTTGATATGCGGAGTTCTCGTTCGACCCGCCCATCGCGAACTCATCCATGTTCAGCTTACCGATCGTGACCGACTCCGCAGCGTGTAGCTTCTGTACGACCGTTGCGTCATAGATCGGGTCGTAATTGTCGAGCAGCTTGCTCGCACACGTCGTGATCAGCCCTTCCGTCACGATGTTATCCTTGATCCCTGCCGGAAGTCCGAACAGGAGGCCGCGCGCTTGTTCTGCCGTGCCTACCTTCTCATCGAGGGCTCGCGCCTTCTCCCTAGCAGCCTCCTCGTCGATCCGCAGGAAGGCGCCGATCTTGCCGTCGACTTCCCCGATCCGCTTCAGAGAAGCGTCTACCAGCTCGGATACGGAGAGCTCTTTCTTGCTCAGACGGCTATGTATATCCTGTAATCTTATATCGAATATAGACACATCTAGCTCCTCCTTCTCTTATTCTATGACTGCTGGCACTTTGAATTGACCGTCTTCTTCATCCGGTGCGTTCTTCATTACTTGCTCGATCGGCCATGATGGACGCGGCGCGTCCTCCCGCATCACATTCACCAGCGGCAGCACATGGCTCGTCGGCTCCACATGATCCGTGTCCAGCTCGTTCAGCTTGTCCATATACTTCAAGATCGCATTCAGCTGCTCCGTGAACTTCTCCTTCTCCTCTTGCGATAGCTCCAATCTCGCAAGCTTGGCCACATGCTCAACATCTTGCAACGATATACTCATAGTATCCTCGTACCCTCCTGACATTCACACTTCTACATGCTCATCATTATAACTTACGGCCCCTGTCAACTCAATCACGTGCGTGATATAGAAGTAAGCGCGATCTGAGAGACGAATGGTGCAGCTCTGCAGCCGGCTCTTGCACGCGGACTCAGGCGAACACGGGCGGTCAGAGGCTGTCAGGGGCTGCATCCGCCTGAGAGACGATTTTTTCGGCTCTCAGCTGCCGCCGACCGCGTTTCCACCGCTGAGACCGGGTTTTTTCGGCTCTCAGCTGCCGCCGACGCGTTTCCACTGCTGAGACCAGATTTTTTCGGCTCTCAGCTCCTGCCGACCGCGTTTCCACCGCTGAGACCAGATTTTTTCGGCTCTCAGCTCCTGCCGACCGCGTTTCCACCGCTGAGACCGGGTTTTTTCGGCTCTCAGCTGCCGCCGACCGCGTTCCCACCGCTGAGACCAGATTTTTTCGGCTCTCAGGCGTTGAGCTGTCCCTAGCATCAGAAATAACAAAGGACCGACCCGCAAGCGCAATCGCGTCAAGGGTATCAGTCCGTTCATCTCCATCATTTTGTATCTTAGGATCTATTCCAGATCCATCCGCTCCGGATCTTTCACATCAGTCTATCTATTCCAGATCCATCCGCTCTAGATCATTCACTTCGGTCTATCTATTCCAGATCCATCCGCCTCAGATCATTCACTTCGACCGAAAGAACGGTAGCTTTTCTACACCGCAGACTCTCGCATATGTAAACAGCTGACCTTTATGATGAATCTCATGATCCTTCGCCATCTCAAGCATAGCTTGCCCGGACATCTGCATCGATGCGAATTCAACCGTCCGCTGCAGTTGTTCCTCTGTAATAGACTCCAGGGAAGTTTCCGTCTTCTCTGTCTGCTCCTTCACATATGCGATCAGTTCTTCCAAGGATGTGAAGCTCTCCGGCTGTTTGCCTGACTGACGTTCGCCTTCTGTCACGATATTCACGAACATGCGAGTCGCACCGACGATATGAATCACTACTTCTGCGAACGACATCCCTTTCTCCCACGGCTTGTACGTAAGGTGTTCCTCCTGGACTGCCTCCACCAGTTGTTGCAGAGCCCGACGGTGACTTAACCATGACGCTGTATAAGCCTTCATATAATCCATCGTCAACATCCTTTCTCATCTCATCTATTTGTTCCATCGATATTATATCCAACGAATCGTTGAACGACAATCATGAGACGTTGCGAAACAACCGCTAGGCCACTTCTCAGATCGCTTATCAGAAAACCCAGAATCGCACCCATACCACTTCTCAGAATCATCTCCCCGGATCGGCACCCCAGATTCGCACTCATACAAATCCCCAGATTGGCTCCCTAGATTCACTTCTCATATCAATTCCCATATCGCGAAGAGATGCTAGCGGAACTACAGTACGCTATATCACCAAAGATAGCGGTTTTCCGAGAGCCCACTAATAGACTCATCCAGATGAGAGACTTAAAACCACCGAATATGCCCAAAATAAAAAGACCCCTCCCCGCATCATACGAAGAGTGGCCTCTCACACCACGTTATGTAAGCCGAGCACCCGTGCCCACCCTATCACATACTGTGAATGAGCGCCCGCGCTCAACCACCACGTTATGCAGATGAGCACCCAGGCTCATCCGCATCAGATCCACGCGCGCAGATTCACCTGCTTGATGAAGTCTTCACGCGACTGTACCTCCTGGTTCTTCACATCGATCGGTTCTTCATCGCCATTCATAATCCTGCGGAACAACTCCTCGTTGCGTGTGGCAAGTGCATAGTCGATCAACGCTTCTCGTTCGATCCGGTCGACTTCTTCTTTCACGAGTACTTCTTCCAATTCAATATCGGAAGCAGGCACATAGACGTTCTTGCCTATCTTCGGAACTCGAATGACATAGTCGAACGCGTTATCGGCATTACGATCATATGCGATGATGTATCCATAATCCCCGATCGGTAAGTTCTGTTCGAACTGATCTGAGACGAAATATACTTTCTGCCCGAGCCGGTACATGCTGATCTCCCCCAATCTCGACCGTCAATCACTTACTTATAGTTATATACTACAACAAAACTATTTCAAGTGTCCATGCTAGAACCGTTCCTTCGACTTATTCAGCCATCTCAACTGCTCATGCTAGAGCCCTTCCTGCGACTTATTCAGCCATCTCAACTGCTCATGCTAGAGCCCTTCCTGCGACTCATTCAGCCATCTCAACTGCACATGCTAGAACCGTTCCTTCGACTTATTCAACTATCTCAACTGCACATGCCAGAACCGTTCCCGCGACTCATTCAACTATCTCAAACTGCCCCTACACCCTTCCTTCGATCCGATATTCCATTATCTCTACTGTTCTCGCTAGAACAATTTCCTTCGACCTAATATTCGGTTATAATGTGGACAGTATAAGCGGACATATCTGTAAGAACATGCGAGCTAGGAGGCTGCTATGATCGAATTCTATAAGAAATATTGGCGCACTGCATTCGATATCGCGATGATCGTGCTCACCGTGTACTTGGTCATGTGGCTGTTCAGCTGGCTCTATGATCTAGCCGCGCCGATCTTACTGGCACTGGTCATCTTCATCATCATCGAGCCATTAGCCAGGTTCCTACACCGACGGGGCATGAGCAAGCTGATCGCCACTTCTATCTCCGTATTATTCTATTCAGGAATCTTATTAGCGTTACTAGCCGGGATCGGCTATCTATTCGTGACCCAGACGACAGGACTCATCAACAAAATTCCCGATTACGCCGTTATATTCCAAGCACATCTGGCAGATCTGATGAATCTCCTCCGCGATGAGTGGGATGCCATGCCAGCTGACATGACGAAACAGATCCAAGAGTATGGCGCTTCCGTCGCCCAGTATGCTGCGAATATCGCACAGACAGCGTTGAAGAATCTAGTGACTGCGATCGGGTCGTTCTCTAACTTTGTGGTCGATTTTGCACTGGCGGTCATACTCGCATTTTTCTTAAGTCTCGAAGCCAGGTCATGGAAGCAAGTCGCCCAAGAGAAGACGCCGAACACGTTCAAGAAGGCTTTCTTCTTCTTACGCGACAACGTCATGAAGGGTATCATCAACTATATCAAAGCACTGCTCATGCTGATCTCGATCTCCAGTGGAATCGTGTTCGTGGCTCTGCTCATACTTGGTGTCGATAACGCACTCGCGATCGCCCTGCTTGCCGCGATATTCGATATCTTACCACTTCTAGGGGTGGCGGCGTTATTCATCCCATGGATCATCTACCTGTTGATCGTAGGCAACACGACTCTAGCGATCTGGCTGGGTGTCGTCCTCCTCCTCGTCATGATCACACGACAGATCCTCGAACCGCGCATCATGGGTAACTCCCTAGGCGTGTCGGCCTTCACGATGCTCGCGCTGATGGTCTTGTCCACTTCGATCTTCGGGATCGCGGGACTGATCCTCTCGCCGATCATCACCGTCTTGATCAAGGCTCTCTACGATCAGGGCTATCTGAAGCGATGGATTCGCTGGCCTGAGGATGAGTTTCACGGCGACGATGATGATCCTCACGGTGGTCCCGACAGCGTGAGCGAGCCGATCGACGAAGAACCTACGAGAACATTACCGAACCACAAGCTACGATAAATTAATACCGTCGCCACCAACCTAGATAAATCCGAAAACTGCCACAATATCACGATAGAGGGGCATTCGTCGCCATGTTCCTCACCCCGGAACGACAAGAAATCCTGCACGAAAGTGCAGGATTTCTTGCGTTCGGACTAAGCTCATTTACACCGGACAGTGCTAGTCGTTCTTCTTCTCCATATTCCGCTCAACGTCGGTATCCTTCTCCACATCCTGCTCGACACCAGTGTCCTTCTCCGCGATCTTCACGGTATATTCCGCTGCGACATAGGTCTCATCTTTCGGATAGACGATCACTTGCGGATACATGCGATCCGGGTGTGGGTACGATAGCGAGTAGTAGACGATCGCCTTCTGCTCTTCATCCATGAATTCGATGCCGGCGATCCGGATGCCGTAGCCTGGATTCGGCTGTTCGCCCCACGATACCGTCACCTTGTTCACATCTTCGCTCACAGCTGTCACTTCGAACGATACGGTCCCATCCGACTCGGGGTCTACACCAGATTGTAAGACCTTATATCTGTTCTTGAACTCGATCGCGTCAGCCAGCATGATCGCCGCTTCCTTGCGAGTTATCTCCTGCTTCGGGCGGAAGCTCCCTTCATCGTCGAGCCGCGTGATCTTACCGTTCAGCAGCAGCTGGATACTATGTGCATAGCTCGGATCGATCTCATCTTGATCTTGGATCACATAGAGCATCTTCGTGAACGGATAGTTGCCCGTCATGCCGAGTGCCGTCATCAGATAGTGTGCGTACGCTTCTCGTGTCAGTACCGCCTGTGGATCGACCTCTCGGTCGAGTCCCATGCCTAGCACGGCAGCTGTGATGAACGATCCTGTATACCAAGTATCCTCTGGGATATGATCGTATGAGTCACTCGCTTCGGGCCGTTTGATGAATGCATATCCGTCTAGATTAAGCTCCATCCCTTTCACCAGCATATGGATGCCTTCCGCGTACGTCAGTTCCTTATCCCCACGAAAATCTCCATTCACCCCGCTGATCACTCCCAAGTCTCGCAGCATCATGATCTTGTCATACGCCACCTCGTCCTGAGAAAGATCCTGGAACGCGCCGACCGGTGTGCTGAGCATCAACATGACCGCGATCGACAGGGCGAACCATCTGAGCAGCTTGCGTGTCGTCATATTACGAATCCCTCCATCTGTTATTCTGCGTAGTCTGTCCTTATAGACGGCAGTAGACGGATGTTTGTTTCAACAGATTACTGAGACAGGATTCACTCCGTTGACAGCTGCCGGCCGTTCGTCTTCGCATGTGAGATCGGGCAGCCCTTGCAGTACTTTCCATCAGGTAGGTCGTAGCGCAGGCAGCATGTGCTGCGGATCGGCTTGCCAGTCCACTGGAACGGGTTGAAGCACTGCAGCTCTCCGTATAGCTCTGGCGGCGCGATATGATGGATGTACGCATAATCTTCCTCGAGCCTCTCCCGTATAGCTTCGTCCTGTACCTCACTGATCCACTTCCGATAGAAGTAGTTCACATACATCGAACCGTTCTCCCACAGCAGATCCTCGCGTATCCCCGTATGCTGATGCAAGCTTCGGAAGACGAGGTTCCAGTTATGCGCGAACAAGCGGATCACCGTCAGCTCACGCAGAGACTCACGCGTCGAATCAGTCACAGGAACGGTACGTCCGTTGCAATGTATCGCGAACAGCGGTTCACCCGGAAACAGCACCGAGATATCACGCAGCGTCGCGGATCTCGCGATACCTAGAACGCTGAATTCATATAAGACGGCGACGAGCGATCGACAATACCACTTCGTGAATTGCGAGGCTGCGACAGAAGGTTTACTCGTCTGCAGCAGCCGACACACTCTCGCCAGCAAGCCATCCAGCTGTTCCGAAGCTGTTAACGTAAGACCATGCATCCGTTCCGCGTCGTTCGGCACTTCATCGGTGAAGAAGCCGAGCTCTGCTCGCAGGTCAAGTCTTCGTGAGGAATCAACCGACATACATCTCTTCCCCTTTCTTATGCATCCGAACGCTATCGCGACCTGTCCCCTCTATCATCTGACTGTCCGCCCTAGCTCCGATCGGGATACATAGCGGCGTCTTATACACCGGATCCTGGATCATGCGGCACTCCATCGCGAATACATCGCGGATCAATCGTTCATCCACGATCTTCTGAGGAGATCCCTGCGCGTAGATCGCCCCGTCACTGACAGCGACGATATGATGCGCATAGCGGCATGCGAGATTAATATCATGTAGCACCATGACGATCGTGCGCTGGTCCCGTTCATTCAGCTCTGCGAGAAGCTCCAGCACCTCGATCTGATGCGTCATATCGAGATACGTCGTCGGTTCATCCAGCAGGATCGCACCCGTATCTTGCGCAAGTGTCATCGCGATCCACGCACGCTGCCGCTGTCCGCCAGATAACGCGTCCACCGGACGATCCTGGAGCTCCTTCATCCCGGTCACGGTCAGTGCACGGGTGACGGCTTGCTCATCCGCGTCCGACCATTGCTTCAGCCAAGATTGGTGCGGGTAGCGTCCTTGCTTGACGAGCTGCAGAACAGTCAGCCCTTCTGGAGCGACGGGACCTTGCGGGAGGATGGACAGCTGTCTCGCGACTTCCTTAGCTGATCGTGCATAGATGTCCTTCCCATCGAGGAGAACAGAGCCACCTGACGGCTTCAGCAGTCGCGCAAGTGAACGAAGCAACGTCGACTTACCGCAGCCGTTCTTACCGATCAGTACCGTGATCTTATGACTCGGGATCCGCAGATCTAGCTGCTCGAATATATGCGTCCCACTATATCCGATCGACAGGGATGCTGCATGCAGGTTGCTCATGATACACGTCTCCTTCTTAACAGTAGATAGATGAAAAAGGGCGCCCCAACTGCGGCCGTAAACACACCAGCTGGTACGTCTTCCGGAGGAAATGCCGTCCGACCGATCGTGTCGGCCACCAACAGCAGCATCGCACCGATACAAGCCGAGGTCGGTAGCACCGCGCCGAATGACGGTCCGACAAGTCTCCGAGCCATATGCGGTGCCATCAGACCGACGAAGCCGATCGCTCCGACCTGCGAGACAGCAGCTCCAGCCAGCGCGGAACTAACGAGGATCAGCATCGTACGATCGCGATTCACCCGACTGCCGACACTAGCAGCGACATCTTCACCGAGCTCCTGTACGTTCGCCCTGCGGGCTAGTATCACGCATAAGAGGATGAGGACCGCTGCCCAAGGCAGTAACGTCAGCACATCTCGCCAGTCGTTACCATAGACCGTCCCAGTCAGCCAGGTGAAAGCCTGGTTCGCGATATAGTGTGGGCTCATGATGATCAGGAAGGAGGTTAATGAACCTGCCGCAGTCTGGATCGCGATGCCGATCAGCACCAGCCTGAGCGGAGATAGACCGCCCTTCCATGCGAATGCGAACAACAGAGCAGCCGTCAACACCGCCCCGACGATCGCCGCTAGCGGCAGTAATCCCACTCCGTACGTTCCCCCTGTTAACACGAGGAAGCCAACGCCTGCAGCGGAAGCTCCGCCAGTGATGCCGATCATATCCGGTGAAGCGAGTGGGTTGCGCGCGACACTCTGCAACAGCGCTCCCGCAACAGCTAGACAAGCTCCGGCCAGAACAGCCATCATAGCACGCGGCAGGCGGAACGCGAACAGCGTCTTCTGCACCATGTCGCTACCATGTCCGAATACGGCTTGCAATACTTCTAGAGGCGAGAACCAGAGGCTGCCGACGCCTGCACTGACACAGATCAGGACGAACAGTGCGAGGATTAACCCCGCCGTCCAGAAGATCGCTCTACGCTCTATCACATAGGAGAAGACACGGTTACGCAAGATGATATGTTTATCGCGCATAAGATCCCCTCCTTGCCGCCCATACGAAGAAAGGAACACCGATCAATGCCGTGACGACACCGACTGGTAGCTCGTCAGGCATCGCGATGAATCTCGCGCCGACATCCGCTGCTAAGAGTAGTGATGCACCCATCAGTGCGCAATATGGCAGTAGCCAGCGATGATCCGCTCCGACTAACCGACGTGCGATATGTGGAATGATAATCCCGACGAATGCGATCGGTCCTGCTACTGCAACCGATGCTCCAGCGAGCAGCACAACGCTCACAGCCGATGCCAGCTTCGTCAGTCCGACCCGCAGTCCGAGTCCCCTCGCCACATCTTCACCGAGAGCTAATGTGTTCAGTGGACGCGCTAGGAAGAAGAGCACGATCCAACCAACTGCCATATAGGGTAAGACAGGTATGAGCATCGGCATCTCACGCCCTGCTACCGATCCGACTAGCCAGAACAATACCTGGTCGAAGGTCCGACCGTTCACCAGCATGATGCCTTGTGTGATCGATGAGGCGAAAGCCGTGACAGCTGCTCCAGCCAACGTCATCTTGAGTGGAGATGCTCCCTCCGCACCGACCGATCCCAGTCCATAAGCCAAGCCTGCTGCACAAGCAGCACCGATGAAAGCCGCTCCGACGAATTCTGTCAACGAAGTGAATCCGAGTAACGTTACGGCGATGATGATGAACAGAGCCGCTCCGGCGTTCACACCGAATATACTAGGGGATGCCAGCGGGTTACGGGTTACCGTCTGCATCACAGCACCCGACACAGCAAGTGCTGCACCAACTGTCGCAGCGACGAGCATGCGCGGCAGTCGCGTATTCATGATGATGAGATGCTCCTTCGAACCGTCGAAGCTCGTGAATGCCTCGTAGACGGTACGCCAATCTGTATGAAAACTGCCATAAGCGATAGAAGCTAGCGCAAGGATGATGAAGATGATGAACCATAGTATGATACCGGACGTTTTTCTCATCGAAGAGATCCTTTTCAACTGATATAAAATGTCATTCTCATTGTATGAGAACGATTATCAACTGTCAATGAGAATCATTTTCAGATGTTGACAATCACGATGTATGTTTGCTGTTACTGCGCGAATATTTCTTACAGAAAATTCTTGACTAGCTGGGTACCCTATTTGTATATTGGATAGTGTTAGTAATGAGAATCATTTTCATCTATACGTTGAGAGAGGGAGATTAACATGTTGCGAATACGCAAGCAAGTGCTCTACATAACCATATTGGTCCTCGTATCGTTGGTAACCGCGTGTGGTACGAGTGGCGATGGGAGCAAGACGGATGGTTCCGGGGGAGAGACGAGAAGCTTCACTCATGCCAAAGGAGATACCTCGATTCCCGTCCAGCCGAAGCGCGTGGTGATCCTTACGAACGAAGGAACGGAAGCCCTGCTCGCTCTAGGCGTAACCCCCGTCGGTGCGGTCAAATCGTGGTTAGGCGATCCGTGGTATGACCATATCGCCGATCAGATGGCAGGTGTTACGAACGTCGGTGAAGAGAGTCAGCCGAATCTCGAGCTGATCATCGGACTAGAGCCGGATCTGATCATCGGGAATAAGATGCGCCATGACGCGATCTATGACGAGCTATCGGCGATCGCACCGACCGTCTACTCGGAGGAGCTCCGTGGTGACTGGCAGATCAACTTCAAGCTATATGCAGATGCTCTAGGATTAGCAGATAAGGGCGAGCAAGTGCTGAATGAATATTTCGCCCGCATCGAGGATCTCAAGTCGAAGCTGGGAGATCGGTTGTCAACAGAAGTGTCGATCGTGCGGTTCATGGCTGGTGATACACGCATCTACTGGAAGGATACCTTCTCGGGTGTGATCCTCGATCAGATCGGACTCGCTAGACCGGAAGCACAGGATATCGACGACTTCGCGGCGCGAGGTGTGACGAAGGAGCGTATCGAAGAGATGGACGGCGACATCATGTTCTACTTCTCCTATGAACTCGGAGACGGAGAGGCAACGGAGGTTGAGCGTGGCTGGCTAGAGGATCCACTATGGCAGACGCTCGATGTCGTGAAGGCAGGACAAGTGTACAAGGTCAGCGACGCGATCTGGAACACTGCCGGCGGTGTGATCGCTGCTAATCTGATGATCGATGATCTGTATACATACTTGAAGGTTGAATAGCATCGGGAGAAGACGGTCCTGTCGTGATATACAGGACCGTCTTCTTATAGGATTCGACAGACGTCAATGAAGAACCTCCATCCCTACGGAACAGAGGGATAGAGGTAGTCAGGCGCATTTTCGACTTCATACCAATACTCGAAGTCGCCGTCTATGATACGTACATGATGCGGATAGGCTTCTAAGATAACCCTTTCCCCAAACGTATAGAACGTATATACATCAACAACATCCGCTTCTTCGATGCCCGGAGCTTGATCCATCTGGTTAAGATCATACAAGGCTCCGGCCAATCGACTATAATACATGGGCAACAGGTGATCTCCCCGTGCTTCACTGGCTACCTTCACAAGCCCGCTGTTTACCATCCTCTCGATGATTCCTCTTTCGGCAACCTGCGACCGAGGCGGCTTGATTAATGCCATACCCAACGAGTGGATATCTGTTGAAGTGGCATAATGTCGGGATTCATCATCATCGATCCTGATGATCCCATAATCAAGGATCGACACTTTATTCACGTTATCCCCTCTGTATATGTATATTGTATGATTTCCTCCTCCGCGGAATCGAGGTACCTTGTTGGATCAGATCATATTATCCATAGTTTAACTAATTCCAGATGTATCAACAACCTGTCATTTTGTATATAAATAGAAGAACCCGCCCCGAACGGGACAAGCTCTCCTAGACTTCGATATATGCGATAATTCTGATCATGCCAACGAACTAGTCCAGCACACATCGATATTAACCGAATCTCTCAAGCTTACACGACTGCAAGTGTCACCCGCAGCCGATAGACGCGGTTCGCAGGCAGCATATATTCTGGATGTGGCTTCGCCCCCCAGCTATCGTCACCACTGACACCCATCTGGTGAGCGATGATGCGCACGACGGACTTATCGCTGACCGGCAGCTTATAGACATGGTCATGCCCCTCTAGCTCTTCCCAAGTATATGGAAGCACATTCCACTCGAACTTAGGGTTCCCCTTGATGAGGAAGCCGCTGCCCGAAGCGTCGGTTATCGTACCTTCACGAACCTCGGTCTTGTTGCCGCATTCCTGCGGGCGCAAGTAAGGTACGAACTGCTCCTGCACCTTGCCCGTATAGCTCCCGAGCTTCGCCCCAAACTGCCGATCCCAGTAAGATTCATGCGGACCTTTGCCGTACCATGTCAAGCTGTCATAGGCACCGTCCATCTGGAACACGATCCCGACTTCCGGTAGATCAGGCAAGCCTGAAGCCGGAGTCAAGATGAAGTCGACGTCGATATGACCCGCTCCATCGATCTCATACGTCAATTCACACTGCGAATCGTTAGCTTGCGGTAGATTGAAGACTGTAGACACGCGAACTCGTCCAGGCAGCTCTTCAACTCGCATGTACTTCAGCTCACGTCTGGTGCTGGCTTCACGCCACACCGCACTCGTCTCGTGCAGCCTATAGCCACGATCGTTGTCCGTGATCGCCCGCCAGAAATTCGGGACGATCGGTGAAGACAGCAGCTGCTTGCCCTCCTTCACGCATGATACAAGCTCTCCCGTCCGCTTGCTGAGCGAGACCGTAAGCTTCTCACTCGTGATGATCCACTCATCTTCCGTCCCGTGAAGCTCTAGCGCACCTGTCGCCACTCTCACCACATCATCGCTCGCCCGACCTTGACCTACCATCGGCAAGATGAACTGATCGAACGCGATCTCATGACCCGCTTCGGCCCATGCATGGCTCTCCTTCAGGACGAAGCTTAGGGTAAGCACATATTCGATATCTGAGGCGCTGCCAGTTGGATATGCATATGGGATATGAACGACCGTAGACTCCCCGGCTGCTACCTGGACATCGAGCACACCTGATTGTACAGACTTACCGTTCGCTAATAGCTCCCACTGCATCGCATAGCGGTTCAGATCGACGAATAGGTTCTCATTCGTTACGACGAACGTCTGCTTCTCCCAGTCTTCTACGCGGAACTTCATATTCTGATAGCATCGCTTCACCTCGTATAGCTTCGGTGACACCGAACGGTCTGCGAAGATAAGGCCGTCACCACAGAAGTTGCCATCGTTCGGCTCTTCTCCGAAGTCACCGCCGTAAGCGAAGTATTCGACGCCATCCTCAGTCTTCGTGAGGATCGACTGATCGATCCAATCCCAGATGAAAGCACCTTGGAATATCGGATATCGATCGACTAATTCCCAATACTTGTACAGACCACCACAAGAGTTGCCCATCGCGTGGCTATATTCGCACAGGATGACCGGCTTGTCCTTATTCCCTCTCAGGAAGTGCTCAAGATGTGTGGGCCTCGTATACATCTGACTCTCGACATCAGAGGCAGCTGCGCTCTCCCGATAGTGGACCACTCCCTCGTAGTGAACGAGACGAGACGAATCTTGACTATGAAAATACTCATGCATCTTCAAGAAATTATCGCCGCCGAACGATTCATTCCCTAGCGACCACATCAGGATAGACGGATGGTTCTTATCCCTCTCATACATCGATCCGGCACGATCCAGCACATTGGCCGTCCATTCGGGTCGTGAGCCTGGCACCGTCTCCTCAAGCGTCTTCTGTCCATATCGCCATAGAGCATGCGTCTCTAGGTTCGTCTCATCGATCACATAGAGACCGTATTCGTCGCATAGATCATACCATGCAGGGTGATTCGGATAGTGAGAGGTCCGTACCGCGTTGATATTATGTGCCTTCATGATATGGATGTCTGCGATCATATCCTCCTCACGAATCGCTCTACCCGTACGCATGTTGAACTCATGCCGATTCACGCCCTTGAAGACGATCCGCTTACCGTTCAGCTTCATCAGACCGTCCATAATCTCGAACTTGCGGAAGCCGAACCGCTGACTGATCGCTTCGAGGGGCTCGCCGCTATCATCTCTTAAGGTAAGCACGCATGTATACAGGCTCGGATCTTCTGCACTCCACTTGCGTGGATCGATCACGTCCATGGTCAAGGTGACCTCCTGAACGTCAGAGCCATCTAGCTGGAGCTTAGCCTGCGCCTGTACTCCCGGTACCACATGCTGCTGTCCATCATAAAGCACGGCTTCCACGATCACTTCGCGAGAAGTTACCGCTGGGTAGTTCAGCACCTTCGCTTGTACCTTCATCGTAGCATCCTGGTACTGATCGTCGAGATCCGCTAAGATCTTCACATCGTAGATATGTACGGGCGTACGAGAATAGAGGAACACATCACGGAAGATCCCCGATAAACGCCAGAAATCCTGATCCTCTAACCAGCTTCCATCACACCAACGATACACTTCAACCGCTAGCTTATTCTCACCGCTGCGAAGATATGGGGTAAGGTCGAAGTCAGCGGGCGTGAACGTATCTTCACTATAGCCGACGAGCTCGCCGTTCAACCAGACGTAGAACGCAGACTCCACCCCCTGGAAGCTGATGAAGACGGGATCATCTCCCCACGATTCAGGCACGGTGAAGGTGCGTACGTAAGAACCGACAGGGTTATAGTTCGTTGGTGCGTATGGCGGCTTGATATCGTCCTTCTTCACCCATGGATAGACGACATTCGTATACTGCGGGTAATCATAGCCTTGCAGCTGCCAGTGACCGGGAACAGCGATCTCATCCCAACTACTCACATCAAACTCATCTCGGTAGAAATCACGGGGACGACTGTCCGGATTCGGTGAGAACGAGAAGCGCCAGCTTCCGTTCAGGCTCATCACGCGTCGCGACTGCCAACGCTTGCCGTTCAGTGCCTCTTCCACTGTATCGTACGGCGTAAAGGATGCATGCGCTTTCATGCGGTTCAACTCAAAAATATCAGGGTTATTATTCCATTCGGGGTAACCATTTTGTGGCGGCTGGTAGGTCCATTTCGTTCGCATCGCTATACCTCTCTTCCAATTATGATTAGCTGTGGGCTTACTAGCATATCTATTCTCTCATTATACTGTAAATAACGCCTGCTGCCTATCACGAGGGTCACGATAGGAAGCTGTTCTCATCTTCACGACGATGGATGAGCCTCTCCTGATACATCATCATCTAGCTTGGAATCGTTCGTACTCTCTGACCTTTTCCTGTAGCTCTAAGATCATCGTGGCTCGCTCGCCCCGATATTCCATTAATCTATTCCGGATACGATCCTGATCCCACACGACCCACCAATTAGTCGGATCGTTCTCGTAATGTCCTACTCCTACAAAACGATCAATCGTTAGTTTATCGAGAGCTGAATCATACAACCCCACAGGAATCGAACGATCTATGAATGTTGTGGACTTTCCTGTCCACAATGCCGAACCGAACTCCTCCAGCCGGGTGTCCGCATCCTCTCGTAGACTGAGAAGTCCTCTGCGCATATTCTCGAACTGTACCGTTTCGGACAGCAGATATCGGATTAACTTATACGTATCCTCCTTATTCTCTGCCATACGCGGCACACCGAGCAACAGCATGTTCCTTCCTGGTGCAACAGGCTGTTCTGCATCGAACACCGGGAATCTTACCACATCCCAATCTACTTCAAATAGTCGTAATTGTGCTGCTTTGTCTTGGAACCCATGCTGAAGTTCATGAAACATGGACCCTGCGATCATCGCGATCTTCCCACCACTGAATTCCGACATACTTCCGCTCCAGACCTCACCCTGTCGATGACTAAGATACTGATCCATGAATCGTTCCCACTCGGCCCAAGCTTCGGTATCAAAATCGACCAACTCTGTCTCCTTATTATAAAGCTCCATCGATAGTTGGCTCGCGACTATACCAATATCATTCGCATATAACGACACCCAAGCACCTGGACTCTTGACCTGAGATGCAAGTTCGATCACTTCGTCCCATGTCATACCATCCGTCGGATAAGGGACCTTCATCGTATCGAAGATCGTCTTGTTATAGAACAGCCCCGACACATTCTCACCATATGGCAATGCATATAACTGCCGGTCGGGAGCTATGGTGCGGAGCTCATCGAGTACGTTCGGATCAAGTACCAGGAAGTTTTCGATATCCATCGGCTCCAGATAGTTACTTTCGATGAAGAATGATAGATACATGCTATCGAACACGATCAGATCAGGCGTTGGTTCATTGCGTAACTTGTGATACAGCCCTTCTGTCATGCCCGTATTATCAAGTGGAATTCCCCCTATGAATTGATTTACCTCGAATCTCTCCCTGCCAAATGCCGTCTTCAGATATTCACCCATTAATTCCTCATAAGGGAATTCAAGCCAATCCCACCAGACCCGGATCTTCTCTGCTTGCAGATCAACATCATCTGCATACAATGCCACATCACCATCACGGTCATCGTTCTCCGCTTCCGACACGCAGGCGGTCAGTAACACAGTGGCGCACAATATGATGAGAATGCTCATCCTAACCCACTTTACCTGATGGATTGCCATCACTTCTGCCCCTTTCTTATATGGTCTATCATCGTATACTTCTCATCTTCCCCCTTCACCATATACAGGGCTAGTAACCATAGCAATTCTTATATTTTTTATCCGCGAATGATTCATATCATCATGATCCTCCCTCGTATGTAAGAAAGATAATTAATATCGTGATGGACTAAGACTCTTAAAATCTATTTTGGATTTCTTCTATTATCAGTTCCCTTTCATCGTAGAGTTTCATAATATGCTTACTAATGTTATCTTGTGTGAGCTCTACGAACGTATCCCTATCCCAAACGCTCTCTTTATCGAAGTTTACGAATGCGCTTAGCATTGAATTTGCAAAATAGATGAATTCAAATACTGGATCGCGTACACCTCTCGGCGAAGTAGAAAAAAAAGATGAGACAGACTTTCCTGCTAAGAGTGAAGAAGCTCCAAATTCATCCTGAAACGCTTCGGCATCGGAACGCAAACTAATGAGTCCTTTACGACTATTATCAGATTGCACCTCGTGAGATAACAGATGGCGCATAACTTTATAGGCATCCTCTTTGTTCTGCGATCGCACAGGTACACCGATGCCTAGCATGTGACTTGCTGGCTGTAATCCTTGGCCATCATCGAATATAGGAAACGCGACAATATCCCAATCCACATCAAATAAACGTAAATTAGCTTCGTCGTTCAGTAATCCAGGCCTTCCATTACCACCATATACAGGACCAGCAACCATCGCCGTATCCCCAACTGAGAAAGATGACATAGGGGACTTCCTTTCTTCAGTATTCATATCCTCAAGATCATTCATCCGGAGCAATAATCCGAGTAGTCCCTGCCAATCCTTGGAGTCGTAATCGACTCGTCTCGTCTCTGGATCATACCATCGTAGTGGCAACTGGCTCGCCAATGAATCATAGGCCGTGATCCCTATCGGACTATGTTGATCTCTCTTCAAGGCTGCTGCGAGCTCCAAGACCTCATCCCAGGTCATCCCGTCCTTGGGATAGGGTACCTGCATCTCATCGAAGATCGTTTTGTTATAAAATAATCCCTCGGCAACACGGCCAAATGGAAGTGCATACAATGTAAGGTCCGGGGCAATCGAACGGATCTCGGTGATGATGTCGTAATCGATCTCCAATCCATACACGTCAGGAATCGGATCAAGGTACTCCGCTTCGATCATTAGAGACAGGAACCGAGTATCGAAAACGATCAGATCGGGGCTCTGTCTATCCCTCATCATCTCAAGCAGATTAGGCGCCATATAGTTAGGAGGTATCAATCCTTGGGGCGGAGGCGGTAAATATTTGATGACTTCAATTGTTGTATCTGCAAAACGCTTCTCCCATGCGGCTACTGCAAACACATCATGAGGTACCCCCTCATCCCACCAGACTACGAGCTTGTCAGCTGCTAACTGATCATCAGGATATTCAAGATCAAGCTGTATATCCCTGCTAGACTCACATGCTGATAGTAGCAACAGAATCATGATCATGAGCAGGCTTAATCGTGATCTTTGCTTCATGTGTCGATATCACTCCCATCCATACTTGCCCTTCACCTCTTCGATCAAGCGAGTTCTAATATCCATTCACTCTCTGTTCGTTAACCATTCGTACTGCGCCACTTTTTCCTGTAACTGCATGATCACATCAGCACGTTTGGCACGGTATTGCATAGCTTCCCTTCGGACAGCTTCAAGCTCCCACTTCAGACCCCAATTCCAGAGATCAATCGGCGTAAACCATATTTCGGTAGCTAGCCAATCCATCGTGTGCTTTTCCAAAGTCGCTTCAAACTCCCCCGTTGGGATGGAACGGTTGATGAAAGACGTCGATTTTCCTGACCATAACGCTGAACCGAACTCAGACATCCAATCCTCCGTATCTTCTCGCAGACTTACGAGTCCTCTGCGCATATTCTTGGACTGTACCGATTCCGACAGCAGATACCGAATGATCTTATAGGCATCCTCCTTGTTCTCCGCCATACGTGGTACCCCGAGTAACAACATCCGTCTCGCTGGGGCAACAGGCTGTTCCGCCGAGAACACTGGATAGCTCACGACATCCCAATCTACTTTTGACCATCGTAGATGACCATTTACATCAAAGTGCTGAGATGAACTGTTATAAAACAATGAGGACGCAAACATGGCGGTTTTCCCATCATAGAAGTCCCAGATAGCGGAGCTCCATGCTTCGCCCTCTCGTTGACGAAGGAACTGACCGATGAACTGCTCCCACTTCCCCCATGCTTCCGCATCAAATTCGACAAGCTTCAGTGGGATCTGACTTGCGACCAGTCCGAACTCTCCCACATCCAATGACACCCAAACCTTGGGACTCCTCACCTGAGACGCCAGCTCGAACACTTCATCCCATGTCATGCCATCTCTAGGATACGGAGCATCCATCATATCGAAGAGCGTCTTGTTATAAAACAACCCTGCCACACTCTCGCCGTATGGGATGGCATATAGCCGAAGATCGGACGAAACCGCGCGAAGCTCATCGAGCGCAGATGTTTCTAGTACGAGAAAGCTATCGAGATGATCGATGGACGCCAGATAGTTGCTTTCGATGAAGAAAGGCAGATACATGCTGTCGAACGCGATCAGATCAGGCGCCGGCTTCCGTAGAAGCTCCTGAAACAAATCCCTTATTGTTGATGCACCACTAAAAGGTCTCATGAATTCAAATGTTTCAAATGTAATACCCTCAAATCCATGCTTCAAATGTTCGCCCATATACTCCTTGTATCTGACACCAAAGGAGTCATCCCACCAGATCTGAATCTTCTCTGCCTGCAAATCCACATCGTCCGTGTATAGGGACAAATCGATATCCCGTTCATTCATCCCCGACTTAGACACACAGGCGGTCAGTAACACCAGCGCCCATAACATGGCGATACAGACTATCCGTCTAACCCACCTCACTCGAGGGTTTAACATGAGCTTCCCCCTTTCATAAACAATACGTTCATACTAATCAATCACTCTCAATCAAACTGCCCTTCACCTCTCCGATGAGATATCCTCAATGAATTGCGCTCTCTCTTCCAGAAAACTTGGGATGCTTTGAATAAGATTTTGTTGCACGCTTAGAACGATATTTTCCCTATATTCGTCATCAGAGGCTACAATGTCTAGCAACAACATATTCATATAATGCATATATTCAAAGATGGGATCGCGCGTACCTACGTAAGCATCAGTGAACAGCGATGGAATGGACTTGCCTGCCAGTAGGGTCAATTCGCCGAATTGATCCATATATTCAGCTGCATCATATCGCGAACTGACGATTCCCTTCCGGTGGTTATCCAGCTGTACCTCATGAGATAACAGATGACGCAACACCTTGTAGGCGTCTTCTTGGTTCATCGATCGCGTTGGTACGCCTATCGCCAACATCTGACTGGCAGGCTGCAAACGCTTCTCATCATCGAAAACCGGGAAGCGGACAATATCAAAGTCCACATTGTAGAAACTCAAATTAGATTCATGAGTCAGCAGTCCAGGTCTGATCGCTCGGGGACCATATAAAGGACCGACAACCATCGCCGTTTCTCCTGACGAGAAAGACTGCATGAGGAAGCCCCCATACTCACCATGGCGCTCTTCAAGATCATTCAGTTCAAGCAGTATCCGCGTAAACTCCTGCCACTCCTCCGACTCAAAATCAAACCGCTGCGTCTCGGGATCATACAAACGTAACGATAACTGGCTTGCCACCGAATCATAAGCCGCTATTCCAATCGGATTTTCTTTGTCCTTTTTCAACGCCTTCGCCAGCTCCACAACCTCATCCCAGGTCATCCCATCCTCAGGGTAGGGAACCTCCATCTCATGGAAGATCGCCTTGTTGTAAAACATCCCTTCCGCGATGTGGCCAAAAGGAAGAGCATACAACGCTAGGTCCTGCGCAAGTGATCGGAATTCACGGATAACCTCCGGATCGCTCTCCCATGCGTATACGTCTGGGATCGGTTCAAGGTACCCCGACTCGATCATCAGCGGTAATAATCTGGTATCGAATACGATGAGGTCCGGATTCTGATCGGTCTTCTTCATCATATTTGTCAATATCAAATCTCCAAATTCACTATTGGCAAGATGGGGAATATGCGGAATTGGATACTCGTATTGAACAAATTCAAATTCTGTATCTGCAAATTGCTGTTGCAATGCCTCAGCGGCGAACAATTCATGAGGAATTCCCTTATCCCACCAGATCACTAGCTTTTCGGCCGATATCGTCTCATCGTCGGGAGTATCGGGATCAAGTTCTTCATAATTAATGACATTACAGGCGGATAACATCAGTAGCATGACGAGACACCCTACCACAAGTACCTTATTCATCATACGTAATCGCAAATGACTCTCCCCCATATTCTCTACCTCCTATGCCCTGATCGATGGACATATCAACACCGCCAAGCCAACTTAGCTATCCTGCCACTAGAATTCTTCCACTACCCGACTCACACGCAGATAACAGCACGACGGCGCACAACATGAAGAGCATGATCGATCTGAGCCATTTGTTCCGATGTATGATCATTATCTTCCTCCATCCATCACTGATTGAACCGTTCGTATTCACTAACCTTCTCTTGCAATTCTGTGATCATCGCGGTGCGTTTGTTGAGGTAATCTGTTACATATTCACGGATAACATCTGGATCCCACTCTGTTCTCCAGTCTGTTGCATCATTCGGACTATATCCCCCACTACGCAGATGACCAACATTATACTTATCGAGTGATGGATCGTATGAACCAGCTGGTGTTGTTAGTTTGAGGAATGACCTTGATTTACCCACCCACAATGGTGATGAGACGCCAAATTCATCCATCCTATCGTCCGCATCAGCCCTCAAACTAATGAGTCCCCTTCGCAGATTCTCGAACTGCACGGCTTCGGATAGAAGGAATTGGATAAGCTTGTACGCATCTTCCTTATGCGCTGCCATCCGTGGTACACCGATCATCAGTCGTTGCTTCGCTGGTGCGACCGGATCTTCCCTGTCAAATACCGGGAAGCTCACAACATCCCATTCCACCTCGAAGATTCGGAATTGCTGTTCTTTGACATAGAGCCCATCTATGAACTCTTCAAACTGCGAGCCTACGATCATCGCTGTCTTTCCAGCACTGAACGCAGACATCCCTCTGCTCATGACTTCGCCTTTCCGATGATCTAGGTACTTCTCCGTAAATCGTATCCACTCTTTCCACGCTTCTGTTTCCAAATCAACGAGTTGTTTCTCTTGGTCATACAGATGCAACGCAATCTGACTCGCGATCAGGCCGTAGTCCACTTCCACATCGAGGGAAACCCAGCTTCCGGGACTCTTCACCTCCGCTGCAAGCTCGAGCACCTCATCCCAAGTCATCCCATCCGTTGGATACGGAACGTCCAACCCATCGAAGATTGATTTGTTATAATAGAGGGCTGCTACATTCTCACCATATGGCAATGCGTACAACTGACGGTCAGGTACAACTTCACGAATCTCATCTAGCACATCAGACTTTAACTCTAAGAAGCTCTCTATATCAATCGGCTCTAGGTAATTACTCTCGACGAAGAAAGGAAGCAACCGACTATCAAACACGATCAAGTCGGGAGTAGGTCTTTCACGAAGCTCGTAGAATAGATCCCCCTCGTAGGAGTTAGTGATACTATATGGTCTTCTAAAATTAAGCACTTCGAATCTATCTTTACCAAACGCCTGCTCAAGATGTTCACCCATGAACTCCTTATATGGTGCACCGAAAGATTCGTCCCACCAGATCTCGAGCTTCTCTGTCTGCAGCTCTACATCTCCCGTATACAACGTTGGGTCGATGTTTCCATCTCCGTCCCCTAGACCGTCGCCAACCGCTACATTCGCGTCCTGCGAATTCGACTCACACGCAGATAGCAGCACGACTGCACACAACATGATGAGCATGATCGATCTGAGCCATATTTTCTGATGATTCACCTAACTTCTCCCCCTTTCCCCTATGTCAACCTTCACTTTATCACTCCATCGACCTAGCTCTCATCTCATCAATGAATGCTCGATACGCCTCGGTATATACTGATATGTCTCGAATGACTAACTCCTCATATACACTTCGGATAATCTCCACATCGTCCCATACTGAAAAGCTTCGGAACAATACCCCAAGCCAGGTGTACTCATGTCTGTGATCCAAGCTTTCTGACTGCGCGGAGTGGAACAATGAGGTGATAGACTTCCCTGCTAGTGTCGTTGATGCGCCGAACTGATCGATCGCGATATCGTTACGTAGGCTTGCTAGGCCCATCCGCATCATCTCCGATTGAACTTCTTCGGACATCAAGTATCGCACGACTTGTATCGCATCCTCCTTATGCTCCGACTTACGCGGTATACCGACATAGAAGTAATCCCTCCCAGGAGCCAAGGACCGCCCGTCTCTGAACACGGGGTAACGAGCGATATCCCAATCGATCTGATGAAGATTCAAGTAATACTCTTGATGAAGCAAGCTTGCGACCGTATCGATAACCATCGCAGCCTCTCCGAAGCCAAAGGGCGCGTTCGCGTTCAGGTCTATATTGCTCTCCGTTCCCTTCAGGGATCGGGCAAGCTCCTCCAGATGACGCCAATTCTCTGAGGTTAGATCCAACGACTGTGTGACGTCATCGTATATTTGTAACTCTAACTGACTCCCTACACCATCATAGTTCCCGATCACCAACGCGGCCCTCTGGTCTGGATCCGCTACCTGATGCGCCAGGCTTATCACCTCGTCCCAGCTCATCCCGTCTGTAGGGTAAGGCACGTTCATCTCATCGAAGATCTGTCTGTTGTAGAACAGCCCCGTCTTGCTCTCCCCGAAGGGCAATGCATATAGCTGTAGATCCGGAGAGACCGATCGAATATCTCGCAACACATCCGTATCCAGGTTAAGCAGACTCTCAAACTCTATCGGCTGCAAGAAATCTATCTCGAGAAAGAACCGCAAATAATCGCTTTTGAAGAAAACGATATCCGGTATCTGCTCCTCCCTGATCAGGTTGAATACACTGAGCTCAAATTCGTTCAACTGATCACCTACGACCGGGTCTTGATAATATACCGTCTCAAACCGTACACCCTCATACCTGCTGGTTAATGGATCATGCACGAACTTCTCGAGAGAGATCTCACTCCCAAAACTACTATTCCACCACAAGGTAAGCTTGTCCGTCGTTATTCCCTGCTCGCTTGCTCTCGAATCTACGAAATCTAGCCCATATTCATTCAGATCATGTGTTCCGTTATTCGCGCCCCCACCTGATTCACATGAAGCTAACATGATGAGACTGCTTATGATGAGACATAGGTTGATGAATCCTCTTCTTAAGATATTTCTCTCAGATGCTTTCACTTCTAGTCCTCCTGTACCAACATGCTGTATATTCTTTGATTTAGACGTCTACTCAGCTAGCCCTTCCTAACATCTCCTTCATCTAATCTTCGACTGGTCCCTTCATCATGCGGATCTATATCGTTAATTGATCGCCGCCGATGTAAGAGTGGGACGTTGGGCTTTGTCTCGCTATAGGTTCGCAGTCGATCTTCATTCCAGCTTTCCAGCTTCGGGCTAATCATTTCCACATCTCTCATAGCTTATAATATACCGACTAAATATTACCTCTACAACCTGTCAAATTATTGCTCTATGCACTCCATTCTGTCATGATTCGGGATTTTTCTAGATTGATAGACGAAATATGTACTAACCACGATATGCCCGCCACAACCTGCTCCCAGAATTCGGGCTCTTAACGGTCCCAGCACTATCTGCTCGAAAAAAGTGCAAAAAAAAATCTAACGGTCCTGGATGACACTATCCCGCTGTTTCGTCCATCGAATCAGACCAAATACAGCCATTAATGTCTCCTCAGACCGTTAGATTCTAAAACTATATCATATTGCTGAGATAAGGTATTCTGAGACCGTTAGAATCAGAAGTGGATACTCCGTCGCAAACCATGTCATCCGATCACCGCGCGTATTCATCTGATGCAATATCTCTTCTATGGATGTCAATCCCAGTCACCACGAACACTTGATCGCATGTCAAGTTAATAGTAAAATATCACTGTACAATTGAACCTTGGGTGGGCATGGTTTCCCTTCGTGAAAGGAGGTGAAGCCATGGAGATAAAAGATGCAATCCTCATCATGATCGCTTTTTCGACCTTCGTACTTGCTCTTCTATCATACATCTCAGATAAC
>Ga0180215_1000992_pt1 | contig 32620 bp, 28 predicted proteins | sample eDN3rd37CBELigBY_FD_128871 | JGI IMG/M metagenome (GOLD analysis project Ga0180215, IMG submission 128871) | Enriched backyard soil microbial communities from Emeryville, California, USA - eDNA 3rd pass 37_C BE-Lig BY (version 2) (version 2) | ecosystem: Environmental > Terrestrial > Soil >...
TAATTCTTCTATAGTATTTCCCAACCCGAAGCTGAATCTTACAGCTGAATTCATTCTTTCCTCTGAAATCCCCATTGCGCGCAGCACATGCGAACGCTCCAGCGCGCCAGATGTGCACGCCGATCCGCTGGCGGCAGCAATGCCCTCCATATCCAAATTCATCAGCATCGTTTCGGTATCGATTCCGAGAAAACTGATATTCACAATATGGGGCAGATAATGCTCTGCGCTGCCATTTACAACGATAGGCGTATCTGCGCAGCCCTCAATGAGCAGCTCTATCCATTTCATACGCAGCTCGTCCAAAAAAAGTTGCTTTTTTTTTCGCTCATGTGAGGAAATTTCAACTGCAGCGGCAAAACCGGCGATGCCGGCAATATTTTCGGTTCCGGCGCGGCGCTTCCGCTCCTGCAATCCGCCTTGCGCGACAGCTTCAATTGGGGTTCCTTGCGCGATATACAGCGCTCCTACACCTTGGGGTCCATTTATTTTATGAGCGGAGAAGCTCATGAGGTCGATTGGAAGGTTGTTAAGCTCGATATTAAGCAGCCCGAGCGTCTGCACGGCATCGACGTGGAATATGGCATTCCCTGCTTTTGCAATATTGCCGATTTGCTCAATCGGCTGCAGTGTGCCTACCTCGTTGTTTCCATGCATAATGGTAACAAGCCCGGTCTGCGGCGTCATCGCTGCTTCTATATGCTCCAGAGAGACTCGTCCCGTCTCATCGACAGGGACAATCGTCAGCTCGAAGCCCTCCTCCGCTGCGAGCCACTCGCACGTATGAAGCACGGCGTGATGCTCGGCGGCGGACGTAATGATATGATTTTTGCCGCGTTTGCGCTGCGCTCTGGCTGCACCGATAATGGCCAAATTATCACTTTCCGTGCCGCCTGAGGTGAAAGTAAGCTCATTGGGCCGGCAGCTCAAAACGGCGGCGATTGCGTCTCGGGACCGGTTCAGCTGTCCCTTCGCGTCTCTGCCGAAGCTGTGCATGCTCGAGGCGTTGCCCCCCGGACCTTGCATTAGCTTCAGCATGGCGTTTGCTACATCGGGATGCATAGGTGTCGTTGCCGCATGATCGAAATATACTGTTCTCATTCTCAACATCCTTTTATTTGTGCAAGCGCAAACGGCAGAAGCCGGTTACTGCGGAGATGCTCGTTCGCGCTGGCATAAGAGCTTTCTTATATGTCAAGCAAATTCAATCTAAATATAGAACATATAGCTGTCGCTATTTTCCTTTTCCTCGAAAGAGATGAGATCGGCAAGCGTCGTAGAATCGAGCACCTCAGCAATGCTGTCTCTAATCTTCAGCCACAAATTGCGCTTAGCCGGGTCGTCCTCTTCCGTGAAATCGACCGGTGAAATTGGCCCTTCCAAAATGCGAATAATATCGCCTGAAGTGACGGTCTCAGGATCCTTGGACAAAATATAGCCTCCGTAAGCGCCTCTAATGCTCTTTACCATCCCCGCATTGCGAAGCGGCGCCACCAGCTGCTCCAAATAATGCTCGGACAAACCATTCCGTTCTGCGATGCTTTTTAGCGAGATTGGTCCTTCTCCATATCTTGCGGCAAGCTCCATCATAATCGTTAAGCCATAACGGCCCTTAGTAGATATCTTCAATGCTGCACCTCTCTTAAACATATTGGGTATTGCTCTGTATGATAGGCAATTTAAGTGTTATACGGCTGAAACCCATTAATCTTTGTATTCCCATATAACCTCTATGTTAACATACAATAAAGCGCTCGTGTGCAAAAAAGGTTGACATCTTCATGAAAAAGTTTTCCCTCTATGTTACAATAGAGATGTTTTGATTCAAGCAAGGTGGTGTAGCATAATGAAGCCCAATTCTGAAACAAGAGTCGTAGTCGGCATGTCCGGGGGCGTAGATTCGTCCGTTACAGCGCTGCTCCTCAAGCAGCAAGGCTATGACGTTGTCGGTATATTTATGAAAAACTGGGATGACACCGATGAATTCGGTCATTGCACAGCCGAGGAGGACGCGGAAGACGTCCGCCGCGTATGCGAGCAGATCGGCATCCCGTATTATACGGTCAATTTCGAACGCCAATACTTTGATAAGGTGTTCACTTATTTTCTTGACGAGTACAAACGCGGCCGTACCCCGAACCCCGATGTCATGTGCAACCGGGAAATCAAGTTCGGCGATTTTCTGCAGCGGGCACTTGAGCTCGGCGCCGACTATTTGGCCACCGGCCATTACGCGCGCGTCGTTCGTTCCGATAACGGCGAAACCAAGCTGCTGCGCGGTGTCGATGCCAACAAAGATCAAACCTACTTCCTAAGCGCCCTTAACCAGCGTCAGCTTGCGAAGGCGATGTTCCCAATCGGCCATTTGCCGAAGCCGGAAGTTCGCAGAATCGCGGAAGAGGCCGGCCTCTACACGGCAAAGAAGAAGGATAGCACAGGCGTATGCTTTATCGGCGAACGCAACTTCAAAACGTTCCTTAGCGGATACTTGCCGGCGCAGCCTGGCGATATGGTCGATATTCGAACCGGCGACAAAAAGGGGCGGCATGACGGGCTTATGTATTATACGCTCGGACAGCGCCAAGGTCTCGGCATTGGCGGCTCCGGCAACGGAGAGCCTTGGTTTGTCGCAGAGAAGGATTTAGCGAACAACATTTTATACGTGGTGCAGGGCGAGCAGCATCCGAGCCTGTATTCCGTCTCCTTGACGGCAACCGGCGTCAATTGGATTTCGCCCGAGATGCCGAAGGGGCCAATCCACTGCACTGCGAAGTTCCGTTACCGCCAGCCGGATCAAGGCGTTACGGTTACGCTTAGTGAGGGAGGCGTCGCGGAAATTATTTTCGATAAGCCGCAAAAGGCGATCACTCCTGGACAGGCTGTCGTTTTTTATGACGGAGACATTTGTCTTGGCGGAGGAACGATTGACATTGTTCACAAGATTGACGCTTCCTCATTTGAAGGAGTAGCGATAACATAGTAGGTGAGGGTTGTCTGACATCAAGTTCTCAGACAACCCTTTATTATGACATTATCGGAGGTTGATTCAACATGAAACGTACTTTAATGCTGCTCTTAATGATGCTGCTGATTATTCCAGGCACGGCGCTCGCCCATTCCAAGCTTGACTCGGCGGTGCCGGCACAGGATTCTGCGGTCGCGGAGTCACCTGCGCTAATATCCATGACTTATAACACGAAGATCGAAAAGCTTAGCAAGTTCACGGTAACAAACAGCGCCGGAGATGCGATAGAAATCGGCGAAATTACGGTAGAGGGCGATACGATGAGCGGAAGCCCGGCGCAAGCCCTCCCGAATGATACGTATAACGTCACTTGGACGATTATTGGCGCAGACGGCCATATGGTGGAAGGCAAATACGCTTTCGAGGTTAACGCTCCTGCCGAAACTGATGTTCCGTCCGCAGAGCCGACAGCAGAGCCGTCTCCGGAAGCAACGGAAACCGCTTCGCCAACGGTTGAGCCGTCTTCGGCGCCAGATAATAACAGCACCGATACGAATAGCCCGGCGGCAGAAGAGGATAACGACATTAATCCGCTGTTCATCATTATCGGAGCGATTGTTGTAGTCATTGCTGTCATTCTCATTGTACGGAGGCGCAAATAATGATCTATGCAAGTGAAGCCCTGCTTTATATAGCTTTTGCTATTCTGACTGGGGCGCTTGTGTTAAGGATTGTTCCCGCTTCGAAACGGCCGGCTATCGCTGTGCCTGATAGTATGCTTGCAGGATGCGCGGTTGCAATACCGCTCCTTTCCTTTCTCTCGCTGCATGATCTGACGATGCAATACGCGGAATTGTTCGAGCTGTCCTACGGCGATATGCTGAAAAGCATGCTCATGGATATGGCTATCGGCAAAGCGTGGCTTTGGACGACGATCGGATCGGTCGGCATCGTACTGCTGCTCTCCTTAAAATCATTTAAGAACGATAAGCATACGCCAAAGGTAGCGCTGTTCGTCACGCTGCTGCTTATCGTCTGGCTCGGCTATGCCAGCCATGCCTCCTCGCTCTTTACATTTAAAGGCTTGGTGACGCATTCGGCCCATTTCATGGCAGTCAGCATCTGGATTGGCGTACTGTTCGTAGTCAGCTGGTTTGCTAAAAATGACGACAACTGGGTGCCGTTTCTGCGTTGGTTTTCCCCCGTCGCCATTATCGCCGTCTTCGTTGCGCTGATTGCAGGTTTGCTGCTCATGTCGTTCACGACGCCGGAATATGTGAAATCGTGGATTTTGCCGTACGGCCAAATGCTGCTGATCAAGCATGTATTGATCGTTCCGCTGCTTTTGTTCGCTTATACAAACGGCTTTCTCTACAAGAAGCTGGCCGCGAAGCAGGCCGGCTTCAACCCGCGACGCTGGCTGCGGGCGGAAAGCGTTGTCGCTCTGCTCGTCCTTGCCGCTACCGCCGTCATGGGGCAGCAAGCGCCGCCGCATACAGTAAAGGAGACGCTTCAAAGCGTCTCCCCGTCTCCGTTATTTACGTCGCTGTATAACAAACCGTTCAGCCCTGACATCGAGCTCAGCCTGACGTTCACGATGGAAGGCGTACTCATGCTCGCGGCTGCCGCCGTCATGGCGGCAGGGGTGCTGCTCATGTACCGGAGCAATAAGCCGCTGCCCGCCTTCGCAATGGGCTTGCTGACAGCTGTATTCGGCTATTTAGCGCTTATGTTCTCGATTGCTTAACGCGTCTGCGCTGCTGATTTTGCCTTATTTTATCTTCCATACCCTGCTCAGTCGCTTGGTAGAAGGACGAACCATGAAGCGGATCCGGCAAATATTGCTGATTTACGTAATGGTTCGGGTAATCATGCGGGTATTTATAGCCCTCATGGCCAAGCTTCTCGGCTCCCCGGTAATGCGTGTCGCGCAAATGCAGCGGCACCTCCGCATTGCCTAACCGGTCAATGGCCGCAGTTGCGTTCGCTATCGCAATTGCGGCCGCATTTGATTTCGGGCTCTCCACAGCAAACAATATCGCTTGCGTAATATTGTATTTCGCCTCAGGCCAGCCGATCTTATGATATGCGTCCATCGCCGTAACCGCCTGAACCATTGCCTGCGGATTCGCAAGCCCGATATCCTCGCTGCAAGCTACAATCAGTCTGCGAAGGAAGGTCATCGGATCCATCCCCAGCTTTTCCACTGCATACAAAAACCAGAACAGCGCCGCATCGCTAGAGCCGCGTACGCTCTTGTGAAATGCGGATAGCACGTCATACTGCGTCGACTGGTCCGCCCTGATCGACGGCTTGCGGATCGACTCCTGCGCCACCTCTAAGGTGATCGTCACAGAGCCGTCCGGGTTGGATGGCGTCGTAACCGCAGCCAGCTCGAGCGCATTCAGCGCTCTGCGTATATCTCCGCCCGCCATAGCAGCAATATGCCTAAGCGCTTCCTCGTCAGCATGAAGCGTCATAAAGCCTAATCCGCGCTCGCTGTCGTCAATCGCTCTTCGCATCGCCTCGTAAGCATGCTCGTCGCCAAGCGGCTCAAGCTGAAACAGCGTGGACCGCGACAGCAAAGCCCCGTTCACATGATGGAACGGATTTTCCGTCGTCGCCCCGATAAAAATAATGATGCCCTGCTCGACAGCCGGCAGCAGCGCATCCTGTCTGGACGTATTGAAACGATGCACCTCGTCCAAAAACAAAATGGTGCGCTTGCCGTACATCGTCTTAGCGAGCTTCGCCTGTTCGATGACATCGCGCACATCTTTGACGGAGGCGTCCACCGCATTCAGCTTGACGAAATGCGCCTCTGTCCGCAGCGAGATAATGTGCGCCAAAGTCGTTTTGCCGCAACCAGGGGGCCCGTACAGCAGTATTGACGATACTTGATCGCCTTCTATAGCTCGCCTCAGCAGCTTGCCTCTTCCGATAATATGCTCCTGTCCAATATATTCATCCAGCGTCTGCGGCCGCATGCGGTCAGCCAGCAGTCTTGCCAGCGGACGCTCGGCCTCCTCGTAGGAAAACAAGTCCATTTTCATCCCAACCTTAATTTCTCTGTTCTATTGATCATAGCATACTAGCACATTTGTTCGCTACTAATGTTAAAGACCTAGTCATATAAGACTTTTGTTTTATTTTGGTAAATTATATAGATTTTTGACGAAGCATCGTTCATAATATGAAAGGAATAAATTTCCTTTATTTGCAACTAAATCATAATACGAAGGGATGGCAAGGCATGTTTAAGCAAGTGGAGAATGAGCTTGAAACCGAATTGTTCAACAATATTTGGACTACCGTTTGGAAGGAAAAGGGATATGAGCTGGAATACTCGGCCAATCCGTTAGCAAGATTCCTCGTTATGACGAATGAAGGCCGGTCGATCGGCACAGCCGAGATCAATCCCTTCTCTATAGATTCCAGCCCTATTATGCGGATTGCCGAGCTTCATCCGGAAGTGATCGCTGCCGGCAAGGCGGGGCTTGTATGCGAAATCGACAAAATTGCGCTTTTGCCGAATTATCGGGGCCGTTACATAACCGACCTGCTATCATCGCTTATTTATTTCGTCTCCCATCATCGCTATCAATATTTCGTCTCGCTCCTTGAGCCTATTTTTTCAAGAGCGCTCCGAATCAGCTATCATGTCCCAATGGAGCAAATAGGTCCAAAAACCTACTATAAAGGGGATGACGTCATTCCCGTCCTGTTCGATTCGGAGCAGATTATCAACCAGCTGTCGGATTTCAATTGGCTCAAAATGCCAGGCTAAATGCAAGCATACAAAAAGGGGCTGTCCCAGAAGTCATTTGACTTTGTCGAGCGCCCCTTTTTTGTTACAATTAGAATTTATTAAAAACATCGAGAACTTATATACAATTGTTAATGATTTCGGGAAGCAGCTTGGAAGTAAAGCTGCAGCCTTATTTTAAAAAAGATGCGAAAACGCAGTTTTTTGAATATTTAAAGCAGATTTAAAGAAAAGCATGCTTTAGTGCAGGTATTTCTGCTGTAATGATAAGAATCGAGCATTTGACGCCCGAATTCCTGCATTACCGCAGCTTTTTCATCCGGGTCGCGCATCTTCCACAAAAAAGGCTGCACATTTGCATCCATTTCTTTAGGTTGGCGGCTTCGATTAGATGTCCAAGCCTTCTCTTCTAGTGAACTGCCCTCTTTTGGGACAGCCCCCTTTCTCATTTCAATTGACCGATCAAAAACCTATTCCGATTCAGGCTGCAATGAAAGCTCGAACGGTTCATTCCGGTCGCATGCGAGCACACCGTCCACGACATTCAGCTTCGCAGCTTGTATGGATGAGCGTCTGCTCTCATAACGTTTCTCCTGGCCCTCATTGTCAAGCGCGCCGTTTCTGTCCGGGTGTGTAAAGTAGAATATATAGGCATTATCGCCTTGAACGACGACATCCGCATGCAACCCGATCGTCCCGTCGTCCTCGCGCGTTCCCGGCTGATCAAGAATGAGCCCGTTGCGCTCCCATGTCTCCAAATCGCCGGACCGGTACACGCCTTGCCCTCTCCATTCGTCTATGATCATCCAATAATAGCCTTTGAACGAGAATACATTAGGCCCTTCGTGGCCTCGTCCCGTAATGACAGGGCCGACGACGCGCCATTCAAATAAATCATCGCTGTCCGCGGCATAGGTGAAGGACTGATTGCCTTCATCCTTGTACCACATGCGGAAGCCGCCGTCCGGCAGCGGATAAATGCAGGAATCAATGACCCGTTCGGAGCTTAACGCAAGCTTGGAGCGGAACGTCCAGTCGAGCAGGTTCGGGCTCGTATAATGCATAATATCGCGGCGGTGATCCGGCCAATCTGAAGGCACCCCTTGGATATAGCTTACATACATATGATACAAGCCGTCATGCCACAAAATTTCCGGGGCCCAGAACGTATTGCGTCCCCATTCGATATCAAGCCCTTGCAGCGTGCCGCGGTATAGCCAGCTTTTGCCGCCGTCCCGCGAGGAAGCGACGCCCAGGTCGGTGCCGTGCACCCAGGAAAACTTCGGACCCTCCGCCGTCGCCCTGCGGTTCGTATATATCATCCACCATTCCTTGGCCTCGCGGTTCCAAATGACTACGGGATCGGCCGCTCCGTCATAGATCGGGTCCCGGAATAAAGGTGCGTTCATCCTTATCGACTCCTTAAAAGTATGTTCTATCGTTCAGCTCGCAGTCCAGCTCAAGGATTCTATTAACCCTTAACAGCGCCGCCGACAATTCCTTTTACAATTTGCTTCTGCATTAGAATGAAAAATATAAAGATCGGAACGAGAACGATTACGGTCAGCGTCATGAACAACGGCCAGTCGACGGCGAATTCGCCCTTGGCTTTGTACACCTGCAGCACGAGCGTGGCATTGTCGGACGAATTAAGAAACAGCATCGGCGCAAGAAAATCGTTCCATACCCACATAGTCTGGTATATAATCGCCGTAACGGTAATCGGCTTAAGCAGCGGGAATATAATCCGCCAGAAGATGCCGCCGACCGAGCAGCCGTCAATAGTGGCCGCCTCCGGCAGTTCCTTTGGCAGGGTGCGCATGTACCCCATCATCAGGAAGAAGACGAAGACGGAGCCGCCCATGTAAATGAACATCAGGCCGTACAATTTGTCGATAAGCCTGAACTGCGTCATTAATTCAAATAGCGGAATAAGCGTCGTTTGAAACGGGATTAGGAAGCCCGCCAGCAAATAGCCCATAATGACTTTATTCGTTTTGCCGGGGTTGAACACAATGGGGTAAGCGGCCATTGCGCCAATGAGCACCATAAGCAGGACGGATACGACGGTAATGGTCAAGCTGTTGCCAAAGCTTCGCAGCAGCGGCACCTCGTTGAAGACGCGGATATAATTATCTAGATTAAACGATGTCGGCAAGCTCATCGGCTGCGTCGCCGTTTGGGCCGGTGTCTTTAACGTGTTCACAATGATCAAGTAAAAAGGAAAAAACGTAATGAGCCCTATCGGCAGCATAATAATGTCGAGAATCCAGTTTTTGCGGTTTGATTCGATCATTGCATTTTCTCCTCTCTGCGCTGCATGACCGTCACTTGGAAATAAGTCAGCGCCAGCACGATTAGGAAGAATACGATGGACATAGCCGACGCCAGTCCGAACTGCACCTCGGAAATGCCGCGAAGCACGATCACCTGCGTAATCGTATGCGTCTCGAACCCAGGTCCGCCCTTCGTCAAGGCGAAAGGAATTTCGAACACCTTGAGGCCGCTGGTCAAGAGCAGCATGACGCTGATCGTCATCGCCGGGGCAAGCAGAGGCAGTGTGATGTGGCGAATTTGCTGCAAGCGCGTCGCTCCGTCGATGGAAGCCGCCTCATAGTAATCCTTCGGAATCCCTTGAAGAAAAGCGAGATAGAGAACCGCATGCCAGCCTGCGCCCGCCCATACAGCGACAAATATCGTAGACAGCTTGGCAAGCGTCGGATCGGACAGCCATGGCAGCGGGCTTGCTCCGAATAATTGATGAAGGATATTGTTAAAAACGCCCGAGCCGATCGGCGATAAAATAAAACCCCACACATAAGCCAAAATCAGGCCGCTAGGAATTGAAGGGAAAAAGAAAACCGCACGGTGAATGTTTTTTGTATAGAAATTCCTATCCAGCACTAACGCAAGCACGATAGCCATCAGCGTGGTCAGAATCGTTGTCGAAATAGCAAAAAGCAATGTATACGAAATGCCGGATACAATCGCGGCATCCTTGAAAATTTTCAAATAATTAGCTATGCCAACAAAATCATATTCCTTCGAGTAACCGTTAAAGTTCGTCAAGCTGAAAAAGAATGATTTGACGAGCGGGTATATCGTAAAGGTCGTATAGAAGATTAAAATCGGTAGTAAAAACACTTGAAATTGGAAAGATCTAAGCAGCTTCATCTCGCAGGCTCCCTCCTGTTGAACCGGCAGGAAGGGAAACTACTATGAATTTCCCCTCGGCTGCCGCTCCGGTTCTATTTGCTTTCCATTTCCTTCAGCTTCTGATCAAGCGCTTTCGTTACGTCCTCTATCTTTCCTTTGCCGACGAGCAAATCCTGAACGGACACAACCATTTGATTTCTAAGCGCTTCCTGATGTCTCGGCCATGAAACCATCGGGAGATAGAATTTGCCTGCAAGCAAGCCTTCCTTATACGCCTTTTCCAGCGACGGGTGAACCTTGCTTTCGTAGCCTGGGATCGTAATGATCTGGCCTGTTCCTTGCTCGAACTTCTCCAAGCCTTCCGGCGTTGATAAATACTCAAGGAATTTCAGAGCTGCATCTTGGTTGCTTGACTTGCTGTTGACAGCAAACCCTACGTTAGGAGCGCCGTTGTAATATTCCTTGCCTTCCTCGAGGCCCGGTATCGCCATCATGCTAAAGTTTAAATCTGGATTCGCCTTTTCGATCGCCGGAATGTTCCAAGGCCCGCCTTGAATCATGGCAACGTTGCCGATTGCGAATTCATTCACGATTTGATCCCCGGTAAGTCCGATCATATTGGACGTAATAATGTCGTTATCAACCAAGCCTTCCTTCCAAAGCCGAAGCGGCTCCGACCAGCCCTCCTCAAAAGTAGCTTCGCCATTAAACAGCTTATTGTCATACTCCGGATCTTTAGAAATCGTCAAGCTTGCTACAAGCGCGCTTTGAATGACGGAAATATCGCCTGTATTATCATAAAAAGGCACGATGCCCGCTTCTTTGAGCTTAATTGCAAGCTCGACGAATTGCTGCCATGTTGCCGGCTCCTCCGTTACGCCAACCTTTGCAAGCAAATCTTTGTTGTAGAAAATGCCGCCTACCCAGCCTGCTTGAGAGAAAGCATACGTTTTGCCGTCGCGGTTGAACATCCCTTTGCTTGCGTCCGTCATCTTTGACATGAACGGCTGATCGGTCAAGTCCAGCGCATAGCCGCCGTCAATTAGCTCGTTTCTATTTTCAGCCGCCATAATAAAAATATCGGTAGCCGAGTTGGACAGAAGCATCGTTTGCAGCTTCGAGATATAGTCCTTAACGGGCGGAGCCGTTTGGAAATCAATTGTAATATTCGGGTATTTCGCGGTAAAACCGTCAATGACCGGCTTCATTTCTGTCTCATTATTCCAGGACAGCAGGCTGAGCTTCACCTTTTTATCGGTTCCTGCACCATCGCCGCTGCCGGATTGGCCGCCGCTATTGCCGTTGCCGCCGCAAGCAGAAACGATTAGCGTGACAGCCAACATAACAACTAGAAGCGTTAAACTTGATTTTTTCATGCTGTAATTCCCCCTGTATTCATGATTGAAAGCACTTTCAACGTTATGATAACGCTTTGCCTGATGATGAGGAATTTACATCGTTGCGCTATTTTTTGTATTTTGTTGCACGCTTACATCGTCGGCCGCGGCTTTGCCCGGTAATCCTTAGGCGATACGCCAGTATGTTTCTTAAACGTTTTGCTAAAATGGCTCTCGTCGACGAAGCCGGTCATTTCCGCGATTGCGCTGTTTTTCAAGCTTGTTTCCGCCAATAGCTCAGCCGCCTTGTCTATCCGGATTTGCATAACATATTGCCAGTAATTGACGCCGATCTGCTGCTTGAACATCCTGCTAAGCTGATACTTGTCCATCCTGAACGCGTCGGCTACGCTCTGAAGCGATAAATCCTCGGAATAATTGAGCTCCACATGAGATCGGATTCTGTTTATAACATCCTCGGTACGGTCCGCAGCGGTATCCATGTTATGAGCCAAGCTGCTCATCCATGCTTGAAAAAACGTCTTCAGCTCCGAAGCCTTGCTATGCTTCCTCAAAACGCTCAGCGTGATGGATTCTGCGTTTTCGGGCAGCTGTTTGGCTGGCTTAACGATTTGCTCCGCCATATCCGCATAACGCAGACATATGCCGTATACTTTTTCGGGATCAAGCTTTAACCGGGTAAACGTCGAAAACATTTCTTCCATGAGTTCCGATAATGCCGATTGCGAGAAAGAAAGCGACAGCTTCTCTTCAAATGCCTTGTCGTAGAGCTGGTAATGCTGTAACGTCCATGGCTGCTCCGCCGCTCCAGTCGGATAGGAGAACAAGGCACCCGCCTCATAGAAGCCGCACGCCGCCTCCTGCTTGCTTTGAGCAAGCAGGAGCGGCAGCCCCTCGGGGGTGTCCCCTATCGCGCTTGCGCCTATCGTAATCGCGATCGCTGGTTTGCCGGCTTGCCAGCTTGCTGATGCTTCCCCGCTAAGCTGCAGGAGAGTGTCTGCTTCGTCGGCCCGCGATACGCCGACTAGTAGTGCAACATAGTGCTGATTATGGATTGGGCATGCGACCGCAATGCATGGCGTATCGAGCCTTTCAAATGAGGCTTCGATCGTATCGGCATCAGGCAGCTCGCCCAAAATGGTAAATACGGCATAATGGCTAACGTCTAGCAATCTAAAAGCAGAATGGGCCGCTGCCTGCACTTCCTCTTGCGAGGCTTCCCCTCTGATTAGGCCGGTTATCGCTTGCTGCAGCTTCTGCTTGGATTCTAGCCTTATTTCTTCAATCAACTCCTTAACAGCTGACTCAAGCAGGACGGTGTCCACCGGCTTCAGCAAATATTGCGCTACGCTCAGCCGGAGCGCTTCGCGAGCGTATTCAAATTCATCGTAGGCGCTTAATATGATCGATTTCGGCTTGTGCGGCAGCTGCTGCAGCTGCTTTAACGCTTGAATACCGTTTAAGTAAGGCATCTGGACATCGATAATAAGCAGCTCCGGCTTAAATTGCTCTGCAATGTCCGCCGTTTCTTTGCCATCGTAAGCGTGTCTAATTTCCGTTATGCCCAGCGAGCTCCAGTTCACCATTTTTTCTAAAAAGATATGGAGCGACTGCTGGTCGTCCGCGATAAGCAGTTTCATGACGGGCTCTCCCTTCCGAGACGTTCTTATTCATTTGATGACGGGAAGCAGAATCGATATTTTTGTGCCCGCCGATTGCCTGCTGCGAATGCGAATTCCGTATTCGCTGCCATATTTGAGCTTGATGCGCTGATTTACGTTATATAATCCAATATTGTCTGTTTTCTGGTTCGGATTATTGATGTGCCGATTAAGCGTATTGACCTGCTCCGGAGCGATGCCTTGACCGTTATCAGAGACGACGATCAGCAAGCCTTTGCGCCCGGAGACAGCTTTAATGCCTATCATTCCTTCCCGGATATGATCGCCAAACCCGTGGCGGATGCAGTTTTCAACGATCGGCTGCAGCGTCAGCTTCGGAATTTTGGAGCTTAGCACGCCGCGATCTGGAATATGGAAAGCTGCCGCGATTCCGCCGTTGTATTTTTTGTTGAGAATATATAAATAGTCCGATACATTGCTTATTTCCCGTTCAAGCTCGACCTCTTCCTCGGTGCGTTTCATCGAATAACGGAACAGATTGCTGAGCGAAAGCACGATGTGGTTCGACTCTTCCGTATTTCCGCATACGATTTCCGTCTGCAGCTGCTGCAGCGTATTAAAGAGAAAATGCGGATTGATTTGCGCCTGGAGCGTTTTAAGCTCTTCCTCCTTCAAGCTGATTTGGGCTAAGTAGTTTTGTTTGATTAGAAGATCGATGCGGCCCATTAAGTCTTTAAATTTATTGCCGATATGGTTAAGCTCCCAGTAACGGTAATTACGCGGCTTCACATATAGTGAATCGTCTTCGCCCATACGGTCGAGCGAAGCCATCAGCCGTCTAACCGGCATGGAAATGCGCAGCGTTATGAGCAAGCTGATTAGTATATTGGCGATCAGGCACAAATAGAGGATGCGTCCAAGATTCGATTTGATCGGCTGCGACTGGCTCGTAATGTCGGACATCGGAACTGTCGAAATCATTTTCCAACCCGAAATCGAAGTAGGCTGGTAAATCACGAGCGTTTCAACGCCGTTAATCGTTTCCTTGAAATGTCCCGACGTCTGCTCATACAGCTTCTCTTCATTGGGAAAATCAAGCGTCTGCCCAATTTTGCCGCTGTCTTCGTGGACGACAATATGGCGGTTCTCATCAATAAGAAAAATGCTGCCCTTTTTTTGATAAGCGCTTTGCTCAAACATGCCGTTGATCTTGCTTAAATCGAGATTGCCGATTACAGCGCCGAGTAACTGTCCTTGATACCCCTTGACCTGCAGCACGACAGAGAGCGTTGGCTGATTATAGCGCGTTATGTCCGTTGAAAGATAATAATCCTGCATATGAACGCCAATGCTGAAAAAGCTGCCCTGCGGATTCGTCTCGAACGTCTCCTTCACCCAATCCTGCGACTGGAAGGAGTAGTCCCATTGCAGCGTTTTGCGCCCGTCCAGATTGTTGACGTAGCCGGTTTTGCCAAGCATAAGAACGTCGCTGACAAGCGTTTGATAGGTGCTTACGCCTTGGGCGATTTCGGCGATATTGCGTTCATGCTGCAGCCTGTTCGGAATGCCGATCGTCTGATGCTCCTTCATAAGCGTAATGACCGAATAATTGCTGGCCAGCATGACGAGCGAGCGCTTTGACTCCTCTAGATTAAAGCTTAAGCTAAGCGCGGCTTGCTCCATAATTTTATTGCTGGAATTGACAATTTCGTCGGTAATCATCTTTCTGGAATCATTGATGGAAAGATAGCCTAGAAGCAGCAGCAGCAGCGCATTTATGAGCAAGTAAGAGAGCAGGATCGTACGCATAATCGTCCGGTCCCAAAACATATGCCGCAAAAATAACAAAATATTGTTCATGACGCCATCCTCATGTTCCCGTCGAAAAATGTCGACTTGATATCTTAGAGGGTATTATAGCATGAGTTTCAAGCGTCGTCTGTCGGTAAAAAACATAAAAGGCCGTCCCTGATGGAACGGCCCTAGGCTTGCACTTATGAATCGGAATTAATTGTTAAGCAAATCCTTCACAACGACGCTTACCATAATCAATCCGGCTACCGGCGGCACGAAAGCGTTGCTGGCAGGCGGCTGCTGCGCCTTGCGAATTTCCGGCGCATTCTCCGGAACGATTCGCTCTGTAACGTCCTCGCGCGGCTTCATCGGCGTCTCTGCTGAAAACACAACCTTAACGCCCTTCTTGATGCCATCCTTGCGAAGCTTCGTACGAACGACTCTGGCGATCGGATCGGTATGCGTCTTCGAGATGTCGGCAACCTGAAATTGAGTCGGGTCCATCTTGTTGGCCGCGCCCATGCTCGAAATGATCGGTATGCCGCGCTCCAGGCATTGCTTAATGAGATGCACTTTGTAAGAAATCGTGTCGGAAGCGTCGACTACGTAGTCCAGCTCGTATTCGAACAGCTTCTCATACGTTTCCTCCGTATAGAACATCCGAAGCGATACCGCATCGCACTCCGGATTAATGAGTTTAATGCGGTCGCGCATCAGATCAGCCTTAGGCTGGCCAACCGTCGTCGTTAACGCATGGATCTGACGGTTCACATTCGTAATGTCGACGACATCCTTATCGATCAAAATGATGCGGCCGACGCCTGTGCGGGCTAAAGCTTCCGCGGCAATGCTGCCGACGCCGCCGATACCGAGAACGGCGACGGTGCTGCCTTTCATCCGCTCAAGCCCTTCCGGGCCGATAGCAAGCTCCGTACGTGAAAATTGGTGCAGCATGAGGCACTCTCCCTTCTTTCGATTATGCCTCTATTCCGAGCCTTCTGCAGCTGCTGCAGCTGCAGCTGCAGCCGGCGCAGGCTTAGGCTTAAGGACTGTGCGAATATGAAGCTGCTCAAGCTGCGACAATTCGACGGTCGAAGGCGCATCGCAGAGCAGGTCGGTCGCGCTCGCCGTTTTCGGGAAAGCGATCGTCTCGCGCAGGTTCGAACGGCCGGTCAGCAGCATCACTAGACGGTCGAAGCCGAAGGCAATACCGCCGTGCGGAGGCGTGCCGTACTCGAACGCATCAAGCAAGAAGCCGAATTTCTCTTGCGCTTCTTCCATCGAGAAGCCAAGCGCTTTGAACATTTTTTCTTGTACGTCGCGTTTGTATATACGCATGGAGCCGCCGCCCACCTCATAGCCGTTAAGGACAAGGTCGTACGCTTGCGCGCGGATTTGGCCTGGATCTGTGTCGAACAAATGAAGATCGTCTTCGTTCGGACGCGTGAACGGATGATGCTCGGCAACATAGCGCTTCGCTTCTTCGTCCCAGCCTAGCAGCGGGAAGTCGACTACCCATGCGAATTTGAACTTGGAATCGTCGATCAAGCCTAGGTCGCGGCCCAGCTTCGAGCGCAGGTTGCCTAGTACGTCAGCGACAACTTTCTTCTTGTCAGCAGAGAATGTGAGCAAGTCGCCTTCTTCAACGCCAAGACGCTCAGTCAGCGCTTGAATTTCTTCAGCCTTAAGGAATTTCACGATCGGACCGCGCCATTCGCCGTCTTTCACCGTAATCCATGCAAGGCCCTTGCCGCCATAGCGCGCAGCGAACGGCTGCAGGTCGTCAAGCTCCTTGCGGCTCCAGCTCGCGCAGCCTTTTGCGTTGAGCGCTTTAACGACGCCGCCGTTAGCCGCTACGCTTGCGAATACTTTCACGTCGCTGCCTGCTACGATATCGGTAATGTCTTCAATCTCAAGCCCGAAACGAAGATCCGGCTTGTCAGAGCCGTATTTGTTCATAGCGTCTGCATAAGTGATGCGCTGGAACGGAAGCTCAAGCTCCACGCCAACCGTCTCGCGAAGCAGCTTCGCCGTCAATTGCTCCATAAGCGCCAGCAGCTGGTCCTGTGACAGGAACGAAGTCTCGATATCGACTTGCGTAAATTCCGGCTGGCGGTCAGCGCGCAGATCCTCGTCGCGGAAGCAGCGTGCGATTTGGTAGTAGCGCTCAAGTCCGCTGACCATTAGCAGCTGTTTGAAAATTTGCGGCGATTGCGGAAGCGCGAAAAACTCGCCTTCGTGAACGCGGCTTGGCACCAAGTAATCACGAGCGCCCTCTGGCGTCGACTTGGTCAGAATCGGCGTTTCCACATCGATAAAGCCTTCGCCGTCAAGGAAATCGCGGAACACTTTAGCCGCCTTCGAGCGAAGCATAAGCGTGCGCTGCATTTCAGGGCGGCGCAGGTCAAGATAACGGTATTTCAAACGAAGCGATTCATCTACCTCTACGCCGTCTTCAATAGGGAATGGAGGCGTTTTGGCTGCGTTCATCACTTCAATTTCAGTAACGCGCACTTCGATTTCCCCTGTAGCCAGGTTTGCGTTGTATGTTTCAGCATCGCGTTCAACGACTGTTCCTTTAACCGCAAGCACATACTCGTTGCGTGCGCGGTCGGCAATCGCCAGCGCGTCGCCGGAGAAGTCAGGGTTGAATACGATTTGGACTATGCCGGAACGGTCGCGCAGGTCGATGAACAATACACCGCCAAGGTCGCGGCGGCGCTGTACCCAGCCGTTAAGTGTTACCGACTGTCCAACCTCCGCTTTCGTCAAAAGGCCGCATTGATGAGTTTTTAGCATCATAGTAGTAGCTCCTCATTTCATTAATTAGTATATGGGGTCAATCATTAACCAACAATTTCGTCGGCAAGGCTTGCGATTGCGACAAGGCGCTGTTCGCCTGCCGTCATATCCTTGAGCGTTATTTCGCCGCGGACAAGCTCATCGTCACCCAGAATAGCCGTATAACGCGCTTCCAGACGAGCGGCCGATTTCATTTGCGCCTTCATTTTGCGGCTGAGATAATCACGTTCCGCACGAATGCCGCGCTGCCGCAATTGATACAATATTTTCGTTATTTCACGCTCTGCCGCTTCGCCTAGAGCAATCAAGTAAACATCGATCTCGCTCATTTTCGGCACTTCGGTCTCCTGATGCTCTAGCAGCAGAACGGTTCTCTCAAGGCCGAGTCCAAGCCCTACGCCAGGCTGGTCAGGACCGCCGATCTCGCCCACGAGCCCGTTATAACGGCCGCCAGCGCCGATTGTATCGATCGTGCCGATGCCTTCCGCCTTATACTCGAATACGGTGTGCGTGTAGTAGTCAAGACCGCGCACGAGGCGGTGATCGACTTGGTAAGGAATGCCCATATCGGACAAATGCATTTTCACCTTTTCAAAATGGCTTTGGCACTCCTCATCGAGCGCATCCAATATCGAAGGCGCATCCGTAAATTTAGCCTGATCCACTTTGCAGTCCAGCACGCGAAGCGGATTGCGCTCCATCCGCGACTGGCAATCCTTGCACAGCGTCTCCCGCATAGGCGTCAGAAAGTCCAGCAAGCGCTCGCGGAACAGCGCGCGGACAGCCGGCGTTCCGACAGAGTTAATATCGACACGCACTCCCTTTAGTCCGACCTCCGTATAGAAGCTGTAGCCTAAAGCGATGATTTCTGCATCGATAGCCGGATCAAGCGAGCCGAAAGCTTCTACGCCGAACTGGTGCAGCTGGCGATAACGGCCTGCTTGCGGCCGTTCGTAACGGAACATCGGTCCGATATAATACAGCTTCGTAACGTCCGGCTCACCGTACAGCTTATTCTCTACATAGGAGCGGACGACGCCTGCCGTCCCTTCCGGACGCAGCGTAATGCTGCGGTCGCCGCGGTCCGTGAACGTATACATCTCCTTCTCGACAATGTCCGTCGTTTCGCCTACGCCGCGCTTGAAGAGCTCGGTCGCCTCAAAGATCGGCGTCCGAATTTCACGGACATTGTATCTGCGGCAAAGATCGCGAGCCTTTTCCTCGACATATTGCCATTTTTCTACCGTGCCGGGCAGTATATCCTGCGTTCCCGGAGCTTTTTGAAAGGCCATTTCGCTTCCCCCTATCGTTCAATCATTGTGACGACAAAAAAACTCCCGCCCCTCGCGGCAATTGCCGCAAGGGACGAGAGTCTGCTGTCAGCTCCCGTGGTACCACCCACATTCCGAGCACTCGCAATGATGCTGTGTGCTCGCTCAAAGCGGTTAACGTCCGCAATCCGCAGCAGGCTACTGATCCCTGCATCGGGTATAATCCCGATTGAAGGAAGTTCGCAAGCTGTTCTCCGGGATGTCTGTTCATTCTGCCGTTGTAAGGACGCTTGCAGCCTAATGGCGCCCCTCTCTGCGTACACGTGAAGAATTACTTTTTCCCATCGCTGAATCATTGTATTAAGATTTAATTTTACTGTCTGCTTTTCATAAAGTCAAGCTGTCATTTTTGCTCGACGCGAATATCCGCCTGCAGACAGAAAAAAACCTACAAACGAATTGTAGGCCCAAAGAGTTTTATTTTAAAAGGGGGTCGAGTTCTATTCTAGGTCAAAATTGTTAACACAAAGTTAGGATAAGATTACATTCATATTACAAAATCGAAAGCGTTTTTATGAGGCGCCTTAGCGCGCCCGGGCTTATGCCCGGACGAGAGAAGGATTGCCGTTACAGCCGTCCCGGACGATTGCCGCGGCTATGCTTCGGCATGCCTTCCCATTCCTCTGACGCCTCCATGTCGCCCTTCGGCCCGGCGAGCAGCAAAGCTTCTCGGCGGTCGGCATTGAGCAGCCTGCGGGCGGCTCGCTCAAAGCCTTGCTCCTTGCGGGATTGATGCATATGTCGCACATCCTTCAATTTAGCGTTAGCAAGTGTCCATTCTTATCCGAATGTGTACCGCTTAACCCTATTGTTTCCCGTTGAAGCCGATTTAAGCGCCGCTTTCCAAAATTAAAGTAACAGGTCCCGAGTTGACAAAGTCGACCTCCATCATGGCGCCGAATTTTCCGGTTTCCACAGCGAGCCCCTGCGCTCTAAGCGCGTCGTTAAAAGCGTTGTACAGCTCCTCTGCTTGTCCAGGCTTCGCCGCGCCCATAAAATTCGGCCTTCTGCCTTTGCGGCAATCGCCATAAAGCGTAAATTGCGATATGGAAAGCAGCGCGCCGCCAACATCCTTGACGGAATGATTCATCTTGCCGTCCCCATCCTCAAATATACGCAGGCCGCATACTTTGTCGGCCATCCACTCTACATCCGACAGCTTGTCCTCATGTGTAATGCCGACTAGCAGCACGAGCCCGTGCTCGATTTGTCCTACGATTTCGCCTTCTACCGTTACGTTCGCGCCTTTGCTTCGCTGTACAACTACTCTCACTTGCGTTCAAGCCTCCGTCTATTGCATAATCCGTTGAACGGAATAAATATCCTTCACACGTTTAATTTTTTCGACGACCGCTGTCAAATGCTCCGTATTCCGGATCAGAATCGTCATATGAATAAGCGCCATCTTATTTTTGACTGAACGGCCGGTTACGGCGGAAATATTCGTCTTGCTCTCGGACACCGCCTGCAGTACTTCATTCAGTAAGCCGCGGCGGTCGTTGCCGGTAATTTCGATATCGACGCTGTAATTCGCCTCGACCGAATCCTCCCATTCCACCTCAATAACGCGGTCCGCTTCCTCGTTGTCTGCTCCGAACGGAATGTTGGTGCAATCCATCCGGTGGACGGACACGCCCCGTCCGCGTGTAATATACCCGATAATCATATCTCCAGGGACAGGATTGCAGCAGCGCGCGAACCGGACAAGCAAATTGTCGATGCCCTTCACGGACACGCCGTAATTCGGGCGCGGCTTCCTCGGACCGGAGGACTTAATTTCCTTCGGCTCGCTTGTCAGTTCCATCTGATTAGCTTCCTCAGCCTCGCGGCGCAGCTTCTCTGTCAGCTTCGTGCATATTTGCGCTGCCGTAATGCCGCCGAAGCCGATCGCCGACATCATATCCTCTATATCGTTAAAAGCGAACTTGGAAGCTGCGTCTTGCAGCTTATCGTCCTGCATCCATAAGGATGGCTCCAGACCAAGCCGTTTCAGCTCGCGCTCAAGCAGCTCACGGCCCTTCGCGACGTTCTCCTCGCGCTTCTCCTTCTTGAACCATTGCCTAATCTTGCTGCGTGCATGCGAAGATTGAGCGATTTTAACCCAGTCCTGGCTTGGGCCGTAGGAATGCTTCGAGGTTAAAATCTCCACGATGTCGCCTGTTTTCAGCTTATGGTCAAGCGGCACAATGCGCCCGTTCACCTTCGCCCCGATCGTCCGGTTGCCTACCTCCGTATGGATGCGATAAGCAAAATCGAGCGGAACGGAGCCCTTCGGTAGCTCGATAACTTCGCCGCTAGGCGTAAAGACGAACACGAGATCGGAGAAAAAGTCCATTTTAAGCGACTCCATAAACTCCGATGCGTCATTTGTTTCATTTTGCAGCTCCAAAATTTCACGGAACCAGGTTACTTTATCCTCAAAGCTGCCAGTCGGCACCAGTGAGCCTTCCTTATAGGCCCAATGCGCGGCAACCCCGTATTCCGCCGTCCGATGCATGTCATACGTCCGGATTTGAACCTCAGTCGGTTCGCCGTTCGGCCCAATGACCGTCGTATGAAGCGATTGGTACATATTGGCCTTTGGCATTGCGATATAGTCTTTGAACCGGCCGGGCATCGGCTTCCAAAGCGTATGAATAATGCCCAGCGTCGCATAGCAATCTTTAATGTTGTCGACAAGTATGCGAATCGCCATCAAATCGTATATTTCGCTAAATTGCTTGTTTCTGTCCGTCATTTTTTTGTAAATGCTGTAAATATGCTTCGGACGGCCTACGATCTCGCCTTCAATACCCATTTCGTCAAGCTTCTCTTGTATTCGCGAAATGACATTATCGATAAATTGCTCGCGCTCCGCGCGTTTTTTCTTCATCAAATTGGCGATCCGGTAATATTGCTGCGGATTCAAATAACGGAGGGCAATATCCTCCATCTCCCATTTAATTGCCGAGATACCCAGCCGATGCGCAATTGGACAGTATATTTCCAATGTCTCGTATGCGATGCGGCGCTGCGCTTCCTCTGACTGATATTTAAGCGTCCGCATATTATGCAGGCGATCCGCGAGCTTAATGAGAATGACACGGATATCCTGCGCCATCGCCACGAACATTTTTCGATAATTTTCGCTTTGCTGCTCTTCCTTCGAACGAAACTTGATTTTTTCAAGCTTGGTCAAGCCGTCAACGAGCATTGCGCAGGTTTCGCCGAATTTAGTTTGGACGGTCTGCAAATCGACAGTCGTATCCTCCACAACATCGTGAAGCAGTGCGGCGATAATCGACAGCACATCCATCCCCATATCCACTAAAATTTCCGCAACGGTTACAGGATGCAAGATATAGGGCTCACCCGATTTCCGCACCTGACCGTGATGGGCCTGATCAGCGAATTCATAGGCATCCCGGATGCGCGTAAGGTCCTGCTCTTTCATATAGACTGATGCCTTCTGGATTAATTGCTCAATGCCCATGAAACGTCCCTTTCTGAAACAATTCTGGTCGATGCCCCACTCTTCTGTTTCCCGAGTTTTCTAATATTATGCCTGTAAAAACCGCTTTGCGTCAACTATCGCAAGCATCGAATTTGATTTGCCAATGAGAAAAACCTCTATCACGATCCCTTTTATGTAGTAAAGGGACGCATGCAGAGGCTTAGTGCTGGCGCCTTATATGGGCGCTCTTATTCCATCATGAATACGTAATTAAAGAGAAAATATCGATTCCGTCAAGCTTCTCGCGGCCGGTCAAATAGCCGAGCTCGATAAGGAAGGCAGCGCCGACAACCTCTCCGCCCAATTGGCGTACGAGATTGATCGATGTTGCGATTGTACCGCCGGTTGCTAGCAAATCATCCGCAATGAGAACGCGCTGGCCCGGAGATATAGCGTCCTTGTGCATAGCGAGCACATCTTTGCCGTATTCCAAATCATATTTTGCCTCGATTGTCTCGCCCGGCAGCTTGCCGCTTTTGCGGATCGGCGCAAAGCCTACGCCAAGCTCCAAAGCAAGCGGGGCGCCAACGACAAAGCCGCGCGCTTCCGGCCCAGCGATGATGTCGATGTTCAAATGCTCAACCGCCTTGCGCATTTCTTCGATCGCTTTGCGATAAGCGGCGCCATCCTTCAGCAGCGTCGTAATATCTTTAAACCGAATGCCCGGTGACGGAAAATCAGGTATGACGCGAATATAATCTTTGAAGTTGATTTCTGTGTTTGACATGTAGAGTCAATCCTCTCTTTTTCGCTAGTTGAACATCATTATCCCTTAGCCAGCGCCGATTCATTCAGATCGAATTGACGCTTCATCGCTTGATAATGTGCAGATGTGCTTAAATCGCGCTTAGCCGGCGAGGAAGCGGCAACCATACGGCCATTGTGCCGGTATATAAATTGCAGCTCCTCGAATACATCGAGCATAAACGCGGCCGTGTCGGTATCGCAATTGCAGCGCTTCGAAAGCTCATCCGCCAATCCCTGCAGCGGCGCCTGGCCCATCTTTCGCATTTGCTGATAGAGATGGCCGAACTGATCCCGTTCAGGGAACCTGTTAAGAGATCTCGGCATCGCATGCAGGTCGTGAAGCTGAAGCTGCGGCTTCCGCATCCCGTTCCATTCATTAATGGACAGCTCGCCGATTACTTCTATCCGTTTCCCAAGCTGCAGCTTCTCCGCATAAGGCCCCATGCCGAATCCTATCGCATCGAGCTGCCCTCGCCTGCTGCCGAGCGCAAGCTTCAAATGCTTGGCATCCTTGCCGAGCACCCGCTTGTCGGCGAGCTCTACAGCCTCAAACAAAAGTTTCGGCGACGGGTTGCCAACGCCGAAAGGCTCCAACTGGGACAGCTCGGAAATCGTAGTCAGACTGGCGTCCGCCAAAGCGCACACCATGTCAATCGTCGTCTTCGGAATCCAATCATCCTCTGACAGCCATTCGTCCGCGAGCTCGCAAAGCTTCCGCTCGAACGCTTCCAGCTTGCTCCGATGCAGGCTCATTCCAGCAGCGGCTTGATGGCCGCCGTAATGGTCAAGCAATGGTTCGCATTCCGTTAAGGCGGCATGCAGATCGAACCCGTCAATCGAACGCGCAGAGCCCTTGCACATGCCGGTCTCGGCATCAATGCCAAGTATAATAACCGGTTTGTAATTTTTTTCGAGCAGCTTGGAAGCTACAATGCCGATAACGCCAACATTCCAGCCTTCCCCGGCCAGCACGATGACGGACGGCGCTTCCTCACCTTGCTTCTCCGCTTCTGCGCATTTGCCGAGCCACTGCAGCTCCGCTTCAGCAGTCATCGCTTCGACGATGCGCTGGCGCTCCTTGTTCAAGCTGTCGAGCGATGCCGCAGCGGTTATCGCATCGTCATAATGGTCAGCAATAAGCAGCTCAACCGCTTTTTTCGCATGGTCAAGCCTCCCAGCGGCATTGATGCGCGGCGCCATGCCGAAAGCGATGTTCGTCGAAACCGCTTTTTCCAGCTCGATGCCCGCTACCTCCGCCAAAGCGCGGAAGCCGGTTCCTGCCGACGTTCGCAGCCTTTCCAGACCGGTTCGAACAAGAATGCGGTTCTCGTCGATAAGCGGCATTAAGTCCGCTACCGTCCCTAAGCTTACAATATCCGCCCATTCCAAAGGCGGACGGTCAAGCAGCGCGGAAGCAAGCTTGAAGGCTACGCCGACGCCTGCCAGCCCTTTAAAAGGATACGGGCAATGCTCCTGCTTCGGATTGACGACTGCGCACGCTTCAGGCAGCAGCTCCGGCGGCTCATGATGGTCGGTTACGACTACATCGATGCCAAGCTCCCTCGCATAAGCGACCTCTTCATACGCGCTGATGCCTGTATCAACCGTAACGATTAGCTTTACGCCTTCCTCGGCGGCCAGCCGAATCGCTTGACGATTCATCCCATAGCCCTCCAAGGCGCGGTGAGGAATATAATAATCATAATGAAGCCCTAGCTTGCGAAATAAATAAACGAGCAGCGTCGTGCTAGATACGCCGTCAGCATCATAATCGCCGTAAATACGTACTTTTTCGTTGCGGACCCCTGCTTGCCTGATTCGTTCGACGGCTTCCTTCATCCCTGCAAGCAAGTAGGGATCATGAAGGCATTCCTCTCCTCCATGCAAGAAGGCATGGGCGGAAGCCGCATCGTTGAAGCCCCGCTGAACAAGCAGACGGCTTGCTAGCGGCGAAAGTCGCAGCTCTGTGCACAGCCGTGCTGCCTGCTCCTCCTGCAGTTCGCTCCACGGCGCGACGAACCAGCGGGTTTTCCGCTCTATCATATCGTTTCCCCCTCTGCCGTATAAGTCCTTATTGCAGCAGCGTAGGCATCTGCTCCTGATTCGGATCATGATTGGACTTGTACGGATAACCAGGGTCATATGGCTCTACATATACTTGTACGTCCGTAATATGAACAAATCTTTTCATCATCAACAGCTTTACCCGTTTTGCAATTTCATTTCCTTCAAGTACGGAAATGCGCGGATTGACGCTGATTACAACTTCAGCGACAACATAATGGCCATGCTCTCTCGCCTTCAAGGATTGCACCGAGATGACGCCCTCTATCCGGTCGACGAATCTCATCAGCTCCTGCGGATCCTCCTCAGCTCGTTCTTGCTTGCGCTTGCTTGCCATTTCCTCAGACAGTATGCTGTAGCCTTTATGCATGACGATAACCGCTATTAGAATAGCGGCGGCAGGATCAAAATAATACAGAGCAGGAACGGACATCAACTCTCCCGCAAGTGCGCCTCCGGCCCCGATGAAGGCTGTGAAAGCGCAAAAAAGGCCGCTTAAGCGTTCGCCGCTTCTTGCAAACGCGCCGTTAATGGCAGCTGCGGCGATGATCGAAGGCAGCGAGTACCATTCCGGCGCTGCTGCGACGCCCGCTGCGATGTCCTGAATAGCCGAGATGCAAATTTCCAAGCCAATAATGAGAAGAGCGACGGATATGAGCACCGCCGCCGGCCCTTCCTTGCGTGAATGATCCTTTGCTGAGCCCGAGGCTTGGCTCTTGCCGCCGCCTGCGAGACGAGATTGGAATAAAGGCGCCGAGCATTCGATCGCATCGGCACCTGACCGAAACGCATCCGCAAGCAGCGCTTTGCTGCCGGACAGCCAGCCTAAGACGCCCTTGAACAATGCCAGAAACATATTTCCCCAGAAACGAGTCGCTTGAAATGGACCAGCCTTCAAATAATGCCCTGCGCTGGACATGCTTCAATCTCCTTCTTTCCTTACGACGAGGTTGTCGGTTTTACAGCGACCTTGCGCTTTTCCTTGCTTTTCAGCAAGTACCAAAGCGGGCTCGTAATACAAATCGAAGAATAAGCGCCGCTCACAAGACCGATCAGCTTAGCCAATGCGAACAGCTTGATCGATTCGCTGCCGAATACGAGTAAGCAGACTGCGATAATAATGACGGCCAATACGGTATAAATATTGCGCGCCATCGTCTGCCATACGCTGGCGTTGACCAGCTCGGCAAGCTGATTTTTGTTTTTATAGTTGCCAAACCGAAGATTCTCGCGAATCCGGTCCAAAATAACGACTTTGTCATTGATAGAGTAGCCGATTGTCGTCAGAATAGCGGCGATGAACGGCAAATCCACCTCTAGACGGAAAATAGAGAAAATGGTAATGACAAAAAACGCATCGTACAAAATCGCGATATTCGCCGCAAGTGCAGAGCGCCAGTCGAAGCGCACCATAACGTAAAGCATAATAGCCGCGCTTGCAATCAATACGGCAATAATAGTCTTTTTGCCAAGCTCCTGAGCCATATCAGGAGAGACGATGTTCACCTCGGCAGATACTTGATCGCCGTATTTTTCAATGAACGCATTTTGAACGGCCTTAATCTTCGTCTGATCAAGAACTTCGTCGAAGCGCGCGGTTACATGGTTGCCGTTGCCGCCTACGGTCGGCCTCACATGCTCAAAGCCAATCCCAGTAAGCAGATCTTTCGCTTCCTCCTGGGTCAGCTGCTTGCCGACGGCAATATCCATATTGGTGCCGGCTTTGAAATCGACGCCGAAATTCAGGCTGAATATTATTAAGGAAACAATGCCGATAACGGTCATTGCAATCGAAAAGCCGAAAAATTTGTTGCGGTTGGCGACAAAATCATATCTGATCTTCGTATCAAAGCGCACGAATATCTTCCTCCTTCACGCCGTAATAGCTAGGTTTATTGAACAAATTGCTCTTGATGATGAGCATGATTAAAAAGCGTGAAAAGAAGATATTCGTAATCATACTAATCAGAACGCTGAAAATCATCGTCAATGCAAAGCCGCGAATCGCGCCGTTGCCGATATAATAAAGGACAACGCTCGCTATAATATTCGTAATGTTCGCATCCATAATCGTCCGGATCGAGTTTTTGGAGCCTGCCTTCAGCGAGGACATCAGGCTCTTGCCGCTTTTAATTTCTTCTTTAATCCGTTCGTACATAATGATATTGGCGTCGACAGCCATGCCGATACCGAGTGCGAAGGCGGCGATGCCCGGAAGCGTAAGCGTCGCATTCATCAAGTTGAACACAAACAGCAGAAGCCATGTATACGTAATAACCGTAATCGAAGCGATAACGCCAGGAATACGGAACAGGATGATTAGAAAAACCAAAATAATAATTGTGCCGATAATGCCAGCCTCAACCGTCCGCTCCAGCGAGTCTTGACCAAGCTGCGCTCCAACGCTTTGCGTATACTTCTCAGTCAGCTTAAGAGGCAACGCGCCGAGATTGATCGTGTCTCTAAGCTCTTTCGCTTCCTCAATCGTATAATCACCGGTAATTTGCGCAGAGCCGCCGGGAATCGCGTAGTTGACACCCGGGCTTGAAAGCAGTTCTTCGTCCAAATAAATAGACAGCGTCTGTCCGATCAGTCTAGTCGTTACCTCTTCAAACTTCTTGGCATTGGTAAGCTCAATCGTAACGAACGGCTTGCCCAAATTATCGTAGCCAATGCCTGCGCCATTTTGTTTGAAATCCGAGCCGTCAAGCTCGATCGTTCCATCAGGAGCGCGGAAAGTCAAATTGACTGGCTTGCCAAGCTTCTCTTTAATTTCTTCCTCGTTCTCCGCGCCGGCTAGCCTAACGCGAATCCGATTCGAGCCTTCTGTCGTAACTTCCGGCTCCTCAACTCCCATTTTGTCGATACGGTCGAGCAAGTTGTTTGCCGTTTTCTTGAGCGATTCCTTCGTGACCGCCTCCCCGCCTTCAAGCGGTTCAGCTTCGTACAGCACTTCAAAGCCGCCCTTCAAATCCAGGCCAAGCTTAACATCCTTGACGATCGATGGGCTTGTCCAAGCAATTACCCCGAACAAAACGACAACGATCCCAAGAAAGGCAACGATTCTTTTCCAAAGCATGCGAGCTAATCCCCCTCTAAGATCTCAATATTCCTATTATACAGACGCTATAAAAACGAGTCAAAAAAAAGAGTCCTCCAATCCTAGAACGAGGACCCCTTGTAAGCGCTAAGCGTCATGAAATTCATAAACTGTACGGCTCTAAGAGACAAAATGTCGTTAACCAGCTTATGCAGCTCCGGCTGGCCGGATTTGACATACTTCGAATTGACGCATGCCCATATTTCCTCGCCTGTCACATGCTCGTAGCCGATTAACCGAAACTCCTCGGCTTTGCTGCGGCACAATTCCTCAATGACACTGTCCAGCTCTTTGTTCTCCACAATGTGCACGCTCCCTTACTGAAATGTCTATTACTAGTTCGCCGAAAGCATATGATATTCCTGCATACGGACGGCCGTTCTAAAAATTGGATGACATGGAATCGGACATGCTGCGCATAAAGATGATACTAACCTATTTATAATGAGATGAGGTCCGCTTATATGACGAAGCAAACCTTTATTAAAGGCGCAATGATTTTGCTTGCGGCCGGCATCACGACAAGATTGCTCGGCTTCATACCGCGCATTGCGCTTCCCCGTATTATCGGAGCCGAAGGGGTAGGCCTATATCAGCTAAGCTACCCGTTTCTTACAGTCATGTTAACCATTATTACTGGCGGCATTCCGCTCGCCGTAGCCAAATGGATCGCTGAAGCCGAGTCGCAGGGCAATCATCGCCGCGTCAAGCACATATTCGGCGCCGCTATGACACTCGTCGTCGTACTGGCCCTTATTATGACCTCCCTGCTGCTGTTGTTCGCTCCATGGATCACTAGATATGTGCTGCCGGATTCGCGCGTCTATTACAGCTTTCTCATGATGACTCCGCTGCTGCTCATTATCGGAATATCTTCCGTCTATCGCGGCTACTTTCAAGGCAAGCAAAATATGGTGCCCTCCGCCTTATCGCAAATCCTTGAAACGGTCATACGTATTATTGCTTCTATCGGCTTTTCCTTTCTGCTTCTCCCTTATGGGCTGCACTGGGCTGCGGCAGGCGCAATGATCGGCGTAGTCGCAGGGGAAATCGGCGGACTTGCCGTCCTGCTTTGGAAGGCCGGTCCCAGCATCAAGAAGGAGAAAAGCATTGCTGACACGGATGCGGATGCGGCTGCTAATCGTAAAGAACCCGTACTTCGGCGCTTGCTGGGCTTATCGATACCGGTTACCGCCCATCGTATGGTCGGATCGCTGTCGTATCTGTTTGAATCGATATTGACTGCGCGAAGCCTTGCAGCTGCCGGCATTGCAACAGGAATCGCCACTTCGCAGTATGGCGCGCTGCAAGGCATGATCGTGCCGCTGGTACTGCTCCCTACAGCGCTTACATATTCGCTTGCCGTATCGCTCGTCCCTTCGCTCTCCGAAGCCGCCGCCCGCAACGACAAAGGACTTATCCATAAACGGCTTCATCAATCGATGCGAATGGCTTTAGTTGCGGGAGCGCCCTTTGTCGTCATAATGGCGTTATTCGCCGAGCCGATTTGCCGCATGCTCTACGACCACGCAGAGATTGCCCCGATGCTTCAGCTCATGGCTCCCGTCGGCATCTTCATTTATTTGCAGGCTCCGCTGCAGGCAGCTCTTCAAGCGCTAGACAAGCCAGGCATCGCCCTTACGAATACGCTAGTCGGCTCGGCAGTCAAGCTTGTTCTCATCATCCAGCTCGCTTCACAACCGAACTTGGGCATTTACGGCGCATTAATCGCAATCAACGTTAACATTGTAATGGTCACGATCCTTCACGCTATTAGCGTGCTTCGGTATATCGGCTTCCGCATGAACGCCTTTGATTTCGTCAAGGTAGGAGCGGCGATGGTCATTATGGGCGCCGCCGCCCGCTGGATTATGAACAACCAGCCATTGACGCTGGAGTGGATTAATCTGATCATTGCCTGCATCGTCAGCGCGATCGTATATATGTCCTTAATGATTGTCATGAAAATTGTAGACCGCGACGATGTCACCCGCATGTTCAAATGGTTCAAAATATAAAAGAAAAGGCTAGTCCGACGCATCTCGGCTAGCCCTTCGTTCTTTTATGGTGGACATCGACAAACAGTTTGCCTTTATGGTCAATCGTACAGAAGAAGACGTCCTTAAAATCATGCACCCCTTGCTCCTGCAGCACGTTTTTAAGCCAAAATCTCGTTTTCTCCAGCTTTTCCAAATTTTCATCCTGCACTTTGCCGTCCATAATTAGCGGAATCGGCAGCACTTCATAACGATACTTCGGCGGAATGAACTTATCCTTCGCGGCTCCCTTATCCGCATCCGCTAAGAGCTCCGCTTTTCCAGCCGAGCTTAAATTGTCGGCGGCGCCTTCCTCATCATCCTTCGTGATGACGGAAAGCTTGCCGCTTGTTTCCAAAATGGCGAATTCAACGTCATGTATCGAGCCGACCCGATTTTCGCGCAGCTGCAGCATTAAATCATCCAAATTGTACCGCTGCTTGCGCATCACATCCGCATTTATTTTTCCATTTGCGATAATGACGCTCGGCTTGCCGTCGAACCACAGCCGCAGTTTGCGATTGTTCAACGAAATAAGCGCCGTAATGATCTGGATGAGCATAAGCGCAATCATCGGAACGATGCCTTTCCACATCGGCGCATCCGAATCCTCAATGACGATTACAGCAATTTCAGCTATCATGACGGAAATGACAAGATCGAGCACAGACAGCTTGCCGATTTCCCTTTTCCCCATAAAGCGCATAATTAAAAACACGACAGCGTAAATAAGCACCGTCCTCAATATTAGGGTCCATAGCTCCAAAGGGCTCTCCTCCTTCATACGGGCATACGTTGGTACAGCTATTCTGACCTTCGAGCAAGCACATCATGCGCAAATACGAAAGCGAATTAATGGCAGTGATTAGTTGTACTATTCCTTGGGGCTTGACCATATGGATTAGTATTAGATCTTAAAATGGAGGGATTAGGCATGAACTCATCCAAGCAAGCTTCAAAATCGCCGCTCATTTCATCTCCGATATTAGCGGGAGTTGCCTTTTCAATTATTTGGCTCGCAATCGGCGCGCTTGTACTTTCCATTCTGCTGCATTTTACTTCGATGAAGGAAGCAGAGCTTAACAATTCCACCCTGTTCGTTCATGCTTTTGCAGCGCTTGCCGGCGGTCTGACAGCAGGCAAACGCTCTGAAAAAAAAGGCTGGTATTACGGCGTTATTATGGGGGTTGTCTATTCCTTAATCGTCATCATCGTCAGCTTCTTGGCATCTAATATCGCGCCAAGCGGACGTTCTGCCCTATTGTTGGGAGCTGCGCTGCTCGCTGGCGCATTGGGCGGCATGATCGGCGTAAATTTGCGGAGATAACCGAATGACGGCAACAGCTGTCGCCGTCTTTGGAGGGCTTATGTCTCGCGGAGAATTCTAGCACAGCTAAGTTAAATGATTAGAATTCAAAAAAAGCCTGCACTCGTGGTCATACCCCTGTCAAGTAGACATCTATAAAAAGACATCTTTATGCTACGACCGTTTCACGGTATTCTACCGGGGAACGGTCGTTTAGCTTCTTCCGGAAGCGTTCGTTATTGTAGAACGAAACGTACTCTTCGACAGCCAGTCCCAATTCAGACATCGTTTGCGGACGAACAAGATAAATCTTTTCTGTTTTCAGATGTGAAAAGAATGACTCGATGCAGGCATTATCATAGCAGTTTCCACGTCTGGAGTGGCTACCAACGACCCCGAGCTTCACAAGCTTGCGGTTATGAGCGATAGAGGTGTACTGGAACCCTTGATCAGAGTGCAGGAGAACACCGGTGAGATCTGCTTTCTCGATTAGGACGTCAACTGTTTTGGTAACAAGTGCAAGGTCGTTTCGTTCGGCCAATTGCCAGGCAACAATCTCGTTGTTGTAGAGGTCCAGAATAGCCGAAAGGTATGCAAATTGCTCTCCTACCCGGACGTAGGTAATGTCCGTAAGTAAGGGTGTAGTCGGTGGATCGCCATGATATGCCCCTCTAGAAGTCGCTCCTCGCTTATTCGAACGTTTGGCTCGGATGCCCTTTTCCGCCACTTGTAATAGCCTGCGCGTGATACCTCAGCAAATTTCAGAAGCCAACGTAACGGATACTTTTGTCGCATTCCCTCAATGATCTCACAACGAATTGCTTTGCTAGTCACTCCCCGTGTAGATTTGGATACCGCTTCTTTAAGTACTCAATCTCCGCTCTTAGGTATGCTATTTCTTCCTCTACGCTGTCAAACTTTGTCTTCGGCTTACCCTTTCGCAAAGCTTCTTGCATGACGCCATGTTCCCCTCCGTGACCAGTCTCACTGCTTCCAGTTTCAAATCCTCTGGATAACTTTTGTTCGTACGACCTGTTTTCCCCATGAAAAATCCCCTCCGGTAAACAACTTGTAAGTCCA
>Ga0180215_1000994_pt1 | contig 32529 bp, 32 predicted proteins | sample eDN3rd37CBELigBY_FD_128871 | JGI IMG/M metagenome (GOLD analysis project Ga0180215, IMG submission 128871) | Enriched backyard soil microbial communities from Emeryville, California, USA - eDNA 3rd pass 37_C BE-Lig BY (version 2) (version 2) | ecosystem: Environmental > Terrestrial > Soil >...
TCTTTTGCTAACGTGCGTCGTTTGATTAGTCGAGAAACTTTTAAGAATTTATCCAAACGCATGATTTCACCTCTTTCCTCTAATCAAGTGCGCCTTGGCGTATTTGCGCCTGATTTTTAGGCCAACAGGAAGTGGTTCATAAAGACGTTGCCACAGGACTTGGCATTTTTAGTCTTTAATCTTACTGCTCGAAAAACTTCCTTTGAAAAATCATGGCATCCGCCGGAGGCTTATAAATTTATTTAGTCATTATTTGACGTTCCCAAAATTTTGTAACTTTATTAACATTGGTTCCATACTAGAATGTAACTTCTGCTAAATAAAGTTACAGTCCTGCTTGTTTTGCTTTTTCCCAGATTGCATCAAGTTCTTCAAGGGTTTGCTCTTCTATCTTTAACCCTTGTTTTCTTAGTTCTGTTTCTATAAATTGAAAACGTCTTACGAACTTTTGATTTGTCATGGCAATTGCTTCTTCTGGATCAAATTTATAAAATCTTGCTATATTAGCTAAAGCAAAAAGGATATCTCCGAATTCTTGAATGGCATCTCCTTTTTGTTTTTCTTCTACTGCTACCTTGTATTCTTTTATTTCTTCAAAAACCTTGTCCCACATTGGTTCAACAGCATCCCAATCAAACCCAACCTTCGCTGCCTTTTTTTGATATTCGACAGCTTTCATTAATCCAGGCAATCCCTTTGTGATCTCATCAAAGATGGACTTTTCTTCCTTATTACTACCTTTTTCCAATTGTTTGATTTGCTCCCAGTTTGTCACAACTTCATCTGCAGTTTCTGCCGTTACATCACCAAATACATGTGGATGCCTTCTAATCATCTTTTCGGAAATTCCACGAATGACATCATCAATTGAAAACATGCCTTCATCCTCACCAATTTGGGCATGCAGTGCCACTTGGAGAAGTACATCTCCTAGTTCCTCTGCTAAATGATCATCATCTTCACAATCAATTGCATCAAGTACCTCGTAAACCTCTTCTAGTAAATATTTCTTTAACGATTGATGAGTTTGTTTTTGATCCCACGGGCATCCCCCAGGACCTCGTAATGCAGCAATAATTCTTCTGAAAGTCCGGAAATCATGATAGAGAGATTCTGCATCTTGAACTGGAGGGACATATACGCTTGTCAGATTGTTCACCTCTACTCCTCGATCCAATTCATAAAGAGGGACTTTAGTGATTCTTTCATCCTTACTACCCGCAGCTGTTACAATGTATACTTCATATTCATCAGGTAATTGCTCCATTAGTGTTAATTTAACATTTGAAGCTATGTATTGATCATAGACCTGACAAATAATAATATGCTGTGATAGCTGTAATTCATCTTTTTCAAAAGACAAAGCATCAATGAATTGAAAACCTTCAATTGGATCAATTCTTAATGAAGCCAATAAAGGATCGATAAAGCTTTGGCCCCCCTCAATTTTTACTTGAAGATTTTGATCCTCAAGTAAAAGCTGAGTCGTCTTCTCTGCTACCATCGGGTGCCCGGGCACAGCATAAACAATTTCCTTTGTTTTCGCTTCATTCCTTAGTATGTCGACTATTTCATCATATACATCCTCGAATTGCTCATGTTTTTCATAAATGTCGTCAAAGGAGTGATACCTAATTCCCTCAGCTTCTAATTCCTTTATAACAGGATGCTCCTTCGTTCGAAGATACAAATGTTCAGCAGCTAAAAGTTTACGATAAATGCCTAATGGAAGCTGTGATAGGTCTCCAGCACCTAGACCAATAACTGTTATCATGCTCTCTTTCCTCCTTTAAGTAGATGTTAAAAAGTGCGGTGAATATGACACATCGAATTTCTGCGTTGTCTTGCTTCTCCGGTCCTCACGTATTTACTGCATACGCTCCGGTCCTCGGGAGCTCGCGTCGCCTTGAAATTTCGACGCACAGGACGTGCTAGTGTCGACAAGACATGAGGACGTGGCGTTTTTGTCGACGCGGTCCTCTTCATCCTCCTTTTTAATCACGACCCTTTAATTAGCCTAATAAGGAAGGTTCCTTTGGATCCAATCGGGACTTCCGAAAGTTCTTCTTCTGAAAATACACTCCCTCTTATAATAAAAAACAGATAGGTTACTCCTCCAATAATTACAGAGGTTAATGCCTCGAAGCTAGCAAACATGCGACTTTCCCCGCCTATTGGAAACACCTTATGCAAACTCCATCGATAGCAAAAAATAACTAGCCCCATGGCAATCATTGCAAATAAGACACGATAAAGAAAGGACCAATTTTGTAAGGCACCGGGGAGTTTTCTTTTAATAATCGACATATGTAGGACAGATGTCCCTCCAAAGGCAATGAAGGTTGCAACAGCTGCTCCAACTGTTCCGTATCCTGGAATTAATAACAGGTTGAAAATCCATTTTACTAACATTCCAATAATGACCACGATTGCCGGTAAGAATGGATGGCCCAGCCCTTGTAAAATAGCCGTAATCGATTGGGATAATGTTGTGAATAAAATAGATAAACCGATAATCGTGAGTATGTTTGTTCCCAGGTCATTACGAAATAACATGATATTTGTGGGTTCAAGGACACATGCAAGACCTACTGAAGCCCCAACTCCAACAACTATACTTAGACGAAATGTTAAATCAACCTTTGCTTCAATAAAAGCTAGGTCGTTTCTAGCCTTTGCACTTGCAATTAATGGGACAAGCGATAATGCTAATGATGTTGCTACCACAGTTCCAAGCTGAAGGAGTGGTTGTCCGCGGTCATAAATTCCTTTTGCTTGTTTTGCTGCTTCCTCCTCTACTCCCCCTGAAATCAAAAAAGAGTATACAGTGAAAGAATCAACCAACTGAAAAAGAATCAGTAACAAAGCACTAATGCAAATTGTCATCCCCTGTGTGAAAAGGATTTTGATAATTTCTATCGTTTTTATCGAAGCGTTTGAAAAAGGTCTCATCTGATGGCTCTTTTTTCTTTTAAGTAAGTAAAATAAGAGAACTGAAAGAGCTGCAAAGCCTCCAGTTATCGAACCAAATATCGCTCCCGCTCCAGCCACATATGCTCCATACCCATAATCCAAAAGTAGAAATGACATGAACAAAATCGTTACGACACGAATTGATTGTTCAGTTACTTGTGAAACTGCGGTTGGTATCATATTTTTATGACCTTGAAAAAAGCCACGAAAGACAGAGATAAAAGGCAAGAGTAAAAATGAAAATGAAATCACTTTTATTAGTGGTGTGAGTTTTTTGTCACCCATCCAACCTGCAACGACTTCAGCACCCCAGTATAAAAAACTAAATAATAGTACTCCCAATCCTAATAACGTAAATAGGGTGATATATAGTATTTTTATGACAGAGACTTCATCATCTTGTTCTATTTTTTCCGCTAGAAGCTTTGATATAATCACTGGAAATCCATATGTAGAAAAAACAAGGACAATCCCGTAGATCGGATATGCCTGTTGATAAATATAAAAGCCAATATCCCCTGCGATATTTTGATACGGGATACGGTAACCAGCACTAAGTATCTTGGTGATCAAACCAGCTATGGTAAGAATGAAAGCACCTTCCCAAATTCGCTTTGATCTCTCTTCGGATTGGACGCTCATCGCCCATCTCCTTCCTAATCAAATGCGCCTTGGCGTATTTGCGCCCAGATTTTTAGGCCCACACGAGGTGGGTCACAAAGACGTTGCCACAGGAAGTGGCGCATTTAGTCTTTGATCTTATGCTCGAAAAGTTTCATTTAAAAATCTGTGGCATCCGCCGGAGCATAAACTTTATTCAGTCCGACTGAATATAGTTAAATAATTTCCAGTGTATTATAACATACTTCCCCAGACATTACCCTTAACGGAAGAAAAGGCAGCTATATTAGCTACCTTTTCCATGGATCAAACATTCGTTTTTTATTACTGTTCCATTTGTCTCGCAAGGAACCCGGCTGCCGTTTCGACGGCTTTTTGTTCTACTTCTCCGAGTGCTTTTTCTTTTGATAATATGACAACAGCACCAATTGGGTCTCCATTTGCAATAATCGGACCAATCGTATAAGATGAGATTGTTTCGTCAGCACCCTCAACGATGGATACTTGGCGCTCTTCTGTTTCTAAAATAGAAGTTCTGTCTTCCATCGACTTTTCAATGAGTTCGCTTATGTTTTTATTTAAGTATTCTTTCTTGGAGCCTCCTGCAACCGCAATAAATGCATCACGGTCACAAATAAGTACTTGGTGTCCTAAGCTATCAAAAAGTGCTTCCGCATACTCCTTTGCAAAATCGCTTAGTTCACTAATCGGAGAATATTTCTTTAAAATGACCTCTCCATCACGATCAACAAAAATCTCTAATGGGTCTCCCTCTCTAATACGTAGCGTTCTACGGATCTCTTTCGGGATAACTACTCGACCTAAATCATCAATTCGACGAACAATACCAGTTGCCTTCATTCTTATGATGCCTCACTTTCATCTGATGATTAAAGAATAGTGGTGATTGATGTACAATTTGTATAGATTTGAATAAATCACCATTTGTTGTTGAGTTTAGTATCTTACACCAACAGAGTTCTATTCACGATGAATGTGATTTTTCGATAGAGGAAAAAATAACCATACACAAGAACTATAGGCAACTCAGACTTTGGTTCTATTCGTTAGAATTTCATCTATGTCACCTGAATTAAACTGCATTCACATTTTCCTTTTTGACATCTTGTAATCCTTTGACCATATCATGAATAATGCCTAGCCATTGGTTAGCCTCAATTCCCTTTGTTTGGATAACAATCTTTAATTTACTGCCTTCCATTCCAAGGCTAATCATACGGCCAAATGTATTTCCTAATTTAAAAATCTTCCCGCCATCAATTTGACTGCTTGCCTCTTCTGAGAGCAGAATGGTAATTTCCTGCTTAACTTGTTTTATGGAAATAACCTGCTCTTCCAAAGCAAATACCTTTATTCTGGCAATCTTAAATAGGTATTCTACCTGTTCTGGATATTCACCAAATCGGTCAATCATTTCCTCTTGCAATTCTTCGACATCCTCCATCTCCGTGATGCCTCTAAATCGCTTATACATATCTATTTTTTGGCGGCCATCAGAAATGTACGCATCCGGGATATACGCATCTACCTCAACATCAATTTCCACATTAGCTGGTTTTACAGTAGTTGTATCACCTTTACGTTCCTCAATTGCCTCTTTCAACATTTGTGAATAAAGGTCAAATCCAACTGAATCAATAAATCCGTGCTGCTGCGCTCCCAAAATATTACCTGCACCACGAATAGAAAGGTCTCTCATTGCAATTTTGAAGCCTGAACCAAGCTCTGTAAATTCTTTAATCGCTTGTAATCGCTTTTCTGCAACTTCGTTCAACACCTTATCCTTTCGGTATGTAAAGTACGCATAGGCAACACGATTCGAACGCCCAACACGCCCTCTTAGCTGATAAAGTTGCGAGAGTCCCATCCGGTCTGCATCCTGAACAATCAATGTGTTCACATTTGGAATATCAACACCTGTTTCGATAATGGTTGTTGTTACTAAAACATCATATTGACCGTCAAGGAAATTTAATATCACTGCTTCGAGTTCGTTCTCAGTCATTCTTCCATGAGCATATGCAATCCTTGCATCAGGAACTAGCATCGAGATTTCTTCCGCCTTACGCTCAATATCCTCAACCCGATTATATAAGAAGTAAACTTGACCATCCCTTGCCATTTCCCGTTCAATCGCTTCCCTTATAAGTTCACCATTGTATTCCACAACATATGTTTGAACAGGAAAACGATTCTCAGGTGGCGTTTCGATAACGGACAAATCACGGACTCCAAGCATGGACATGTGAAGCGTTCTCGGGATTGGTGTTGCCGTTAAAGTAAGCACATCAATATTCGCTTTTAACTTTTTGATTTTTTCCTTATGTGTAACACCAAAACGTTGTTCTTCATCGATAATTAATAGCCCAAGGTCTTTATACGTAATATCTTTAGACAATAGGCGATGTGTTCCGACAACGATGTCAACTGTCCCAACCTTTAGCCCTTTTGTTACTTCCGTTTGTTGTTTCTTTGAACGGAATCGACTCAATTGGCCAATTGTTATAGGGAAGTCCTGGAACCTTTCGCGGATTGTTTCGTAGTGCTGTTGTGCCAAGATTGTGGTCGGAACTAAAAAAGCAACCTGTTTTCCATCCATAATAGCCTTGAATGCAGCGCGAATGGCAACCTCCGTCTTTCCATAACCCACATCTCCACAGAGAAGGCGGTCCATCGGACGTTCACGTTCCATATCCTTCTTAATTTCCTGAATCGATCTTAACTGATCTTCTGTTTCTTGATATGGGAATGACGCCTCAAATTCTCTTTGCATTTCTCCATCAGGAGAAAATGCATATCCCTTACTTGCCTCTCGCTCGGCATACAACTTTATTAAGTCATCTGCTATATCCTGAACAGAGGATTCAACCTTTTTCTTTACACGTTTCCAATCAGTTCCACCTAATTTGTAAATCTTCGGATCTTTACCTTCTGAAGCTACATATTTTTGCACCTGTTCAATTTGGTCAACAGGTACATAGAGTTTGTCATCACCTTGATAGCGAATATGCAAATAATCCTTGTGGATTCCATTAATCTCTAAGGTTTCAATGCCTAAATACTTTCCGATACCATGATTTACATGAACAACATGGTCGCCAACCTGTAATTCTGAATAGCTTTTTATCCGCTCGGCATTTGAAAGCTTTTGCTTTCGTTTTGTTTTTTGCATTTTCTTCTTAAAAAGCTCTTCCTCAGTGATAACTGCGATTCGTTGCAACGGTAATTCAAAGCCGTCTTGTAAATCCCCAAGCAAGATTTGTGCTTTTCCTAGTAAAATATCTCCATCACTCTTACTTGTAAGTACATCGATTTCATAATCTGACAGGACCTGTTCCAGCTTTTTCACTCGGTCCTCATTTGAACCAAGGAAAATAACTGTATATTTACCCTTCTGCCATCGTTCCAATTCTGCTTTAAGGACATGCATCTGGCCATGGAAGTTTTGCATCTGTTTGCAGGACATATTTAAAATGTTCTGTGGGCTTGTATGTGGTACATGCCTTAGAAAAAGAGATAGATAAACCAAAGGATTAGTTGACTGATGTATAAGCTTTGTAAATTGGTGAGACAAGGTAATGTTATGAATAATCTCCCCTTGCGATAAAAGACTTGTTACCCACTCAGCTTCTTCTTTATCAAGACTATCAGCCATCTCCTGAACTCTACTAATTTCATCTAAAAGTACGAGACCATTTGCAGGTAAATAGTCTAGTAAACTAGCAGGCGTATCATAGACAAGAGATAGATATTTGAACATTTTCTGCAAAATTTGACCACTTCTCATCTGTTCAAGTTCGTAGGAAATGTTCTCTAATAACAGTTTTTTTGCTTTCTCATCTTTAACCTTTTTAAGGCTTTTTGCTAGTCCTTCTTCTAATGCATGTACGCCTTTATCTAAGTGCTTAGGTGTTAATAAAATTTCGGTAGCAGGTCCAATAGTGATTGAGTCAATTTTCGCCTGTGATCGTTGATCCTCTAGTGAGAATGTGCGAATGGAATCTACCTCTGTATCAAATAACTCAATACGTACAGGATTTTCTTCTGTTAAGGGATAGATATCGAGAATTCCACCTCTTACGCTGTATTCCCCGGGTGCTGATACCATTGACACACGTTCATATCCCATCTCAACCAGTTTTTCTAAAATAGACTCCACTTCTATATCATGTCCAACCGTAAATGTCAGCTGACTTTCATTCCATAGTTTCTTAGGTGGAAGGAGTCTCTTTAAACCTGCTATTGGAGCAACTATGACACCCTTTGATTGATGACTCCAATAATTTAGAGCCTCAATACGCTGGCCTTTTAACTCGGGGCTTGCAATTCCTATTTCTGATGCAATTAATTCATTCACAGGATATAGAAAAACCTCGTCTTCTTCTAAAAGACCGTTTAAATCCTCATAAATTTTCTGTGCCTGAAACAAATTATGGGTAACGACCAATATCGGTCGATTTGTTTGTCTATAGAGAGCTGCCGCAAACACAGTTCGAGCTGAACCAGATATACCGGCTATTAATTGCTCACGCAAGCCTCCTTCAATTCCATTTATAATTGATTTTAACTCATCATTATTCCCAACATATTGTTGTAGTCCCTTAAGCAACTCGGAAACCCCCTCTCGAAGTTTTTACGTGTATAGTAGTAACTCGTGCTTAAATAGATTCATTCATTGGATGTGAATCTCGTAAAATGGAGCTTCGCGCCTTTTTACATAAATAGAAAAACGCTTTGGTTGCGAAGGCCAAAGCTTTTCCTCTTATTGAATAAATGATTCATATTGATGAAAATCAGGATTCCGTTGCAACGCTTCCTGACAATCTTCACATATTGTTTTTACATGAATGTCGCCATTTGATTGGTAAGATATCATCTCTTGTCGTTCTTGGTCAGTTAATTGATGAAATCCAAGACTCTCACTATGTAGGGATAGGTTATCAATACTTCCAACCTTCACACCACAATGTCGACAATGGTAGTGTAGTGACATAAGAATCCTCCTTTTTACGGATACGACCATAGTTTACACTTTCTAGTATAAACCGCGTTGGGATTCTTTATTCACTGCCTCTTACCTTATCATACTACACTACTTTGCATTAAATTCGTTCATTACTTGTAAAAATGATGTTGACACCCATTTTTCTGCAGCTTCAGCGGACTTTTGGATTGCATCTTGAATATCCTGCAAATCCTCAGCTGGAAAACGACCTAAGACATAATCAGCTATCTTCATGCCGTTTGTAGGGCGATTGATTCCAATTCGAATACGCTTAAATTCCTGAGTGCTCAGGTGCTGAATAATGGATTTCATTCCATTATGGCCCCCTGCACTTCCTTTTTCGCGCAACCTAATTTTTCCTACTGGTAAGTCAAGCTCGTCATATACAACAAGTATATCTTCAACTAGAATATCATAATAATCCATGAGTGGCCTGATACTTTCTCCCGATAAATTCATATATGTGAGAGGCTTTAAAAGAATAACCTTCTCCCCATTCACCATGCCTTGACCAAATACTCCGTTGAATTTTGCCTTATCCAGCGGTATATGTAATTGATTAGAAAGCTCATCAATAACCTTAAACCCAACGTTATGTCTTGTCTCCTCGTATTGCCTACCGGGATTTCCCAACCCTACTATCAACTTCATTTTTTCCCCCACCTTGTTAATTCAAAAGTAAAAGGCGCCCATCTATCGGCGACAAGCATAAGACAAGCGCTGGCAGAAGGTGCCTTTTACCTTCAGATGTGATTGTCTTATGACCTCGAGCCGATGGCGCCTGTAACTGGATGTCGCAAAAGGACGTAACCGTTTTGGTCACGTCCAACCTTTTTCTTTAGCCTTCTTCAGATTCGTTAGTTTCTCTACCCTCTAGGTTTTCAGGTTCGCCAGGTTCTTGTTCTTCTCCTGTGCTAATCTCTTCTTCCTGTCGTGGTGCAAGAACAGAAGCCACGACCTGTGAAGTATCTTGGTTAATTGTAAATTTACCTTTTGTATCAATGTCCTCTAACGTAACAACATCGCCAACCTCTACGTTTGACACATCCACATCAATTGTTTGCGGAATATCTGTTGGAAGTGCAGAAATGGACACTGAATGGATGGACTGCTGAAGCACTCCGCCATCCTTCACTCCAGACGCTTCCCCAACTAAATTAATATTCACGTCAACGGTAACTTCTGTTGACATGTTTACGATTTGGAAATCTGCATGAATGATTTCACTTTTAATTGGGTCTGTTTGAACTTCTTGTAGCATAACAGAATGCTGGTTATTTTGAATTGCAAGTTTGATAATTCCATTACGACCAGTGGTGCGAATCGTTTTTAAAAAGTCTGCACTATTTACGTAAATGGGTTGACTTTGATTCGGCCCATTTAAGACTGCCGGGATGTTTCCCGCTTGTCTAATCTTTGTTAATGTAGAATTTTTATCCTTTACTCGTTCTGTCGCTTCTAAAACTACAGACATTCTATACACCATCCTTGGAAGATTTAGTCATATTACTAAATTTCCCCTAAAGATGATGAAGTAAACCTTCTTTTTAAAAAGAAAGGAAGCTTTCTTAATCAAATAATGTGCTTACTGATTGTTGCTCGTGAACACGTACGATTGCTTCACCGATTAGTGGAGCTACAGAAAGCTGCTTGATCTTACTGATTTGTTTCTCTTCTGGCAATAGAATCGTATTGGTTACAATCAATTCTTTGATTTTTGAATTTTGAATACGTTCAATTGCTGGTCCTGATAATACAGGGTGTGTACAACATGCATATACTTCAGAAGCACCATTCTCGACAAGTGCATTTGCCGCTAACGTAATTGTCCCTGCTGTGTCAATAATATCATCAATCAATATTGCCGTTTTCCCCTCAATGTTACCAACAATATTCATCACTTCTGCCACATTTGGCCTTGGGCGACGCTTATCTATAATCGCAATAGGAGCCTTTAAACGATCCGCCATTTTACGTGTACGTGTAACCCCACCATGATCTGGAGATACAATAACAATATCTTCAAGATTCTTGGCTTTGAAATAATCAGAAAGAATTGGCACGCCCATTAGGTGGTCAATCAAGATATCAAAAAAGCCTTGGATTTGCGGTGCATGAAGATCTAACGTAATTACACGATCTGCACCTGCTGTTTCTAACAGATTTGCAATTAACTTTGCTGTAATTGGCTCACGTGCACGTGCTTTTCGGTCTTGTCTTGCATACCCGTAATAAGGCATGACAATATTTATAGTCTTTGCGGAAGCACGTCTAAGTGCATCAATCATAATTAATACTTCCATGATATGTTCATTTACAGGAGCACTCGTTGATTGAATAACAAAAACATCGCATCCACGAATACTTTCTTCAATGTTAATTTGAATTTCTCCATCGCTAAAACGTGTTACAGAGCACTTCCCAAGCTCAACACCAATTGACTTAGCAATTTCTTCAGCCAAAGGTGCATTCGAATTCAACGAAAATACCTTTAAACTTGAGTCACGGTATTCATTAGGCATGATCTTACTGACCTCCATTAGGAATTTTTCTTTTGATTTAAGATCTCTACATAATTTTCTTTATTAACTTGGCGAGCTCTAGCTATTGAAAGTGCGTTGCTAGGGACTTCACTTGTTATTGTTGAGCCAGCCGCAACGTATGCTCCTTCGCCAACTGTCACTGGAGCCACTAAATTTGAATTACATCCAATAAATGCATTGTCTTCGATTTTTGTTAAGAATTTATTTTTTCCGTCATAGTTGACAGTGATAGAGCCGCAACCAATATTTACATTTGTGCCAACCTCCGCATCTCCAATATAGCTTAAGTGAGATGCTTTACTTCCTTCACCAAAAACAGCCTTTTTTAGCTCAACAAAGTTTCCAACTTTTACTTTGTCACTAATTTGAGATGCTGGACGGATATGCGCAAACGGTCCGATTGCTACATCATTTCCAATACTACTATCATGTGCAACTGAATGTCGGATCACAGTACGATCACCAATCTTACAATTCTTTATTTCTGAATTTGGACCAATCTCACAATCCGAACCAATTTCAACATCGCCAATAATCATAGTACCGGGATGTAAAACAGTGTCTGAACCGATTTTGGCATCTGATGAAATGTACGTATTATCCGGATCGATGATGGTAACACCATTCATCATGTGCTGTTTATTGATTCTTTGTTTCATTAACGTTTCTGCCTGAGATAAGGCATAACGATCATTCACTCCAAGTGTCTCCTCGAATGATGCTGTTTGGAATGCAGATACAATTTCGCCCTTACTTTTCAGAATTTCAATGACATCTGGAAGATAATATTCGCCCTGTACATTGTCATTGGATACATTTGAAAGCGCTTCAAATAGTGCTTCGTTATCGAAACAATATGTACCCGTATTGATTTCGGTAATTGTTCGTTCTTCATCTGTTGCATCTTTATGTTCTACGATACGCTCCACATGTCCTTCTGCATTACGGACAATTCTCCCATAACCTGTTGGCTCCGAAGCCACAGCTGTTAGGATTGTTGCCTTAGCGCCAGCATCTTCATGCTGTTTTAATAACGCCTCCATCGTTTCTGCTGTTATAAGCGGAGTATCTCCACAAACGACTAATGTTACTCCCTTTTCATTTGCTAAGTGGTCTGTTGCCTGCATAACAGCGTGCGCTGTGCCTAATTGCTCAGCTTGAAGGGCATATTCGCTTTTATCTCCAATTTGTGCTTTTACAGTTTCTGCTCCGTGTCCAACTATTGTCACGAGTTTTTGTAAGGATAATGTTGAAAGTTGATCTACTACATGCTGTACCATTGGTTTTCCACATACAGGATGCAGTACCTTGTAAAGCTTAGACTTCATACGTGTTCCTTGCCCAGCGGCCAAAATTACGCCGTATCTTTTTGTCATGTTCAGGCCTCCAATTAACCTAATCAAATTCGCCTCGGTGAAATTGCGACCAAAATTTTCGAGCACGCCTGAAAATTTTTCTTTGAAATCGCATATCTCCGCCAGAGGCTTTAGCATTATGCAAACCTCAATTGCAAAATGTTAAACCTTTTTATCCATTTCGAATATATCTTAAAAAGAGACCATTTTCAAGAAAACTAACGAAAGTACATGTTTTTTTAACTGGAAAAAGTTTATTGGGGATAAGGAGGGAAAGAAAAAGAGCCTATGTATATGTAGGCTCTTTGATGTAATAATTTTTTATTTTATGATGCGCCCGCTTCTTCAAACTCAACCTCTACTTCACCTAAACGGTGATACTCAGCTAGTACAGCATCTTGAATCTTTCCACGAGTACTTGAGTTAATTGGATGAGCGATATCGCGAAACTCACCATCTGGAGTACGTTTACTTGGCATTGCAACAAATAAACCATTGTTTCCATCGATTACACGAATGTCATGTACAACAAATTCATGGTCTAACGTAATTGATGCAATCGCTCTCATTCTACCTTCAGTATTAACGCGGCGTAATCTAACGTCTGTCACTTCCATTCTGTTCACCACCTTTTTGACTATATAAAAACTTAGTTATTCATATTCAACGAAAAATCGGAATCTCCTGCTAAATATCAAATATTTTTTTAAAAAGATTCATACTTTTTTGTGAATGAACAGAATGTTAGTGAATAACGCTATTATTTTACGAGTGCGATTACCTCAATTTCTACTAAAACATCTTTAGGAAGTCTTGCCACTTCAACAGTAGAGCGGGCTGGTTTATGCCCGGCAAAGAATTCCCCATAAATTTCATTTAGTTCTGCAAAGTCATCCATATTTTTAATAAATACAGTAGCTTTAACAACTGTTTCAAGAGATGCGCCCGCTTCAGCTAAAACAGCTTGCAGATTCTTAAAAACCTGTACCGTTTGTTCTTTAATTCCTCCACTAACAAGTTCACCAGTTGGTGTTAGAGGAATTTGCCCAGAACTAAAAAACATATTATTGACAATGATTCCTTGTGAATATGGTCCAATTGCAGCGGGTGCTTGATTCGTTTGTACCTGCCTCATTCTTCTTCCCCCATCTCATCTTCAATTTCTACTTGTCGTAAGTATGATTCATAATTTCCAACAGCAACTTTAATTTGTTTTTCTTTCACATCAACATCTGTAAGTTTTACTAAGGATATGTACTCATCCACTAGTCTTTCTTCTACACCTTCAGATTCAACTAGGACACCGATCCCTTTAACGTTTGCATTGAACTCTTCAAGGATACTAACCATTCCATTTACAGTTCCGCCAGCTTTCATAAAGTCGTCGATAATTAGGACATTTGCTCCTTCCTTCAAACTCCGCTTAGCTAGTACCATTGTCTGTATCCGCTTTGTAGATCCGGATACGTAATTAATACTTACAGTAGAGCCTTCAGTCACTCGATTGTCATGTCTTACAATGACAACGGGAACGTCTAGATATGATGCAACTGCATATGCCAATGGTATCCCCTTTGTTGCAACAGTCATAACAATATCAATCTCATGATTGGAATAAATAGAAGCAAAGATTTTCCCGATTTTATTAACAATTCTCGGGTCTCCTAGTATATCAGTAAGATACAAATAACCACCCGGAAGAAGCCTATCTGGATTTGCTATTACCTTACAAAGTTCCTCAACAACCTCACTCGCTTCATCTTCCCCGACCATTGGAATAAATTTTACTCCTCCAGCAGCTCCTGCTACTGTAATTAATGTTCCAATTCCTTGCTGCTCAAACGTTTGCTTGATAATAGCTAAATCTTCACTAATTGAGGATTTAGCAGAATCATATTTTTCAGCAAAATAAGAGAGAGAAACAAGGTGCTGTGGATGTAAAAGCAAGTGATTTGTCATATCAACAAGTCTACTACTCCGTCTAAATTTCATGGCTGCCTCCAAAAACCGAATATTTTATAGATAATATACCATTAATATACGTTTTTATTCAACCTTATTTCGCTCACCAAGCAATCTAACTGCATAAACCTGGTCACAAAAGCCACGCAATCCATTATAAATCCGCTGCATTCTAGATTCTCTTTGAACAAGTCCAAAAACAGTAGGTCCACTTCCACTCATTAATACTGCATCCGCACCGAACCGTTTCATTTGCTCCTTTATGTTTGCTACTTCCGGATGGAGCTTAAGAGTTACATCCTCTAATACATTTCCGACACGATCACAAATCCCGCCAAAGTCCTTCATTTCAATTGCTCGAATCATCCCATCCACGTCTGGATGATTGATTTGATCAATTGAAAGGTTCCGATAGACATCTGCTGTTGAGACCCCTATTGTTGGTTTTGCTAATATGATCCAACAATGTGGGGGTGCAGGTAATTCGGTTATAATTTCACCTCTGCCAGTCGCAAGGGCAGTCCCACCATAAACACAAAAGGACACATCTGAGCCAATTTCAGCTCCAATCGATGCTAGTTCGTCTAAACTCAGACCAAGGTTCCAAAATTTATTTAGTCCCCTTAACGTTGCGGCTGCATCACTGCTTCCACCAGCGAGCCCTGCAGCCACTGGTATTGATTTTGTAATCGAAATAACGACGCCCTTTTTTACTCCGTATCGCTTTTTCAGTAAGCTTGCAGCCTGATAAGCTAGGTTACGGCTGTCATCCGGTACAAAACGATTATGGGAAACGACCTTAATTTCATCCCCCTCATAATCGGATAATTCAAGCCTGTCCGATAGATCGATAGTAGTCATGATCATCCGCACCTCATGATAACCATCCTGGCGCTTATGTAATACATCGAGCGCTAAATTGATCTTTGCCGGGGCCTTAACTAATAATTTCATGAAAACACCTGCTTTAAACGTAAAATTCAATATTGACATTGTACCATAAAGTAAACAACGTAAAACAGTGATGTCGTGCTGTCTGCACGGTTTTTTATGTAAATCGTCAATAATGACCTTATTCTTATATAAAGAAAGCCGAAGCGAATCTGCTCCGGCGTCGTAGTTCAAGAAACTGTTTTACTGGTTTTTCCCCTTATTAGCAAGCTGTTGTTGCCCAATTTCAATTGCCCGTTTTACCATATTACCGGCATCACGTGAACGAATTGCACCCCAACCTTCATTTTTTACAGTGTCATAAAAACCAAGTTCTTTTGCTAACTCTTCTTTAAAGGTTTCCGACATAATTCCTCTACGTCTTCCCAATAACTACAACCCCTTTCTAGCTACGACAACCTTAGTATTAGAAAAACAAGGGATAATTATAGTAACAATTTATCCTATTAATTCTTTTTTAAACAAAAAACGTGGCTCTTTTTTTAGAAAAGCAAAAAGGCGCCCGCACTTCGGCAACAAGCATAAGCAAATCTCTAACAGAAGGTGTACTTTACCTTCAATAGCAATTTGCTTAGACCAAAGAGCCAATGGCGCCTAAAGCTAGACATTAAAAAAGTACCACGTTTTTAAACAAAATAAAAAGCAGCAAACACAATGTCTACTGCCCACTTATAGCAATGTTCCCAGATGTCTCATCAAAGAATGTTAATTGAACGGTTTCTGTAAGGATATCAGCATAGCTGTATGATACTCGCTCAAACGAGTTCTCGTCCTGGTCTAGTTCAATTACAAATACAGAGGGGTACGTTTCAGCGAGTACTCCCGAGCGCTCGATTGTCTTTCTACGACCACCGTTCGCCTTTAAAGTAAGCCTCTTGCCTAAATTTGTATCTAAAGACCTTTTGATATCAAGCAAAGTTTTTCCCATTTCACTCCACCTCACTATTTTAAGTATACCAAATAAATCTTAAAACGTCAAACAAAACTAAAATTATAACAATGATACAAAATACTTGTCAATATATATTTTCCTACATTTTTCTTAGTGCACAACCGATAGTATGTTCAAAAGTGTAGCTAATATGTATAAAAATCAAGATTTCTTTCATCGACATATTTTTCAATCGTTATATATGTAATAAAATACCAAAGAGAATCTCTAGCGTAACACGTTAGAGATCCCCTTCTTCTTCATCCACTAATTTTTGGTAAGGCATACCCGTGCGTAATACACCCTTCGTTTCAATCCCTCCAAGGCCCTTTTCTCCTGTTAATGTATTTCGTAGGACATCCCATACATTAATTCTTTCATCAAATGGTGTAAAACAAATCTTTGCAACGATATATACAGGGTCTAGCGCATGAATATTGACTCTTGAAGGTGAACTTGCATAATTTGCACCCGCTCTTATCAAAGACTCGAAGTGGGACTGGCATGCACCTGCAAAAATAACAAGTTGATCTAAATGCGGAACTCGTTTTCTTGCCTGTCGAACCGTTTGAGCAAAATGGCGAGAATGCCGATATGCCTTTAGTTCAGTAACCTTTCCCTTCGACTTTGAAAATGCATCATGCCCAGTTATCACAAGTATGTCAGGTCTATATTTATCAAGTAATTCATCAATCTTGTCTGGCATTTCCTTTTCATGACAATGTACTCCATATACAGGAACACCTATCTTCTCATATAACGCTAGGCACTTTTTTAAGTAATTGGGGTCACCATCAATATGCAGGACTCTTCCTGGAATTTGAAAAAACTCTGTATCACTTGAATAACCACCTGTGGCATGGTATTCATTTTTTTGCCTAATTAACTGATAATCTTGTCGAAAAAGGCGATAGGAATGATCCACTTTTTCTCGATCAGTCCGCTGTCTCTTCTGTCTTTCGTTCTCATCGACTAGAACTAAATCATCGTATGGAGCATCTGCAATCAACCTTACATCTTCACCATATAAATAAACTGTTTGATCATGTGCAATTTCTGTTACTTTAAACAAAAGGTCAAAGTGATATGATTTCCTTGCAACAATATCACCAACTTTTATTTCCATCCTCAACCACTCCAACTTCGAGGTAATTTGCGCTTATGAGATACCTACTGGTTAGCCTATGCAGAATAGGCAAAAGTGGTGAGAGGAAAGAAAGTGGAACAACCTAAAAAAGACAAAGGGCTTACTATTAAGTAACGTATTCCGTTTTGAATTACTAACAGTTTAATTATCATATCCGCCCGCATTTGATTAATGTCAAATAAATTTTAATCAAAAAACTACCAGGTAATAAAGTATTGCTGACAATGGAAGGCCATTTCTGTTGGGGTGTGGTCGATGTTTGGGTTCTTCGGGCAAGGGAATGCAATATCTGCTGAGGTGCGTCCGAAGTTGAGGTATCTTCGGACTGCGCTAGGTAATTTCTGCTGGGCTGTGGCTGAAGTTTTGGTAACTTCGGACTGCGCTTGGCAATTTCGGCTGGGGGGTGTCCGAAGTTGAGGTAACTTCGGACTGCACAAAGTAATTTCTGCTGGGCTGTGTCTGAAGTTGAGGCATCTTCGGACAACGCTAGGCAATTTCTGCTGAGGTGTGTCCGAAGTTTTGGTAACTTCGGACAGCTCAAGGTAACTTCTGCTGAGGTGCGTCTGAAGTTGAGGTATCTTCGGACTGCGCTAGGTAATTTCTGCTGGGCTGTGTCCGAAGTTGAGGTATCTTCGGACAACGCTAGGCAATTTCCACAAGGGTGTGTCTGAATTTTAGACATCTTCGGACAACAGAGGGCATAAGCTGCGCAAATGTGTCCGAAGTTGAGGTATCTTCGGACAACGCTAGACAATTTCTGCTGAGGTGTGTCCGAAGTTTTGGTAACTTCGGACAGCTCAAGGTAACTTCTGCTGAGGTGCGTCCGAAGTTGAGGTATCTTCGGACAACGCCAGGCAATTTCCACAAGAGTGTGTCTGAAGTTGAGGCATCTTCGGACAACGCTAGGCAATTTTTGCTCATGTGTGTCCGAAGTTTTGGTATCTTCGGACTACGCTAAGTAATTTCTGCTGGGCTTTGTCTGAAGTTGAGGTATCTTCGGACAACGCTAGGCAATTTTTGCACAAGTGAGTCTGAAGTTTTGCTATCTTCGGACTGCACAAGGTAATTTCTTCGCGAGCGTGTCCGAAGTTTAGTCATCTTCGGACGACGCTAGGCATGATCTGCGCAGGTGTGTCCAAAGTCAAGTAACTCCATTTAATTAAAAGGTTTTGCCGTACTTCAGCAGCAACTGTTGTTCTCAAAAAAGTTAAAGCGTGAATTCGTATGTGAATTCACGCTAGAAATGTATTGTAATTTACTGTTTTGCTCCTTGAATTGGAATACGTTAACTATTCAGTAGGCCCTTTGTCTAAGTTCTTATACAATTCATTACTCAAGTGCCCGAATTCTTCGATTGATAATGTTTCTCCGCGACGTTTTGGATCGATATTTGAAGTGGCTAAACACCCTTCAATTACTTCTTTTAAAGCCTTCCCGTTTGGAAGATTTGAGGTTAAATTATTTAAGATTGTCTTTCTTCTTTGTCCAAATGAAGCACGAACCACATCAAAAAAGAAGGGTTCATTTTCAACCTTTACTGCTGGTTCCTTTCTTTTGATTAAACGAATCACGGCAGAGTCTACATTGGGTTGTGGAACAAACACGGTTCTTGGTACCGTCATGACAGTTTCAGCGGTGGTATAATACTGGATGGCAATTGATAATGAGTTATAATCCTTTGTACCGGGTACAGCTGAAATCCGATCTGCTACTTCTTTTTGCAGCATTACAACAATGCCTCTTAATGGGATGTTTTCTGTTAAAAGCTTCATAATGATAGGCGTCGTTACATAATAAGGGAGGTTGGCAACTACCATAATATCGCTAGTTCCCTGCATTTTTTCATGAATGACAGACTGCACATCTGCTTTTAATACATCTTCATGGATAATCTCAACATTTGGATATGGAGATAACGTATCTGCTAATATTGGCAAAAGTCGACCATCTATTTCAAATGCGACCACTTTTTTTGCTCGCTTAGCAAGCTGTTCAGTTAATGCTCCAATTCCTGGTCCAATTTCGATTGCTCCTGTTTCCTCTGTAATTTCAGCGTGGTCGACTATGCGGTGGAGAATATTTGTGTCAATCAAAAAGTTTTGTCCTAAGCTTTTCTTAAATGAAAACCCATGCTTTTCTAAAATTGCTCTTGTTCTTATAGGTGTGGCGATATCTTTAATCACTTTGCCTTTCCCCCTGTAGTACTTTTTCGACAGCCTCATCAAATGCCACTTTTGTGATTTGGAACATTTGCAGGCGTTTATATAGCTGTTTTCCGTTAGTATAACCAATTTTCAAAAGGACGCCTAGCTTTTCTCTTCGTTCCTTCGCCTTACTGCCTCCAATCAATCCTGCCTCTATCAGAGCGTCTAAGTCGATATCAGAGTCAAAGTCCTCCCGCTCTTGTTTAACCTCTTCTAAGGCCTTTCTAATCGCTTCTGGGGTAGCATGCTCGACCCCAATCTTTTTACCTGACTTCGCAAGTGCCTCTTTCTTTGGCAAAAAAGCATGCTTACATCCAGGAACAGCATTCGCCACAATTTTGCGGATTCTCTCCCCTGGGTAGTCTGGATCTGTAAACACGATCACTCCTCTTACTTGTTGAGCGTGTTTAATGGTTTCTAGAACATCTTGATTAACAGCTGAACCGTTTGTCTCGATTGTATCAGCATCAACCGCTCTTTTGATTGCTACGGTATCATCTTTGCCTTCCACAACAATTATTTCTTTTATTTTCATTTTTATTGAAACCTTTCTCGATTTATTTCGTCTAACATTATAGATACAAATATTACATAATTATAACAAAAAAGACATAGACATAAAAAGAAGTGTTCCAGTGCCTTGGTCAGCCCCGACAAGCACAAGACAAGTCAGCGAGAAGGTTGCTCTTTGACCTTCTTGATGGATTGGCTTGTGACCTAGAGGGCTAGGCACTGGAACCGGACATAAAAAAACAGAGGAATATTCCTCTGTTCAATGCAAGTTAATTTAGTATTTGAATTTTCACCTTTCGTTGGCCCCAACGAAAAGCTTGAGATTTTTCCGAGAAAAAAACATCAATCTTATAACCTTTAATATCGGTTCCCTTGTCAGCAGCTACTGCATAGCCATATCCTTCTACATACACTTTTGTACCTAAAGGAATGACACTAGGGTCAACCGCAATAACCTTGACATTTGGATTTGAACGAAGGTTAATTCCTGTGGCAGTTGTTCCTGAGCAACCACTACAATACGCAGTATACGCTGTAGATGAAACATAGAATTCTTTTGAAACATTAGCTTTACCACGGGAAACCTGTTGAACAATTTCACGTGTACCGACTGCTACAACTTTATCCTTACTATCTTGTAAGGTTTCTGTTTTGATAAGATCTCTTGAAACTTCTTTACCATTTTCAAGAACGACTTCGTAGTGTTTTGCAACCTTACCATCTTGGCCAGGATTTACTACCTTTTGCTTGCCCTTATCAAGGCTGTTGTCTTTTTTCTTAACAACCGCAAAGGCAACTGATTCTTCCACTACATCGGTGACTTTTTCTACTCGTACGACATTGACGACACTATTTGCTGTAATCTGTGCTTCCATTCCTGGTTCTACTCGATCCAATTCATTTAGTGTAACATTTTGACCTTTTAAAAAGTCAGCGACAGTAGTCGAAGTGGACCAAACCTTTGATTCTGTACCGCCGTCATTTAAAGTGAGTTGAAATGCTTTTTCAACTTCCACCTTCATATCTTCTTTTAACTTTGTATCTAAACTTGGATTGACTTTATCGTGTTCTGTTATTTCTACCTTAGTGTCTTTGAAAAGATCTCCCACGGTTTTGACTGTTGTCCAGACCTTTTGTGGTTGGTTATCAACTACAAGCTCAACCGGAATAGCCTCTTGCCATGTCACTTTCAAATTGTCCTTGATTGCCGTATCCATCGAAGGTGAAAGCTCGTCATGTTTCGAGACATCTATCTCTAAATCTTGTAGAACTTCTGCAACCGTGTTTGCGTGCGTCCTTATAACTTGCTCATTTCCATTTAATGATAGTGTAACTGTATCCTTTGTAGTTTCATATGTAGCATAACCTGTGCCGGCACCTACTAAGACTATAAAACTACTTATCGAGACTATTAATCTCTTTTTGTGCTTTGACTCGGAAAACAGTTTTTTCATGTTTTTAAGCAAATGAAAAACGCCTCCTTCTCTCAGTGGATTATATAAAGGATATTATATTCTGTCAACCCCACCCCTTTTTTCATTCACCGTACTAAATATTATGCAAGAAGAATTTTTAAAAAGGAAGAATTAGTTGTCGACAAAGATATATATGAGACAAAGGAGACATGTAGAACTTTTTCTAATTAACTTATTGTTGGACAAGCTATCCTATTTTTTGACAAAATTTGCTATCATTTTATGCCGAAAAATCGCTTCGCATTGTCGGATGTTATTTGGGCAATTTCCTCAAAAGTAACCCCTTTTAGTTCCGCAATTTGCTCTGCTACATATTTCACATAGCTTGGTTCATTTCGTTTTCCTCGAAAAGGATGTGGTGTTAAATAAGGGCAATCCGTTTCAATTAGTAGACGATCTAATGGAATTTCAGTTGCTACCTCTTTTGGTTTTTTTGCATTTTTAAAGGTAACGGGCCCACCAAATGAAATATAAAAGTTCATATCCATACATTGTTTTGCGACTTCAACACTACCAGTAAAACAGTGCATAATGCCGCCGACCTCACTTGCTTTCTCTTCTTCTAGGATTTCAATAATGTCGGCAGTTGCCTCACGATTATGAATAATAATGGGTAGCTTTACCTTCTTTGCTAGTGCAATTTGCTTACGAAAGACTTCCTTTTGAATTTCTTTTGGGGACTTGTCCCAATAGTAATCAAGACCCATTTCACCTAACGCTACGACTTTTGGATGGGAACAAAGCTCCTCAATCCATTTAAGATCTTCATCTGTCATATCAATTGCATCCACTGGGTGCCACCCAACTGTTGCGTAAATAAACTCATAAGTATCCGCTAATTCTATTGCTCTTGTAATCGTTTCACGGTCAAACCCAACAACTACAATTATTTCAACACCTTCACTTTGTGCTCTTTCAATTACTTCTTCTAAATCTTCTTGATACTGTATCGCATTTAAATGAGCATGTGTATCAATTAACATAGATAAAACTCCTTTTTCAATATGTAAAAAGGACAGAAGCTATCTGTCCCCTTTTGTTATTTTACTTTAGCTCCATTTGGTAGGCTTTGATCAATCGTGGCAACTGATAGCTTCCCATCAACTGACCCTGCTAAAATCATACCTTGTGATAATTCTCCACGTAATTTTACAGGTTTAAGATTTGTTACACAAATTACCTTCTTACCTACTAATTCCTCAGGAGTATAATATTGTGCAATGCCAGAAACAACCTGACGCTTTTCAAAACCTAAGTCTAATTGAAGTTTTAATAGCTTATCAGCCTTTTTTACAGGCTCCACTTGAAGCACCTCTGCAACACGTAGTTCGACCTTCATAAAATCATCAATTGTGATTTCATCGGCTTGTTCCACTTCTTGTACAGGCTCTTCTTTTTTCGTACCACCCTGCATTTTAGCTTTTATATATTCTACTTCGTCGGCAATTTCTAATCGTGGGAAAATAGGCTCACCCTTAGTAACCTGAAGTCCTTCTGTTTTAATTCCGAACTCAGTTAGGCTTTCCCATGTTTTTAATGCTTCTTCCTTCATTCCGAGTTGTGTAAAAATCTCACCTGGAGTTTTGATTAAGAACGGCTCAAGCATAATTGCTGCAAAACGAAGCGATTCTGCTAAATGACTCATAATTGAACCTAGTTCATCCTTTTTCGCTTCATCCTTTGCAACAACCCAAGGCTGAGTTTCATCAATATACTTATTTGTTCGGCTAATGAACTGCCATAGAGCTGTAAGCGCAACAGAAAACTCCATTTTCTCCATCGCTTCTTCATATTTAGAAACAGTGTCCACCGCAAAATTCGCTAGCTGCGTATCATATTCTGAATGATTACCCTGATAAGTTGGAATGGTACCATCAAAATACCGTCCAATCATTGCAACAGTACGGTTAAGTAAGTTTCCTAAGTCATTTGCCAAGTCAAAATTGATTCGTTCTACAAAACCTTCAGGTGTAAATACACCATCAGCACCAAAAGGAACCTCACGAAGTAAATAATAACGAAGTGAGTCCAGCCCATAACGGTCAATTAATGTAACCGGGTCAACGACATTTCCTTTTGATTTCGACATTTTTCCATCTTTCATTAATAACCAACCATGGGCAAATACCTTTTTCGGTAGAGGAAGGTCTAATGCCATTAGCATAATTGGCCAGTAAATCGTATGGAAACGAACAATCTCTTTACCTACTAAATGAACATCAGCTGGCCAGTATTTTTGATATTTAGTATCATCGTCAGTACCATAACCTAATGCTGTGATATAGTTCGATAATGCATCAATCCATACATAGATAACGTGCTTTGGATCTCCTGGTACTTTAATACCCCAATCAAACGTTGTTCTTGATACAGCCAAATCCTCAAGACCAGGCTTAATAAAGTTATTAATCATTTCATTTTTACGGGACTCAGGTTGGATAAACTCCGGATTCTCTTCATAATACTGAAGCAGGCGATCTACATATTTACTCATTTTGAAGAAATAGGATTCTTCCTTTACCTTTTCAACTGGACGTCCGCAGTCAGGGCAATTTCCATCTGCTAATTGTCTTTCTGTAAAGAAAGATTCACATGGTGTACAATACCATCCTTCGTATTTGTCAAGATAGATATCGCCCTGTTTAACAAGTTGGTCAAAAATCTTTTCGACAACCTTTTTATGGCGATCTTCTGTAGTACGAATAAAATCATCATAAGAAATCTCAAGTTTTTGCCATAATTCTTGGATACCTGACACAATCTCATCAACATACGCTTGTGGTGTAACACCTTTTTCAGCTGCAGAACGTTGGATTTTTTGACCGTGCTCGTCAGTTCCTGTTAAAAACATGACATCATATCCACGTAGTCTTTTATATCTAGCCATAGCATCTGCCGCTACAGTTGTATATGCGTGACCAATATGTAATTTTCCACTTGGATAATAAATGGGTGTAGTTAAATAAAATGTTTTATTTTCTTGTGCCATTGTTAAACCTCCTCTTATCAAGTACACGTGTAGACATACTATTCATCTATTCCTATTATATCTTCAAAATATACCTAAAGCACGAGAAAAGCGCAAGCGCCTGTAGCCCCTGCCCCTTGAAGAAAAAAGAAATGCCAAATTTCTGTATCAAAATAGAATATGCAAGCGAATGAAATAGGAAACGATTCGACAAATACGAAATAGAACCTTTTTTCGACAAAAATAACGTGAATCTTGTCGAATTTAGTCGAATCGAATTACCATTTTTCCCTTTATTATAGTACAGTATTTATTCATAAAAAAGTAGATTAATAAGATTGGCATTTCTATAAAAGCTTGATGTTATAGGACACATGTACCATTATTATACATATTTTAAAAGAATTGTAGTTAAAAGTGATTGACGTTAAATGGAAATCTTGATATTATTATCTAGAAATCAATTTGTCGAAAATTGACGATATAGAGAGATAAATAAATAAAAATATTGAGAGGAGAAAAAAGAAATGAAATCTACAGGTATTGTTCGTAAAGTTGATGAATTAGGTCGTGTGGTTATTCCTATCGAACTTCGTCGTACATTAGACATCGCAGAAAAAGATGCGTTAGAAATTTATGTTGACGATGACAGAATTATCTTAAAGAAATACAAGCCCAATATGACTTGTCAAGTAACTGGTGAAATTTCAGATGATAATTTTACACTTGCTAATGGCAAGATTGTTCTTAGCCGTGAAGGTGCAGAACAAATCCTTAAAGAGCTTCAAAACAATCTAACAGTTGTAAAATAATAAATGATAGACGAAAAGCTTCTCGTATTGAGAAGCTTTTTTCTATTCTATAGACCATGGTATTCTTGATAAATTTCTCTCTTTTGCTGATTTCGATCTTTTGCAACTTGTTTAATCGCTTCTTTTGTTGTCATTGACTCAGTCTCAACATAATGATTGACATGATGTTCGACTGATAGCTCTTCCCACCAAGCATCCAAAGCCTCTTCTTCACCTTGCTGTGCTCCTTCTACAACAAGACAAAACTCACCGCGAACGGTATCCTCTTCTGACCAGGTAAGAATTTCGTCTAAATCACCACGAATAAACTCCTCAAATTTCTTGGTTAATTCACGAGAAACTGTTACTTTACGATTTCCAAGTATCTCCCTCATAATCTTTAGTGTTTCTTTTAATCGATGTGGAGCTTCATAAAAAAGCAGTGTCGCTTGGATATGTACGATACTCTCCAGTTGCTTTCGTTTCATCTTCTTATTACGGTCTAAAAAACCATAAAAATAAAAGGGTTGTGTACCAAGTCCCGAGGCTATCAGTGATGTTAATGCCGCATTTGCACCAGGTAAAGGAACAACATACATCTTCTCCTTAACGGCTTCAACAACTAGTTCATAGCCCGGGTCAGAAATTGTCGGCATCCCGGCATCACTTACAATCGCCACATCTTTGCCATCACGCAAGAAGGAAAGAATCTTTTCACCACTCACCTTTTTATTATGTTCATGATAACTGATAACTGGTGTTTCAATCTCAAAGTGATTGCAAAGTTTTCTTGTTTGCCTTGTATCCTCTGCCGCAATAACTGCTGATTCTTTCAACGTTTTAATCGCCCGAAAAGTCATATCTTCCAAGTTCCCAATCGGGGTCGGAACGAGATATAAAGTTCCATATTCATAATTTGGTTGAAAGCTCTTTTGCTGCCACATATCGCTCCCCACTTTCCATTGCAAGCAACCGTTCTTTCTCAGGCCGCTTCAGTCGTTTAAATCTATATTCAGCACGCATTGCTTCTTCCTTCGTTTCAAATTCCTGAGAAAATAATAGGGTAATGGGACCTCTTCCTCTTGTATATTTGGCCCCTTTACCTTCGTTGTGCTTTTTTAAACGTTCCTCAACATCTGTTGTATAACCTGCATAGAAGCTTCCATCCTTGCACTCGACGACATAGAAATAATGATTATTCGTCCCCATAGAGAATCTTCCTTATCTCTTTTGTATACTCATTCTGTTCATCGTATACATATAGAGGCGGTAAAATTTTTAGGTCTGCTTTTCCGAACTTAATCCCTTCAACCAAGATCGTATTTGCTTCTTTACCAAGTCTCGGATAAACAAATTGCAAGCGCTTTGGCTCGATTCGGTATTGTCTCATTAAGGTGAGAATATCCATTAATCTACCTGGTCGATGGACGAATGCAACCTTACCTCCTTGCTTAACCAATTCGCTACTAACACGAACGACATCCTCTAATGTGCAATAAATTTCATGGCGAGCAATCTTAAGGTATTCATTTTGATTCATTTCATCCGCCTTTGGTGTTGGAAAATAAGGCGGGTTGCAGGTTACCACATCGAACTTACCACGACCTAGCTGATTAGGCATGTCCTTAATGTCACCGTGAATAACCGATAGTTGAGTAGAAAGCTTATTGTATTCAATATTTCTTTTGGCCATGTCATATATACGCTCTTGAATTTCAACACCTGTAACTTCTGCTTTTGATCGTCTACTGAGAAGTAGTGGAATAACTCCATTGCCTGTACATAAGTCAATGATTTTTCCTTTTTGAATTGGAACATACACAAATCGCGCCAGAAGTACTGTATCCAATGAAAAAGCAAATACAGAGGGGCTTTGGATGATTCTCAAGTTTTCCGCTAATAAATGATCTAAGCGCTCATCGTCATATAATTGAACCATTGCATTCTGTTTCCTTCCCTATGATTATCTATCTACTATTATAAACGTATTGTTTAAAAATGAAAAAGCCCTCTCCTATTTAGGAAAGGACCTACTTCTTATTTAAAAAGGAGAGACAAAATAAACAGTCACCCTCAGTACGGACACTTCCATAATGAACATTACAAATATGGAAACCTTCCTGATAAAGTCTTGCTAAGTTATCATATCCCTCACCAATATCAACCTGCTTTGCTTCTTGTAAAGCTTTGTCAGCTTTTTCTTCTTTTTTCTTTGAAATGGATTGATCAAGTCGACGACGTAAAAGATCATTCTCCATTTTTAAATTATGATTCTCTTCAAGTAATTGCCCAAGATGTTCTTTCAATTCTCCTAGTTGAGTATACAGATTACCAATTTGTTTCTCCATACTACTAACAGATTCAAAAATATCTTTTTTGTCCACGCATTCCACCTCGTTATTCTGTGGCTTGAATCGAAATCGCTCCTTCTTTTAGTAGTTCCTCCCACGTATATTCAACAACACGTTCACGACCTACTAATTCCAGCTGTAGTACTCGTTCCAAAATATTGAGCCCGACAACCTTCGCTTTACCACTAGTTGTTTCAATCATCTCACCAAGGTCTGGAAGCTGTTCTTTTGCACTTTCATACTCATCGTTCTCGTATTTTAAACAGCACATTAATCGACCGCACAAACCTGATATTTTAGTAGGGTTCAGCGACAGATTTTGGTCTTTCGCCATTTTAATTGAAACAGGCTCAAAATCCCCTAAGAAGGTCGAGCAACAAAGCATTCTTCCGCATGGACCAATTCCACCAAGCATCTTGGCTTCATCACGTACCCCTATTTGCCTTAATTCGATTCTCGTACGGAAGATTGCCGCTAAATCTTTCACTAACTCCCGGAAATCAACTCGTCCATCTGCCGTGAAATAGAAGATCACTTTATTTCTATCAAACGTATATTCAACATCAACAAGCTTCATATCAAGGCTGTGTTCAACTACCTTTCCTTGACACACATTATACGCCTCTGTTGCTGCTTGCTTATTTTCCTCTACAATTAATTTATCCTTAGAATCCGCAATACGGATGACCTTTTTTAATGGAAGTACGATGTCATTTTCATCGACTTGTTTTTTATTTATGACAACTTTGCCAAACTCAATTCCTCTGACCGTTTCTACAATCACGTATTCACCGTCAGGGATTGTAAAACCATTTGGGTCAAAGTAATATATTTTTCCCGCTTTTTTAAAGCGTACACCAACTACATCATACAAGCTTATATCCCTCCTGTAACTTTATTACCAATTGTTCCATTAATAAATGTGGGTTCATGTTGGTGTATAGACGACGCTTCGCCTCTAAAACCGTTGCTATCTGATCACTTACACGTCTAGTAGACGTCTGGAGTGCATATTGTTTAAAGCTAGTAATCTGGTCATGAAAGATAAGCTTCTCTTCATCACCCAACTGTATATATAATAAATCTTTATAAATAAGCAATAATATATCTAAACCAAAGCTTAACTGCTCTTTCTCTTTAAAGTGAGGTAACCATTGGTCCTGCAATAAAAAGAAAGCATGGGTTGGCCTTGTATTGATTACTTCATATAATTGTAACACTATTGAACGGGACTGTCCAAACCAAGCATCCGTGCTTAACTCACGTGCTTCTTCCAAATTATTCGTTGTATGAGCAACAAGGGTAGCCATAGTAGGAGAGATCCCTTCATCAATGAGTCGCTCAGAAATCACCTTTGGAGCAAGAGGCCGAAATGATAATATCTGGCATCTAGATAGAATCGTATTTAAAATTCGATGGATTTGCTCGGTTAGCAAAATGGCCACTGTTTGACTTGTCGGCTCTTCAAGGAATTTTAGCAAACTATTTGCAGCATTTGTTGTCATTTTATCAGCATGGTTAATTACATAAACTTTACGGTTTGATTCCACACCCGTTTTTGAAAACTCTTCTTGCAACGCTTGAATTTGCCACTTTTTAATTGATAGACCATCTGGCTCGATGACATGAACATCGGGATGGTTGCCCGATGAAATTCTACGGCAATTTGTACATTCATTACAAGGTTTGTACTCAACAGGATGCTGACAGAAAAGACTTTTTGCCAAAAGAAAGCCGACTTCCTTTTTACCTGTACCTCGGCTCCCCTCAAATAAATAAGCATGGGCCACTCTGTTCTTCTTGAGACTATTTTCAACCATCTTTAAGACTAGTGGCTGATATTCCTGAAGTTGTTCCCATGTTTTTTCCATCATACATCACTCTTTCAATTACGTATACAAGTTGATTAATAATCCCTTTATAAATCCAACTTTCCCCAGAATGTCGATTAATCCTCTCTCCTGGTCAACCATTTGTTCCGTTAAATCCAATAGTTCCCTATCAATTTCCTCAACAAGTTTATGCGTTCTCCCTTGTCCATTAAAATTCCAACTATGGGATTGCTTTATATCCATTCCATATTCAACTGCCTCATGGATAAAACGCTTTACAAGAGATTTATAGGAAGCCAAATCCTGAAAGGTTTGAGAGCGAGAGAGCCGTTCTCCCGCCATGTCAATTTGAGAAAGGAGCTTCGTCAATTGCTCTATTTGAAGTTTATTACCTTCCTGTTGGACAAATTTACTAAAGTTCACATTTCCCGAAACCTTATTGGATTGGTTTGGATGATTTTTATCCATGTTTACACGATAATCCTGGTTTATTTTCATGAACTAAAATACACCTACTTAAAATTGGTGAAATTCATCAATCGGCAACACAAATACTGTTGCTCCACCTACCTCGACTTTCACAGGAAACGGAACAAAGGAATCTGCATTTCCACCCATTGGTGAAACAGGGGCAATCATTTGCTCCCGATGTTTGCAATTATCCTTAATAATATCTAATAATTTATTTACACGGATGTCCTCCGTTCCCACAAGGAACGTAGTATTACCTGATTTTAGAAAACCACCTGTTGTAGCAAGCTTTGTTGCTCGGAAATTATGTTCGACTAATGCTTGTGACAAACGGTTGCTGTCTTTATCCTGCACAACTGCAACGACTAGCTTCATCGTTTAGCCTCCCTTTATTTTATCACTTTTACTTGTTCCTTCATATTACGAAATTTGGTAACTATTTGTGCGAATATCCATGTTGTCTTTATTCTATAACAAGTATAGCCAGAACGAAAACAAAAACCTCAAAAGTCATCAGACTTTTGAGGCAATTCATAGCATTACTTGTAATTCAAATGCTTTTCAATAATTTCAAATGCTTCCCTTGACACAACATCAATTGAATTCTCAGCATTAATGGTAGAAAAGCGGTCCTTAAAACGGGCTGCAACCTTTAAATAACCATCATAAACCTTTTGGTGGAAGGAAAGATTCTCAAGGTCAAGCCGATTAACTTCCCTTTCATCATTCTTTCCAATTCTTGTTAACCCTTTTTCAGGTTTTATATCAAAGAAAAGAGTTAATGACGGCATCAACCCATTAATAGCAAATTCATTAATAGATAAAACTTCATCGATTCCAAGACCTCGTGCATACCCTTGATAAGCTAGTGAACTATCCACAAAGCGGTCACATAAAACAATTTTTCCTTGTTCTAATGCAGGAATGACCTTCTCCACTAAATGTTGGCGACGCGAAGCTGCATATAAAAGTGCCTCTGTGCGTCCATCCATTTTTGTATTATTTTTGTCTAATATAACGGAACGGATTTGCTCTGCTATATCAATTCCACCTGGTTCTCTAGTAGAAATAACATCATACCCTTTTCGAGTAAACTCCTCCTGGAGGATTCCTAATACAGTTGTCTTACCTGCACCCTCAGGCCCTTCAAACGTAATAAAATAACCTGCCACTTCTATTCAAGCCCCTTACATATCTAATATCTTTATATATTTTTCTTTCATATCTCCACCTTGGAAATGTGAACCAGCCTCAATATAGGTATTTAGGATTTCAATGTGACGATGAGTGATACGTTCACCTTCCATAAGGACTGGTATTCCAGGTGGATACGGTATAATCATTTCTCCGGAAATGTTTCCATGTGCATCTTGAAAGGAAACAACCTTTTTATTGTACCCTTTAATTTCATTATAGCAAAGGGCAAGGGTAGAAATTGTCTCCGTTTCATGATGTAAGTCGATAAAGTTCCTTTTAATTGTTGGATACGTCTGTACAGCATTTCTTATTTTTAAGATGGCACCTTCTGCATCAAATGCCTCTGATAATGGCAACACAAGCAAGACATTGTTTGGGTCAGCCATTTCCGTAAAGAGGCCTTCTTCTTCAAAAGCACTTTGGAGTTCATATCCATTAAGCTCACATTGAGATTGCAGTGTTAGCTTTAACAAATCTGTTTCGACATCTGGATTGGCTGAAGTCACGACTTTTATTTGCGGAATCTCCTCTAGCCTTTGACTGAACGCTTTGATTTGTTTAATGTTCTTATTCGAACCATTCTTTTTTTGTAATGCAAGATAATACCTCGCAAGATCGAGCGATGCCATAATTGGATAAGATGGGCTGCTAGATTGCAGTATTTGGAGATATGTTTCTACCCCTTCATGATTAATCATCTCACTATTCACATGTAGGAAAGATCCCATTGTCATCGCCGGAAGAGTCTTGTGTGCCGAATGCACCACGATGTCAGCGCCTAAAGTTATTGCCGATGATGGAAACCCTTCTAACAAAAAATGAGCACCATGTGCCTCATCAATCAGAACTACCGCCCCTTTTTCGTGGGCAAAACAAATAATCTGAGATAGTTCAGTTTGATTCACCATTCCATAATAATTAGGACTGGTTAAAATAACAGCTTTTATATTCGGAAACCTTCTAAATGCTTCTTTTACCGTATTAAAGGAAATAAATGAGGCAACTTGAACTTCATCGTCATATGTAGGATGAGCAAAAACAGGCTGAACTCCTGCCATTTTTAGGCCGTTCAAAATGGACTTATGTGAATTTCTTTGAACTAATACAGTATCCTTGGGTGAACATGCTGCAAGGATCATTGCTAGATTTCCTACGGTAGAACCATTTACTAAAAAATAGCTTTTCTCCACTCCATATAAATCAGCTAATAAAGCTTCA
>Ga0180215_1000995_pt1 | contig 32522 bp, 33 predicted proteins | sample eDN3rd37CBELigBY_FD_128871 | JGI IMG/M metagenome (GOLD analysis project Ga0180215, IMG submission 128871) | Enriched backyard soil microbial communities from Emeryville, California, USA - eDNA 3rd pass 37_C BE-Lig BY (version 2) (version 2) | ecosystem: Environmental > Terrestrial > Soil >...
GTCCGCCGCTGAGTTCATCTTACTTCCATCCGAAGACTTCCGTAAGACGACTCCGCTCGACTTGCATGTATTAGGCACGCCGCCAGCGTTCGTCCTGAGCCAGGATCAAACTCTCCGTAAAAGTTTCGGCCGAGGCCGACCATATATTACGTAGCTTTGATTAGCTCGCTTGCCCATGGATGGGCTGATGTCGGTGTTGTGACATGGATGTCACGTATTTAGCCGACGTACGCTTGCGTTTGTTCATTGCTTGTTGACCTCTCATGACAGCCACCGGGCCATCACGATCATCGGTCGGAATTTGACATTGTAAGATGTACCGACCTTCACAGGTCAGCCATGTCTTACAGTCAGGACATTCATTCGTTCGTTCTGCAGTTTTCAAAGAACACTTGCTGTTTCGTTCGTTCGTCGCTGTCTTCAGCATCCAACGCTTTTCAGTAGCTCGCGCCGCTTCATCGTCAGTGCCTCAAGGCGACTTTATTAATATATCATAGTGAATCTGATATGCGCAAGTGGTTTTTTTATGGTTTATCACTCCCGACACTCTTATGGATGAACTCTATATGAAGATCAGCAGATGTAAAGCATATAGCAACCCTACTCCCGGTAGGCCCAGCATTCCTGCTAACAAGGCGTTCGGAATGTTCGGCTCTATCTCAACCTCTGGTAAGATACCCGTAGCTTTCACGATATACACGATTGCCATGGCCAGAGCGAGATTTGCAGTGAATCTAAGCAACAGACCTCCTGTTACACGAGATCTCAATAATGTGTATACCAGGATTCCACCCGCAACGATTAATATTACCCACCAGATCACCTGCATCAGTTCGCCCTCCCCTTCCATATTCCACTCACATCGCTTCTACCAACGAAAGCTGCTGATGTATACGCTTAGCCTCTTTTAATAACGTGGCATATTGCTTTTCGGCTGCGATGACGGAATAGACGGCGTAATCGATCTGATCCGGCTCCACTACCCAATCTAACTTATGCTGCGCGATCTTCCACTCCTTCATCGCCCGATTACATTCAGCTACAGCCCGCTCATAATCCTCCTTCGTCACTCTATCCCCTTTCGATTCGCGATCTCCTGGTACATCTCTTGATACAGTTGCTCTCCTCTTAGCTAGATCACTAGTATCCTTTCGTCTGAAATCTATCGGCTCCGAATTCTCTGCAGCCGACACCTCTTGATCACTTGGCCGTATATCAGAATTAATGATTTTCCCCGCTAGCTCCCTTAGCTTCGACAGATATCTCATGGAATACTTGTCCTCCCTATGACGATGATTACTACATACATATCGAGGGAGGACGATGATTAGAACTATTCTCTTCAGAAAAATGCGTCAAAGAAATACAGCTACCATATAAAAACAACTGACCCCATCAGCAATACTCGAAATTCTTGTAGTATACCGGCACCTCGCTAACAACCTTACCTTATTCCGTCATATACGTGTTCACTAATTCATAGCATCTATCTTTCGTGGATTCATACAAAGAAATATAACCTGCAACAAACTCAAAGGATCCTCCTTTATACTGAGATTCCTCCTTACGAGCCTCAGCTTCTTTATGCTTGATCCATGCAACCTGCTCGGTTCTTAGACCCTCCATCACGTCAGGTGATAAATGTTCCTTCAGTATGGCGTAGATCTCATTCAGTTCTTTATCATACCTATCGTATGACCTTCCGTAGTAGTTTTTCATTGCATTCGTAACTCCAGCATCTGAATCCACTTTCTCAGGTAAAGCATCCAGTTCAACCTGTATGTTATCTAATCGCCTTAGAAACTCGCCTCTTCTCCCCTCTAGTTGTGCAACTGTTTTTGACGCCCCCATTTCTTCGATTAATTCGCCCTCTTTTGCGTGATCGGAACCAGTAGCTGAACCTGTCGTTTGTGCGGTATTCTCTTCGTCCAGATTCAAGACCTTCTGATGGCCTTGCGTTTTTTCATTTGCGGACCATTGATTCACCCCATCACCTTGACTACACCCCACGAATACACAGCTCGCTATTGCGATCATAAGAAGAACGATGATTTTTCTATACCACATTGGGTTACCCTCCTAATGAATAAAGTCATAACCTCTTCACCCGCCTAAGAGAAACCAAAAAAAGAAACAAGGTCGCGATGAGATATCCTATCTCTTGGACCATGTTTCCCGATCGTACGTTATTATCCTCCAGACAACCTCTCAAGAAGCGTCTTATTCAGGGGACAACTAAGACAACTATTCTTCCCCCTGCTATAATTCACGGCGTCCTTCCAACGCCTTGGACAACGTTACTTCGTCTGCATATTCTAGATCCCCACCGACAGGAAGCCCGTGTGCGATGCGTGTTACTTTGATCCCGAAGGGCTTCACCAGACGAGATAGATACATCGCGGTCGCTTCCCCTTCGACATTCGGATTCGTCGCTACGATCAGCTCTTGGACCGTCTCGTCCGTAAGCCTGTTAAGCAGTTCACTGATACGAATATCATCAGGTCCTATCCCTTCGACTGGCGAGATCGCACCATGGAGCACATGATACAGACCTCGAAACTCCTTGGTTCGCTCCATCGCGATCAGATCCTTCGGCTCTTGGACGACGCAGATCGCCGTACGATCACGACTCTTGTCTTGACAGATCCGGCAAGGATCGGCGTCCGTAATATTGTAGCATACCGAACAATATTGCAGATTTCGTTTCACACTGATAAGAGCTTTCGCAAAATCCATCACATCATTCTCTTGCATGCGCAATACATAGAAGGCGAGTCGACTAGCTGTCTTCGGGCCTATCCCTGGTAGATGTGAGAACGCATCGATTAACTTGGCGATCGGTTCAGGATAATACACCCATCTATACTCCTTTGCTGTCGTGAAATCACCGGATGCCCGGATGTCACATCATTAACCTAGAACAGCCCTGGCATGTTCATGCCGCCTGTGAATTTTCCTAAGTCTTGGTTCACTAGTTCATCCGCCTTGGTCAGTGCGTCATTCACAGCCGCAGTAACAAGATCCTGTAACATCTCGACATCGTCTGGATCAACGGCCTCTGGCTTGATCGTAATGCCTAACACTTTCTTATGACCATTCATGCTAACAGTAACGAAGCCACCGCCAGCCGAGCCCTCGATGTGCTTATCACCTAGCTCCTCTTGTGCTTTCATCATCTGCTCTTGCATCTTTTTCACTTGCTTCATCATCTGGTTCATGTTATTACGCATCTTTCATTCCATCCTTTCCATGTGGTCTCAGTCTATCACAGTCTAACTATTATCAAGATGAAGGGCACTACTCGTCCTTGATCGTGACTAAGTCTTCGCCGAACAGCTGGATCGCTTCCTTGATCCAATCTTGTTCTCCTTTGTCCCCCTCATCCGAGGTAAGCTCTAGCAGTTCCGGGGCACGTTCAGATGCTTCTCCAAGGCCCACGGTCTCCTGGAGTGCAGTCCATTCGTTCCTCATCACCGTCACGATCGTTAACGGGCGACCAAGCACCTCCGCGATCGTCTGTTCGATCAACTCCCGATTCGCAGGCTTCTCCGTCGTCTCCCGATGCATCGCACTCTTGAATGCGAGTAGCAGTGAATCTTGTGTGGCTGCGGTCGGTTCGCCATCGATGAGCCAAGCATGTACCGTAATCTTGCGATCCTTCACTTGCTGGAGGATCGTAGGCCATCTCGACTGTATACTCTCCATCACCGTGTCATCCGCTTGTTGCTTGAAGATGTCCAGCGCAGCTGTCGACCGTATGCTCCTAGGGGCCTGGTTACCTCTGCTAGCCGTCTTGCCACGAGCTGCACTCGTCGGTGCCGTGGCAGTATGAGCCACTCCACCTACCGAAGTCTCTGTGGACTTCACCTGGTGGTTCTGTAGATCTGCTACCTGTTGTTGTAGCCGTTGGATCGTGGTTCGCAGTTGATCGAGCTCCTGCTTCCACTGCATATCGCCTGCATCGCCTACATCATCGGTACATAGCTTAAGCACAGCAACCTCCAGGATCATCTGAGGCTGAACGGCGTACTTCAACTCCGTCTGGTATCGGTTGATCGTCTCGATGATGGAGAATAGACGATTCTGTCCGAATCGCTCAGCTAGCTCGCGATGACTCGATATATCTGCCAGCCGTTCACGAAGACTGTCGGCTGCTGGAGCCATAAGAGCCATCAACAGGTCACGGAAATATAACAGCATGTTCTCCAGACACTTGTCCGCACTCTTACCGTCTTGGATGAGCTGTTCCACGATCTCTAGAGCTTTGCCGATATGCCTCTCTAACACCGCTTCGGCCAGGCTGCGGAATTGCTCCTGCGGTATCCCTCCGGTTATCGATACGGCCGCTTCGTAGGTGATCGTAGTCCCTGCGAATGTCGATACTTGGTCGAGCAAGCTAAGCGCATCGCGCATCCCTCCATCGGACAGCCTAGCTAGATAATGGAGCGCGTCATCCTCCGCATCGATGCCTTCCTCTGTGCAGATCTCACGCATCCGCTCGACCTGTTCAGATAGTGGTACCCTGTGAAAATCAAATCTCTGACACCTCGATATGATCGTCGCCGGTAGCTTATGCGGTTCAGTCGTCGCCAAGATAAACATCGCATGCTCAGGAGGTTCCTCTAACGTCTTAAGCAAAGCGTTAAATGCTTCAGGCGTCAACATATGCACTTCGTCGATAATGTAAACCTTGCGCCGTACTTCTGTCGGGGCGTACTTCACCTTATCACGTATATCCCTGATCTCTTCCACTCCGCGATTAGACGCAGCATCGATCTCGATCACATCCATCACGGAGCCAGTCTGGATGCGTTGACAAGCAGAGCACTGATTACAAGGTGCAGATGCAAGTCCTTGCTCACAGTTAACCGCCTTCGCCAAGATCTTCGCCGTACTCGTCTTGCCAGTTCCTCGGGGGCCGTTGAATAGATAGGCATGTGACACCTTAGACTCTCGAAGCGAATTCATCAGAGTCTGCGTAATATGCTGTTGCCCCACGACATCATGGAATGTCTGTGGCCGCCATGCACGGTATAGTGCGATCTTATTCATGCCCTCACCCCTTTAGCCCCATAACTCCCTCCATTATACTACAACAGAGGAAGAGGGTAAACGGGCCGTCTATTACTCAGAGGGACACCTCTAGGCGATCATTCGTGGTACGGTATCGAGATGGTGAATGCCGTACCGAAGCTCTTGCTCCGCACTCGAATCTGCCCGCCCATATCATGAATGATGCGTTGACATACAGAGAGTCCTAACCCTGTACCATTCTCCTTCGTCGTGAAGAATGGGTCGAAGATCTTATCCAGCAGGTAATTCGGGATACCGGGTCCCGTATCTTGAACCTCTATATGTATATGGTGCTCATCTATGCGTTCCACGATCGTTAGCGAGCCACTATTCTCCATGGCTTCGATCGCATTTTTACAGATATTAAGGAACACTTGTTTCAACAACTCGCTATCCGCGATAACAGGAGGAAGCTCCGATTCCGCGACGTGTAACACAGATATACCATGCAGGTTTGCTTCGCTCTCGATGATCGGCAAGATGTGTCGGATCGTCTTCGCCACAGATGTCGGACGATAACGAACATCCTTCGGTTTACCAAGTAACAAAAATTCGTTAACTAGCTCATGTATACGATCAATCTCATTTTTCATAATCGCAAGAAATCCAACTTCTTTATCTAGATGCTTCGTCTCTAACGATGACTGTAATAACTGGATGAATCCTTTTAGTGATGTGAGTGGATTTCGTATCTCATGCGCTGTACCTGCTGCGATCTGTCCGATCATCGCAAGTCGATCACTGCGATGTAGCTGAGCTTCGAGTGAGCGCAGATTGGAGACATCCTTCATGATCACGTAGGCACCAACGATCTTCTCAGATTCATCTCGCAGCACATTAGAATCTACGAGCATCTCATATCTATGATGATCGTTGTACCAGTGTACAGCGTGGTTCCGAACGATCTTCCCGTCTAACAAAGACGGATTCACCAGTCTATGTTCCTCAGGGACGGCTGCGAATAACTCCTCGATCGTCTTATTGATGATGCAGGATCGATTATGTCCTAGGATCGTACAGGCCATATCACTGATCTCGACTAGACGGCCATTCGTGTCGAAGAGCATCACTCCTAGATTAACCTGGCGCATGAATGAATCAGAGAACTGCTGCAATATCGACAGATCCCCCTTCTTCTTAGAGAAGTTAGGCAGATACAGCATATAGTGCAATGCAGGATGATTCCCAACGATCTTGCCAACGACCACTTCTGAACCGATCCAATCCCCATTCTTGATCTTCACCTCAACAACGGGAAGTGAGGAAGTCTCTTCATCATCGGAAGAGCAAGCAAGATATAAGTCCTGTAATGAATCATACCCTCTGATAACTTTATCGTATGACAGATTCTGAAGTTCCACTGCGGCATAATCAGACACTCGCAAGAAAGACGCACTAACCCTTGATATTTTATTCTCACGGTCGATGATAAGAACAGAACTGCTGGGGTACCGTCCGAGAAAATAATCCAAGGATTGAACATGAAACGGAAGCTTCAAATCGATAGATGACTTCAAATCCCTTCACCCCACACCCTTCGGCAGTTCAAAGCTTTAACTGGAACTTTTTACCGAAATATTCATTCCACATCTTTCACACAACTCCTGCATCAATCGGTGAAAATAATCCGAACGACCCATCCAAGCAAGTCGAATGAGATCAGAAGTATACGGAATACCGTGATAGGTGTCGAATAAAATCAGGTATAATGGGGACATTATCTTGGCTCTCGCTGTGCCAAAGCGTCACTGTTCTCCATTCACATAGCACAAAAAAACCACTGTACGTTCGCAGTGGTCTTCATCAGCTGTATATTCACTCATCGATATGAAATGAAGAAACCGTGCACCAGTCATTGATCATAAGATCCGAGCTTCTCCCCCGAATCCAGCTCAGGTTAGGCCACCCTTCGGCACATGAAACATCTTACTTACGGCTGCTTCCTTCCGGACCTGACCGGGTTCATAAGCATTCATTGCGAAGGACCCGACCGTCAACACCAGATTACGGAAGCTAGTCCTCACACCCTATGACCGCTGACAGGAGTTCAACCCCGCTGCAGCGGATTGCGGGTTACAGGGCACCGCTACCTCCCCGTCTAGCACGGCAAGACCTAGTATAACCAAAAACAACACGAATATCAACCTCAATGTACTGGCAGACGACCCAGTCGCCCCCTCACCTATCTGAGTGATCTTGGGGTTCAACCATCGCGAAGTCGCACTTGGTAGTCAAATCGTGGATTATGGTAGCTTAACGCCTTCTCCGCATCTGCTCGCACTCGTTCTCGTTGTGCTTCCGTCAGACCATCATCCAGACGGAGATAGACGAACACGTGCGGGCCGTTCGAGAACATCTGCGCCTGCCTTACTCCCTCTATAGCCAGCAATGTCCTCCGTGCAATCTGAGTATCTTCATAATGACTCCGTTCGGTCGGATTCGTCTGTAGATTCGGATTCGTCTGTGTCATCCCGAGATAACCGTCATCTCGATACTCACCCGGTGTATCATTCGTCCCCTGGCCGCAAGCGGATAGTAAGCCACCTAAAACAAGCGCAGCGGCAAGTCGGATCGCTGGTTTCATCATCGATGCTCTGAACATAAAGAAAAAGACACCTCCTCAGAACATAGGATAGCCTGAGTAGGTGTCTTTAAACCGCATATCGTATGCAATTACTGGGATCATAACCCGTATTTTTTCTTGAACTTATCAACACGACCGCCAGCATCGATAAACTTCTGCTTGCCTGTGAAGAACGGATGGCATGCAGAGCAGATCTCCACGCGAAGATTTTCTTTAATCGATCCGGTTTCGAATGTATTTCCGCACACACAAGTGACAGTCGTCACGTGATAGTTAGGATGAATTCCTTGTTTCATCGATCGTTCACCTCTTTCCGCCCTAGGCGCCTAACGCCCAGAGTAAAATTGACACATGAGCAGATTATATCATGCACGACTCCTTGATGCAACTGAAACCTTTAGGTGGGACCGTCGTTCATACGAAGCAAGCCATAGCCGCTGATGGACTCCCTGAACAGGTCCACCCTCCCATCTCAACGGATCATACATTCTGATGCTGATGATGAGGGGGGAGGTGCGTATATGAACCGATCACGACATCTGGAAGCTCTTGTCGCATCACTTCGATCGCTTGCTTCATGCCGATGATCTCGCCTTTCGGTGGGGGGATTAGTTGCAGATAGCTTTCTGGATCGATATTCAGATTCCGCAGCTGGATCAACTTCAGATCCGTACGCTTCACGAATGCGATCATCGCTTCAAGCTCCTCTATCCGATCCGTAACACCTGGGAAGATCAGATAGTTGATCGAGGTATAGACACCTTTGGACGCTGCATAGCTGAGTGACTTCTCCACATGGCGCAACGTATATCCACACGGCATATAGTAAGCGTTGTAGTGATCGTCTAACGCACTGATCGTACTCACACGCATGAGGTCGAGCCCGGCATCGACGATCATCCGTATCTGGTCAGTCAGTCCCGCATTCGTGTTGATATTAATATAGCCCATATCTGTCTTAGCTCGAACTCGTCTTATCGCTTCGATGATCGTCGGGAACTGCGTGGATGGTTCTCCCTCACAGCCTTGACCGAAGCTAATGATGCTCTCAGGCGTTACGAGATGTTCTAGCATCACATCTACAACTTCATCAACTGTCGGTTTGAATGCCATCCGAGTCTGTGGCGCTACGAACCCTCTGTCGTCAGGCTGATCGGACAGACACCCGAAGCATCCCGCGTTGCACGAGTATGATACGGGGACACCCCCTTCAAGACGTTGCAGGAATGTATTCGATGCGGTCAGACATTCGTATTCTAAGGCGCACTTCGTTAGATGCTGATACAACCGATTATCTGGATACTTCACATTCAGTCGTTCTACTTGTCTCTCTAACTGGTCGACATCACAGTTGCGCGGATCCCAAGGGTCTGGCTCGTCCGTTTTTTCTGCTGCAACATAGAAGCCGTCATCCATCCACACAACAGCTGTATAGCCGTAGATCGGCAATAGCTTATCCTGCTCCGTCTTTACATAACCCGGCAGAAACAAACGCGTATACCCTTGAGGCAATAATGCTCCTACAGCCGTGTATTCGCCTTCTAGACGTCGCATCTCACCGGTCTCAGGTTCGAGTCCGATCGGACTAGTGTGGGGCATAGCTACGAGCGTCGCTCCAGAAGGCAGTGGGATCAGTTCATCAGCGAGCAGCTCGCTGATCAGGTCTCCACCCCTACCAAGCCCATACCATTCCTCGTGATTATATACATGGCCGTCTTTATCGGCATATACAAGATACATCGCTGTCTACTCCTTCATGGTCATTACAATGCAGGGCTCTTCTTCTTGCTTTGTGTAGCCTGCTCCAAGCTTTCAAGGAATTCTGTATTCGTCTTCGTGTCGGCTAATTTCTTTAACATCATCTCAAGATAATCATTCGATTCATTCATCGATTTCCGGATCGCCCATACTTTGTCCAATTCTTCCTTCGCCATCAACATCTCCTCCCGACGCGTGCCGGAACGTCGAATATCGATCGCAGGGAAGATGCGTCGTTCCGCTAATCTGCGATCGAGGTGGAGCTCCATATTACCAGTCCCCTTGAACTCCTCATAGATCACATCATCCATCCTCGATCCTGTGTCGATCAGCGCAGTGGCAAGGATCGTTAGACTGCCACCTTCTTCGACGTTGCGCGCCGAACCGAAGAATCTCTTCGGACGGTGGAAGGCTGCTGGATCGATACCCCCGGACAATGTCCTGCCAGATGGCGGTATGACTAGATTATACGCACGCGCGAGACGTGTGATACTGTCCAACAGGATCACGACATCTTTCTTATGTTCTACGAGTCGTAGCGCACGTTGTAATACTAATTCTGCGACTTTGATATGATTCTCAGGCAGCTCATCGAAGGTTGAGGCCACTACCTCACCTTTCACTGACCGCTGCATGTCCGTAACTTCCTCGGGCCGTTCATCGATAAGTAGTACGAATAGCTCAATCTCCGGATAATTATGTGAGATGCTGTTCGCGATCTCTTTAAGCAACAGCGTCTTACCCGCTTTAGGCGGTGCTACGATCAGACCGCGTTGTCCGAGGCCCACTGGTGCGAGAATATCCATGATGCGGGTAGCAAGCTTGTCGGGAGCCGTTTCCAGAACGATTTTCTCCTGAGGATAAAGGGGAGTTAGCGCGGGAAAATGCAGTCGTTCTGCTGCCGTTTCCGGCTTTTCACCGTTTACGGCATCAACATGTAGTAGACCAAAGTATCGTTCGGTATCCTTCGGCGCCCGGCATTTACCAGAAACCATATCACCGGAACGAAGGTCGAACTTACGAATCTGAGAGGCCGATATATAGATGTCTTCCGCACTAGGCAAGTAGTTGATCGGTCGTAAGAAGCCATATCCTTCCGGCAGGATATCCAGGACACCCTGCATAAACATAAGACCACTTTGTTCAGCCTGAGCACGTAAGATTGCGAAGATGAGTTCCTTTTTCTTCAACTGACCATAGTAGGGGATTTGATATTTTTTGGCCAAGTTATAGAGCTCGGTCAGCTTTAACTGCTCCAACTCAGCTAGTTGCATATCCATGCTATTATCATCACCAATCCGTTCTTTTTTCGAAATCTATTCTAGTAATAACCAGTTTATACGTGATGCAGAGATTCTATTCTTCTTCACGCCATACTTCCGCTCCTAGTCGGGAAAGATTATCCACGAGATGATCGTAGCCGCGGTCGATATATTCAACACCGGATATCTCTGTTAGGCCCGATGAGACCGTCAGAGCGGCGATGACGAGGCTCGCGCCAGCTCGAAGATCCGTCGCACGTACGCGTGCCGCGTTCAGTTCAGATCCTTCGATGATGGCCGTACGTCCTTCGACACGTATCTTCGCGCCCATTCGTTGCAGTTCCGGCACATGCTTGAATCGGTTATTATACACGTGGTCAGTTAAGATGCTAGTGCCTCTAGCTTGAGTCATAAGGCTGGTCATAGGGGACTGCAGATCAGTAGCAAAACCGGGGTATACTAAAGCTTTCACATCGACACTTTCATAATTCGGTTGACCAACTACACGGATGCTCTCATCCATCTCATATACATGAACTCCCATCTCTTGAAGCTTAGCTGTGACGGCTTCAAGATGCTTCGGGATGACATTGTCTATCGTAATATCGCCGCGAGTTGCCGCAGCCAGTATCATATAGGTGCCCGCCTGGATACGGTCTGGGATGATCGAATGACGACATCCATTCAGATACTTGGCTCCTTCGATCCGGATCGTCTCGGTTCCCGCTCCTTTGATGCGAACTCCCATCGAACTTAATAAGGTGGCCACATCGATGATCTCAGGCTCCTTAGCAGCATTCTCGATGATCGTCGTCCCTTTCGCACGTGACGCTGCTAGCATGATATTGATCGTGGCGCCGACGCTAACGACATCGAGATAGATCTTCGCGCCACGAAGCTCTCTCGCCTTCAAGTGGATGCAGCCCTGCTCATTACGAACCTCTGCACCTAACGCTTCGAAGCCTTTGATATGTTGATCGATCGGCCGCGGCTCGAAGTTGCATCCACCAGGCAGTCCGACGGTCGCTTCACCGAATCGACCCAGGAGCGCACCCATAAGATAATAGGACGCACGAAGCTTCTTCACGTTGCCGTTCGGCATCGGGAGGGAGCGGAGATGTGTCGGATCGATCATCATCCTATCGTCCGTTCGTTCGATCTTCGCGCCTAACTCCGTCAGAATATTAGCATATATCGCAACATCACTTAATTCTGGCAAGTTCTCCAACGTGACGGCAGAATCTGCTAACAACGCAGCAGGTATTAGTGCGATGGCACTGTTCTTGGCACCGCTCATCTGAACGGTCCCACGAAGTGGTCTCCCACCCGCAACGATTAACTTTTCCATGATCCGGTTCCTCACCCTAACTTATGTATGTTACGAATCGTATGCGATACCGCTCCATTAATCGCTCACATATAACGGAAATGGGAAAGCCATCACGATCGATGAGTTTCCCATGTAATCGTATTCCGATAAGCTGTTCGAATTATGCTTGGTTTGCGCTACCGAACAGTTCGATTTTTGCCTTCACAACATCGATCATCGCAGATCTAGCTGGAGTCAGATATTTACGCGGATCGATAATCTTCGCGTCCTTAGCAAGCACTTCTCGGATCTTCTCGGTACAAGCTACTTGGTTCTCTGTATTCACATTGATCTTGCCAACACCAGCCGCGATCGCTTTACGGATCGCTTCATCCGGCACACCAGAACCACCGTGAAGCACGATCGGCACTGGAACTTTGCTCGCTACTTCCTCGATGATGTCGAAGCGAATATTCGGCTCTCCAGCATACATACCGTGTGCTGTACCTACCGCGATCGCCAGTGCGTCTACGCCCGTCTCTTCGTAGAAACGAATCGCTTCTTCCGGCTTAGCGAGTGCTGCGTCAGCCTCATCCACGCTAACGTCATCCTCGACACCACCGATCGTACCTAGCTCACCCTCTACTGATACGCCCATCGCACGAGCTGCCTTGACGATCTCTTTCGTCAGACGGATGTTATCTTCGAATGGGTGATGCGAGCCGTCGAACATAACGGACGAGAATCCAGCACGGATACAAGCCATCGCTACTTCGAAGCTGCTACCATGGTCTAGGTGCAACGCGATCGGAAGCCCTGTCTTCTTCGCGGCTGCTTCCGCCATCGCAACGGTGAACTCTATCCCCATGTATCTTAGAGCGCCTTCGCTGACCCCGTAGATAAACGGTGATTTTAACTCGGCAGCTGCTTCCGCAATCGCTTGGGCGAACTCCAGGTTGTTCATGTTGAACTGTCCTACTGCGAATTTCTTCTCTTTCGCTTTAGGCAAAAACTCATTCATTGAAACTAAAGGCATCTTGTTTCCTCCGTTCTCCTATTAAGTTTACCTGACACATTATAACACAGAGTCTTATAAAAAAACACTTTCAGAGATCACAGTTAATAGAGAGAATGATATGGAGGCTGTAGAAATGAAGGTTACCCTAACATGCGCTTCGTCATCTTGTCCGGATGCTCGAACAATCCGTTAACGGCAAGACGAAGCTCATCGATATCAAAAGGCTTCGTGAAGTGGGAGAGTGCCCCAAGCTCCATCGCTTCCTTGATCATATCCAGTTCTCCGTATGCGGTCATCATGATTACTTTGATCTCTGTGTCGATCTTGCGAATGTGCTTCAGAATCTCAAGCCCGTCCATGCCAGGAATCTTCATATCTAGAAGAACGAGATCAGGCTTCTCATTCTTCACGATATCAATCGCCAGTTTGCCGTTGGATGCCTGATAGGTCTCGTAGCCCTCGCTGTTAAACACTTCCATCAGTAGCACTCGGATTCCATTCTGGTCATCGACGATAAGCAGTTTTCTCATAGCCATATTCCATCTCCTCCAGATTCAACTTCCGAACAAATTTACCAAGTACTATCATTCGTCGCTGAAAGTTGTTTTCCTTCCGAGAAGTTGAAATTAATCACACCAACGCTGTTTTATGTGACATATAGACATAAGCTGCCTTGACGAATTCTCGGAACAACGGTTGCGGTCGGTTCGGTCTGGAAGTGAATTCCGGATGGAACTGCACAGCTAAGAACCATGGATGATCCGGTACTTCGATCATCTCAACCAAACGGCCGTCCGGGGAAGTGCCGGTTACACGGAATCCGCTCTTCTCTAATATCTCCCGATATTCGTTGTTGAATTCGTAACGGTGGCGATGGCGTTCATACACAAGCTCATCCTGGTAAGCCTGCATCGCTAAGGTGCCATCGACGACCTTACAAGGATATAGTCCTAGTCGCATCGTTCCGCCCAGATCCTCGATGTCCTTCTGCTCTGGGAGAAGATCGATCACCGGATACGGAGTAGATGGATTGATCTCAGAGCTGTTCGCATCCTTCAACCCTACTACCGAACGTGCATATTCCACGACGGCTACTTGCATGCCTAGACAGATCCCGAAGAATGGGATGCGTTGTTCACGTGCATAACGGATCGCAGAGATCTTACCCTCGATTCCTCGATCACCGAAACCACCTGGTACAAGGATCCCGTCAACTCCACCTAACTGCTCGGCGGCATTCACGTCTGTCACTTGCTCTGCATTCACCCAGCGAATATGCACATCTGCATGATTCGCTATCCCGGCATGCTCCAACGATTCCACGATACTCAGGTAAGCATCATGAAGCTCCACATATTTGCCGACGATCGCGATCTCTGTCTCTTCCTTCGGCTCTTTCACCCGCTGGACGATCGCTTCCCATTCCTGCATATCCGGTTCAGGTGAGCCGCCTAATCCTAGGTAGTTCACGACGATATCATCAAGCCCTTGATCGCGTAGCATGAGTGGTACTTCATACAACGTCTCCGCATCCCGGCATTCGATTACCGCATCGGGATCGATGTCACAGAAGAGAGCCAGCTTACGCTTCAGATCATTGCCTAGCTCATGCTCTGTCCGACAGACGACCACATGCGGCTGAATGCCTATGCTGCGTAGTTCTTTGACACTATGCTGCGTCGGCTTCGTCTTCATCTCACCTGAAGCTTTGATGTAGGGGATCAAGGTTACGTGGATATACATCACGTTCTCCCGTCCGATGTCACTCTTGATCTGCCTGATCGCTTCAAGGAACGGCAAGCTCTCGATATCCCCTACCGTACCTCCGATCTCCGTGATCACGACATCCGACTGCGCTTCCTTGCCCGCGCGGAAGACGCGTTCCTTGATCTCGTTCGTAATATGTGGAATCACTTGAACAGTCCCACCTAGATATTCACCGCGCCGTTCCTTCGTAATAACAGACGAGTAGATCTTGCCTGTCGTTACATTGCTGTTCTTCGTCAGATTAATATCGATAAATCGCTCATAGTGTCCGAGATCCAGATCCGTCTCCGCACCGTCATCCGTTACGAATACTTCACCATGCTGATACGGGCTCATCGTCCCGGGATCAACATTAATGTAAGGGTCGAATTTCTGTATGGTTACTTTTAACCCTCTGTTCTTGAGCAGCCTTCCCAAAGATGCGGCAGTGATCCCTTTGCCTAAGCCTGATACAACTCCGCCTGTCACGAATATATACTTCGTCAACTTCCATACCCTCCAGTCATCATCGACGATGCGTCATACCGATAATAAAATTGAATAAAGAAATACCCAGCTAGCCTGATTGTCTGCAGGATCCAGAGCATCGACGGTAGTGTCATCCAGTAAACATCGTCGATATTATCCTATCCTTAGGCATCGTCGCTTAGTATTTCTTGTGCAGACGGAAGAAAGTAATTCCATTATCCTTTCATATCTGCAAACAAAAAAAGTGTCCCGTAAAAGGGGGCACTTTTCTAAAAATTCTCACCATATATTTGTTGAAAAAACCATAAAATCTTTAGCCCATGCAATAGTTTACCTTGAGTCTTGAGCCATGTCAAGCAGACGGTTCATGCGTTTCCAGACTCGTAGTAGGACATGTGAAGCACGAGAAGCACGAGAAGTTCTTATCAATCTTCTTCTTCGGATTCGTCAAGCTCTTCTGAGGATTCATCCATATCGTCAGAAAAATCTTCATCCTCGGATTCGATATCTTCGTCCAGATCTGCATCTATATCTTCATCAATCTCTTCTTCCTCGTCATCATATACGTCCTCATCTTCTTCATCCGCATCACTAAAGCTATCTTCATCTAACTCTTCATCTTGATCATCCTCATAGATGTCCTCATCATCGTCATCATCGTTAATAATACGTGGGCGCGTACCGCCTCCCGTCATATCATCCTGCTTATCGATCGGATACCAGCGCTTTAGCCCCCACAGATTGTTGCCTACACAGGCAAATCTTCCGTCGATGTTGATCTCCGTGTAGAGCTGTGCGATGACTTGCATGATCTCATCGTCTGAGATTCCCTTGATCTTGGCGATCTCTTGCATGAGATCTCTGTAATAGTGTGGTGTGTTCGCTGATTTCAATATCTCAAAAGCAAGGTCCACCATCGGCATCTCTTTCGCCCGTTCTGCAGAAACTTTCAACGTATACTGGCTCATGTCTGCACTTCCCTTCAACACTTTGTCATTCACCAAGCTAGTTGCTTGAATATGTTCACAGGATCTTATGGCCCTGGAGGCCTTATGCGGTCTACTCGTATGTACAAAAATAAGTAAACCTTATTTTGCTCAAAAATGCAACTATTCATCGGCACAGTTCATGCGATCACATATGAAAAGCTCCGAATCGTCGTTCCGATAAAACGGATAAAGGCCGCCCGAACAGTCCACCAACTGTTCGGGACAGCCTTCTGACTGTATCCGCAAGAGCTCATAAGCACGGTATTCCCGAGATACGAGACAGAAGACAATCTCGATCACCACGTTATAAACTCTCACCCTATACATATGTGTCGAGGCTGTAAATGACACACATACCCGCCTATTCTATCAAAAGCAGGACGATGCGCCTATTCCGCATTCATACCTTCCTACATACACTTGTAAAGAACTTTGTCTATATATGAGGGAATAATATTGGGCGGGGGGCTAACCGCATTGAACAAATTCAACTCCATGTTACGCAGGATGAAGCTCGTAGTTGTCAAAAAGATGATCGGAAGGCGGCTATCATTGCCTATCGACTTGGACAGACGATGGCCGATCCCTGCACGGACACCTTTCACCCCTTATGGAGTCAGACGGATCAAAGCTCCACAAGCTTGGAAGTATACCACGGGCAGAGGCATCCACGTGGCAGTCATCGATACCGGACTCGATTACTCACATCGCGATCTAGCGCGTTCTGCCGGTCTCGGGTTCAACGTGCTTCAGCCACATCTTCCTCCATATGATGACAACGGCCACGGTACACATATCGCAGGTACGATCGCCGCTCATAATGCTCGTTCTGGTATGACTGGAGTCGCTCCCGATGCCGTGATTCATCCGGTTAAAGCGTTCGATCATAACGGTTCTGCCTCAATCTCGGATATCGTCGCGGGCATCGAATGGTCGATCGAGCAAGGCATGCATGTGATCAATATGAGCTTCGGTATGCGACATAATAGCAAGGCACTACGTGAAGCGATCCGCAAGGCGTATCGAGCGGGTATCATCATCGTCGCATCTGCAGGTAATGACGGTAAAGACCGTACAGACTATCCAGCCCGTTACCCCGAAGTGATCTCTGTCGGGGCGACAACACGCCGACAGAGCAAGCTTCCCATGTCGAACCATGGCAGACACATCGATCTTTACGCACCCGGAGAGAAAGTGATGTCGACATGGTTGCAAGGCAAATATCAGGTGCTGAGTGGCACATCCATGGCCGCCGGATATGTGAGCGGTGCTGTCGCCTTACTGCTATCGCTTCGGCAGAATCTCACACCAAGACAGGTCAAAAGATTGCTGAAACAAAGCAAATCACCGGCCTCGCGCACCCAGGGGAAGGCGAGGACCGGTGAACTTCATGTATTTGCTGCTGTGCAGCATATCGTGGCGAAACGTCACATGCGCTCCGGTGCGGATACGCCGATGAGGCGTAAGACATTGCGCAATACTGTGCGGACGCAACCCACCAAGGCGAGACGAGCCTGAGTCTGTGCACCATCTTCCGTGATGATCCGCTCGGCCTTATAGTAGCTATGGAAGAGTGAGGCAAGCTCATAGACATATCGGATCAGTCTATGTGGCGCATATAACGCAGCGGCCTCTCTCACTTCCTGCGGCAGCTCGCCTAGCTTGCGCAACAGATCGAACTCTGCTTCAGCCTGAAGCTTACGGAGGTCGATCTGCTCCAGCGGCTGGATCGTCAGCCCTTGCTCATCCGCTTGACGATAGATGCTGCATATCCGAGCATGTGCATACTGCACATAGAAGACGGGATTATCGTTCGACTGTGAGACCGCCAGATCCATATCGAAGTCTAGATGTGAGTCGATCCCACGCATCGTGAAGAAATAGCGGATCGCATCGATTCCCACCTCGTCCATCAAGTCTTCCATCGTTACAGCCTTGCCCGTGCGCTTTGACATCTTCACCTTCTCGCCGCCCTGATACAGACTCACCATCTGTGTGATCAGCACCGTCAGTTGATCCGGCGAATGACCGAGCGCCTCCATGGCCGCTTTGATACGAGGGATATAACCGTGGTGATCCGCACCCCATATATTGATCATCTGGTCATACCCTCGTGAATATTTGTCCTTGTGATAAGCGATATCCGGGGTTAGGTACGTATACGATCCATCGTTCTTGACGAGCACGCGATCCTTATCGTCACCATACGGAGTTGTCTTGAGCCACGTCGCACCATCCGCTTCAACCGTCTGCCCTCTATCCTTCAATTCTTGCAGGGCAGCTTCGACAGCTCCGGATTCGTAGATCGCCGTCTCTGACGTCCATATGTCGAATTCGACGCGGAATCTCGCGAGATCCCGTTTGATCTTCGCCAACTCCTGCTCCAGCCCGAATCCACGGAAATGCTGAAGACGATCTTCCTCGGACCAAGACAGATACTTGTCCCCGTCTTGTTCGACCAGCTGCTTCGCAAATCCGACGATATCTTCCCCATAATAACCGTCTTCCGGCATCTCAGCAGGATGACCCAGTTCTTGCTTGTACCTAGCGTCGATCGACCTCGCGAGATTCATGATCTGATTACCGGCGTCGTTAATATAATATTCTCTCGTTACGTCATATCCTGCCCAAGACAGTAGATTGCATAGTGAATCGCCGAAGGCAGCGCCGCGAGCATGTCCTAAGTGCAGGCTGCCCGTTGGGTTGGCGCTGACGTACTCGACCTGCACCTTCGTCCCGTTGCCAACCTCTACCCGGCCGTAATCATCTCCAGATTGCATGATCTGCTCGACGACGCCGTAGAGGAAGCTCTTGTCCATGTAGAAGTTGATAAATCCCGGTCCTGCGATCTCGATTCGTTCCACGAAGACTGCTTCCCGCTTGATCTGATCGACGATCCGCTCCGCGATCTGACGCGGATTTTGCTTCGCAAGCTTCGTCAGCTGCATGGCGGCATTCGTCGAATAGTCCCCATGGGCTTTCTCACGCGGTGTCTCTAAGATAATCTCAGGCAGCTCTGCTTCCCCAGCAAGCTCTGCTGCGAGCACCGCTCTCTTGATCTCTGCGGCGAGAGCTACCTTGACTTGCTCGATCACGCTCATAGTCGTTCCTCCCGAATCGTTAACTTAAGATTGAAGTTTCCTGCTGATTCCTCTGCGATATGTAGTGAATAGGTCCACGCCGCGGTATACACGCCATCCATCCGCTGCAAGCTTAGCTCCGATGTATGGGTGACGACCGGCAGCGTACCCAAGTCCGTACGATAGAATCCTCTTCTCTGCTCGTGTAAGACATACAGCTGTTCAGACTCTACCTGACCGCGACGCGTGACCTTGATCTCCTGCTCGGTAAGCTTAACCAGCGTTCTTGTCTCGCCCGCTCCCTCGTCGTCTAGCTCCGAGTAACGAACATAGATCGCCGCGCCTTTGTGATACAGCTCTCCTATATAACGATGCTCCGTCTGCTCACCGTCCCATATGCTTCGGAGCTCGATCCTTACAGGAATACTACTCGACATAGGAGACACCTTCAATCTCGCACAAAGCCTAGCAGCATCTCACGGATTAGCTTCGCAGCCACGATCTGCGTCTGTTCCGAAGGATCATATACCGGAGCAACTTCGACGACATCACAGCCGACAACCTGCACATCAGAGCGTGCAATCTCATGAATTGCCGCTAGTAATTCTTTAGACGTGATACCCCCGGCCTCAGCCGTCCCCGTACCAGGAGCTGCCGAAGGATCCAGCACGTCGATATCGATCGTGACATATACCGGACGGCCAGCAAGCTCAGGTAACACTCGCTTGATCGGATCTAATACATCGAATGGGTAGAAGTTGCAGTGCTGACGTCCGTATGCGAACTCCTCCTTCGAGCCCGAGCGTATGCCGAACTGATAGATGTTCTTACCGCCCATAAGCTCCGCCGCCTTGCGAATCGGCGTCGAGTGAGACAGCGGTTCACCTTCATACTGTTCGCGAAGATCGGCATGGGCATCGATATGAATGACGGCAAGATCGGGATATTTCTTATACACTTCCTGCAAGATCGGCCATGTAACGAGATGCTCTCCACCCATCCCGACGATCAGCTTGTCGTCTGCGAGCAGCTTCTGTACGAACTCCGCGATCAACTCCAAGCTCCGACCCGCGTTACCGAACGGCAATAACAGATCCCCTGCATCGAAGTACGATATATCATATAAGGTACGGTCTAGATACGGACTATACTCCTCTAATCCTACCGAAACCTCACGGATTCGTGACGGTCCAAACCGTGAGCCCGGACGAAAGCTTACCGTAAAATCCATGGGCATACCGTATAGCACCGCTTGCGATCGTTCATAATCTTCAGAGCTACATATGAACACGTTCCCAGAATACGCTTGATCTATTTTCATCCATGCCTCAACCCTTCGTTATAAGATTCCGTCTAGCCTCTACCATTCACGATCACAGCGTGATGGATGATGTCGCCTCTACCATTCACGATCCAGTGTGATGGATGATGTCGCCTCTACCATTCACGATCCAGTGTGATGGATGATGTCGCCTCTACCATTCACGATCCAGTGTGATGGATGACGTAGCTCTATCGGTTGCCGATAATAGGACTACGACAAACTATCGAATCAAGTCCTCGACGAACTTCGGCAACACGAACGCAGCTTTATGTAAGCGTGGCGAATAGTACTTCGTATCGAGCTCCGGAATCTGCTGCTCCTCAACCGCGAGTGGATCATACTTCTTGCTGCCCATCGTGAACGTCCATAGTCCACTCGGATACGTCGGAATATTCGCGCCATATACACGAACGACTGGAAACACTTCCTTCACGTCCCGATTCACGCTAGTGATCAGATCCGCCTTAAACCACGGATTATCGGTCTGTGCCACGAAGATACCGTCTTCTTTCAACGCATCATAGATCCCCTGATAGAACCCTCGCGTGAATAACTGGACAGCAGGCCCGACTGGCTCTGTGGAATCAACCATGATGACATCATACTCGTCCTTATGATCATGAATATGCATATATCCGTCGTTCACATGAACTTCGACGCGCGGATCATCCAGTGATCCAGCGATCGTAGGGAGGAATTTCTTCGAATACTCGATTACTTTGCCGTCGATGTCAACGAGCACAGCTTTCTTAACACTCGGATGCTTCAACACTTCACGGATGACACCACCATCTCCACCACCGACCACGAGCACGTGTTGAGGATTAGGATGTGTAACGAGTGCCGGATGAGCCACCATCTCGTGGTAGACGAATTCATCCCTCTCGGTTGTCATGACCATATCATCAAGCACGAGCATCCGGCCGAACTCGACGGTGTCGATAATCGCCAGGTCCTGGAAGTCCGTCTGCTCGCGCACGAGCGATTCGCGAACCTTCGCTGTGATCCCATAATGTTCGGTTTGTTTCTCTGTGAACCATAATTCCATCTTCGTCTCGCCTTCTTTCTATCCGTTTAACCTATAGTATACCATCGATCAGCCGTATCAATGCTTCATGATGCATAGAAGTATTATATTAAATCCAAGTAGAATTGCAATGTTATGAGAGAAAAAAGTGGCAGGTGGAGGAAGGCTCCAGCAAAGTCACACGGTAACGCGTATAGGATATGGGCAACTCTTCCATACTACTAGTAATCATCTATGCAGACGAAGGGGTTGACTTCATGAGCTCGCCAGAGAATCTTAACCGTTCCGCCAAACACCGGAAGAGTCGCGGTCTGACATGGTTGAAACGGCTGTTCACGCTTGCGATCGCTCTATGTGTGATAAGCGCTGCAACGATCGTGGCGTTCTTCTTCTATATAAGCACACAATCATTGCCAGCGGCACAGGTTCAGCAGACATCACAGATTCTCGATGCGAATGGTCAACTGATCGATTCCCTATATGCAGGGCAAAATCGTAAAGTCGTACGCTTAACGGATATATCTGACTATCTCACGCAAGCGGTCGTCGCGATCGAGGATCGTAGATTCTATGATCACTTCGGTATCGATCTGTTCGGTACTGCTCGCGCTGTTCTGGTTAATCTTCGCAAGATGGCGAAGGTTCAAGGCGCCAGTACGCTTACCCAACAATTAGCGCGCAACCTATATCTGAACCATGAGCGTACATGGGATCGGAAGATGAAGGAAGCGGTCTATGCGCTACAGCTTGAGATGAATTTTAGCAAGACAGAGATCCTAGAGCTCTATCTGAACACAGTATATTTCGGTCATCGTCTGTATGGTGTGGAGACCGCGGCTCAAGCTTATTTCGGTAAATCCGCGAACGAGCTATCGCTCGCTGAGAGTGCGCTTCTTGCCGGTGTACCGAAGGGCGCTCTGTACTACTCTCCCTATTACGAGCCGGATAATGCGAAGAATCGGCAACGAATCGTTCTGCAGGCGATGGTCGAGACAGGGGTGATCACACAGGAAGAGGCGGATGCGGCATTCGAGGAAGAGCTTGTGTACATGCCGCTAGAGGATGATCGAATATCCGAAGCTCCCTACTTCAGCGACTATGTGAGGCAGACGGCTGTGCATGAGCTAGGGCTGCAGGAAGAACTGTTGAGTGGAGGCGGCATCAAGATCTACACGACGCTCGACCTGAGTATGCAGCGGGCAGCCGAGGAGGCGGTCGCAAGCCACTTGAAGCAAGATCCAGACTTGCAGGCAGCCCTAGTCGCGATCGACCCTCGTACCGGTTATATTAAAGCGATGGTCGGCGGGCGTGACTATAAGACGAATCAATATAACCGAGTATTCGCGACGACACGTCAGCCCGGATCGTCGTTCAAGCCGATCGTCTATCTATCTGCACTTATGCAGGAAGGCTTCAGTCCGGTCACCCAATATCGCAGTGAACCGACAAGCTTCGTCTACGACGAAGGACGTGAGACGTATACGCCGAGTAATTTTGGCGATCGATATACGAACACCGATATTACACTGCGAGAAGCGATATCTAAGTCGGATAACATCTATGCCGTGCATACGATCATGGACATCGGACCTGATCAGGTGATCGAGACGGCACGGAAGCTCGGCATAACAAGCCCGCTGATGCCCTTACCATCACTCGCACTGGGAACGTTCCCGGTCAGTCCTTACGAGATGGCGGCCGCCTACAGCATCATCGCCAACCAAGGCGTCCATACGCCACCTATCGCTATCCTTCGTATCGAAGATTCGCGCGGACGAGTCCTCTATGAGGCTGAACCTCGTTCGGAACGCGTGATCGATCCAGCTTACACCTATGTATTAACGAAATTGATGGAGAGCGTCTTCGAACCCGGAGGTACCGCAGCGAGAGTCTCCTCCATGCTGAAGCGTCCGACAGCCGGCAAGACTGGTACGACGAATTCCGATGCTTGGATGGTCGGCTTCACTCCAGAATTATCGACTGCCGTGTGGGTCGGCTACGACCGAGGCAGAGCGATCACCTCCGCACAAGCTTCTCGTGCTGCTCCGATCTTCGCTCAATTCGTCGAGGCTGCGCTAGCACATGTGCCTCCGAAGCTGTTCGAAGTACCACCAGGTGTTGTCTCCCTGTATGTCGATCCAGCAAGCGGCACGATCGCAACACCGAATTGCGGTGGACATCCGCAGTTGGAATACTTCGTAAGAGGAACCGAGCCACCCATGTTCTGCTCCGAGCAAGATTCCGACACAGATCGCGACGAATTGATGCAGCAGCATCAGGAGGATAGCACTCAGCACGAGCGCCATTCATGGTGGGAAGACCTGAAGCGTTGGTGGAATGATTAAGCTCCTTCCCAAATCCGTTCTCCTCCGATATAGTAAAGTCACACACTTGGAACGAGCCGTGGATCGGAGGGATACGGTTGAGGGGACCATGGAACAACAACAGAGGACTAACGCTCATCGAAGTGTTGGCGGCCACCGTATTACTCTCTTTAGCCGTGATCATCTTCGTACAGTTCTCATCATACTCGACGCTTGCCGATCGCAAGTCCGACTATCGGGAATCAGCCGTGCGCCTAGCTGAGAAGGAGACGAACCGGCTGCTTGCCCTATATGACGAGACGACGCCGGCTCTAAGTACCGTGCAGGCTTATCTTCCTAATATCGCGTTCGAGGGCAAGCGCTTCGATGTCGAGTATCGAGACTATCCGCTCGGGACAGCGGCATTCGAGCGTCGGTCGGACTTGCCGATGCTCACGTCTATGCAAGCGATCATCCTCTGCCAAGACGGCAGCACCCTGGTGCCTCGCCTGCTGCAAGTGACCGTGTCTTGGAGGGACGCGCCATGAACAATCATGAGAAAGGCATGACGCTCATCGAGGTACTCGCCGCGATCACGATCACGGCATTCTTAATCGGTACCGCTACATTATTACTCACGCAGATCTCTGCATCGTGGCGCCAATCGGTGCATGATTATACGGGGGATGCCAGATCGTCGCGCGCTCTGAACGCTCTTGGGGAAGCTCTCGAGGACGCTTACGAAGGGTATTACAGATCATACGATACGAGTGAAGGCACTGTTCAGGAGGTACGCCTCTGGAACGGTGTACCCGATGGTCGTAATCCCGGACCTTCATACCGTGCTTATCGATATATTCCCGCTTCTCGATCACTCATCGTACATACGATCGCGTCGTCAGACTCGACAACCTATCGTTCCGCCGTTCTGGATCAAGGTAGAGTATTAGCTGATCACGTCACGTCATTCGAGATGTACCTCGTTACTGTTAACGCAGATGGTACGGAGACAGCTAGCCGACTGAGCACGACTGCCGAGATCCCTCCTGGCGCCGTCATCAACGTGCAGCTAACGGTTGCTTATACGAAAGCTAATGCACGCGGCCCGGATACGAACTACCCGGAACGACGATTCGAAGGTCAATATCGGTTATTAAGCTATTAGTCCAGTCCTCCATATGCGGACTGGACGCTACGCTCGCCATGCCAACGACTACCCTGCCCTCACGACAGGCGACGAAGCATGAGAGCCGTCAGGTAGGATGATCGTCTGTTCATAGCCGTACTGACCGGTTGCGAAGTTCGGACTGTTATGCAGATCGATCGAGCCACCGACACCGATCGCACCGCCCGTCGTGATGTTCACGCTATTATGCGAGAGGAAATCATCCCGTATCAACAGATCACCCGCTCTAACAGATACGTTCGGTGAGTTATGCGTATCGAATACGCCACCCAAGATCATCGCTCCGTGTACGGTCGCATCGATGCTGTTATGAGCGTCCAGATCACCATTCACGATGAGATCACCGCCGATCCCCGGCATACCGACCGTAATGTTCGGACTGTTCTGGAAATCGATATCCGTCGTATAGAAAGAGCCTTCTACGGTAAAGTTCGCACTGTTCTTGTATTCGATAAGCAGATCGCTATTCAGATACAGATCCCCATATCGCTCCCCCGCTCGATACGCATAGAAGCTCGGTTGAGAATTATTCGTCTTCTCCAGCCGCTCTCTTACGAATAACGAACCGTATATCCGTATATGATTCGCGTTGTTGCTGGTCGATAACGTATCGACGATGAGGATAACCGGCTTGTCCGGCGCACCGATCGTAACATCTTGATCGATGCTCAACCTGGACGTATAGATCACAGCCGGATCATCTGCGCTGGCCCCGCTCCAGCTGCTATCTGACAAACAGCTGCCGCCACAGGGCGTTGCCTGTGAGTAGTACGTACGTGCCACTACCTGCCAATCGGCTGACTTAGCCGCAACGTATTCACCGATCGCTTCGGACAGACCCGGTAGGTTAGAGCCGTACGGGGATTGATCGCCATAATAGATGGCAGCGTTGCTTCCCGATGCCGGCGGGGTCTCTCTAGGCTGGGAAGGGTTCAATATCCCTCCCGGACCGAATCCTTCTCCTCCCGAGCCGGACCGAAGCGGAATCTCATAGACGATGCTATACGCTGCATAGGATCGTTCATCAGGATCACGCTGCTGATTCGGATGTTCATCACCCGATATCGCACGCACCCTTACATGATACGTGTCAAGCGAAGGAGCCTCGTAAGCAAGATGTACAAACTGTCCGCTAGATTCCTGAACGATATCCATGATCAGCTCATACTCTGATCCGTCAGGATGTGCGAACCGATGTGCTCCCCACAGCGGGTACGCGTTATAGTATGCGAGCCCGTCCGTGCTCTTGGCGTGCTCTATATAGGAGATGAAGCTGTTCATCGCACTCTTCGCCGATATCGTCACACGCTTCTCATCGTCTGTCTTCTCAACCGATCGCGAGGCGGCCGACACCATGTGGATGACGGCAGGTGTGAAGATCGCCAGAAGCACCAACGCTAGCAGCGCATACATCATGACCGCACCCCGTTCTTCCCGCATCAGCTTCACTTCTGGTCACACCTCCCCCTCAAGTTCGTGCATCATCGATGTTCATCTATCCAGCATATCTTTAAGCTCCTGTGGAGTATGCTCCCACCATTCCGCATTATGCTCGATCAACACACCTTTTAAGAGCTTCCGTTCTTCATCTGATAGCCCGTCCACGATATAACGGCGTTTGAGCGCACGATCCATCAGATTCACATGCTCAGCGAGGATCTTCCAGCCACGGCGAGCCTCAGTATCGATCAGCATCTCACAGGCCGTGAGCCCCCCATAGAAGCCCCCCTGCTCGTCCCAGTCGACAGCGACCCAGACGATCCAGACTTGTCGGCCGTTAGGCACATCATTCTTGTCCGTCGAGAACTTGATCCGTCGCTCCACCTTGCTCTTGGCATGAATCGCGCCTACATCGATATACGCTTCATCCCCATCGATGATGATGCTGGACAGGTTGCTTAGGTCGATCGAGCCTGCCCCGAACCCCTTGTGATTCACTTTATTGCTGACGATATTCAAGGATATAGGCTTCTTTCCCATCTCCATCTATCTACTCACCTCATCTTCAGTTTTCTCCATTGATTACTATGCATTATATCATAAGTTACACTTGCCCATATGCCTGCATCCGCCTGGTCAACGTACCTTCTTTTGCCGCAAACAGATATATTCGGCCAAGTCCCCACATATACATGCTCTAGAAGCTTGTCAATCAGGGGGAACCATGCCATGAAACTACGTAAACATCGCCGAATCATCGGCACCTTGCCTGCTGTGCTGGCTGCAACCTTCTTCATCGTCGCACTCGCTGCACTCCCCAGTATCGTCCCCGACGAATCGAAGATGGCAGCCGTACAACCGAATCCGACACCGGCTCCAGCTCCTGCCCCGTTACAGGAGAAAGGCCCGGATGCAGATCCAACGAAGCCCGCGCCTGAGATTCAGACTCTCAGCGACCGAATCGTTGAATACCATATCTCTGTTGAACTGGATATAGACTCTCACACCTTGCTAGGTACGCAAAGTATTAGCTGGCGTAATCCTGGCAAGCAATCTGTCCAAGAGCTGTATTTCCACCTATATCCGAACGCCTTCCGCAATACGGACTCTACCTTCAACCGTGAATCTGGCGGGCAGCTGAGGGGCGATCAGATGACGGAAGATAGCATCGGTTCGATGAGTATCACATCCCTTCATCATACGGACGGCGAAGACCTCCTGCATACGATGCGCTTCGTCCAGCCTGATGACGGTAATGTAGCGGATCAGACGCTCATGAAGATCAAGCTGTCAGAGCCCGTTACCCCCGGCGAGACCGTAACACTGAACATGGGATTCACGGTCCAGCTGCCGAGAGTATATGCTCGCATGGGTTATACCGATCGATTCGTGATGGCTGGCCAGTGGTTCCCGAAGCTCGCTGTCTATGAACCCAAGGGAAGACGTGCTAACAAGCAGGAGGGCTGGAACCTTCATCAATATCACGGTAACTCCGAGTTCTATGCCGACTTCGGCATCTATAACGTCAAGATCGATGTTCCATCACCATATATCGTGGCCGCCAGCGGCTTCCCCGTCAAGCCATGGAAGGATGATGGCACGCGACGTCAGTACCATTACTATGCGGAGGATGTGCATGATTTTGCATGGGCAGCGTCCCCTGACTTCGTGTATGCCGAAGAAGCCTATTCGACGGAACACATCCCTGGGGTCAAGCTCAAGCTGTATCTCGATCCGAAGCATGCTCATCTAGAGAAGCGTTACTTCGATGCCGCGAAGCGTTCACTGGCCAGCTATAGCGAGTGGTATGGCGAATATCCGTACTCGACACTCTCGATCGTCGTTCCACCAGAAGGAGGCAGCGGTGCTGGCGGTATGGAATATCCGACACTCATCACAGCATGGGATGCGAACAGTGAGGATCCTACCACTGAGCTCGAACGTGTCATCGCGCATGAGATCGGTCACCAGTACTGGTATGGGATCGTCGCATCGAACGAGTTCGAGGAGGCATGGCTGGACGAAGGCTTCACGACCTATGTGGAGGATAAGGTGATGGAGAACGCGTATGGCTTAACCCGCAGCCTACCGATCTTATCTAGCTATATAACCGCTCCCGCACCACTCAAACTGAATTCATGGGACTATGATAATCATCAAGTATATGCGGAGAATGTCTATACACGTGCCAGCCTCGTGCTGCAGGATATCGAGCAGACGATCGGTACGAAGAAGATGCAGCAAGTGCTACGAACTTACTTCCATCGATGGAAATTCCGCCATCCGACTACGCAGGATTTTCAGAAGGTACTACAGGACATGACACACCGTAGTTGGAATCGATACTTCGAGCAGTTCGTCTATGGCGATAAGATGATCGACTATGCCGTAAGCGACGTGAGGACATATCCTGTCGTACAGAATGGCACTTCACTCTATGAGACTCGGATCCAGCTTCAGCGACTGGGTGGTGTCCATCGATCCGTCGACATCGCGATCAAGCTTGCCGATGGTGCTGTGCTGATGGAATCGTGGGACGGGAACGAGCAACAGAAGGAGCTGAAGCTTCATACAGAGCAACCGGTATCCTGGGTGTTGATCGATCCCGAATTCAAGCAAGTATTAGAGCATCGACACTTCAACAACTTCATGCATGCAGCGATCGCAGCCGAGCGCGAAGTCCGATGGTCTTACGGGGTATCGAAATTCATCGACACGCTATTCAGTCTAGTCGCATGGTAGAAAGGGTGTGAGAAGATGATTCATTCGCTGAAGTACGGTTTATCGGTCGTCTACCGCAAGCCATTGCTTGTCATCCTGGTTTTCCTATACGAGATGTTCTGGGGCTTCCTCCTATATCGTTATATCCGTTCCGTCATCGCGCCCTTACTATATCGATATCCCGGAGCCGAAGTCCCGAGCTGGTCTTCCCTGTTCTGGATCGAGGGGGAATTCCGCCTGCTTAAGACCGACCTTGCCTATAGCACCACGTTGACATTGCTCGCGATACTGGTTGCTAGGATGCTCTTCACTCCGCTCCTCAATGCCGGCATATACTATGCCATTCACCACATCTCGAGTGAGCAATGGAAGACATTCTGGTCTGGTATCCGGATGCGCTGGGGTAGGTTCTTGATCCTCTACCTGTTACAGATGGCGATCACTCTGTTACCCCTCTACTGGCTTGTCCCACCGGTCATCAGGAGCTTCCAAGAGGGTACCTTACATGTCGTACATCTGACGGAAGGGATACTGGTGATCGCGGCATATCTCCTATATCTGTCGCTCGTCCGACTCTGCTTCATGTATCTGCAATTCGCAGCCGCATGCGGAGAGAGATGGAGTGCTGCACTTGCCATATGGTCGAAGAAGCTTCTGCCGCTCATCGGTCTCTCGGCGAGCATCCTTCTCATCAGTCTCATCCTGCAAGCGATCCTAGCATCCGCCTCCATGTTCTGGGCAGGACTCGCCGCGCTGATCATCTATCAAGCTACTCCTCTCCTTCGTGTCTCCTTCCAGATGTGGGAGATCGCTTCACAGCATGATCTATGGCTTAGGAGCAGGAACTCTCCCTCCTGATTGACTCTCGCGAAGCTCATGCAGCTGATATCCTCCATATAGACGGCGTCTGATCCGATCGATCAGATGCCGTCTTCTCATGGCAACAATTCCTTATGAAAAAGTCCATCTAGACGTCAAGTTTGCGGTAGGTTCTACCGATATATATAGAGAGTGTCATGTCGAATAAGGGCAGGATTCGAGATGAAAATGTCGAATCTACTAATGTGATAAAGTCTGCTCTGTTCGAGATTATCGTCTGCTGATGATGTTGAGTTTCGCATCGTTGTGTCCTACGCGATCGATTCGAGACTTCACCATGGCTCATATGATATGGAGGAATGTACATAATGAAAAATTCCACACTATACGGACTAATACTCGCAGTACTCTCTGTCGGGGTTGGCATGGTCTTGAAAGGCGCGAGCTTGGCGGCACTACTCAACGCTCCAGCGCTCCTGATCATCTTCGGCGGTACGATCTCAGTTATGTTCATTGCGTATCCATTCAGTGATCTGAAGAAGATCCCTGTCCTTCTTAAGATTGTATTCATCGAGCCGAAGCTTCTAGCGAAGAAAGAGATCATCAGGCTATTCACGGAGTGGGCATCGATTACTCGTCGAGAAGGATTACTCGCTCTAGAGACACACGTCGAAGAGATCGAGGACGACTTCCTCAAGGGTGGCATGCGGATGATCATCGATGGCAACGATCACGACTTCGTCAGAGACGTCCTGCTCGAAGACATATCCGCCATGGAGGAACGACATCGTAATGGTGCTGCCATGTTCACATCCGCTGGCGCCGCTGCTCCTACACTAGGCGTACTTGGGGCAGTCGTCGGACTGGTCGCAGCACTGGGTCATATGGAGGATGTCGGTGCCCTCGGCGCTTCGATCGCCGCAGCATTCATCGCGACATTATTCGGTATCTTCTCTGGATATGTACTCTGGCATCCGATCGCCACGAAGCTGAAGCAGATCTCGAAGAAGGAAGTCGAGATGAAGATGATGATCGTCGAAGGCTTGCTATCGATCCAGTCCGGTGTATCGACGATCGCCATCCAGCAGAAGCTGTCGGTGTTCTTGTCCCCGGCTGAACGTCGTGCTGACGATGAGGAAGGTGATACAGATGCGCAAGAAGCGAACTAACCATACGGAGGAACATATCGACGAGACGTGGCTGATCCCGTACGCAGACCTGTTGACGCTGCTGCTCGCTCTGTTCATCGTCTTGTTCGCTTCCAGTATCGTCGACCAGAAGAAGCTAGAGAAGATCAGCGAGTCATTCTCGATCGCGTTCAACAACGGGATCGGCTTCTTCAACAGCTCGTCGCTCATCGAGCTTCCGGAGGATATAAGCAGCATCAAGGATCGGAAGACAGAATCCGATGAGCGTGAGAAGGGCGGCGAAGTCGACGAAGAAGACGTCAAGTCCTACATAGCGGAGATGGTCGAGCAAGAGACGATCCGGCTTGGCGAGCTGAAGGAACAGTTAGATACATATATCGAACGGAATGGGCTATCTAGCCAGCTTGAGACGACGCTGAACAGTCATCAGCTACTCATCACGTTCAGTGATTCCGCACTTTTCGATCCAGCTAGTGCAGATATGAAGCCCGAATCTGTCACACTAGCACGGGCGATCGGCGAGATGCTCTCGCAATACCCGGAATACGAGATTATGGTGTCAGGTCATACGGATAACTTGCCGATCAACACAGCTCGCTTCCCATCTAACTGGGAGCTAAGCTCGAGCCGTGCGCTCAACTTCATGAAGATATTGCTCGAATCCGATATCGACGAAGCCCGTGTTAGTTCTACCGGACGCGGCGAATTCCATCCGATCGCCGATAACGATACACCGGAAGGGCGTGCGGCTAACCGACGCGTCGAAGTATCGATCATGCGGAATTTCCTTCAGCAGCAGCTGACGGAAGAATACCTCAACAGCCAATCGAAGTAAGGGGTAGAGGTGTCTGCTACACCCATCGCATAATAGAAAGGGGCTGTCCAAAAAGTCCCCAAAATAAAAGGTTGGTCGGTGAACGCCAAGATCCACCGACCAGCCTTTTCTATATCGAACAACCCATCCATAAACGCTTTCATGCGTACACTCATCCGGGATGACTTCTACCATCTCGTCAATCACACGGGCTACGTGATCATGCAGTAGATTCCGCCCGGCTGGTCGGAGGAGGCACCCGATCTACTGCACTTATGCAGTAGATTCCGGCCGGCTGGTTGGAGGAGGCCCCGATCTACTGCATTTATGCAGTAGATTCCGGCCGGCTGGTTGGAGGAGGCCCCGATCTACTGCACTTATGCAGTAGATTCCGCCCGGCTGGTTGGAGGAGGCCCCGATCTACTGCACTTA
>Ga0180215_1000998_pt1 | contig 32448 bp, 31 predicted proteins | sample eDN3rd37CBELigBY_FD_128871 | JGI IMG/M metagenome (GOLD analysis project Ga0180215, IMG submission 128871) | Enriched backyard soil microbial communities from Emeryville, California, USA - eDNA 3rd pass 37_C BE-Lig BY (version 2) (version 2) | ecosystem: Environmental > Terrestrial > Soil >...
CATCCGAATAAATCGTAAACGGCGAACAACACAATGAGAGGGACGAGTAATAGACTAGCTACTGCAATTCCCCAGCGGTATCCTGTGCTTTTTTCGTATAAATCTTGTTGTTTGATTTCTGTCCCAACTGTTTGCATCCAGGAATGTTCTTTTTCATGATAGGTTTGATGATTTGATTCTTTTGCACTATAACTTGCGAGGTCTTCGAAACGGAAATAACCGTCTTTGCCCACCTCATAAAACAAAAGGGAGGCAAGCATTTGTTCATGGGGGTGTGCATGAGCTGGTAGATGCTCCAACTTAAACTGAGTATCCGATGTTTTCGTCACATACCCAAGTCGAACTAAATCCATTAATGCTGCCGCCATGGTTTCAGGTGTTGTCATACTTGCGCCATTCGTAAAAACAATCGTTGCCGGCAAACTCATTATTTGCTTTGGGACAAAAAAGCTATCACTCATTTCACGTTCAACTGCAGCCTTTTTCATCCGCCCCTTTATATAGGTAAAAGCCATCAATGCAATCAGGATAATTGCTAAGGTTGGAATGGTAATGGTGGCGATGGAGGATAAGTTGTCTCTTGTTTCCGCTCGCGCAGCCGCCTGATCAAGAAGGTCTTGGTGAGCCTTGAGGATTTCCGCTCTCATAGGTTTCTCTGCTGTTACCGTAGCGCTAGGGAATAGGCTTGCCTCGTAAGCGACGCGAATGTCACCATTTTCGCCAGATGGAACTTCGCCTAAGTTAAACACTACCGACCCATCACCTTGTAAGTTTTGTGTTTCAAACGCTTCATCATACCCGAAGCTGATCACGTTTGACGTTTGTTCAGGTGGATATACGGTAATGACAAGCTGTTCATAGGTTGATTCATTCCGATCATCGAAAAATGGCCAATAAAATTCTGCCACATCGGAGTAGACATCCATTCCGTTTTTAATGGTGTAGTCTAATACAGCTGTAATTTGTTCATCCTCACCAGCGCGGTGGATTTTGTAGAGAGAATCTTCCCGCTCCACTTTTAATGTTTTCCCGTTTTCTGTTGCCGTGAAACCGGCAATTTGTGCGCCCTCTTTTGGAAATATCTCACGGGTGATTCCGTTAAATTCCCCTTCAAAACTGTAGGTATGATGTTCTTTTACCTTTACACTACCGTCCTTTTGTAAAAAAGCATCAATTTTTACATCAGTAATAGAATAGTCAACCGCTAATCCTTGCAATGGGAATATAAATAGCACTGCAAGGATGGTAAAAACCAGCGTCATTGTCACACGCCACAATGTCTTCATTTATACACGCCCTTCCTCTTTCCCATAAATATAGTACGAATAACCAACTGGGAAAGTTTCACAGCTTGTAGGTAAGGAGTAGTAGGAGAGTGGTCACCGATCATTCGAGCATGTCACAATAGCTAGTTTATAAAAAAATGGCCTTCCCAGTTTGTATAGGGAAGACCATAGAGCTTAGGAGTTTTTCTTTTTTGTATTCTCTTCCTGATTATCTCCAACACCGCTAACTGCTCCAGAAATGAGGTTAGCGAATTGATCAACCGACTCCATCATTCCCCCATGTACCTGCCCATCCATCTTACTGGGTTTCCCTTTGTTCTTTTTTTCACCCTGAGGATCATGAATTCGCATTTTCCTCCCCCTTTTCAAATTTAGTATGCTTATTGTATATAGAAAGCTGCTAATTTATTCAATTATTACAGAGACATACAGTAGCCTTTTATTTGAAATTATCTAATTATTAGGTACGATAAAAGGAGAAATCCGTTTTGATTTTTTAGTTGGTTAGGGGTGTTGTAATGGCGCAAAAAGTAGAGACAAGAACGTGGTTATATGGGTAGTCGACCTATCCAACCTCAAGCTATGGTGACGGGTGAAAAAAGCATTCTTTTCAAATTTGGCGGCCACGAAAAGGTGGATCAGGACACCTATCACCATGTGTTACGGTTTGCAGAATTAATTTATAGTGACAACCACTATCTCCTGGAGGAAGTAGTTCCAAGCTACCAAACCGTAACGGTTTATTTTAAAAAAGAACCAGTTGAGATGGAGGAAATCATCCAGCGATATAGGTCGAAGTGGAAGAACTATAGGCAGATTGAGGAAAAAATGTCTGCTCGGAAAATAACGATTCCTGTTTGTTATGAGGAACCATACAGTTTAGACATAGAACGAGTGATGAAACAGAATAACCTCAGTAGAGACGAAGTGATTGCTTTGCATAGCGGCACGACCTATACCGTATACATGATTGGGTTTTTGCCAGGATTTCCGTACTTAGGAAAGTTAGATGAACGTCTGGCGACACCTAGACTTCATACGCCAAGGCTTCAAGTTGAAAAGGGGGCGGTCGGAATTGGCGGTCACCAGACGGGGATTTATCCTCTAGACAGCCCGGGGGGATGGAATATCATTGGGAAATCCCCACTTGACCTGTTTCATCCAAAACGAGAAGAACCTTTCTTTATTCAAGCAGGCGATCAGCTAGAATTTTACCCAATTACAATGTCAGAATATCAAAATATAAGATTGGAAGTGGACAAAGGTTCTGATACAGTTCGGAGGTTTATTCAAACCGATTAGGAAAGTTGAAAGGAGTGGTTACATGAGAATTGATTTTAATGCAGATGTTGGGGAAAGCTTCGGTTCTTATACAATTGGTGACGATGAGCAGTTGTTTCGGCATATTACTTCCGCTAATATTGCCTGTGGCTTTCATGCAGGTGATTTCAATATTATGCAGGCAACGGTAAAACAAGCAAAGAAACACGGAGTCGCTGTTGGAGCTCATCCAGGATATCCAGATTTACAAGGATTTGGACGTAGAGATTTAAATATGACCCCCTCAGAAATCTATAATATGGTTGTCTATCAGGTGGGTGCGTTAAAGCAATTTTGTGAGATTCAGAGAGTTCCTCTTCAACATGTGAAGCCTCATGGTGCTTTGTATAATCTGGGTGCTGTTGACCAAGATGTTGCAGAAGCAATTGCAAAGGCCGTTCGCGATGCCGTGCCAGAAGCGATTTTATTTGGGTTATGTAATAGTGAACTCATCCGAGCCGGGAAAAGATGTGGACTAAAGACAGCTTCAGAAGCCTTTGCGGATCGACGATATACCGATGAAGGGAGACTAACTTCGCGGCATATGCCTCATGCTGTTCTGCATACATATGAAGAGATTCTCGACCAGGTTCGAGAGATTGTTTTTAACAAAAGGGTGAGGACGGCAACAGGGAATTGGATTCCTTTAGAAGCTGATACACTTTGCTTTCACGGTGATGGCCAAAATGTCGCGCACCACACAGCGCTAATTCGTGATGCGTTAGCAAAAGAAAATGTTCAGGTTCTTCATGTAGGTGCTTCAGATGATTCCACTCTTTAAGGTGAAAAAAGCGGGTACCTATGGGTCAATACAGGATAAGGGGCGCCCTGGCTACCAGCGATTTGGGGTTCCAGTTTCAGGGGCAATGGATCAGAAATCCTATCAATTGGGTCACTATATTCTTGGGAACAACGCCAATTCTCCCTCGTTAGAATTGTTTTTAGGTGGCCAGGAGTTAGAGGTGCTTTTTGATCATCGAATCGTCCTGACCGGAGCTGATTTAGAAGCAACGCTTGATGGGGAGCCTGTTCCGATTTGGAAGAGTTTTTTAGTTTTCAGTGGCCAGGTATTACGGTTTGCCAGGCCTTTAGACGGCAGCATTGCTTATCTAACGCCGGAGGGAGGCTTCTATTCGGAAACGGTGCTGGGAAGTTCATCTGTTTATCCGAAAGGCATGCTAGGGACACCTTTAAAAAAGGGGATGGTTTTATATGGGATTCGGGCCCACCGGGGGAAGTTTCAGACTGGTTTATGTTTTTCAGAGCGTCCAGAGTTCGATCAACAAGTTGAAGTAGAAGTGTGGCGGAGTCCGCATGAACACATGTTTACGAAAGACGCAGTTGAGACGTTCTTCACCTCGACTTATACCCTTAAAACAGGCGATCGAATGGGGTACCTTCTTGAAGGACCACAGCTTGAGTTTACCAAGGGAAGTGATATTCTCTCTGAAGCAACACAGTTTGGCACCATTCAAGTACCAAATAGCGGGCAGCCGATTATATTAATGGCTGATGCGCAAACAATTGGCGGCTATGCTACCATTGGGAAAATTGCCCAAGCAGATCTTTGGAAAGTGGCTCAATTGAAAAGGGGCGGGGAAGTCCGTTTTAAAAGACGGTAGAAACTGTCGATAATTGATGAACGAAACTAAGTCTACTTCCACGAATTTACATTGTATATCGGGAGCGTTTTAGGTAATATATAAACATAAGCTGCGTTGTGCGTAATCGTATTTAAGTTTTAACCTTTAAGCTGTAATAGGGAGTTTTACATCGAAACTGGAATGACAAGCCTCCGTCTATATGACAAAGAGGACAGGCAGGATGGTTTCTGCGAACACCCACTTTGAGGAGTGGTGGTTTAAAACTTTCTTATCTAATATTACGGCAAATGCGGCTGTACATATGCTTAAACCAAGCCAGTTTCCTATCGGGAGCTGGTTTTTTTGTGTAGCCGGACGCTTAAAATGGGTGTTCTTGCGGTTTTTATTCCTAAAAGAGGTAGTTTCCTTCAAGAAATGCTTGTTTTTATGTGATAGAATTGTGAATTTATAGAGGTGGGGGTATATTTTATTCCCCGTAAGAAGAATAAAATTAAAGGATTATTGAGGAAACGAAGTTATATTCCCCCTAAGGGACGTTTTATTCCCCCTGAGAGACGTTATATTCCCTCAAAGAGACGTTATATTCTCCCAAAGGGAATATCCGTTTAATTTTATTCCCCCAAGAGGGAATATGTGACTGAGATATTCCCCTTAGAGGGAATAAAAATCACTTCATCATTAAGAAAAGCCCAATAATACATAAAGTTTACGTCAATATAAAAACGGACTGCCTAAGATTGTAGGCAATCCGGTTTTATTTGAATCATTGTAGCAGCTTGATTCACGTCTCCAATGATATGAAACTGAGTAAACGTTGCACAAGATCGTGTTTAGGACTTGCTTGTTTGTTTGTTTAGGCAGAGGCGACAGAACAGACACTTTTTGCAGTTGTTTGCGTTTATTTTTACTTTAGTCAGACTCTCTTTTTCTTTTGGTTTGATTGGACTTGTGGTCACCATCTAGTAAGCTCCCTCCTCATTAGGCGCCAACTTGTTTCTGGTAGGCTCCTTTTATTAGGCAGTTTACCTAAGTATTGTTGTTAAAAATGAGAGAATCTACCTTCGCCCACTCTCCGCTCTTAGATAGTTCTCTTAGTTCCCAGTTTTGCTTTGTGAGGCATCTACCGCTTTAAGATGTGTTTTGTCATCAGCAGTCTTCATATCGTCATTCCCATTTACCAAGTCGTGAGTTGCTTTTTTGAATTCTTTTAACGTATTCCCGAAAGCCCGCCCAATCTCAGGTAGCTTCGAAGGGCCAAAGATAATTAAAGCAATTACGAGAATCAGAATAAGCCCTGGAATTCCTATATTCTGTAGCATTTTATAAACCTCCTAAATTCTGGGTGGTACCTGTCACCTGTCAAACCCTGGGTGGTGCCTGTCACCAGTTAGGGTCACCTTCTAGACAATTGGCATGCCATGTCGCTCTAGTGCCGCAACTTCTAATAGGCTCATGCCTTGCTCTTCGGCGAGTGCTGCGAGTTTGTCTGATACGACTGGACCTAAGTTTTCTGGTGGGGCAGCGTGTCCCATGGCTCGTTGGCGTGCTGAGTTTCTGCGTGCAAATGGTCCCCAAATCGCTAAGGTGATTCCTGGCGTTTGAATGTTCACAAAGAAAGTATTGCCATCAGGTGAGAACGTTGGTCCGGCAAACTCAGAACCATTTAAAGTATTCTCAGCGAAGGTATACACATTTCCTTCTGGAGTCATCCCAATAATCCGGTCATTGCCACCGCCGTCTTCTGCGATCCAAAGGTCACCCCAAGGCGCCATGGCAATATTATCTGGCATTTCCAAGCTATTTTTATCAGTAGATTCATAGAAAAGTTCTAATGTATTTGTGGAAGGGAAATAGCGGTAGACGCGTCCAAGGCTTCCACTGCCTGCACTTGTATCGTCAAACCAGAAAACACCGGCGGTGAAAAAACGCCCCCTCTAAGCGACTAAAGCGGATGCAGCCCTTATCCATGGCATCTTGCTGAGCCCGCTCTGGGTTTACTTTCTTCCACACAATTCCAAACTTTTTCCCGGTATGAAAGGTGCTCGCAGAGGTAGTTGGAAGTTCATCAATTGCCGCTGCTTCCAAAATTCCGCCCTTTTGAAGCGAACCAAGTGTTTGGCTACGGTCATGTGGCGTGAAACGGTATAGGAAGCTTGGGCTAGCATCTTCGGTTAGGTACCAAATGCCTGTCGCGGGATCCACCGCACAGGCTTCATGTGAAAAATAACCCATGTCACGTATCGGAGTTTTTGACATTTCATTTTCAGGGTCAAGCGGATTGACTTCAAATACAAAGCCATGACCCAAATCGCGTGTTTCTTCACAAGTTAACCAGGTACCCCATGTTGAAGCACCGCCAGCACAGTTACGGATGGTACCTGAACTTGTTACGTATTCCTTAATGACTTTACGATTCGGTCCAACTACCAATGCCGTCGTTCCTCCTGCAGCTCCTTTGCTCCAAGGGTTCTTTCCGTTTACAGGATATTGGGAATTCGTACTGTTTTCATGGTTCCGCACAAGGATGGTTGTATTTTTCTCTCCTTTATATGCAGCCATGCCATCTAACATCGCCGGAACAAGGTCTCCGTTGGACATTTTATCGCCAGTTTTTGAAATGATTCTATAATGAAAGCCCTTTGGAAGGTCCAGGATTCCATTTGGATCCTTAACGAGCGGACCATATCCGCCAAAACCGCTAGTTGGATTTGGCGGTTTAGCTGCGGATGCCGTCGTGATTCCTCCTAAGGAATAAACTCCTGATGCTCCAAGGGCTACTGCTAACGTACTCGCACCACCTACTTTTAAAAAATCTCGTCTGTTCATGCCACTATTGCTAGAATTCATTTTTCCTACCTCCAGCTTCATTATTGGGATGCTTGTCTCGGTTTGCCTTCTCCATTAAATAATTTATCAGACTATTCTTAATCTAGTGTTAAGATAGTGTAATGCTTTGTAAAGCTACTCAGAAGGGATATGTGGATGGTCTTTTTACATAGAAAAAAGGTAATTACTGTAAAAACAAACTAGCATTTAGAATGATTTTTTTGGACTAGAATGCTTCTAGCATTGAAAAATAGGAGAGTAGGCTTATTTTTCTTTCGTGAACTTTTGACTTTTATTAAGGGGATGTAAAGAAAAGGGCAATTTGTTTAATAAAACCTTTGAAGATTTAGATATAAAAAATGTCTGAACATAATGGTAAAAACTTCCTGATTTCTGAGTAGTTTTCTTCAAATAATAGGAAAAGGAACCTATTTAAGGAGGATATAATCATGCAAAAACGAAGGATTCTGTTTATCCTTGCTGCACTCATTCTTTTATTCCCTGGATACACAGCGATTGGAACTAAAGTGGACACGTCGTCTAATCTACTAGCACTTTTTCCAAATCCCGATCCACCATTTCAGAAGGATGGAAATTCGAATGAGAAACAACCTGAAGGTACCACTCCTAAAAATGTCATTTTCATGATTGGCGATGGAATGGGGATTGGCCAGATGGAAATTGCCCGTATGTTCGAACATGGGAAGGATGGCCGTTTGTTTATCGAGACACTTCCAAATGTAGCGCTCGCACATACCTATTCAGCGAATAATCTTGTAACAGATTCAGCCGCTGGCGGGACGGCATTGTCCACGGGAAGGAAAACGAATAACGAGATGATTGCTGTTTCTCCCGATAAAAAAGACATGACGAGCATTTTAAAAAGGTTTAAGCAAGCTGGACACAAGGTGGGGATTGTCACCACGCATAAAGTCACGGATGCCACACCTGCCGCTTTTACTGCTAATGTAGCAAACCGCTGGGCTGATCAGGCTGAAATTGCCCGCCAACAATTCAATGGAGAGCTAGATCTCATTCTTGGTGGTGGAAGAAGTTACTTTGAGCCGGAAAGTCATAATGGTTTTAACTTAATTGAAAAATTTAAGGAAAAAGGCTATAGCTATGCGGCTGACCGAAATGAATTGAAAAATGCAAAGGGAGATAAGCTGTTAGGTCTATTTAGCGAAGAACACCTAAACTTTACGCTTGATCGGGATGAGCTTAAAAGCGTGGAGCCATCTCTTAAGGAAATGACTGAGAAAGGCATAGAGGTTTTATCAAAAGAGGACAAAGGTTTTTTTATGATGGTGGAAGGTGCGAGGATTGATCATGCCTCTCATGCTGCGGATTTAACAAGTATATGGAAGGAAACAATCGATTTCGACGAATCCGTCAAGTATGCTACCAACTGGGCGAAGGAACATGGGAATACATTAGTGGTCGTTGTGGCTGATCACGAAACTATGGGGGTATCTGCAACAGAGGCAATGGATATCGATGCTCTAAAAAAGATTAGTGTTTCGCATGAATTTATGGCGAACAAGCTAGAAAAGGTAGGGCGTTCAGGGGAGTATAGTACTGAGAGCATCAAAAAGGTGTTTAAAACGTATGCCAATATTGAGTTGTCTGATGAAGAAATCAACCAATTTAATCAAAAGGTAAAAGGTGACAGAGGGAAAGTCTACAGTTCTCAAAAAGTTGGTTGGGAAATTGGCAGTATGATTGCTGACCATTATCATGGTGGCACATTGAATAGCCCAACACGTGCTTTAAGTAGTACCGGAGGACATACTGGAAATCTTGTTCCCGTATTTGCCTATGGAGCGGGTGCGGAAAAATTTGAAGGTGTGCTCGATAATACCGACATACCAAACATGATTGCCGAATTAATGGGGTACAAATTATAAGTTAGTGATGTTTCTACACATATTAACAGTATATTTAAGTCTAGACTGAGAGAAAAAAGCAATTAGACTGTGGGGAATAGAACGGAGGATACGCAATGGATGTACTCATGGATAGTTTGAAAGTGCTAGGGCGAATCTTTACCATTTTGCCACTCTTATTGTTTATCGGGTTGTACATGGGAAAGCGTTCAATTGGGGAGATTCCAGTTTTTGATTTTTTAGTTGTCCTAGTACTGGGGTCTGTCGTTGGAGCAGACATTGCGGATCCTAAAATTGATCATATCCATACAGTTGTGGCAATGATAGCCATTGCTCTATTACAAAAGATCATTATTTATTTAAAGCTACGTTACCGAAAATTTGGGCATCTCGTAACCTTTGAGCCGACAGTTGTTATTTATAAAGGAGAGTTTTTAACAACCAATTTAAAAAGAATCAATTACACAATAGATAATGTCCTGCAAATGCTTCGAGAAAAAGATGTTTTTCAGCTGAAGGATGTTGAGATGGCAATTATCGAGGCAAATGGAAGGCTGTCTGTTCGTCTAACTCCAGAAAATAAGACTGTTACACTTGCTGATTTGAATCTCACTGTTAAAGAAGTGGAGTATGACATCCCCCTTATTTTAGATGGAAAGGTCCAGAATGAAGCCCTGCAAAAGATGGATAAAACAAAGGAGTGGTTAGACAAAGAATTGGCCGCTAACCATGTTAACGATCAATCCAATGTGTTTTATGCTGCGGTGAATTCCAAAGGGGATTTCACTTTAACTCTAAAAGGGCATTTAAAACGGGGAGTTCCGCCAATTTTTCATTGAGGAACTCCTTACATTCGTTATAAGTGAGCGTAAATTTTTTTACCAGCTAAAAATGAACCTATAATCTGTAAAAAATACACATATATAGTATAGGAATAGACTTCCATCGAAAAGCTAGCTGCTGCTCAAGTAAACCTTCCCTAGAAGCAACAGAACAAAGCAATTTAAATAGTGTTTACAAACCCTTTACCTCTAGTTCATTCTTCCTTAGTATTTGTAAGATAGAATCAAGAGTGAGTAAGTGACCACCGACTTTGAGTGACAATTTCACATGGAGGTGAGACAAACGAATATTTTGTTTAATGGTTTTTATTTGTTCAGTGTTCTAGCTTCGTTTGCTGTTATCTTGTATTACTCTTTTATAAGAGAAGGTGGTAAAAAAAGGTAACTTGTTATTTCCCCCTACTATCATCACTTCAAAATCTGTAATTTGGGATTCAAAGATAACCAATAACCTCCACAATACCGTTACTTCTTTTCATTTTCATAGAATATTGTTACAAAAATATAAATATTTCACTAGTTCTGAAGGAATTTGTCTATTAATAGCGAAAAATGAAGGGATTTGATATTGAGAAGGAGGCAAAAAAGAGATGAAACGTTTTATTTCATTCGTATGTGGAAGTTTCGTTTTAATCCTAATGTTTCTAGCGCCAGGAACTGCTGTACAGGCAGAGGAACAGGATGATTGTGAATGCCCGGGTACGGTTTTTACTGGGGCCGAGAGAAATAAACTCGTTGCGAATTTATTAAAGAGTAATGTGTTTAAGGAAGAAAGGCTTGAACTAAAGAAAGATGGTTATGTATGGCAAGGTGCTGGAGCGATTGAGGTTAGAGAGCTTGCTCCTGGGATGATCGTTTATCAGGTTGTATTTTTATCGGGCAACGGGGTAGAGGTAGGAGCTGCTTTCGGGCTGATTTCCGGTTCAATCCAAAATTTGGACTATTTAGCGCCAATTCATGACCATGACCACTAAGAAAAAGGCTTTTTTAAAAGGAACCTCCGTAGGTTCCTTTTTAAGTTCTTTCCTCCTCTGTCGTCTCAAGTAGACATTTTCTAAAAGGGAGATTATAAAGTGGGGTTAGTAGAGTATTGTTTAACAAACATAGACATTTTTTGAAATATTGACGCTAGTAAATGGAGTTAGTGAGGAAAGTAGAATATAGGTGAAAATTGATGAAAATGGCCCTATTCAAAATCTATTAGCGACAAATTAACTTAGGAATAAATAAGCCATGATGAGAAGAAAGTTAATGCAGACTTTTTTTGTCATTGCTCAACACATCCTTCCCTAAAAAGAATGTCTAGCCCTCTCTATCTATAGATTACAATATAATTGTAAGGCTACTGTTAAGCTAAGTAGGTTATTTGGTAAAAGTACATAAATAATAGGTGGCATCAGCCACCGCTAAGTAAAAAGCCCCTTTTATCTTTCTAAGGGGCTTTTTTTCATTACAGCAAATAAGCCCTTCTACCTGTTTTTTGTAAAGAAGTTAACAAATATTTACTAAGTTAACTGAATCTTCACAAACTTAAAAGTATCTTTATTTGGAATCAACACTGCCTTCAAAGTCTGTCCTTATACTTCAACTTAGGAGGTGGTTTGTTCTGAGTGCTGGAAAGAGCTTTAACCTTTACCAGGAGTACCCAATCGTTGATGCTACAAAATCCACTACCCTTACTCTATCAAAGCAAGCAGAGCAGTATCGCTATGTTAAAAGAATCATGGACCTCGTTTTGTCCCTTGTGGGTATCGTTCTTGCAATCCCAATTATCGTGGTGTTTGCACTTTTAATTGTGATTGAGACACCTGGATCTCCCTTTTATATTCAGGAAAGAGTAGGGAAACAGGGTTCTCGCTTTCTTATTATAAAGCTCCGATCCATGAGAAAAGATGCTGAAAAAGATGGAGCAAAATGGGCAGAGGTGAACGACAACAGAGTAACAAAGGTCGGAGCGTTTATTCGCAAAACAAGAATTGATGAACTACCACAATTGCTTTCGGTGTTAAAAGGAGATATGTCGATTGTTGGCCCTAGGCCAGAAAGACCGGTATTTGTTGAACAATTTAATAAGGAAATACAAGGATTTGAAAACCGTTTGTTAGTCAAACCTGGTTTGACAGGTTTAGCGCAGGTTTGTGGGGGCTATGATATTTCTCCTCAAGAGAAACTGAAGTACGACCTCGATTATATTCAAAATCTATCCTTCGTGCTTGAGGTAAAAATTTTATTAAAAACAATAAAAGTTGTCTTTACAGGAGAGGGAGCACGTTAAGAAAAGGCAGGGAATCTTGTGTCAGCAATCAGAGATCAACTACATAAAGGGGTGAAATGGACAGGAATTTCGACACTGTTCATTACCGTCATCCAAATCGTCCAGTTTGCGCTACTAGCAAATGTAATGGGGGTTGCACAATTTGGCCTGGTTGGCATGCTTACCACCATCGTCATCTTTGCGCAAATTGTGCTTGATCTAGGATTCGGCTCAGCGGTTATCCAAAAGGAGCATATCACGAACAGAATGCTGTCAACGTTATTTTGGGTCAATATACTCGTTGGGATGGTAGTGTTTGTCTTTCTTATGACCGCTAGTCCTTTAATCGCAAGTATCTTTCGTGAAGATCAATTAATTGACCTCATTCGCTTGCTCTCGGTCATGTTTCTATTTGCTCCCCTAGGACAACAAAGTCAATACATGCTGCAGAAAGAGCTCCGCTTTAATGAATTAGCTCTTATTGAAATGCTTGCAACGCTGCTATCCTTTTTGACCTTAATTGGACTGGTTTTTATGATAAGTCCGATTTACGCCTATGTGCTGTCACAGGTTCTCTTTTATGGTCTGAAAGGCGTGCTCTATTTGACCTTTTATCTGAGTACATGGCGACCGCGACTTGTTTTTCATTTAGCAGAATGCAGGGAAATCTTATACTTTGGGGGATTTCAGTTTGCTTCAAGGTTGGTGAATCGAATCGGTGCGAATCTTGACGTTCTCCTAATAGGGAGGTTTATGGGAGCTGAGGCTCTCGGTATTTACCATTTGGCTTACCAGATTGTCACAATCCCAGTATTAAAAATCAACCCCATTCTGACAAGAGTAGCGTTTCCGTTATTTTCAAAAAATCAACATGATGACGTTGTGATAAAAGATGGATTTCTACATATAACAAAGCTATTAGGGATTGTCACTTTCCCGTTATTGATGGGGCTAGTGGCAGTAGCCAATGTCTTTATCGGAACATTTTTCGGTGAAAAGTGGTTGGAGGCAGTGCCCGTCCTGCAAATTATGGCCATGGTTGGATTACTTCGTGTTCTCATGAATCCAAATGGATCGGTGCTCCTTGCGAAGGGGAAGGCTGACATTACCTTTTATTGGGATACTGGTGTTCTTCTTTTATATGGCCTATCTCTCCTATTTGCCGTTAGGAGTAACGATTTAGAAGTGGTGGCGTGGACTTATGTAATCGTCAGCTTGGTGAACTTTTTTATCGGGAGATGGCTGCTAACATGGCTGATTCAATTGCCGCTGAAAGAGTACGCAAAAACGATTGCTAAACCTTTCATCCTTTCGTTCATCATGACCGTCATCGCTTATTTAATAAAAGAAACCAGTATGTACTATCTACCACTTGAAGCCTTCTGGCAACTTGGCCTGTCAGTGGGCGGGGGAGCATTTGTTTATATGAGTCTATTGCGACTATTCTACCCAGCTGCATTGAAAAAGATAGGGAGTGCCAAAAGAGACAGAGTGCATGGCGAAACGACCCAAGGGTGAAACAAAAGAGGGGCCATTTGCAGCTGAAAAAAGTCAAAGGGAGGTGTTCATTCATGATTCAACAGAGAAGCAATAGAAAAATGAATGTTTTATGGATTACGAGTACTTATCCAAGCGATGAGCAGCCTGGCGCTGGTGTATTTCACGAAACACAAGTTCAAGCGTTGGCAAAGTTAGGGGTCGAAGTCACGGTGATTTGTCCGATACCACGTAATCCGCCAATGCTCCGCTCCGTAAAAAAACAATACCAGCTTCATGAAGATATTCCATTTGTCTACAAACGAAAGGGAATCGTTGTGTATCGGCCACGTTATACGGCACTCCCTGGTCAGCTGAGATGGTCACAGCCGGATAAGCGAATCGCATCCGTTATCTTGGAAACCATGAAAGCACAAAAGGTAAAGCCGGACTTAGTTCATGCTCATTTCGCAATGCCTTCTGGAGGAGCAACTCGGAGGGTGGCAAATGAGCATAGATTACCGTGGCTATTAACGCTTCACGGCAGTGATGTCAATGTCTATCCGGATTATAGTCTAAGTGCGAAAAGAGCATTTATCCAATCGGTACAATCAGCCACTCAAGTGATTGCAGTAGGGAAAAGTCTTCAGCAGAAAACAAAAGCGATGACAGGAAGAACGTGCTCAGTCCTTCCAATTGGTGTGGACTTGGGTAGCTTTAAAAAGCCAGAACAGTCGAAGCTACTCTTAAGGAAACTCCTTCAGCTTCCCCAAGACAAAAAATTGGTCACCTTTGTTGGAAGGTTGACCGAGGCGAAAGGTGTTTATGAACTGGAAGAAGCGATCAATATGCTGCCTAAGGAAGTGGCCGTAGTATTTGTAGGTGAAGGACCGGCAGTGGAAAGACTTCGGCAGCATTCGGAGCAGGGTACCCGGCTCTTTTTAGCAGGGCAAGTAGAGAATGCAAGAGTAAAAGATTACCTAGGTGCTAGCGATGCCTTTGCTTTGCCATCATATACAGAAGGAATGCCCACGGTTGTCATTGAGGCATTAGCGCTTAAACTTCCTGTAATTTGTACGAAAGTAGGAAGCGTCCCTGATCTATTTGGAAAACATCAGGAGCAACTTATTGAAGCTAAATCAGTCTCGTCCCTAGTAGACCGAATCCATGATGTGCTATATGGGCATGGCTATCCTACTGAGGTTCGAGAGGAGCTATATGATTTGATTCAAGAAAACTATGATGTGGATCGAAATGCTTTGAAATTAATAAATTACTATCAAAGAACACGAGAGGTATCAAGTTTGCACGGTTAAAGATTTCGTAGAAGCGGAAACAAGAAGGAGAGTGGAAAAATGAAGAAAATCACGATGATTGGAACTGGATATGTCGGCCTTGTATCAGGAACCTGTTTTGCAGACGCCGGAAATGAAGTCACATGTTGCGATATTGATGAAGCTAAAATTGCCCAGATCCTTCAAGGGAATATGCCGATTTACGAGCCAGGGTTAGAGGAGCTTGTAGCGAAGAATCTAAAAAAAGGGACCCTCCAATTTACGAGTGACATCCCGCATGCGATCTCTCACGCAGAAATTATTTACATTGCTGTAGGAACACCGATGACCGTAACGGGTGAGGCGGATTTAACGTATATTCAGCAGGTTGCCAAGACAATCGGAGAGCATCTGAATGATTACAAAGTGATTGTTACGAAAAGTACGGTACCGGTAGGAACAGGTAAACTCATTGCTGCGATTATCAAAGAGCAGACAGATATACCATTTGATCTCGTTTCGAATCCTGAATTTTTACGAGAAGGGGTGGCCATCAAGGACTGTTTGAATATGGAGCGAGCGGTCATTGGGGCTACAAGCGAAAACGCCTTGCAGCTCATCGCTGACCTTCATCGTCCTTTTACAACGAAAATCGTTAAAACCTCGGTGGAAACCGCTGAATTAATTAAATATGCGGCGAATGCCTTTTTAGCAACAAAGATTTCTTTTATCAACGATATCGCCAATATTTGCGAGCGTGTTGATGCTGATGTTACCAAGGTTTCAGAAGGAATTGGACTTGATGGTCGAATTGGACACCGTTTTCTCCAAGCCGGAGTTGGCTTTGGAGGATCCTGCTTTCCGAAAGATACAGCAGCGCTTCTGCATATCTCAAAAAATGCTGGCTACGATTTTAAATTGATTGAAGCGGTCATGGAAACAAATGAACAGCAGCGAATTCATATGGTGAATAAGCTGGTTGCAGCTCTTGGGACGCTAGAGGGGAAGAAAATTAGTGTGCTAGGTTTGGCGTTTAAGCCGAATACAGATGATGTTCGTTCTTCGCCAGCTTTGGATATTATCCCTCAGTTAGTGAATAAGGGAGCTGAGGTTCGCGCCTATGATCCAATCGCGGTTTCAGAAGTGAAAAAACGTTTAGGCTATCAATGCACGTACTCCGAGAACCTCTATCAAACAATTGAACATGCTGATGCATGTTTGGTTTTAACGGATTGGCAGCAAATAAGGCAACTAGACTTAGCAAAGGTCAAGCAGATTATGAATCAACCGATTTTAGTAGATGGTCGAAATCTCTTTGAATTAGAAACGATGGAACAGCTAGGTTTCACTTACTTTTCTGTTGGTCGCCCGGTGGTCAAGCAAACATCAATGGCAACAGAAGAAGTGTAAAAGTAAGGGAGAACTTAAGGGGATTGTGGGGATTTGGTGGTGATGAGTGTCGTAGGACGTTTTAAAAAGCATGTCTCGTATGATGGGCTGTTTACAGGAACTATGTACGTATTGGTCGTAGTAACCTTTCTGAATCAGTCTATCCTGCAGATAGATATTGGCTTTTTCACATTATTTTTATACAGATTGGTTTTAATGGTGGTGGCCTTCCTTTTTGTCATCCACCTTGCAAAAGAGAAAAGTCTAGCAGACTACTGGGAACAAGTGAACGTAAAAGGGGCGCTCCTTTTCCTTTTGCTATGGATTGGATATGGAGTCGTATCGTTGCTTTGGACCAGGTCCTTAGTGGATGGAATTAAGTATTTATTTTTACTAGGTTTAGGGATTTTGTTTGTATTCTTAGCTGTATTTACCTTTACGAAGATAACCCGCTTGTATGGGTTCTATGCGATTTGGATGCTGATGACGGTCGTGCTGCTTATGATTGGGCTGATCAATCACTATGGTCAAATTCAGCTCCCGACCTCGACACTTTATGGAGCTTCAGAACACAAGCTAGGCTATCCAACGGCTGTTTTTTACAATCAGAATGACTTTGCTACCTTTCTAACAATCTCATTCTTCTTTTATCTTGCTACTGCTAAAAATAGTAAACACTTTTGGGTCAAGACCTGTTGTCTTTTCCTTAGCGGTTTATGCATTTATATCATTAGTTTGACAGAATCAAGGGCTAGTCTATTAGCGGTAATTGTTGGTTTGGCCGCCTATTTATTTCTTTTATTACCAGCTTTATTTAAAAAAGTATTTTTGGGGTTGGGTACAGCGGGATTGGTCTTGGGTTTAGTGATAGTGGTAAACACATTAGCAGGAGGGAACCTTGATGACCCTTCTTCCAATAGCGTGAGAGTCAACCTCCTTAAAAACACCTTTCATTACGTCTTGGATACCTTTGGGTTTGGGGTGGGAGCTGGGAATCTACCTTTCTATTTTGAACATGAACCTGTTTTTGATACGCATGCAGTATTTGAAGTCCATAATTGGCTAGCCGAGATCGTTGGGAACTTTGGAGTACTTGTTCTTTTAGGATATATCACGATGTATGGGTATTTGTTCTGTAGTCTTTACCAGATTTACAAGGGAAGGAAGCAGCATAAAGCGCTTTTTGAAGCTTTGATGACTGCCCTTATTGCGTTTCTGGTAGCAAGCATCAGTCCGAGTTCGGTTAGCAATCTTTTTTTTCATTGGGTGTTCTTAGGGTTTGTATTCGCAACGGTTTCTGTTTTTAAGAATACAGAGCAACAGGAGTTTCATGAAAAGTTCTACTAAAAAAATCACTACAGAAAAAAACAAAGGAGAACGAGATGGAAGTCATGGTTCGAAGGATTGCTGGAAGAAGTAGAAAGTATTTGTGGCTACTTCTTGCTATCCCGATTTTACTAGGAGGAATTGGTTGGGTCTTACCTGTAGGAAAAGAGCCTTCTGTTGTCAAAGCTGAAGCAACGATTTCACTAGGAAACTATCAATATGAAGACTTTAATCATGCTGAAAATGTGGTCACGTTGTTAACACATGCCCCGTTTTATCAGGAAAACCTTGCCCATTTAGCGGGAGAAACCGGGGTGCCAAGGCAATTAACTGTTACACCTGTAAACGAACAGATGATAAAACTTGTTTATTCCGACTCTTCAGCTGATCATGCTGCCAATGTGGTGAATGAAATCGCCCAAGCATTCCTAGTGCTAGATCAACAGAAATTTGCTGAAAGGAAGCTCATCATTGAGGACTCAATCACAGCGATCGAGCAGGAACAGGTTAGTGAGGATGCTATGGTCGATCAGCAACGATTTTTAAATGAGCTAAAAACAGCTCAATTTAACCTGAAGCCTGCCACGCTTTTAAAAGAGGCTAATTCAAGCGAGCTTGTCGTGGACAGCCAAACCTTAAGTTCAAGGGACCGGGCTGTGTTAGGTGTGATCATTGGCGTATGTATTGCCTTTCTAACGATCGTTCTGCCTGAATTGGTGAGGAAAGTGTAAGGGTATTGTTGTGAAAGATCTCTTTGAGATTAAAAATGGAGGAGGTCCGTTCATGAATGGAATGCAACCACTGGTGTCCATTATTACTCCAGCTTATAACGCAAGTGAGTATATCGACCAGACCATTGCGTCGGTAATGAGTCAGACCTTTACCAATTGGGAAATGGTCATCGTGGATGATTGTTCGTCGGATGATACAAGAGAAAAGGTGAAAAGATATTCACTCATGGATAGCCGAATCACCCTGCTTGAACTGGAAGAGAACAGCGGGGCGGCGGTTGCACGGAACCAAGCTTTACAGTTTGCGGCAGGAAGATATGTCGCATTTCTAGACAGTGATGATTGCTGGAAACCTGAAAAGCTCGAAAAACAGCTACGGTTTATGCAGGAGAACGATTATGCCTTTACGTTTACCGCCTATGAAGTGATGAGCCCTGAAGGCAGGAAGTTGGATAAGCAAGTGTCAGCCCCAGACAGGATGGAGTATCATGATTTACTTAAGAATACAATCATTGGGTGTTTAACCGTAATGATTGATCGAAGTAAAACGGGCTCATTTAAGATGCCGAATCTTCGTACCCGCCAGGATCTAGCAACATGGCTTTTCTTGTTGAAAAAAGGCTACACCGCCTATGGATTGAACGAGGTTTTAGCACAGTACCGTGCGGGAAACCCATCGATCTCCAAAAATAAGTGGAAGGCGTTAAAAATGAATTGGTTTGTGTATCGGGAGGTAGAAAACCTGAAAATGGTGAAAGCATTTTGGTGTTTTTCTCATTATGCTTTTCATGCTGTTTCCAAAAGACTTTAACAAAGAGTCTATCAAAAGGGGGATGGGTATATGGTAGGGAAGTTAATAAGAGAGGGGAAAGATGTCAGAAACCAAACTGACTCCGGTGACAGAAATGAGAATTCAAAACGGAAGACCGTGCATGTGATTGTGGCCGCAGGTGAGTGGGAGCAAGATGGACTCCGATATCGCCGGCACCGGTTGGCAGAATTTTTACAAAAGCAACCTGAAACGAAAGACGTCATTTGGTTATGCCCTAGTCCACATATAACTGAGGATGCCTATTCTGTCTTACCTAATGGGATTAACCAAGTCACGATTACCGATATTATGCCTCATAAAATTTTTCGGTTTGGTCGCTATATGGATGTATTTTATCAAAGTAAACTTAGGTCGTTGCTCTATTATTTGGACAAAGTTTCAAAAGACTACCGAATTCAACTCTGGTATACCTTCCCTGGTTTCCCGTTATTAGCTAATCTTTTTTCATGGGATCAGGTTGTGTACGATTGCAGTGATTTGTGGTCTTCACCGATGAATGGTAAAAATTCTGCACTTTCTTCGTTAAGACAAAGGATTATTTCTGGGGCAGAAAGTCGAATCATCCAGAAAGCAGACGTAATTTGTTGTACATCGGAGTATTTACGAGACCAGGTCGTTGAAAAGCGTGGAAATACAGACCGAGTTTATGTATTTGAAAATGGTGTAGAGTTTTCCCTTTTTGCACAGGAAGATGAAAGAGCAAGCGGTGTACTTCCGGAAGATTTTAAGGGTAGCGTATTGGGGTTTATCGGTGGAATTAAACCAAAGCTTGATTTTTCCTTAATTGCTGAGGTAGCAAGTCAACGCCCTAATTGGTTGTTTTTATTTGTAGGACCTGATGGCACTGGGCAGAATTCACAGTTTCGGGAATTATTAGCATTGAAAAACGTACTGTGGACGGGAAGTATACCCGCATTTGAGGTTCCGAAGTATATGAATTTAATCGATATTGGGATTATGCCTTATAAAAAATCTCCTTATAACGCCGCTGTTTTCCCGTTGAAGTTGTTCGAGTTTTTAGCAGCTGGGAAGCCAGTGGTCGGGGTCCAGTTGCCATCAACGAAAAATTGTGTAGATGTAAATAGCTATACGCATTTAGAAACGAGTTCTTCTTCAGATTTCCTTAATGCCTGTGAGCACTTCATAGACAGCAAGGATCCAAGAGAGCAGGTAGGCAGACGGCAGGAGCTAGCAAAAAATAAAGACTGGAACGTTATTTTTAAAAGAATGCTAGAAACATGCCATTCTGTTCCCGCAACGGTTCGAAAAGAAAGTGAAACCGTACCTCCTATTGCCAAAAGGAAGGCTAAATAATGAAGGATCTAAAAGGGAACCTTGGAGACTTATGCGAATCGAGGGAGATGGTGTTCATTTCGTTTAGGTATGGGTTCGATCTAGGAAATCTCTATCTTAACAAAAAATTAATACCACCGTAACTGTTCCTCCTTATTAGCAGGTTATGATAAAGATGTAAGATGAATCGTGTACTCATACTCAGACTAATAGGGTAAATCCAAGAGCATAACGGCAGACTCTCAGATTGGGAGGCAATACGTATGGTTTATTTACTGAATATTCTATCTCTAATTTGTGTTGGTTACGCATTTATCCTCATCTTTTATTTTTCTTTTTTTAAAACTAGAAGTGAAAAAAGGTAATTTATAAGGGGGTACCAAGGCGGATCTTTATGCTGCTTGAAAAAAAGGACGTCACTCTTTCTTACAAGATAAAGGAAAGGAAGAGGATTCTCCTATATATTAATGATAATCAGTCAGAAACCTAAAATGGAGGGATTAATAATGGTAAAGAAAAGAATGAAACAAATTTTAGCGGTACTGGCAGCTGTTTCAATTGTCGTAGCAGGAGCTAAAGGGATGGTCAAATCCCCAAAACGGACATCGTTCTATATTCCAATGAAATAAACACCCAGATGTACAATCTCTGGATGTTTTTCATTAGGATCAACTATTTGTTTCGGTGCTCAATCGATAGATTTCATCCGATTCATGTGTAAAACTACCGCTCTTAGGTAGTTGGCCAGCTTGATACATCGCCATGGCAACGTCCCTAGCATGTATGGGTTTATATTTTTTCAGGGAACCCACCATGAGAAAAGAAAGAACAGGGCTTAAGATAACACCGATTCTTTCCCCTAATCGGAATTCTTGACGTTCTCCGAGCAAGAGGGAAGGGCGAAAGATGTGAAGGGCAGGAAATCCTAGACTCTTCAATTCCGCTTCAATTTCACCTTTTACACGGCTATAAAAGACCTTAGAATTAGGGTCTGCGCCCATTGCGGTGATGATTAGGAACTTTTGAGCCCCTAAAGACTTAGTGAGCACAGCCAATTCGAGTGGATAAGTGAAATCGACTTTCCTAAATGCGTCCTGAGAACCCGCTGTTTTAATTGTCGTGCCTAAGCAACAATAAACATCATCAACTTGAAGATGCTGTTGATACTGATTCAGCTGATCAAAGTCTGTGATAATTTGTTCTAGTTTTGGATGAGTAATCGGGAGTAGTTTCCTTGTAAGTACCATTACTGAATCATAGTTTGTTTGATTGAGTAAGATATTCACTAACTCTTTCCCGACCAACCCTGTTGCACCAACAATCAATGCTGATTTAGTAGCGTTTTCCACCAACCATGTTCCCTCCATTCAATACGTGTTCTTGATTCTCCTATTTTACCTATCAGATGGAAAGAACACTACTTTTAACCGTAAAAGGTAAAAATCATAACTCTTTTAAAAATAAAAAGGCAGCACTCGATAGGAATACTGCCCTGTTGTACTGTTCATTATGGTTTGGATTTTTTCACCTTTGCGGGTTGTGGTTGTTCACCCGTGACAATGGTTCCCAGTACTTCGCGATTGTATTTGCTCTTATCTTCCCCCATTCCGGGAAGAGTGTTACTCATTGGCAATTGTTCTAATTCTTTTCCTCTCGGCATGATGTTAGAGCCTCCTACCTGCAATTAATTTTTCTTCGATTGATCCCGATTTGAATTTTCCTTTACCTGTTCGCTGTCAAACTCCTCCGAGAACTCGGTCATCAGCATGTCCCCTTTGTAGACCCCTGGAATGACGCTTTCGGCAGAGTTTGAATTCACATGAGTGTTAACATATAAGTGGAAGAGTGCTTCAACGGCAGCAATAGTAAGCGCAATGATAAACGTTGTCGTAAGCATGTTTCCAGTAGAATTAATCATAAGTGCGCTAAGTAACCAAATCAGAACAAAACTTAATCCAAAATCAGCTATTGTAGCGATAAAGTTTCCAAACTTAGGGAGGATATATAAATCCCCGACAAAATAAGAAATAGCCGTCGTGATAACTGAAATGAAAAGAATAACCGGTAAGGAAGCGGTATTAAAAATACTCAAAAAAGAGAACAGCACAGTTCCAATCGTAGCGAATTTAATCAATAATGCCCAAAAGTGCTTCATAATAGTTCCCTCCAAATCGTAAATGCGTTATTCATAACATGCCCAGAAATCGATTTGGATTGTCATCCACATTATGCCATCAAGTTATAACCTATTCAGACAGGAGACGAAGAAAAAAACCAGCTCGAGTCCGAATCCAGCCACTCATCAAAAAGAATAAGAATAGACAAGACTTGCATTCATTGAGTTCTCCTTCACTTCTGTTAAAATGGTTCTAGGTAATCAAAGGTATAACTGGGATTTGGATCAAGATACGACCTACATAGAGTAGAACAATTAGAAAGAGGAATCGATCATGGACAAGATTAAAGTGATGACCATATTTGGGACTAGACCAGAAGCAATCAAGATGGCCCCTTTAGTTTTAGAATTAGAAAAGCATCCTGAAACGATTGAATCGATTGTGACGGTTACTGCTCAGCACCGCCAAATGCTTGATCAGGTACTAGAAGTTTTCCATGTCCGTCCGGATTATGATTTGAATATCATGAAAGATCGGCAGACGCTAATTGATGTAACAACTCGAGCATTAGAAGGGCTTGACAAAGTGATGAAGGAAGTTAAGCCTGACTTAGTACTGGTTCATGGAGATACGTCAACGACTTTTGTCGCAAGCTTAGCTGCCTATTATAATCAAATTTCTGTCGGTCATGTGGAAGCAGGTCTGAGGACATGGAATAAATATTCCCCTTTCCCTGAGGAAATGAACAGGCAGTTGACCGGTGTGATTGCTGATTTACATTTCTCACCCACAGTTAAGTCGCAAGAAAACCTTTTACATGAAAATAAAAAAGCTGAATCTATTTTTGTTACAGGAAATACAGCCATCGATGCTCTATCGACTACTGTATCGGACACATACAGTCACCCCATTTTAGAAAAAGTGGGTCAAGATAAAATGATTCTTTTAACAGCCCATCGACGTGAAAACTTAGGGGAACCAATGAGAAATATGTTTAAAGCAATTAAAAGACTGGTCACCGAACACGAAGATATCCAAGTCGTGTATCCTGTTCATTTAAATCCCGCGGTTAGGGAAGTGGCCGATGAAATCCTGGGAGATCATGCAAGAATTCATTTAATTGAACCTCTTGGGGTTGTAGACTTTCACAACTTTGCTGCCAGGGCGCATGTGATCTTAACTGATTCAGGCGGTGTCCAAGAGGAAGCACCTTCATTAGGTGTGCCTGTTTTGGTTCTTCGTGATACAACAGAACGACCGGAAGGAATCGAAGCAGGTACCTTAAAGCTTGTAGGTACGAATGAGGAAAAAATTTACACAGTGGCGAAGGAATTGTTAACAAACCCAAGTGAGTATGAGAAAATGTCAAAGGCCTCCAACCCATATGGAGATGGCAAGGCATCGCAACGAATTGTTCAAGCTATTTTGCATTTTCACGGGAAAGCAGAGCAACAGCCCACGCCATTTAAGATCGTTGAATAATGGAGAGTAGAAGGTTAATTCCTAATGCCGATTTTAACATGTAGGGAAGCAATTCTAACGTTAAAATGTTGTTAGCGTATTTGAAGCAAAATATACTAAAAGCACAAAAGAGCCTAAAAAAGGTGCAAGGCAGAATCATCGACAAGATGTTTCGCCTTGCACCTTATTGTTTATAAAAGTCGCTAATCAGTTGTTCTAAATTTGTAAGGCTGGTATCCTCCGCTAAACTTGGTTCGTTTTTTAATGAAGCAAATGCACTTTCTATCAAAAATTTTCGAGGGTGATGCGAGTGAATCAGCTCATTCTCGATAAACATCAACAACTCAAGGTAACGCTCTTCTTCCTCTAGCTTTTTAATCTTCTTTTTCACCGCTATAACTGTATCTTTGAGCTGCTCACGAAAAGCTCTCGTATTATTTCCATCTGAAATCCAGCTAGTTAAAAGGTCAGGAGAGATTAATTGTTCTTCTGATTCAGATAATTCATCAACCATTTTTACAATCCTGGACACCGTGTAAGAAACAACTTTATGAATGCTTGTATTTGATTTAAAGGCGGAAGCATGGAATTTAAGATTTTGATTTAACATGGCCGAGAACATGATGGCACAATCTAATAAGTAGGGTTGCTTATCTTCGCCAAAAATATCAATGAAACGTAGATAAAACCACCGGATTAGATTCAAATGACTTTGTTTTAAAAAATCTTTTAGATCCGCATCGTTTGAAACGTATACTTCTTCAAATAACGCCAGCAAGTTATTTTTTCGATTCGCTCTCATCTGCAGTTCAATTTGTTGTGTGAAAATTTGAATGTCTGAGGGGTCTTGCCCAATCAACAATTCATTCCGTTCTGTCTCAAGCTTTTTGTAGAGATTTTTAAAGAGGGCGATTAATAATTCATTTTTAGATGAAAAATAGTTATAAAATGTTCCTTTTGATATCCCGCTATATTCCAAAATGTCTTGAATGGATGTATTTTGAAATCCTTTTTCAATAAATAATTGGTGGGCCATCTTAAGGACATGCTGTTTCCTGTCGTTCATTTCATCACCTATCATTCGTTGTACTGCTGTTCTAAACTTATAGTACCTGATTTTATAGCTATATACAAACGCCTTCATAAAATAGGTATAATTTAGAATTGCAAAATTTGAACTCATGGTATAAGATATTGTCTATGTGAAATGGAGGTTCAATAATTTGGACCTAACGTCTAAGGGGGAAAGACTATGGAAGAAAATATAAATAAGTCTCCTCGTCCACCATACGGCATTTTAGCTGTATTGATGATCGGGGCTTTTATATCGTTTTTAAATAACACCTTATTAAATATCGCTCTACCATCCATAATGAACGATTTGAATATTGATGCAGCGACGGTTCAATGGATGACGACTGGTTTCATGTTGGTAAGTGGTGTCATGATTCCAGCGACCGCGTTCTTAATTGAAAAATACTCTGTACGCCGGTTATTTTTGGTGGCAATGGGCTTGTTTACAGCAGGAACGCTATTAGCTGGGGTTGCGCATGTGTTTCCAATTTTATTAGCTGGCCGCATGATTCAAGCTTCCGGTACCGCGATTATGATGCCATTATTAATGAATGTAATGTTGGTGAGCTTTCCAGTTGAAAAACGAGGAGCAGCGATGGGGCTATTTGGCTTGATTCTAATGGCTGCACCTGCGATCGGACCAACTTTATCTGGATGGATTGTCGAACATTATGATTGGAGAATGCTCTTCCATTTTGTTACGCCAATTGCAGTAATAATCTTCATCTTAGGCTTCTTCTTACTAAAAGATAAAAAAGAAAAAGTGAACATCCATTTAGATTACTTTTCACTTGTGTTATCAAGTATCGGGTTCGGTGGGTTGCTATATGGATTTAGCTCCGCAGGGAATAAAGGCTGGGATAGCCCGCATGTTTATGCGACCATCCTAATTGGGGTTATCGCCTTAGTGACATTTATTTTACGTCAGTCAAAATTAGATCGACCGATGTTAAACTTCGGTGTTTTTAATTATCCAATGTTTGCTTTGTCATCTTCGATTACCATGGTTTTGAATATGGCGATGTTTTCGGGGATGTTGCTTATTCCTATTTATGTGCAAACCATTCGTGGAATTTCCCCAATGGATGCAGGACTATTAATGTTGCCTGGGGCGTTACTAATGGCCATTATGTCTCCAATTACAGGAAGATTATTTGATAAATTCGGTGGGCGTGTCTTAGCAGTTTCAGGATTAGCCATTACGGTGGTTACCACCTATTTCTTCAGTCAATTAACTCTTGAAACGACTTATACGTATCTAATGATTTTAAATGCAGTGCGGATGTTTGGGATGTCGATGGTAATGATGCCTGTCTCAACAAATGGTTTAAATCAGTTACCAAGACGTTTCTATCCACACGGTACAGCAATGAACAATACATTAAATCAAGTATCAGGTGCAATCGGTACGGCATTATTGGTAACAGTCATGTCAACGCGTACTGAAACGCATGCTACTGAAATGGCTGCTGACGCGATGAAAAATGCCACAGCAACCACCCAACCTTCTGAAGCTGCACTTGCAGAAATGCAGCAACAAATTACCATGAAAGCTATGTTGGAAGGAATAAATGATGCCTTCTTCATTGCAACATTTATTGCGGCAATTGCTTTTATCCTGGCGTTCTTTATCCGACGCGCAACACCAGCAGAGGATCCAATGGAGGAGCAACAAAAAGAGAAAAAAGTAGCAGCTAAATTAGTATAATTGTAAAAAAACGGATGGGCGCATCCGTTTTTTGTTTTTATGTGGTTAATGGAGAGGCTATTACTCCTGACCTCATAAAGCAAGGGAAAGAATAATAGTACATCGATTCAGGCATGTAGAGTATAAGACTCTGCATGCCTATTTTTATTTATGCTGGTGCCATTTTGGTGCCTTAAGAGAGCTTTGCGTTTATTTATCCATTAAAGGCTGTATATCCCTATTCACATGTTTATCATAATGCTTTAAACAAATTGTGAACAAAACCACATATACCTATTTTTATCATTCAATTCTGGTATATTCAAAGTGTAAATGATCAAGGGAAGCGGTCTTTATGATTGCAAATTTCTTAAAAAAAACAAAATTGCAGTGGTATCTTAGCAGTCACCTCTTTGTAAAAAACTAACAGACATGCCAAGTGTTACAAGCATTTATCAGTTTCACATGTTTGTCATAATATTTTTACTAAACTGTGAACTTTATCATATCGGCACTTATTTTACTGTGGTATCTGATATATTCAAAGTGTACTTAATACCTTATAAAAAATTATCAATTGAAGGGAAGCGATCTTCATGTTCGCAAATTTCTTAAGAGAAAACAAAATTGCAGCCGGTATCTTAGCAGTCATTCGTATCTGGCTTGGATACGCCTGGATGACAGCAGGGTATCATAAACTAGCAGATGGATTTGACGCAACAGGATACCTAAATAATGCTGTGGCAAATCCGGTAATGGGACCAGATGGAACACCAGTCTATGGTTGGTATACAAACTTCTTAGAAAGCTTTGCATTGCCAAACATTGAATTATTTAACTTTATCGTGCCACTAGGTGAATTCTTAGTAGGTCTAGGCTTAATCCTTGGATGCTTAACAACAGCAGCAATGTTCTTTGGTCTAGTGATGAACTTTAGCTTCTTCTTAGCAGGAACTGTATCTCATAACCCAACAGACATCTTCTTTGGATTCATCCTCCTATTCGCTGGCTACAACGCTGGTCGTTACGGGTTAGACCGCTGGGTGGTACCATTCTTACGTAAAACTTTTAACAAAAAAGCAGAAAGTACACCAGCAAACAAAGCTGTTTAGACTTCGCATCAATTGATAGGTGTTCCCCTAACAGGATATAAAAGTCGAAATTAGTATCCCTCTACTAATTTCGGCTTTTTTTTGTGAGCTGTCCCTTGAATCATCTGCGTTCAAGTTTATTTGCATCCAAATGAAGTGAAATTTAGAATAGATAACAATAGGAAAACTAGGCATATGTGAAGAAAAAGGATGTGAAAGCAATGGATAAGGGATATGTCCCGGCAATCCATTTTCAACAAGTTCATTATTCAGTTGAAGATGTACATATTTTAAAGGAAATTACTGGTTCCTTTCCTGAAGGAAGAATTACCACCTTAGTGGGTCCCTCAGGGGCAGGGAAATCCACCTTGCTCAAGTTATGTAATGGCTTGTTGTCACCAGATTCAGGGGAGATTTTTATTAAAAATATACATATAAACAGCTATGAACCTGTTCAATTAAGGAGACTTGTTGGGATCGCGCTCCAAAGTGCCCCAATGATTAGAGGGACCGTCATGAACAATATGGCCTTGCCGAAGGTGCTCCAAGGGCAGACATTGCCAGAGCAGGAGGCGACAGAACTCTTGGATGATGTGGGGTTAGAGACTGACTTTTTATATCGAAGTATTAAAGATTTGTCGGGAGGACAGCGACAAAAGGTTTCTATCGCGCGAACTCTTGTCAACCGCCCGCGGATTTTATTATTAGATGAAATCACCTCTTCGCTCGATCGATCATCGACTCAAGAAATTGAAGAGCTTATTGTGAAAATCAACCAAAAATACGGGGTGACCATCATTTGGATTACGCATAATTTGCAGCAGGCAATCCAAGTTGGCGATTATACATGGGTCATGATGGAAGGAGAAGTGGTCGAAACAGGAGAAAGTGAATTGTTAAAGGCACCTGAAAATGAAAAAGTTCAGCGCTTTGTGAAGGGAGAAGGAGAAGAATGAGTTACCTTACCTTATCCGTCACGTTAATTTTTGTTCTTATTCCATTAGTTCTTTCGAAAACATTGAAACTTGGGTTAGAAAAGGACACAATCATTGCTACGGTTCGGTCAATTATTCAGTTATTGGCTATTGGGTATGTGCTTCAATTTGTATTCGATACAGAAAATAACCTTTTTATTTTTCTGATGGTCACGCTCATGATTGTGACGGCTACCTTAAATGCACGAAAAAAAGGAGCTTCTATTCGCGGGATTACTTGGAAGGTAGCTGCTACGCTTGTGTTTGTGGAAATTCTAACCCAGAGCATCTTGCTTGGATTCCGAATTACGCCGCCTGAGGCACAATATATTATCTCCATTAGTGGGATGGTAATTGGGAACTCCATGGTACTAGCCATTCTCTTTTTAAACCGGTTCACAGCGGAGGTGGAGGCAAGACAGGGTGAGACGGAACTTATTCTGTCACTCGGAGGAACCCCGAAGCAAGCCATTCATAGCCAGTTAACGCAGGCAATCAAAGCAAGCATGATTCCGACGATTGAAAGCCAAAAAACAGTTGGACTTGTCCAACTGCCTGGGATGATGAGCGGGCAAATTATTGCAGGTGCTGATCCAGTTCAAGCGGTGCAATTTCAGTTGCTCATTCTTTTTCTACTCTTAACCACCGCCGCGGTAACCAGTATTATGCTCGGGTATTTATCGTATCCAACTCTTTTTACAGAACGAATGCAGCTTATTAAAGGAAAATAGAGTAGGCAAGAATGGGAATAAAAGTTTGTTATAATCTCTGAAAGCTTTAAGAAAGACACCATCAGGTAGGATGGTGTCTTTCTAGTTAGAGCGGAATTATTCTACATAAAAGCCAATTTTGCCTAACTGCTTGGCTTCTTCTAATCTCTTGAAGGCATCTGCAAATTGGTCAAGTGGGTACATTTTGTCCATAATAGGCTTGATTTTATATTGAGAAATAAAGTCAATCATGGCCTTATATTCCTCAGCACTTCCCATGGTTGAGCCGAGGAGATTGTATTGCCCATAGAAAAATTCGCGTAGATTCAACTCTACAAGATCTCCGGTAGAGGAGCCGAACGTCACAATCGTCCCACCGCGTCGAAGTTGTTTCATTGATTGATTAATTGTTGCAGCTCCAACGCTCTCAATCACAAGATCCATTTTCACTCCCTCGAGAGCTTGAGTCCAATCTTCATTGCTATCAATCGCAGCTATAGCGCCGAGTTGTAGTGCTTTAACTCGTTTTTCTTCAGAGCGGGAGGTTACATAAACATGTGCACCCGCTGCAATGGCAAACTGTAATAAAAACGTGGCAACCCCGCCACCAATACCGGGAATAAACACATTCATACCTGGCTGAACTTGACCTCTAGTCACTAAGGCACGATAGGCAGTTAAGGCAGCAAGGGACAAGACCCCAGCCTCTTCCCATGACAAATGCTTTGGTTTTGCTACTGCATTTTCAGCCGGAATGATAATCTGTTCTGCAAATGTTCCGTGAAAAGGGAGCCCAACGATTTCAAAGCCTTCAGGTGGTGCGTCGCTTACGTTCTTCCAGCCTAGACCAGGATTAATGATGACTTCAGTGCCAACCTCAACTCCGACAACACCTGCGCCAACCGCATCAATCACACCTGCGCCATCAGAGCCAACGATTAGAGCTGGGTCCGTTGGTTTGTGGCGGTGGAGAACAAATAAATCGCGGTGGTTCATACCAGCAGTCTTTAATTTCACTCTTACTTCACCAGGACCAGGATTCACTTCTGCTATGTCCCCATAGGTCAAACCTTCCATCCCAGCTTTACCTTCATGAAACAATGCTTTCATTTGATCACCCCATAATTATGTATACTTCCACTATACTTTGAATTTTAAGAGAATTAAACTCTTCTATGAAAAATAGTACATCTATCTAGAAGTCTTTGCCTAAACAAAAATAAACTCAAGAAATCTCTAATGACAGTGACTTTTGTCATTGCCACATTTTCGACAAAATGTTATTAACAAATTGTGAACATATTCACATAAGCAACTTTTTAACGATGGATTCTGATATATTATGAGTGTAATCAAATCATTCATTTTTTTCGAAGGGAAGCGTTCCTTATGTTCGCAAATATTTTAAGAGAAAACAAAATTGCAGCAGGTATCTTAGCAGTCATCCGGATCTGGCTTGGCTACAACTGGATGACAGCAGGATGGGGAAAATTAACTGGAGGCTTCGATGCTTCTGGATTCATAAAAGGAGCAATTGCAAATCCAGTCACGGGACCAGATGGAGCCCCCGTTTATAGCTGGTATGTCAATTTCTTAGAAAGCTTTGCACTACCAAACATTGAGGTGTTCAACTTCATCGTTCCATTAGGTGAATTTCTAGTAGGTCTTGGCTTACTGCTAGGTTGCTTAACAACAGCGGCAATGTTCTTCGGTCTTGTGATGAACTTTAGCTTCTTCTTAGCAGGAACAGTATCTCATAACCCAACAGACATCTTCTTTGGGTTCATCTTATTGTTCGCAGGCTACAACGCGGGTCGCTATGGTTTAGACCGTTGGGTGGTTCCATTCCTAAGCAAAACATTCGATAAGAAGGCTAATGTCTCTGTAAATAACTAGCACTGGGTGCAAATGAAACAATTAGTAAATATTTCACAAATTCGTCATAATGTTTTTACTAAAATGTGAACTTTATCACATAAACAATTATTTTATAGTGGTATCTGATATATTCAAAGTGTACTAAATAACTTATAAAAAATGTTAAATTGAAAGGAAGCGATCTTCATGTTCGCAAATATTTTAAGAGAAAATAAAATTGCAGCAGGTATCTTAGCAGTCATCCGGATCTGGCTTGGCTATAACTGGATGACAGCAGGTTGGGGAAAATTAACTGGAGGTTTTGATGCTTCTGGATTCCTAAAAGGAGCGATTGCAAATCCAGTCACGGGACCAGATGGAGCACCCGTTTATAGCTGGTATGTCAATTTCCTAGAAAGCTTTGCACTACCGAACATTGAGTTGTTCAACTTCATCGTTCCATTAGGTGAATTTCTAGTAGGTCTTGGATTAATTCTAGGATGCTTAACAACAGCCGCAATGTTCTTTGGTCTCGTAATGAACTTCAGCTTCTTCTTAGCTGGAACTGTATCTCATAACCCAACAGACATCTTCTTTGGATTCATCCTATTATTCGCAGGCTACAACGCAGGTCGCTATGGCTTAGACCGTTGGGTGGTTCCATTCTTACGTAAAACATTCAACAAAAAAGCAGATACAACTGTAGGGAAAGCTGCCTAACTCCCAAAAACTTGGTATCGCCAAGGATTTGTAAAATTGATAAAAGCTGAAATTAGTTCCCCCGCTAATTTTGGCTTTTTTTATTTGTCCGGGAGGAAGTGAAGGAGCGTTTCGGTGCCCATACTCAGTGGAGGCAGATGAGAATGGGAAGTGAGGAAGCTTTTCGATGCCCTTACTAAGTGGAAACCGTTGAGAATGGGAAGTGAGGAAGCGCCTCGATGCCCATACTCAGTGGAAGCAGATGAGAATGGGAAGTGAGGAAGCTTTTCGATGCCCGTACTCAGGGGAAGCTAAGGAGAATGGGAAGTGAGGAAGCGCCTCGATGCCCATACTCAGTGGAAGCAGATGAGAATGGGAAGTGAGGAAGAGTCTCGATGCCCGTACTCAGGGGAAGCTAAGGAGAATGGGAAGTGAAGGA
>Ga0180215_1001002_pt1 | contig 32388 bp, 31 predicted proteins | sample eDN3rd37CBELigBY_FD_128871 | JGI IMG/M metagenome (GOLD analysis project Ga0180215, IMG submission 128871) | Enriched backyard soil microbial communities from Emeryville, California, USA - eDNA 3rd pass 37_C BE-Lig BY (version 2) (version 2) | ecosystem: Environmental > Terrestrial > Soil >...
CGTGGAGTTCTGCGCCGTGGAATTCTGTCCGGGGCCGTGTGCGTCGCGGCCGCGGTCGCAACCATCGCATCCACCGCTCCGGCCGGCGCCGCACCCGTGTATCCGCCGCTGCCGGCCGACCCGTTCTACCGGGCCGCCGCCGACGCAAGCTCCTCCACACCGGGTGACGTTCTCGGAATCCGGCGGATGCCGACCCCGGCGGGAATCACCGGGGCCGATACCTGGCAGCTCAGCTTCCGCTCCACGAACTCGCAGGGCGAGCCGATCACCGCGGTGACGACGGTGCTCGCTCCCGTCGGCAAGGCACCGGACGGGCCGCTGCTCTCGTTCCAGCACGTGATCAACGCGCTCGGACCGCAGTGCGCACCGTCGCAGACGCTGTGGACCACCGATCCGAACCTGGAGATCCGCGAGGCTGTCGGCCTGAACGTCGCGTTGCAACGAGGCTGGACGGTGGCGATCCCGGACCATCTCGGACCGACCAGCGCGTACGGGGCCGCCAAGCTGGGCGGCCAGATCACGCTCGACGGCATCCGGGCGGTCCAGCGCGCACCGGAACTGCAGGTCGCGAACAGCCCGGTCACACTCGCCGGGTACTCCGGCGGCGGAATGGCCACCGGGTGGGCGGCCGCTCTCGCCCCGAGCTATGCACCCGAACTGAACATCGTCGGGGCCGCGATGGGCGGTGTCCCGATGAACCTGCGGAAGATGGCCGACGGCATCGGCACCGATCCGCATCCGGCGTTCGGCCTGGCGTTCGCCGCTGCCCTCGGGCTCGAACGCGAATACCCCGACCGCATCGATCTCAGCGGACGGCTCACTCCCGCCGGGCTCGCCATGCGTGACGGCCTCAGCGCCGCGTGCACCAACGACATCCTGCGGATCGGCGCGGGCGGCAGCCTGCCGCAGGTCAGCCCGATCAGCCGGCTGACCGACGAACCGGGCGCCCTGGCCGTCGTCGACGAGAACAGCCTGGAGTTGTACCCCGGCGTTCCCCCGATGCCGATCTTCGAATGGCACAGCCCCACCGACGCGCTGATCCCGGTCGATTCGATCACCGCGACACTCGCCCGATACTGCGCGGCGGGCGCGCACGTCCAGAGCCTCGAGACCCCCACCCCCGACCACATGTCGGCGGCGGTGCTCGGGCTCGGGCAGGCGATGGACTTCCTGAACAAGCGTTTCGCGGGCGAGGAAACCCCTCGCACGTGCTGACGTCGTGCGCGCTTTCGGCTGCGGCAGGTGCCGAAAGCACGCACGAGGGCCAGGGCGTGTCTCCTAGTCCTTCTCGGATGCACCTGGCGATTGGGCGACGGGTGCGCCGAAATGGGGATCGGGAGACATGCCCTAGATCAAGCCCTGCTTGCTCGCCGCGTACACCGCCTCGGCGCGGCGGCCGACGCCGAGCTTGCGCATGATGTTGCTCACGTGGAACTTCACCGTCGTGGCCGAAATGAACAGCTGCTCACCGATCTTCGCGTTCGACAGCCCTGCGGCGAGTAGTCGCAGCACCTCGAGTTCGCGATCGGTGAGCTGTTCGGTCTGCGCGACCTTCCCGCTGAGCGTGCGCACCACCGCCGCGGCGCTGCGCGAGTCGAACGCGCTCTCGCCTCGCGAGACGGCCCGGATCGCGCGGACCAGTTCCGTGGTGTCGACGTCCTTGACGACGTAGCCGCGCGCGCCGGCGTGCACAGCCCGCACGACGAGTTGCTCGTCGAGGAACGTGGTGAGCACGAGCAGCCCGAGCCCGGGGTGGGCAGCGGACAACTGGCTGCACAAGGTCAGCCCCTCGTAGTCCGACCCGGCCGAGAGCTTCAGATCCATCAGGACGATGTCGGGGCGCATCCGGTCGACGAGAACGAGCGCTTCGTTCTCCGAGGAAGCCTCCCCGACGACCTCGAGGTCGGGTTCGCGGTCGAGGATCGACCGCAGCCCCTGACGGAGGATCGCATGGTCGTCGACGAGCACGATCCTCACGGTGTCCCGTCGGGTCCGCGGCGGTGTCACCGTCATGGCTGTTCTCCTGTTCTCGCCGCATCCTCTTCCTGCGGAACGGTTTTCGGAATGGGGATGCGCACCGCGACCCGGACTCCCCCGATTCGGGCGCGGCGCACCTCGAGCCGGCCGCCCAGCTCGTGGGCACGCGCCTGCATGTTCGCCAGGCCGCGGTGCCGGCCGTCGAAGTCGCTGCCGGCGGCCAGCCGCAACATCACCCGGATGCGGGCGGGGTCACCGTTGCCGTCGTCGGCGACCGACAGCAGCACCGACTCGGGTCCGTACGTCAACCGCAGAACGGCGCGGGTCGCGTTCGCGTGCACGACCGCGTTGAACAGTGCCTCCCCCGCGATCCGCAGCAACGCGTGCTCGACGTCGCCGGACAGTTCGACGGGAGTGCCGCCGACCCGGATGACGATGTCGAGTTCACCGGGGGTATGCGCGACCCGGAGCTGCTCGAGCATCTCCGGCAGCGACGACCGGTCCGCGGCCGACGGATGGTTGAGCGCGTAGATCGCCGACCGCAGCTGTTCGACTGCGCGGCGCGTCAATTCCTTCGCCAGGTCGAGACGTTCGGAACGTTCGCTGTCGGGAATGTCGCTGCGGCACACCTCGATCTGCATGCCCGCCGACAGCACGGCCTGGGTGACGCTGTCGTGCAGTTCGCGCGCGATGCGATGACGTTCCTCGTCGAGCGCCTGCTGCCGGTGCGCGGCACCGAGTTGCCGTTGGGTCCGTTCCAGTTCGCGCAGGGTCGCTTCGAGTTCGGCGTTGCGCGACTGCAGGTCGGCGGCGGCCTGATTCGCTTCCCGATAGGCTTCCTCGGCGCGTTCGAGCAGCAGCTGGCCCCGCTGATAGAGCGCCGAATTCTGCAGGGCCACAGCGGTTTGGCTGGCCAGGATGGACAGTACCGCGCGATCGGTGGCGTCGAGGGTCCGATGCTCCGGTGTCCACGCCGCGATCGCACCGGCGACACCACCGCCGAGCACGATCGGCACGAACGCATGATGGCCCTCGACGATCGGATCTCGATCGACCGTGCCGCCGCGGATGTCGTCGAGGCAGCGCACGACCTCGTCGGGCAGTGGTGGGCCCTCGACGTTGTCGACGAGGAAGGGCGTCGCGTCCGGTCCGAGTACGAGCCGGCGGGGTCCGGCGTCGGGCAGCATGCCGTCGGCGAGCGCGAACACCACCCAGCGGGCGCTCAGGTGTGCCCGGGCGGCTTCCGCGACCGCGCAGATCAGCGTTTCGGGCCCTTCGACGGTGCGCACGAGCGCCCGCGAGATGAGTTCGAGGGCGTGCACGACCCGTTCGAGACGTTCGGCGGCGCCGCGGTACTGCGGGTAGAACGTGGGCTTGCCCGACCGCAGTCCGGTGAGCTGGGACAGGTCCGGGGCCGAGGAGTTCACAACGCCGCCCGGAACAGCGCGACCATCTGTTCGTGGGTCGCCGCGCGCGGGTTGGTGGACATACACGCGTCGCGCAGGGCACCCTCGGCGAGGCGGGTCAGATCCTGTTCCCGCACACCGAGTTCCCGCAGTCCGCGCGGCACCCCGACCTCGCGGGCGAGTCGTTCGACGCGGTCGGCGACGGCGAGGGCGGCCTCCTGTGCGGGGCCGCGGTGTTCGTCCAGGCCGAGGGCCGCGGCGATCGCCGCGAACGGTGCCGGGTCGGCGGCCGCGTTGAACCGGATCACGTGCGGCAGCAGCACCCCGTTGATGACGCCGTGCGGCTGATCGAGCAGGCCGCCGACCTGGTGGCTCATCGCGTGCGCCGCGCCGAGGATCGCGTTGGTGAACGCCAGGCCGGCCTCGAGGCTGGCCTGGGCCATGGCGGTGCGGTGCGTCATCTCGTGCGGGTCGTCGATGGTGTGGACGAGGGTGCCGGTGACCATCGCGACGGCCCGCAGCGCGTGATGGTCGGTGAGCGGATTGTGGGCGCGGGAGACGAACGCCTCGATGCCGTGGGTGAGTGCATCGAGCCCGGTCGCCGCGTTCAGGTCGTCGGGCATGGTGGTCAGCAGCCGCGGGTCGATGACCGTCAGGTCGGGCACCAGCGACCGGCCGATGATGGTGATCTTGGTGTTGCGGGTGGTGTCGGTGACGACGCAGAACTGCGACACGTCCGCGCCGGTACCGGAGGTGGACGGCACCATCACCATCGGCGGGATCGGCAGCGGCGCCCGGTCCACGCCCTCGTAGTCGAGGATGCTGCCGCCGTTCGCGGCGAGCACGGCGATGCCCTTGGCGGCGTCGATCACCGAGCCACCGCCGAGCCCGACCAGCACGTCGCAGCCTTCGGCGCGGTAGAGCTCGTGACCGGCGGCGACCTCGAAGTCCTTCGGATTCGGCGTCAGCTCGCTCCACACGACCGGGACCAGGCCCTGTTCGTCCAGGTGATGGCGCAGTTCGTCGACCCATCCGGCCTCGACGAGTCCCGGGTCGGTGACGAGCATCGGCCGGCTGCCGCCGAGACGCGCGGTCGCGTGTGCGGCCTCGGCGAGGGATCCGGCACCGAACACGATCTCGGGGGCATGGAACTTCGCCAGCGTCGGCGTCTCCCTTCCGGCGTTCCCCGATTCGGTTCGACGTTCCGGTATGGCGACGGCCACTGCAGCACTCCTGACGTCCCCGGCGATTGCGGCGTGTGATCCAGCTTACGGTCCTTCGAGCGTAGGCCGGGTGGGCGGCCGGGGCACCGGGTCGACGGGTAGGTCCGGTACCTACCCGATCGGGTAGGTACCGGCAGAGTCGGGAGCGGTGGTGCGTCGGGCTCAGTCGCCGAGCTTGCGGCTGATCTTGTCGACCTTCCGTCCCACCGCCAGGATCGCCTTGAGAACGTCCTCCAGTTCCGGGCCTTCGACGTGGCTCGTCGGGGGATTCACCGGACCCACACCGCCCGGCAGACCGCCATCGGGTACTTCGACCAGGTCGAATGCCCATTTACGGATGATCTCGACCATGACCTCCGGATGTGCGATCAGGTCCAGGGTCGGACCGTGTTCCCTGATGATCTGCTGAACTACGCGACGTTCTCGGTCCGACACAGCCACGGCTCTACCTCTCACTCGGCGGGATTCGTCGTCGGCGCCTCACGCACCCACGTGGTCAGGATCGTCTTGACTCGCCGGGCAGGCCGCGCGGTGTGGCGCATCCGCTGATCGACGGATCCGTCCGGCAGGAGATTCGGCCAGGCGAGCAATCTCCCCGCGTGCGGCCGGAATCGTTCTCGGAGGACCGGAAACCAGGTGCTTCCCCCCGACTGCGAGTCACTGAGGTAGATCAGCACGGACACCGAACGTTCACCCCACCGGTCACCGGAGAAGAAGCCGCTGTCGTGGTGCTCCTCGAATCGCTCTCCCGCCCGGTACCGTACGATCTGCCAGGGTTCGAAATGATCGGCGGGAACACCGAAGTCGCCGGCCAGCCTCCTCTCGACCCGCCTCAGCAGTTCGCGCGCTTCGTCGCTCAGCCAGGTCTCGTCGGTGGTCGAACTGGTGCGATCGATCGAAAGACCGGTGAATCGCCGCCCCTCGGCGTCGCGGCGGAGCACCGAACTCGGCCGCCAATAGGTGAACGGGAGATCGTCGCAGATGAGGGCGCACTCGCCGGCGTCGAGAAACTCGTCGACGCACGTCACCGTTCCCGGGCGAAGCGTGACAGCGGTGTCGATCATGACGTCACCAGAGTCAGGTTGACGTGTGATTCGAATGCGGAGACGTCCGCAGGCGAGACCTCGCCGTCACCGGTGAGGTAGCGCCGAAGTGCCTCGAGCGATCGCTCCTGACGTTCGTCGTATCCGCCGTGGTCGGACCAGTGCGTCCGCCGGGTGTCGCGTTCGTACGCGTGCCAACCGATCACCCGGTGGGGGTGGAAGAGTCGATATCCGGCCGCGAAAGCCCGGACACTGGTGAGCACTTCGTCGCCGAAGAAGTACACCCCGGGGTCGAACCGCACTTCCTCGTTGTACCCGCCGTCGGTGAGCAGGAAGTGCAGGGACGCGAAGTCCGCGGGTGCGGGGGCCACGAGATCCGGGAAGCCCACCATTGCCGCACCCCGCAGCCGGGTGAGCACACCTCGGTCGCGCAGGTACGGATAGATCCGGAGGGGGCGCATCGCCCGGCAGCGGTCGTCGTCGGGACTGTACGCAGGCAGATACCCCGTGAGAATCGGCTTCGCGATCCCGGCTGAGCGCAGTCCTTCCAGCATCCCCACCGCCGTTTCGTCCCAGCCGGCGGCGAATCGGTGGTGGGAGTCGATCAGCAGGGTGTAGGGCTCACCCTTCCACGCACCCTGCAATAGTCGGCGAGCCCAGTTACAGCCCTCACTCCTGCTCGCCGCGATCTCGTCGATCTCCAGCCCGGGAAGCGCCACGACGTCGTCGGGCAGCACTTCGTCCTCGGTCCGCTGCCACATGACCCGGACCCGCAGCCGCTCGGGGTGCGCTGCCTGCGCATACAGGTCCCGCAGAGTGGGCCCGAGTTCCCGATCCCGATAGGCCGGTACCTGCACGTAGAGCGCCGGGTCGCGGCAGCCTCCCGGCCACCCGGGTGGTGCCGGCTTCATCCCTGGGCACCCATCACCGCGCCTTCGCGGCGCGGGTCCGCACCGCCGACCCAGCCGGTGTCCGTATGCCACAGCGCGCTGAGTCCGCTGGACTGGGGCGCGACCGACACCTGGTGCCCGCGTTCACGCAGGGCGGCGACGAGCGGGTCGTGGGCCCCGTCGTCGGACCCGTCGATCGCGGGATGTTCCCCACCGACACCGGTGACCGGGGTGTTCGCGGCGCCGAACGAGACGGCGGACACCGCCTGCTGCGGGTCCAGACCCCAGTCGAGCATGTTCACCAGGGTCTTCACCACGAACTGGATGATCACCGAGCCGCCGGGTGAGCCCGTCACGAGCACCGGGGTGCCGCGGGCGCCGTCGGGGGTGCGCTCGAACACGAGGGTCGGCGACATCGAACTGCGCGGTCGCTTGCCGGGCTCCACCCGATTCGCGACCGGCGTGCCGGTCTCGTCGACCGGCTCGGCCGCGAAGTCGGTGAGCTGGTTGTTCAGCAGGAATCCGTCGACCATGTGGAACGAGCCGAACGCCGATTCGATGGTCGTGGTCATCGCGGCGACGTTCCCGTAGCGGTCGGCGACGGAGATGTGACTGGTGCCGTGCTCGGGAACCTGCGGTGGTGCCCCGATCGGGACGGGCCCGAAGTCCCCGGGCTGGGCGGTGCCCATGCTGCGGTTCGGGTCGATCAGCGCGGCGCGCCCCTTCAGGTAGGTCTCGTCGAGCAGGGTCTCGGGTGAGCCACCGGGCAGCGGCACGAAATCGGAGTCCGCGACGTACTTGTCGCGATCCGCGTACGCGAGCCGTTCGGCCTCGGCGATCAGGTGGACGGCCTCCGCGTCCGGGACACCGCCGTTCGCGTCGACGTCGGCCGGCGGGAACGCCGACAGATCGAAGTTCTCGAGGATGCCGAGGGTCGCGGCGACCGCGATGCCGCCGGACGACGGGTTCGGCATCCCGCAGATCTCGTAGGACCGGTAGGGGGTGCACAGCGCGGTCCGCTGCTTCGCGCGGTACCCGGCGAGGTCGTCGACGGTCATCTCTCCGGGGGTCCGCCCGCCGGAGGTCGTGTCGACGGCGTCGACGATCCCGGTCGCGATGGCACCGGTGTAGAAGGCGTCCGCCCCACCGGCGGCGATCGCCCCGAGGGTCTTGCTCATCGCCGGATTGGTCAGCACGGTGCCTTCGGTCTTGGGAGCGCCGTCCGCTTCGAGGAAGTACGCGGCGGCCGCCTCGTCCCGGGCGAGGTCGGCGGCGGAGTCCGCGATCGACTGCGCGAGCCGATCGCTGATCTCGATGCCGTCGTCGGCAAGCGTCACCGCGGGTTCGAAAAGCTGTGCCCAGTCGGTGTTTCCGTGGTCGCGATGGACGTCCTCGAGCATCCGGAGCACGCCGGGCACGCCGATGGAACGGCCGCTGGCGCGGGCGTCGGGCTGCGGTTCGGTGCGGTCGGTGTCGCTGATCCAGCGCAGATAGTTCTCGGTGGCCGCTGCCGGTGCGGTCTCCCGGCCGTCGTACGCCTGGACCTGCCCGGTCGCGGCGTCGAAGTACATCAGGAACGCGCCGCCCCCGATACCCGAGGACTGCGGCTCCACCAGACCGAGCACGGTCTGGGCGACGACCAGCGCGTCCGCTGCGGTGCCACCGTCGCGGAGCACCTCGCACGCCGCCTCGGTCGAAATCGGATTGGCGGTCGAGACCGCGAACTCCCCGGCATTCACCGCGACCATCCCGTCGCGATAGCCGGTGGCGATCTCCGGGTTGGTGGACAGGTCGCGATCGGTCTCCTGCGGTGCCGGTGGTGCCGTGAGCGGTGTGCCGTTCGGTGCCGCGGTGCATGCCGCGGAGGTGTCCTGCGCGTCGCCCACCGCCGACGTGCACGCTCCGAGCACTCCGACGGCGGCCACCGCGGCGATTGCTGCCCGGACACCCGGGCGGACCTCGGCTGGCGTCCTCACCCGTTCGACGCTAACAGCGGCCGGGCGGTCGCCGGGGCGGTTCGGCGCGCACGCTCACAGATCGAACTTGGAGGCGTACCGGACCAGCCTCCCGATGTGGTCGCGGGCGGCGTGCAGATCGAGACGGGCGTCGCTGAGCAGGTCCAGCATCTCCCGCCGGGCGGACTCGCCGGCCCCGTGCATGTCCTCCCGGTCGAACACCTCGAGCGACTCGACGAGGTCGCCCACCCGCCGGTCGAGTGCACCGAGGTCGTTCCGCAGTGACTCCGCTCGCTCGGCCACTGTGCGGTCGGTCATCGCAATTCCCCCGCCCAACTGGTGTGCCACGGTTTGCCTGCACCGTATCGCCCGGACCGGTCCCCCGTACCCGAAACCGGATGAGGGGCACATTCACCCGGAACGCGGCGGGGTCAGCGGAGAGCGTGGCCGAGTTCGGCGGCGCGGTCGAGCAGTTGCGCGCCGTCGCGGGCGACCACGACCCGGTCGCACGCCTCCGCGTAGTCGGGCATCGCGCACGTCGCCTGCTGCCAGTACCGTTCCGGTTCCGGGGTGATCCAGGCCAGGCGGTGCACGCGGCGGCGCAGGTCCGCGAGGCGGTCGGCACGCGCGGGCAGGCCGTTGCAGCGACCGTCGCCGACGACGAGCACCGAGGTGCGTGCATCGAGGAGACCGGCGTGGTCGGTGAGCATTTCGTCGAAGACCCGTCCGTAGTCGCTCGACGCCTCGAGGTCCACCGCCGGATGCGCCAGCACCCGTGCCAGCGCACCGTCGCCGCCACCGGCGAGCAGTTGCTGTGTCACCTCGACGGGCCGGTCGACGAACGCGACGACGCGGCACCGGTGCGCCCGGCCGTGCATGGCCTGGGCGAGCCGGAGCGTGAACGCGGTGACCGGCCGCACCGACAGCGACACGTCGGCGAGGACGAGCAGCCGTACCCGGTCCGGCCGGGGTGAGCGGACGACGAGGTGGAACGGCACGCCCTCGGTGCGCATCGATCCGCGGACGGTGCGGCGCAGGTCGAGGCGGCCACCGGCCCGCTCGCGCGGCCGGGGACGGGCCGGGCCGCGCATGCGGCGCAGCACCTCGTGGCAGGCCAGGTCGATCTCGGCGCGGTGCGCGGCCGTCGGATCGACCGGTGCATCGGACGGATCGTCCACCGGGGCTTCGACGGCCTGAGCGAGCGCCGCGACGAACGCTTCGACGGCCTCGACGAGCCGGTTCAGTTGCGCTTCGGTGAGCTGTTCGTCGGCGGTGTCGCCGCCGTAGGCGCGGTGCGGGTCGTAGGCGTCGAGCCACGCCAGGATCGACGCCGGATCGTCCCACGACAGCGAACCCGACACGGCTGCACCGGGATTCGCCGACAGGTCACCGACGGTCGCGGTCGCTGCCCGGTCGACGTCGACGGTGTAGGTGACGCCGCGGCGTCCCGAATCGGCGCCGGTGTCGACGGACAGGTCCGCGTCCGCCGAGGTCATCGACACATCGTCGTCGTCCTTGTGCGGGTTGAACCCCTTGTCCGCCTCGGGGGTGTCGAACAGGTCACCGACCTCCGCGGCGCGTTCGTTGTACTCCGCGTAGCGGGCGAGTTGCTGTTCGTCGTCGATTTCCAGTGCGGCGGGCAGGGATTCCGCGAACTGCGCGCGCAGGGGTGGGCTGCCGTCGGAGACGGTGTCGGGGCCGGCGGTGAGGAACAGGGCGTCGAAGGCGCGGTCGAACCCGGCCTGCTCGTGGGCGTACTTCGCGCACACCGCCCGCAGCGCCGCGCGCAGGACGTCGCGGTCGCGGGCGCCGACGAGGCCGAGAACCCTTCGTATCTCGATGGTTTCGGCGGGCGATGCGGCGACCCCGTGGTGTCGCAGCAGTCGCGCGAACACGGCCGCGACCACGTCGAGGGGATACGCGGGGCGGCGGGCGTCGAGGTCGCTCACGCGCACGGTGTCACCGCCTCGCGCCGACACGGGCGGTGTCGCGCCCTCCCCCACCGCGACCGCGGAACACCGCGGTGGTGGTGTTCGCCGGCCGGGACGCGACCGTAACCCGTTCGGCCGGTGGCACGTCGGCGACCGGTTCGTCGGCGGGGTCCGGTGCGCCGTCGAGCCGGGTCCGGGCCAGGGTGACGTCACCGGTGTACTTGAGCAGCGCCGCGAGCAGGACGTCGCGCACGTGCCGGATCGAGCCGTCCCCGGCGTGCGCGCTCAGGACGGTGGCCGCGCGGGCGGCGTCGATGACCTCGGAGATGGACGGGCTCTTGCGCAGCGGCATCTCGCGGAGAGTGCGGGCGAATTCGACGACCTCCGCGGCGGTCGCGGCCGGCACTTCGGGGGCGCGGGCGGTGACGATCTCGCGTTCGCGTTCGGGCGTCGGATAGCCGACGTGGTAGTGCAGACAGCGGCGTTTGAGCGCGGCGGACAGTTCGCGGGTGTCGTTGGAGGTGAGGATCACCCAGGGCGCGGAGCGCGCCGTGAACGTGCCGACCTCGGGGATGGTGATCTGCCGTTCGGCGAGAATCTCGAGCAGCAGCGCTTCCATGGATTCCTCGGTGCGGTCGACCTCGTCGACGAGCAGAACCACCGGCTCGGGCGAGATCACGGCCTCGAGCAGCGGGCGGACGGCGAGGAAGCTCTCGGAGTACAGCCCGAAGTCCTGCTCGGCGAGGAAGCGGGAGGCGTCGGCGAGGTCCGGGTACGCGGCGAGCCGGTCACCGATGCGGTCGCGCAGCATCTGCACGTGCAGCAGCTGCTTGGCGTAGTCCCATTCGTACAGTGCACGGCTGTCGTCGAGGCCCTCGTAGCACTGCAGGCGCACGAGTTTGCGTCCGCCGGCTGCGGCGAGGGCCTTGGCGAGTTCGGTCTTGCCGACCCCGGCGGGTCCTTCCAGCAGCAACGGCCGGTCGAGGACGGTGGCCAGGTGCACGACGACCGCGAACTCGTCGTCGGCGATGTAGTCGTGGCGGCGCAGCGCGTCCTTCAGTGCGGCACTGTCGGCGAAGGCGGTCATCGGTACTCCTGTCGCGCGGTGAGAACGCGCCCGGGGCGGGGCAGGGGAACTCCGCCCCGGGCGCGAGATCGGTCGGTCCGTCGGACCGGTGGATGCAGGGTCAGTAGGACCGGTTGATGCAGTGGTCGACGACCGGGATCATCGACTCGACCGTCACCTCGCGCGGGTTGCCGGGCGTGCACCAGTCGCCCTGGATGTGCTCGGAGATGGCGCGCACGGTCTTCTCGTCGCCGCGGATCGTGTCGCCGCGACCCGCGTACTTCTTGGTGTTCATCTGGTTCTTCTCGTACGAGTCGGTGCGCACGGACCCGAAGTTGTCGGGGATCCCGACGTCCTTGGCGAGCCGGATCGCGGCCTCGACCGCGGCGTCGGCAGCCTGCACGGTGGTCATGTTGCGGGTGTCGACTCCCATCGCGGTCGCGATGCGGGCGTACTGCTCGTAACGGGAGGGCAGGTTGTACTCCCACACGCGGGGCAGCGCGATCGCGTTGTTGAGGCCGTGGTGGCTGTCGAAGAACGCGGAGACCGCGTGCGAGATCGAGTGCACGATGCCCAGGCCGCCGGAGTTGAACGCCTGCGCGGCGATGTACTGGGCGTTCATCATGCCTTCGCGGGCCTTGAGGTTGCGCGGCTCGAAGACGGCCTCGCGGAGGTTCTTCGCGACCAGCTCGATCGAGTAGAGCGCGTTGCCCAGCGACGGCGCGAAGTCCAGGCGCGAGACGTACGGCTCGGAGCCGTGGGCGAGGACGTCGAAGCCGCAGTAGGCGGTGAAGTGCTGGGGGCAGCTGTAGTACAGCAGCGGGTCGTCGATGGCGAGGGTGACGATGGTGGCCTCGTCGAAGCCGACCCACTTGTGCGGGTGGTCCATGTCGGAGGTGTCGGTGATGACGTACGCCCAGGACGTCTCCGAGCCGGTGCCGGCGGTCGTGGAGACGGCGATGTGCGGCGGGTTCTCCTTGTTCGTGGACTTCGCGAAGCCTTCGAACTCGTTGATGTTGCGGCCGTCGTGGGCGATGACGACGCGGGCGCCCTTGGCGGCGTCGTGGCTCGAGCCGCCGCCGACGGAGATGATCGAGTCGCACTTCTCCTGCTGGTAGAGGGCGGCTGCCTCCATGACGTTGTAGTCCTTGGGGTTGGACTCGACCTTGTCGTAGAGGACGACCTCGACACCCTGGTATTCGATCTTGCCGATCAGTTCCTCGATGATGCCGGAGCCGCGCAGACCCGTCGTCATCAGCAGGGCCCGCTTGAATCCGAGGTTCTTGGCTTCGACACCGATGATGTCGTGTGCGCCGACACCCATCAGTGCGCGCGGGAAGGGATGGAACTCCTTGATCGGGAAGTCCCAGATCTGATTGAGCTCGATGGCCATCGTGTCTCTCCTCGGTCGCCGGTGGCTCACGGTTTGTGACCCACATCTCATCCGGGGTCCACCGTGGCCGACGCCCGCCCGCCGGTGAAGAGCTACCGGCCGGAACCGTCCGGTTTGCGCGCCGAAGCCGTCCGGTCGAGTGCGGCCACCTGCCCGGTCGGGCAGGGTGGATGTCCCGCCGACCGGGATGCGGCGACGTCGAGGCCACGGGGTGCCCGGTACCGTTTCCTTGTCGCCCGATCCGGCTGCTACCCTTGAACTAGAACACGTTCTATATTGGTTTCGGCAGGGTGGGCGGCGACCGCACCACATGTTCAAGGCCCGGCTGTTCCGAGGCCCAGCTGTTCGAAAGCGCAGCCTGCACGACGAGAGGACGAAACACCCCATGACGACAGTCGAGGTGCCGCACGGCTCACGATCGGTGATTCTCACCGTCTCAGCCGTCATCGAGGAGACGTCCGACGCACGCTCGCTGGTCTTCGACGTACCCGCCGACCTGCGGGACAAGTTCGCGTACAAGCCCGGGCAGTTCCTCACCCTGCGCATCCCGAGCGACCTCACCGGCTCGGTGGCACGCTGCTACTCGCTCGCGAGCTCACCGTTCACCGACGACTCCCCCAAGGTCACCGTCAAGCGCACCGTCGACGGCTACGGCTCCAACTGGCTGTGCGACAAGATCTCCGCAGGCGACCGCATCGAGGTGCTCCCGCCGTCCGGCGTGTTCACCCCGAAGTCGCTCGACCAGGACTTCCTGTTGTTCGGCGCCGGCAGCGGCATCACCCCGGTCATCTCGATCCTCAAGTCGGCGCTGACCCAGGGCAGCGGCCGCGTCGTGCTCGTCTACGCCAACCGCGACGAGTCGTCGGTCATCTTCGCCGAGGAGCTGCGCGCCCTCGCCGACAAGTACCCGACGCGCCTGACCGTCGTGCACTGGCTCGAATCCGTGCAGGGCCTGCCCACGGCCGACCAGCTCGCCACGCTCGCCGACCCGTACACCGGATACGAGGCGTTCATGTGCGGCCCCGGCCCGTTCATGGACACCGTGCACGCCGCGCTGCACGCCGCGGGCATGGAGCGCAGCCGGGTCCACGCCGAGGTGTTCAACTCGCTCGCCGGCGATCCCTTCGCCGACGCCGCGCCCGTCGAGGTCAGCGACGAGGAAGCCGCCGACGCCGCGACCGTCGAGGTCGAGCTCGACGGCGAGACCCACACCCTGTCGTGGCCGCGCAAGCAGACGCTCGTCGACATCATGCTCGCGAAGGGCATCGACGTGCCCTACTCGTGCCAGGAAGGCGAATGCGGGTCGTGCGCGTGCACCGTCCTCGAGGGCGAGGTGGAGATGGAGCACTGCGACATCCTCGACCCGGAGGACATCGAGTCCGGCTACATCCTGGGCTGCCAGGCCAAGCCGGTCAGCGACAACCTCAAGATCCAGTTCTGAGTTTCGAAGCGCCGCTCCGGCGTGCGCGACCGCGTACGCCGGCTCAGCGCAGTGCCCGCAGCCGTGCCCGTTCGGCCGGCTCGAGGTGCTCGGTCGCGTAGCTCAGCGCGGTGCGGCCCATCGCCGCGGCGTGGACGTCGAGGAAACTCACCAGCAACGCGCGGTCGACGCGTTTGCCGACCTCTCGCAACATCCACCCGGCTGCCTTCTGGATCAGGTCCCGACGGTCGTCGAGGACCCGCGCGACCAGCCTCAGCGTCGGCTCCGCCTCCCCCGCCTTGATGCACGCGAAGGTCGCGAGCAGCCCGGTCCGGCGGCGCCACAGGTCCGGGTCGTCGACGAGTTCGGTGAGCAGCGCGGCCCGGTCGGGATGCTCGCGTACCCATTCGCCGACGATGCGATCCGCCGACGAGTCGACCAGGTCCCAGTTGTTCACGCGACCGCAGTTCAGTGCGTCGAGGTAGCACTCGACGATCCGGTCCCGGGCGTCGCGGTCGCGCGCGAACCGGTCGGCGAGGATCAGTAGTCCCGCCAGGCGGTGTTCGTGGATCGGGCTGTCGAGCAGAGCCCGCGCCTCGGTGATCGGCAACGCCCGGAAGCGGCGGACGACCGCCCGTGTCTGCGGGACCCGCAGCCCGACGAACTCGTCGCCCTCCCCGTACTCGCCCGGGCCGGTCTTGAAGAACCGGCGCAGTTGCGCGGCCGCGGCCGGGTCGGCCAGGGCGTCGAGTGCGGCCCGCACGTCCCCCGCGCTCGTCTCATCGGTCACGGCTGACGAGAGTACGACGTCCGCGCGCCGGTGAGCCCCCCGATCGGCCGCACGCCTCGGAATTCGCTCACCCTGCAGCATGGGCGGACTCCGGATCGTGCGGCGAATCGACCCCGGATCAGGACCGTGGTCACGCCCGCCGACTGCCAGATGACGATCCGGCAAAAAGACGCCCTGAACTGGAAAGCAGCGTTACCGCACCGCAACCGTGGAACATCTTGACCGACCGGTCGATCAGACCTATACCGAAAGACGGAAGGACACACTCTCACGAGGAGGCTCACCATGTTCTCCGACAGCCGGCTGCAGGACTATGTGGCCGTGGTTCTGGGCGTCTTCGCCGCCCTGTCGCCGTTGTGGCTCGACACCAACGACGCGGCCATGTGGTCGCTGATCGTCCTCGGTGTGCTGGTCGCATTGTGCGGCATTGCGCAGATCGCACGGCCGACGATGGCCGCGATCGACTACGCAATGGGTGTCTTCGGTGTGCTGATGTTCCTGTCCCCTTGGGTCTTGGGATACACCGAGTACACGGGCGCCTCGTGGACCGCGTGGATCGTCGGTGTTCTCACCGTCGTCGTCGCCGTCGCGGCCCTGCCTGTCATGAACGCTCGCATGCACGGAGGCGGACTGGCGACCCATCACTGATCCGCACCTGATACCGGGACCCGGGGCGAGCGGCCGACGTGCCCTCGCCCCCTCTCGGATCACCGAAGGTGGTGCGCAGGTGAGTACACACATTCCCCGGCGAGGCCGGCGTCGCACGCAACAGGACGGCGAGGCCCGCACCCGCATCCTCGATGCCGCCGAAAAGCTGTTCGCGACCCACGGTTTCGACGCAACCGCCACCGCGTCCATCGCCGCGGCGGCAGACGTGCCGAAAGGCCTGATCTTCTACTACTTCCCGACCAAGGAGGCCATTCTCGAAACACTCGTCGCCGAACGAATGCCGACCGAACCTATCGACGACGTGAACGCACTCGTCGAACCCGGCGATCCGGCCGCCAGCCTCGTGAACCTCGACACCGCGCTGAACCTGCGCGACCACCGGTCGTCGGTGCTCCGGGTGATCATCTGGCGCGAGGCCGACACCCATCCTGACATCCGGTCCCACCTGTACCGGCTGCGCTCGCACCTGCACGACATCACCGTGCGCCTGCTGCAGGCCAGCGCCCCCGGCCCGGTGCAGCCGGGCACCCTGCGGGCCTGCGCGACCGCGTGGGTGTCGGCGATGTTCTCGGCGGCGAGCACCGACCGGTGGCTCGACCTCGACGGGCTGCCCCGCAACCGCGAGGACCTGCGTACCGTGGCGCGGGTCATCGCAGCCGGGATGACCGGAATGGGGAAGCTCTCGTTCGGATGAGCGGTCAGCCGACGGCGTCACCGGCGGGTGCGAGCAGGATCTGCCCGGCTTCGAAGGCCCGGGCCCCCGCCGGCAACGCTCCCGGTTCACCGCTGAGGAACACCTCGACGCGGCCCGATCCGCGATCCTCACGGCCGAGCGCATCGATGCGGCGCAGGGTCTGGCGGGCGACGGCCTCGGCGCTGTCGAACAACCGCACACCGGCAGGCAGCTGCGCCGCGATCGAGTCGGCGACCAGCGGATAGTGCGTGCAACCGAGCACGACTCCGCTGACGTCCGCCGGCGTCCGCTCCACCGCGGAGGCGATGGCCGCCGCGGCTCCGGCCCGGTCGCCGCGGTCGATCGCGTCGGCCAGGCCGTGACACGCGACGCCGACGACTTCGCTTCCGTTCGCGAACTGCGCGATGAGATCGGCCTGATAGCTGCTGGCGGTGGTCGCGGCGGTCGCCCAGATCGCCACCGAGTCGCACACCGCCGCGGCCGGTTTGATCGCCGGGACCGTACCCACCACGGGAACGCCGTCGCCGAGGTCGCGGCGGACCTCGTCGAGGGCGGTGACCGAGGCGGTGTTGCACGGCAGCACCACCACGTCGGCGCCGCGCCGGACCGCGCGCCGCGCGGTCGTGACGACCCGCTCGATCACCCAGTCCCGCGGCTTCGGACCCCACGGCGCTCCGGCCGGATCCATCGACAGCATCAGATCCAGGTCGGGCCGCAATCGACGCAGCCACGCCGAGGTCGGCAGCAAACCGAATCCCGAGTCGATGAGCGCAACGATCACCGTACGAATTTAGCGCGCGACGCCGAGGCGGCCGGCAGGACGTGCCCGATCACGACGTCGGTGCGAGCATCTCCTCGATCGGCGCGCCCGCCGCGATCTTCACGCGCGTCTTCATCACCCGGGCCGGTAGACCACCACCGACGACACCGACCAGACGGCCGTCCCGCTCGTAGTAGACGAGGAACTTGCGGCCGTCGTCGTGCACCACGTGCACGGTGTCCCGGGCCGACATCGCGCCCAGACCCTGGATCTTCACGTCGTACTGGTCGCTCCAGAAGTACGGGACCTGAGCGGCCCGGTCACCGTCGGCACCGAGCAGCGCCTTCGCGAGCACGGCGGCCTGCTCGCCCGCGCTCGTCCAGTGCTCGACCCGCTTGCGGCCGCCGTCGGGCAGCTGCCACGACGCGACGTCGCCGACCGCCCACACGTGATCGGCGGAGGCGCGACCCACGGTGTCACACACCACGCCGTTGTCGACGGTCACACCGGAACCGTCCAGCCACTCGGTGACCGGGACCGATCCGATACCGAGGACCACCAGGTCCACCGCGATCTCGGTGCCGTCCCCGAGGACCGCGCCGGTGACCCGGTCCTCGCCGCGCAGTTCGGTGAGCCCGACCCCGGAGCGCACGTCCACGCCCTCGGCGGTGTGGAGGCGCTGGACGAAACCGCCGACCTCGGTACCGAGCACCGACGCGAGCGGGGTGGGCTGCGGCTCGACGAGCACGACGTCCATGCCGCACGCCCGCAGGCTCGCCGCGACCTCGCAGCCGATGAAGCCGGCGCCGACGATCAACGCCTTGCCACCGGGGCGGATGTCGGCGCGCAGGCCGACGCTGTCCTCGACGGACCGCAGCACGTGCACTCCGGCAAGCTCGGGCAGGCCGGGGATGCGGCGGGGACGCAGGCCTGTGGCGACGACCAGTTCGTCGTAGCCGAGGGAGGTACCGTCGGCCAGCGCGACCGTGCGCGCGGCAGCGTCGAGCGATTCCACCGCGACGCCGAGTCGCAGATCGATGCGCTGGTCGTCGAAGAACTCACGCGGCCGCAGCGTGGTGTCCTCGCGTTCGCCGCGGATCACGTCCTTCGACAGCGGCGGGCGGTCGTAGGGCAGGTGCGGCTCCGCACCGACCAGGACGATCTCGCCGTCGAACCCGGCCCGCCGCAGCTCCTCGGCGGTCCGGACCCCGGCCAGACCGGCGCCGACGACGACGACCCTCCCCGCCCCGCCCTCGGTCACATCATCAGTCGACACGTCTTCATCCTTCGATAGTGGTGACGCCGGTCACCCCCGATACCGTTCGACTTTTCTACCAAACGGTGATCACGGGCGACAGTCCTACGCATCGGCAACCGGTCCGGGAAACACCGCCCCACGCGCGTCCCATCCGGTCGCGGGAGTCACTAGAGTCGAGGACAACGTGCAGACAACGGAGTCGACCACGGACACACCGGCAGCGCTTCCGAGGAGTCCTTCATGACCAGCGACAGCGGCGCAGGAATCAGCCGCGTACAGTTCGGCGCCGGCGTCTCGCCCGGCCCCGTCGACACGCAGGGCCGCACGATCATCGCCGACGCCGTCGTCGCCAAGATCGCCGGCATCGCCACCCGCGAGATCAGCGGCGTGTTCGACGTCGGCGCCGGCACCACCCGCGTCGTGGGTGCGCTGCGCGACCGGATCCCCGGCGCGCGCATCAACCACGGCCAGGGTGTCGCCGTGGAGGTCGGTGAGAAGCAGGCCGCGATCGACATCGGCATCATCGCCGAATACGGCGTGGCACTGCACGAACTCGCGGTCGCCATCCGGCACAACGTGATCGGCGCGGTCGAACGGATGACCGGCCTCGAAGTCACCGAGGTCAACATCACCGTGTTCGACGTCGTGCTGCACGACGAAGCCGCCGGTCTCGTCGACGACACCAAGCCGCGAGTGCAGTGACGATCGCCGGGACGCCGCCCACGGCGGAACTTGCCGAACGCGTCGCCGAGGCCGCGCTCGCGGTTCCCGGTGTCGCGGGACTGCACGGTGGCGTCTTCGGCGAGATCGCGACCTATCTGCCGGGCCGGCGCATCGAGGGCATCCGGATCGGCGCCGACCTGTGCGCAGTGCACATCGTGGCCCGCTATCCGGCGGATCTGCCCGCGGTCGCCGGAGCGGTGCACGCCAGGATCGCCCCGATGGTCGCGGTGCCGGTGCAGGTGACGATCGAGGATCTGCAGACCGACGAGCACACAGAGCCCTACGAGCCCACAGAGGCGGCACCGTGAACCACACGCCCATCAACAACACCGTCATCGGTCTCCTCGCCGGACTGCTGCTGGCCATCGCGGGCATCCTCGGCGGCTTCAGCGGACTGCTGTTCGCGGTACTGCTCGGCGCCCTCGGCATGGCGATCGGCGCACACCGCGACGGCCTGCTCGACCTCGGCGCCCTGCTCAGGAGCCGGGGTCGTGGCTGAGAAGCACACGCAGACCGAAGAGCACACGCAGACCGCGGCCGAGCCGCACACACAAACCGAGCCCGCACCGGAGGACACCCGCGGTCACCGCGGTTCGCTCGTCGTCAAGGACCGCGCGGTCGCGCGGATCGCCACGGCCGCAGCGCTGCAGGTTCCCGGTGTGGTCCGGCGCAGCAGCGGTCTGAGCCTCCTCACCGGCCGTGAACTGCCCCGCGCCGACGTGACCACGGGCGGCAACGCCGTCGCCGTCAACCTGTACGTCGCCGCCGAATGGCCGTACGACGCGGCGATGCTCACCCGCCGCGTGCACGATTCCGTGGAACGGCAACTGCGCGAACTCACCGGCCTGTCCGTGCACGAATTGAACGTGGTCGTCGCCGCCACGGCCGTCCCCGAGGAGGACACGGCCAGCGACGCGGCGATTCCCGTCGAGTACCTCGAATCGGACATCGTCGCCGGCCGCACGGAACCGCGCACCCCCGTTCCCGTCGTCGCCCCCCTGCCGCCGCTCGCCTACCCGGCCGCCGCTCCCGCGGCGGCGCTCATCGCCGTCGCGGCGCTGATCCTGGCGTTCACCGCCGCGCGGGAGCTGCTCATCGTGCGGGGCACCTACGGCGGCGCACCGTGGCTGCGGAACTCCTTCGAGTGGTTCGGGCGGCTGCACTGGGAGCCGTGGATCCCCGTGGCCGCCGCCGCGTGCGTCGCCGTCGGGGTCGTGCTGCTCGCGGTCGCCTGTAAACCGCGGCGACGCACCCACCTGCCGTTGCAGGTCGCCGGGCCGGTCGCGACGGTGTGGATGCGGCGCACCGACCTGGCCCGGATGTGCAGTGCGCACGCGTCGTCCCTGAGCGGGGTGGCGGCCGCCCGCACCGTCGTCGACCGGCGCCGCGCCGTCGTCCGGATCACCGTGGAGGACGAAACCCCGGTCGCCGATCTCACCGCCGCGGTCCGGGCCGCGGTGGAACCGAACCTGGCCCTGCTCGCGGAGCCGATCCCCCTCGTCGTGAAGGTGAACCGGTGAAACTGCGCACCGTCCTGGTCAATCGGTTCGTGACGTTCGCCGTCGGACTCGCGCTGCTCGGTCTGGGGGCGTTCGCGCTGGCGTGGGTGGGCCGGGTGCCGTTCACCCGCGACTCCCTCGCGCGGCTCGACCGGCCCCGCGTCATCGACGTGCCCGACCAGCCGTGGTGGACGGCGGCGCTGTGGGGCGCGGTCGCGGTGGGCCTGACCGTCGGAATCGTGCTGCTCGTGGTGAACCTGTCGCGGCGCCGCACCTCCACCGTGCAGCTCTACGACCAGGTCACGGACGCGACGCTCGGCGTCGAACTCGGACCCGTCGCCGACGGGGTCGCCGCCGAGCTCGCGTCGCTGCCGGGGGTGCGGTCGGTGCGGAGCCGAGCGGTCGTCGAGCGGCATCTGCCGACCCTGTCGGTGACGGTGCACGCCGACCCGAACATCGACGTCGCCGAGTTCACCTCGAGCGCCGAGGACACCGCGCAGCGTGCGGCCCGGGCACTCGGCGGGGCGCGGGTGGCCACCCAGGTGCTGCTGCACCTGGACCCCGCCACCGAAATCCGTTAGAAGACCGCGTCCGTCAGAACATCACCCCGGCGAACGGCGCCTCCGCGGTCGCGAACAGACGCTCGAGCTGCGGCAGAGCCGAGTCGTCGTGCACGCGGACCAGTCCGGCACGGTCGAGCTGCTGCCATCGGGTTCCGCCGAGCAGCGCCGCAGCGAGCGTCGCGACCTCCACCTCCACCTGCGGTGCGCTGTCCGTGCGGCCGCTTCCGGTCGCGCCGATCCGATAGGTGCCGGTGTTCTCCGGCAGCAACTCGTCGACGACCCCGACCCGCACCACGGCGTCCCCGTCGAACACCCGGCGATCCAGCGCGGCGGATACGTCCAGGATCCGCAGCCACGTCTCGTCGTCCGCGCTGCGCAGCCGCACCGCGCGCCGGTCGGTCAGCAGCCACGGCAGCGGATCGTCCTCCGGCACGGCGGTGAACACGAGGATGTCGACCAGATCGAGCGCGAGCAGGAACCGGAGCAGTCCCAGGTAGGCGGCGCGGGTCGGGGCGTAGAAGTCGTCGACGACGACGGTGCGGTCGCGGCCGCCGAACCAGCGGTCGGTGCCGATCGGCCGGTACCGGACGAATCCGTCCTCGGAACCCGGATCACCGTGGACAGCAACATAATTCGGTCCACGACCGGACTGTGCCATCAACTCGCGACCGCGCCACCACAGCGGGATGCGGTCGATGGTGCCGGGTCGGGCCGACGGGTGCTCGTCGACGATCCGCGGCAGCACATTCCACACCGCACCCGGCTCGAGCAGCCGCACCGGTCCTCCCCCGGCCACCGACGGGAGCAGTCGTGCTCGCCGCACGTCCAGCTCGAGGGTGTGCGACGTGCTCGCCACCCCGTACCCGAAGCGGCCGTAGATGGTCGCCTCGGAGGCGCGCAGGGTCGCGACCACCTCACCGCGGTCGCGGGCGTCGCGCAACTGGTGACGCATCAGCGCGGTGAGCACCCCGCGCCGGGTGTGGGTGGGCAGTACCCCGACGTGGGTGACCGCGGCGTGCGCCACCGTCCGGCCACCGGGCAGGATCAGGCCGCTGGTCGCCGAATCCGCGGTCCCGACCATGACGCCGTCGACGAATGCGCCGAGCGTGCGACCCGGTTCGAGCAGTTCCCGGATCTGTCCCGGCTCGTACGGGGGTGGGGCGGGCAGGCCGACCATGGCGGTGCGGAACAGGTTCGACGATTCGATGAGATCGGGTTCGGTGTCGAGGACGCGAATCTCGGGCATGGCGGCAGCCTACGGACCGCTCATCCCCATACGGCCATCACCGTGCATGCGGCGGCGACCATCACCACCGTCACGAGATCCCCGATCCCCCAGTGCGGCCGGGTCCGCACCACCGTCCGCTGCCCCCGGACCGCCAGTGCGTCGCCGAGGTCGCGGACCTGACGCAGCGACACCGACACGACGGCTCCGACGGCGTCGACGACCTGGTGCCACAGCCCGCGCGGGGTCGGCACACCGGGACGGCCGCGCAGCGCACGGGCCGCGAAGACCATGCGCAACTCCTCCCGGATGGACGGCAGCACGCGCAGCGCGAGGGTGCAGGTGGTCACCCATTCGTCGACCGGGCACCGCAGCAGCCGCAGCGGCGCGAACAGCACCGGGAGGGTGTCGACGATGTCACCGAGCCGGGTCGTCCACCCGACCAGCGAGGCGCAGACCAACAGCGCCAGACCCACCAGCACCGATCGCACGTACGGGTCGAGGCCCCCGCCGACCGAGCTGAGCACGGCGAAGAACCCGAGGGACGCGAACACCCACCACGGGACGGTGGGCACCGCGCCGCGCGGGATCCGCGCCACGACGATCGCCGTCGCGAGGACGACGGCCAGCACCAGCAGGCTGGTCCACGACGGCACGAGCGCGACCGTCACCGCCAGCGCGGAGGCGGCGAGGAGTTTGGTACCGGCCCACAGCCGGTGCACGGGCGTTTCGCGCGGCACCGGGCGCAGCAGGATCAGGGGACGCCGGGTACTCCGGTTCGTGCTTCTCGCGCCGGTGCGTCTCATGCCGCCACCGTCCGGTCGTCGACGATCGTGCCTGCATCGAGCACCACGGTTCGCGAGCACACCGCTTCCATGCCGTGCAGGTCGTGGGAGATGACCACGATCGTCATGTGCTCGGTCTCGCGCAGGTACCCGAGGAGTCCGACGAGGTCGTGGCGGCCGGCGTCGTCGAGCCCGGCGAGCGGTTCGTCGAGCACCAGCACGCGCGGGGCGCGGGTGAGTTGTGCGGCGATCGCGACGCGCCGCATCTCGCCGCCGCTGAGCCTGTCGACGGCACGGTCCACCAGGTGCGTGCCCAGACCGACGCGTTGCAGCACCGCGGCCACGTACGGGCGGTCGATGTAGCCGAGTCCGGCGACGTCGCAGATCTCTTCGGCGACGGTGGGTCGCTGCAACTGCAGTCGCGCCTGCTGGAACACCAGTCCGATGTCGCCGCGCAGGTCGGCGGTCGGGGTGCCGTTCAGCGTGCAGGTGCCGGACGTGGGCCGGTGCAGTCCGGCCAGCACCCAGGCGAGGGTCGATTTGCCGGAGCCGTTCGCACCTACCACGAGCACTCCCTCGCCGCGGCCGACCGTCAGCGTCACGTTCCGCAGCGCGGTGTGCGCCCAGGGGGTGCGGGCGGCGTAGGTGTGGGTGACGTCGCGGAGTTCGAGGATCGGGTCGACGACGGCCGGTGGGGTCGCCACCGTCACGGTCCGGGCGGTCCGCGCTGGCGCGGGAACGAGTCGCCCGCGGTCGAGGTGGACGACGCGACGAGCCGTGGCCGCTTCTCCCTCGACGTGGGTGACGAGCACGACGGCCGTGCCGTCGCGGGCGATGCCGGCGAGCAGGTCGAGCAGGGCGCCGCGGCTCGCGTCGTCGACCATCGCGGTGATCTCGTCGGCGATCAGCAGGGCCGGGCGGCGGGCGAGCGCACCGGCGAGCGTCAGCCGCTGCAACTGCCCGCCGGACAGGTCCTCGGTGGGGCGGTCCGCGAGCCCACCCAGCCCGACCCTCTCGAGCAGTGTGTCGACGTCGAGGGTGCCGTCGGCATCGTCGAGTCCCCAGCGCACGTCCTCGGCGACCGTACGGCCGAGGATCTGGGATTCCGGGTGCTGGAAGACCAGTGCCGTGCCGCCCGGGGCACCGAGACCGACGTGGCCGGGACGGTCGACGAGACCGGTCGTCGGATCGAGACCGGCGAGGATCCGCGCGAGGGTGGACTTGCCCGAGCCGTTGGCACCGACCACCGCGACGAAGTCACCGGCGGTGATCGTCAGGTCGATGTCGGTGAGCGCGTCGGTGGTGGCTCCCGGGTAGCGGTAGGTGACCGACCGCAGGCGCACGGGTAGCGGTGCCGGTTCCGCCACGGCCGTGGCCGGCCATTCGGTGGGCGGGCTGCCCCACCGCGTGCGCAGCGCGACCGTGCGGAAGACCCCGAAGCTGAGCAGTGCGCTGCCGACGATGCCGACGACCGTGGCACCCCCGATCCACAGCCACCAGTACTCGACGAGGAAATCGGCGGTGCGGGTGAAGGCGTCGACGAATGCCTGTCCCGCACCGGCTGCCTGGAATGCCCGCAGGGCGCCCTGCAGCGATGCGGCGAGAGAGTCGAGCAGCAGGATCCGGGTCCGTTCGAACAACAGCAGCATCCCGACGGTGAATCCGGCGAGGGCGAGCCCCAGGGGGATCGACCCGGCGAACACCACGAAGACCGCGTTCCTGCCCCATCGGCGTTCGGCATAGCCGACGAGGATTCCCACGCCGACGAGAACGAGCAACATCACGACCCCGAACGGGCCGCCGGCGATCAGGGCGACGACGCTCGCCGCAACGGTCGCTGCGATCGCGGACCGCATCCGGTTTCCGGCTGCGAGGAACGCGATCGGCAGAGTGATGAGAACCTGCGCGGCTCCGATCGGGATGAACCCGGTGACGACGGTGACGACGGCGGTCAGTGCTCCGAACACCGCCGCGGCCGCGATCTCGAACGGCCGCAGCGGGCCCCTTGCTGTCGTGGTTCCGGCGCGCACCGCTCCCAGTGTGCCAGCCACACGCGGCGCCCCGAACCGCCTACCGAGGCGATCCACGCGCCGAGTCCGGATCCGCTCACGCTGCAGGGCAGGCGTTTTCCGAATCGGTGGGCACATCGTGATTCACCAGACCGCCGAGCCACCGACACAGCCTGGTCACCTATGGGGAATCTCTGTTAACTTTCTGCCCATTCATGTATCGACAAGGGGGATGGACATGCGCCTGCGCGCCCTCACCGCCGCGACCTTCGCGGCGATCTTCGCGCTCTTCGGAACCGGAACGGCACAGGCCGAGTAACCGGCACCTCCCCTACCCGTGGGAAGGACCTTCCTAGACGGTGTTGCAAGCGAATTGGGATCACCCGGCGGCAACGCCCCCGGCACCGACGACTGGAGCTGCGTGCCGTCGGAGGAACATCCCGACCCGGTGATCCTCGTGCACGGCACCGTCCTCAACCGGCAGGACAACTGGTCGTACCCGGCACCCCTGCTCGCCAACGAGGGGTACTGCGTCTTCGCCCTCACTTATGGCAACCATGCCGACCTGCCGTGGCCGCTCAACGCCGTCGGCGGACTGCTGCCGATGGAAGAGAGCGCACAGCAGCTCGCCGATTTCGTCGACGAGGTCCTCGCCGCCACCGGCGCGGAGAAGGTGGATCTGATCGGCCACTCGCAGGGCACGTTGATGCCCGTCTGGTACGTCAAGTTCCTCGGCGGCAACGAGAAGGTCGACGACTACATCTCCCTCGGTCCCGTGTACGAGGGCAGCCACGCGTTCCTGATCGCCGCGTCTTTCGAGTTGTTCGAGCGGGTCGGGGCACGCCAGGACATGGAGAACCTGGTGCACGCGCTCGGGTGTGGCGCCTGCCCGCAGGTGCTGGCCGGCTCCGACTGGATCCACACCATCCAGGAGGCCGGCGTGTACGCCGACGAGGTCACCTACACGAACATCATGAGCCGGTACGAAGAGATCGTCCTGCCCTACACCAGCGGCTACCGCGAAGCCCCCAACGCAACGAACATCGTGCTCCAGGATCACTGCGGCAACGACTTCGTCGAGCATGCCGGTATCGTCAACGACCCGAACGCCGCGTGGTTCGTGCTGAAGGCACTCGATCCGGAGGATCCGCGACCGCTGAACTGCGTGTTCGTGCCGCCGATCCTCGGCTGGAGCCCGGACCCGACGCTCGGGCCGGCACCGGAGACCGAGGCGGTTACCGCGCAGGCCGGCTACTGACGACCGTCGGGGGCGCGCGCCGATCAGAACGGAACCTGCACCCCGAGAAGGCCGGTTCCCGGCGCGCGTCCGGACAGGACGCGACAGAACTCGACCGCGTCCATCTCGACGGGCTGTGCACCGGACCCGGTGCGCCAGCGGCCTCCGGCCGGACCGGTCAGGGTGAGATCGATCGGCCGGCCGTGCCGTCGTGCCCATTCGTCGACGACGTCGGCGACGAGCGCCCCGTCGTGTTCGGCGGTCAGGACCATCGTCTCGCCGGTCGCGCGGCAGATGTCCACACGGTGCATCCAGGGGTCGCGCGTGAAGATGACGTCGACCAGGTACCCGAGGGTCCACCATTCGTCGACGCCACCGACCGCCTGCGCCGGTTTCATGGTCAGGTTCCGGGCGAGGGACGGTGTACGGGCGCGTGCCCGCGCCGCCTTGACCCCCGTGGCCCGGTAGGCCGACGCCAAGGTCTCGTTGTCGAGAGTGGAGAATTTCTCGACCTGATGCGCGGTCAGGGCATCGATGAAGACGCCGGGCGAGCGTTTCGCGACGGCGAGCTGGCGGCGCATCTCCAGGAGGGACGCGGACATCCGCGCCATCCCGTAGGCGTGCCCGGCGATCGCGCGCACGTCCCACCCGGGACATTCGGTCGGTTGTCTCCATTCGTCGGATGTCAGCCGGTCCAGCAGATCGGCGAACCGCTCGTACTCGGTGGCGGCCAGACGCATCGCGAGGTCGCGTTGCATCACCGGTCGTCGTGGGGGCGTAGTGGACTCGGTTGTGGTCGTTGCAGCCATCGGACGCTCCTTACAGTCCTACGTTCTCGGCGAACATGTCCACGGCCCGATCGAGAAGCCGACGCCACCGGTCGCCACCCGGATCGTTGGCGAGCTGGGCATCGATGAGACCACCCGTGAGCGCGACACACAGATCCACATCCTGCTGGTCACGAATCCCCAACTCTGCCAACGTGTTACGGAACAGATCGAGGGTTTCCACAGCCGGCGCGTACGAGTCGGCACTCGGCTCGAAATCGATGACGATCCGCTGGTTCATCAGCTGGAATCGGGCGAGATCTTCGACGCAGAAATCGAAGAAGGTGGCCGCGAGGGATCGCAGCACACCGCGCGGTGTGTCGGGCAGGTTCCGGACGCATTCTGTCATGACCGCCAGGCACTCGCTCCAGGCCTGTCCGAACATCGCGTCGTAGAGCGCGTTCTTCGAATCGAAGTGGCTGTAGAGCGAGGGGGGTCTCATTCCCACGCGGTCGGCGACCTCGCGGAGGGTCAGATTCGCGAGCCCGCATTCGCGGGCGGCATCCCAGGCCGCGGCGAGAATCTCGGATCGAGTTGCCGAACGGCGTTCGGCAACCCTATCGCGATTCGGTTTGCCTAACACACTTAGGACGATCCTCGCGTCGGCTGCCGATGTCAACCCTCCGCGGAGGTGGGTGTGACGAATTCCGGCTGGTCCAGCACGCGGAGCCAACTCCCGTCCGGCTGCCTCCGCACCACCTGCGCGCGGGCCCCGGCCCCGTCCCGCGGCGGGGTGGACGTCAGGGCGAGGTCGCCGCTGACGAGCGTCGGCAGCGGCGGTTCGGGTTCGAAGCGCGGCGCGTGAGCGAGCACCTCGGCCCACAGTTCCCGGATGGCGGCACGGCCGACGGTGACGGATCCGGGCGGGTACGCCAGCACGGCGTCCTCCTCGTACAGGGCCGCCACGCCGTCCGCGTCGCCGGCGTTGGATCGTTCGACGAACAGTCGGGTGATGTCCTCCGGCGTCATGGCCTTCTCGAGCTGCTTCTCCGTCATCGGTGCGTCCTCTCCTGGTGGGGATTCGGTACACCTCCAGCCTCGCGTGCCGAACATCAGAAGTCCAACAGATAGTTCTTGCCGTACCTAGAATCAGGAGTTGTGGAACTACGCCAGCTCGAATACTTCGTCGCGGTGGCCGAGGAAGCCAACTTCACTCGTGCGGCCGCCCGCGTGCACATCAGCCAATCCGGGGTCAGCGCACAGATTCGGCAGCTCGAGAACGAATTGGGCGCCGTGCTGTTCGACCGCAGCACGCGTATCGCCACACTCACCGCCGCCGGGGAGGCAGCACTCCCCCACGCGCGCGCCGCCCTGGCCGCGGCACGCGCGGTGCGCGAGGCCGTCGACGACGTAAACCACCTGGTCCGGGGCCGGCTCGCGGTCGGAATGGTCACCGCGTGCACGGTGTCACCGCTGTTCGACGCGTTGTCCGCGTGCCGGCGTGCACACCCGGGCGTCACCGTCGATCTCGTCGAGGACAACTCGGACGTGCTGGTGGACCGGGTACGTACCGGCACTCTCGACGTGGCGCTGGTCGGTCTCGCGGACACACCGCCGGACGACCTCGAGTCGCTGACGATCGTGTCCGAGCGGATCGTCGCGGCCGTGCCGCCGGCACATCCGCTCACGGAAATCCCCGCCGTGCACCTGGCGGATCTGGTTCCGCACCCGCTGATCTGCCTGCCCCGGGGAACCGGTATCCGCACGGTCCTGGATCGAACCTGCGCGGCGCGAGCGGTCAGCGTCGAGGTCGCGATGCAGGCCAGCGCGCCCGACGCGGTGGCGGACCTGGCGGCACGCGGGCTGGGAGTGGCGATCCTCAGCACGTCGATGGCCGGGTCGTACCCGGGACTCGTTCCCCTACCGCTGGAAGATGCCGACGTCGACGCGGTCCTCGCGCTGGTGTGGCGACCCGATCCGTCGCCCGCCGTGCAGGCCCTGAAACGCGCGATGGCGCCCACTCCCGAAGGAGTGAGCGCCATCGGCGTCAGCGAGAACTAGCTCACTTGATGATCTTCGTGACGCGACCGGCGCCGACGGTGCGGCCACCCTCGCGGATCGCGAAGCGCAGGCCCTCGTCCATGGCGACCGGCTGGATCAGAACGACCGACATCTCGGTGTTGTCGCCCGGCATGACCATCTCGGTGCCCTCGGGAAGGGTCACAACGCCCGTCACGTCCGTGGTACGGAAGTAGAACTGCGGACGGTAGTTGTTGAAGAACGGCGTGTGGCGGCCGCCCTCTTCCTTGTTGAGGATGTAGGCCTGGCCCTCGAACTCCGTGTGCGGAGTCGTGGTGCCCGGCTTGACGACGACCTGGCCGCGCTCGACGTCCTCGCGCTTGATGCCACGAACCAGCAGACCGACGTTGTCGCCGGCCTGGCCCTGGTCGAGCAGCTTGCGGAACATCTCGATGCCGGTGACCGTGGTCTTGGTCGAGGTCGGGCGGATACCGACGATCTCGACTTCCTCGTTCACGTTGATGACACCGCGCTCGATGCGGCCGGTGACGACGGTGCCACGACCGGTGATCGTGAAGACGTCCTCGACGGGCATCAGGAACGGCTTGTCGGTCTCACGGACCGGGTCCGGGATCGACTCGTCGACAGCGTCCATCAGGTCCTCGATGGACTTGACCCACTTCGGGTCACCCTCGAGTGCCTTGAGAGCCGAGATCGGGACGACCGGAGCTTCCTCGTCGAACTCCTGGGCGGCCAGCAGCTCGCGGACCTCCATCTCGACGAGCTCGAGGATTTCCTCGTCGTCGACCATGTCGGCCTTGTTCAGGGCGACGAGGATGTAGGGCACGCCGACCTGGCGGGCGAGCAGCACGTGCTCACGCGTCTGCGGCATCGGGCCGTCGGTGGCGGCCACGACCAGGATCGCGCCGTCCATCTGGGCAGCACCGGTGATCATGTTCTTGATGTAGTCGGCGTGACCCGGAGCGTCGACGTGCGCGTAGTGGCGCTTCTCCGTCTGGTACTCGACGTGGGAGATGTTGATCGTGATACCACGAGCCTTCTCCTCGGGAGCCTTGTCGATCTGGTCGAACGCGAAGCTCTCGTTGAGATCCGGGTACTTGTCGGCCAGCACCTTGGTGATCGCAGCCGTGGTGGTGGTCTTGCCATGGTCGACGTGACCGATGGTGCCGATGTTCACGTGCGGCTTGGTCCGCTCGAACTTCGCCTTCGCCACTGGAATGTCCTCCTGGACTGTTGTTGCTTGCAGTATGCAGCAGTGCGGTTTTATTACTTGGTCGTGCAGGTGACCGAGGGGATAACCCGAAGGTTACTCGCCGGTCGCCTTGGCGATGATTTCCTTCGAGACGTTCGACGGAACCTCTGCGTAGGAATCGAACACCATGGAGAAGTTCGCCCGGCCCTGGGTCTTCGACCGCAGGTCACCGATGTAACCGAACATCTCCGAGAGCGGAACCAGCGCCTTCACGACACGGGCACCACTGCGTTCCTCCATGGCCTGGATCTGGCCACGGCGGGAGTTGAGGTCGCCGATCACTTCACCCATGTAGTCCTCGGGGGTGGTGACCTCGACAGCCATGAGCGGCTCGAGGATGACCGGAGCAGCCTTGCGGGCAGCTTCCTTCAGGGCCTGCGAACCGGCGATCTTGAACGCCATTTCCGACGAGTCGACGTCGTGGTACGCACCGTCGAGGAGCGTGACCTTGACGTTCACCAGCGGGTAGCCGGCGAGCACGCCGTACTGCATCGCGTCCTGCGCACCGGCGTCGACGGACGGGATGTACTCGCGGGGCACGCGACCACCGGTGACCTTGTTCTCGAACTCGTAGGTCGCGCCGTCCTCGCCCTTGAAGGGCTCCAGGGCGATGATGACCTTCGCGAACTGGCCGGAACCACCGGTCTGCTTCTTGTGCGTGAACTCGAGCTTCTCGACCGGCTTGGTGATGGTCTCGCGGTACGCAACCTGCGGCTTGCCGACGTTGGCCTCGACCTTGAACTCGCGACGCATGCGGTCGACGAGGATGTCGAGGTGGAGCTCGCCCATGCCGCCGATGACGGTCTGGCCGGTCTCCTCGTCGAGCTCGACGGAGAACGTCGGGTCCTCTTCGGCGAGCTTCTGGATCGCGGTGCCCAGCTTCTCCTGGTCGGACTTGGTCTTGGGCTCGATGGAGACCTGGATGACCGGGTCCGGGAAGGTCATCGACTCGAGGACGATCGGGGCGTCCTGCGCGCACAGCGTGTCACCGGTCGTGGTGTCCTTCAGGCCGATCATCGCGTAGATGTGGCCCGCGACGGCCTCGTCGACCGGGTTCTCCTTGTTGGCGTGCATCTGGAACAGCTTGCCGATGCGCTCCTTCTTGCCCTTGGTGGCGTTGAGCACCTGGGCACCGGGCTCGACCCGGCCGGAGTACACGCGGACGAAGGTCAGCTTGCCGAAGAACGGGTGCGCAGCGATCTTGAAGGCCAGAGCCGAGAACGGCTCGTCCTTGCTCGGCTTACGCGTGAGGACGGTCTCCTCGTCGTTCAGCTTGGAGCCCTGGACCTCGCCGATGTCCAGCGGGTTCGGGAGGTAGTCGATGACCGCGTCGAGCATGGGCTGAACACCCTTGTTCTTGAACGCGGAGCCGCACAGCACCGGGTAGAGCTCGGAGGCGACGGTCATCTTGCGGATGGCAGCCTTGATCTCCGCGACGGTGAGTTCCTCGCCGCCGAAGTACTTCTCCATGAGCTCTTCGTCGGACTCGGCGACGGTCTCGAGCAGCTTCTCGCGGTACTCGGCGGCCTTGTCGGCGAGCTCGGCGGGGATCTCCTCGATGGTCGGCTCGGCGCCGATCTCGACGGTGCCGCGCCAGGTGATGGCCTTCATCTCGACGAGGTCGACGACGCCGTCGAAGGCATCCTCGGCACCGATCGGGAGCTGGAGGACCAGCGGCTTCGCACCGAGACGATCGATGATCGTCTGCACGGTGAAGTAGAAGTCCGCGCCCATCTTGTCCATCTTGTTGACGAAGCAGATGCGCGGAACGTCGTACTTGGCAGCCTGGCGCCAGACCTGCTCGGACTGGGGC
>Ga0180215_1001010_pt1 | contig 32310 bp, 28 predicted proteins | sample eDN3rd37CBELigBY_FD_128871 | JGI IMG/M metagenome (GOLD analysis project Ga0180215, IMG submission 128871) | Enriched backyard soil microbial communities from Emeryville, California, USA - eDNA 3rd pass 37_C BE-Lig BY (version 2) (version 2) | ecosystem: Environmental > Terrestrial > Soil >...
ACGACGGCCTCAATCTTCTCGCGGCGCCCGATATTGCCCGGATTAATCCGTACCTTGTCGACGCCGTTCTCAATAGCGGCAAGCGCCAGCCTGTAGTCAAAATGAATGTCCGCTACGAGCGGTATATGAATGCGTTTCTTGATTTCTTTGATCGCTTCAGCGGCTTCCTTAGTGTTGACCGTTACTCGCACGATTTGGCAGCCGGCTTCCTCCAGCCGCAAAATCTCTGCGACAGTCGCCTCCACATCGGCCGTTTTGGTCGTGCACATGCTCTGAATAATGACTTCATTGCTGCCGCCAATCGTCAAATTACCAACCTTTACCGGAACTGTATGTTGACGTAGATACATCACATGATCTCTCCCATGAACGTCAAAGTCCACCCCTGCTTTTCGGCTCAGCCGCAAAGCAAGGGTGGATGAAATGACGGTTATTAAGCGCTCTCTTCTTTTTTCTTGCCCTTGTTCGCAGTCAGCTCAGGCATAATTTTGTCCTTAACAGCCTGCTCTGTAATGACGCAGCTGCTCACATCCTCGCGAGACGGAGCCTCGTACATCACTTCCAGCATAATGCCCTCGATAATCGCACGAAGTCCGCGCGCGCCCGTATTGCGCTTAATCGCTTCCTTCGCAATCGCATCCAATGCGCCCGGCTCGAAGTCGAGCTTCACATTGTCCATTTCAAGCAGCTTCTGATACTGCTTAACGAGCGCATTCTTGGGTTCGGACAAAATCCGAACGAGTGCCGGCTCATCAAGCGGCTCAAGCGTAGAGATAACCGGCAAGCGTCCGACAAACTCCGGAATCAAGCCGAATTTGAGCAAGTCCTCCGGCAATACCATCGACAAATACTCGCCCGGCTTAAGGTCCTTCTGCAATTCGCCAGAAGAGTTGAAGCCGATGACCTTTTTGCCGATCCGGCGCTTAATCAGCGACTCGAGACCGTCGAAAGCGCCGCCGCAGATGAACAAAATGTTTGTCGTATCGATTTGGATAAACTCCTGATGCGGATGCTTGCGCCCGCCTTGCGGAGGAACGGATGCGACTGTGCCCTCCAAAATTTTAAGCAGCGCCTGTTGAACGCCTTCGCCGGAAACATCGCGTGTAATCGAAGGATTTTCCGACTTGCGCGCAACCTTATCAATCTCGTCGATATAAATAATGCCCCGCTCTGCCTTCTCGACATCATAGTCCGCAGCTTGGATAAGCTTCAGCAAAATGTTCTCGACATCCTCGCCGACATAGCCCGCTTCAGTAAGCGAGGTTGCGTCTGCGATTGCGAACGGCACATTCAAAATTTTCGCCATCGTTTGAGCGAGCAGCGTTTTGCCGGAGCCGGTCGGGCCAAGCAGCAAAATATTGCTCTTTTGAAGCTCTACGTCTTCGATTTTGTTTTGCGAGTTAATACGCTTGTAGTGGTTGTATACCGCTACGGACAGCGATTTTTTCGCAGCATCTTGGCCAATGACATACGAATCCAAAATAGCGCGGATGTCCTTCGGCTTCGGAATATCCTTCAAATCGAGCTCTTCCTCGTTGCCGAGCTCCTCTTCTACAATCTCCGTGCAAAGCTCGATACATTCATCGCATATATAAACGCCAGGGCCGGCAACCAGCTTGCGCACCTGCTCCTGCGACTTACCGCAGAACGAGCATTTCAGTTGGCCCTTTTCATCGTTAAATTTGTACATTAAATCACCCCTTCATTAAAATCTTTACGATACCGGAGCTGTAATAACCTTGTCAATCAAACCGTAAGCAAGCGCTTCTTCCGCGCTCATAAAATAGTCACGGTCCGTATCGCGGTCGATTTTATCGTAAGGCTGTCCAGTACGGTCCACGTAAATTTGATTCAGCTTCTGCTTCGTTTTCAAAATCCAATCTGCGTGAATTTTGATGTCTGTCGCTTGGCCGCGCACGCCGCCCAGCGGCTGATGGATCATCACTTCGGCATTCGGAAGCGCAAAACGCTTCCCTTTGGCGCCCGCTGTCAGCAGCAGGGAGCCCATGCTCGCCGCCATCCCCATGCAAATGGTGGATACGTCCGGCTTAATGTATTGCATCGTATCGAAAATTCCCATCCCGGCCGTTACAGAGCCGCCAGGAGAATTAATATACAGATGGATATCCTTCTCAGGATCGTCGGCCGCCAAAAACAGCAGCTGAGCGATAACCGAATTTGCAACATCATCATCGATTGCGCTTCCCAAGAAAATGATCCGGTCTTTCAGCAGTCGGGAGTATATATCGTAAGAACGCTCCCCGCGATTCGTTTGTTCGACTACGATCGGTACTAGATTCATGCGACCAACCTCTTTTCGTTTATGGCTTTGATTTCTTCCTTATTGTAACACGTCATCGAATACATGTCATTTTTACAATTAATACAGTATACGAGGACGGTCCATCGATATGTACGGAGATTAGCCTCCATTTGAAGCACAATTTCTCTTACCGCTGTTAAAAATAAGGCACGTATTGTTAACGTGCCTTATTCCAATAAGTTTTTTATTCAGTTTCGGTGTCGATTCGCAAATTAAACCGTTTTGCTGTTCTCAAGCAAGAAGTTGATTGTTTTGCGAAGCGAGATATCTTCCTTCAGGTTCTCGATATTGCCGTTGCGCGTGAAAATGTCGCGAAGCTCTTCTACGGAACGGTTATAAGCTTTCGACAGCTTTTCAAGCTCTTCAGCCATATCTTCTTCGGACACTTCGATGCCTTCTGCTTTAGCAATTGCTTCAAGGACAAGATTGTTGCGAACGCGTTTCTCAGCGTCGGAACGCATTTGTGCGCGAAGCACGGACTCGTCTTGGCCTGAGAATTGGTAGTACAGATCCATGTTCATGCCTTGCATTTTCAGACGGTTCTCAAAATCTTTAACCATGTAGTCAGTCTCAGTGACGACCATCGATTCTGGAATTTCAAATTCTGCCGCTGCTGTAGCTTTGTCAACAACCGCAATTTCACGCGCTTGAACAGCTTCCTGGTCTTTACGCTCTTTCAGCTTGCTGACAAGATCCGCTTTGTATTCTTCAAGCGTATCGAACTCGCTTACGTCTTTTGCAAATTCGTCGTCAAGCGCAGGCAGGCTTTTACGTTTGATTTCATGCAGCTTCACCTTGAACACAGCAGGCTTGCCGGCAAGATTTTCAGCATGGTAGCTCTCAGGGAATGTAACTTCTACATCCTTGAAATCGCCGATTTCCATGCCTACAACTTGCTCCTCAAAGCCTGGGATGAATGAGCCTGAGCCCAGCTCAAGCGAATAGCGCTCGCTCTTGCCGCCTTCAAACTGCTCGCCGTCTACGTAACCGTCAAAGTCGATTACAGTGATGTCGCCGTTTTGCGCAGGGCCTTCTTCAACAACTGTAAGTTCTGCATGGCGCTGTTGCAGGCGCTCAAGTTCAGCTGCGATTTCTTCTTCTGCAACTTCAGCGGATACCGCTTCAATTTCAAGTCCTTTATATTCGCCAAGCTTCACTTCAGGCTTAACAAATACTTTTGCTTTAAATTTGAAAGACTGGCCTTTCGCGAATTGCTCAACGTCGATTTCCGGACGGTCAACAGGCTCCAAGCCGTTAGCTTTGATCGCTTCGGAATAGGCTTCAGGAAGCAAAATGTCAATGGCATCCTGATACAGGCTTTCTACGCCAAAACGGGATTCGAAAATGCCCCGAGGCACTTTGCCTTTACGGAATCCTGGCACGTTCACCTTTTGAACGACTTTCTTAAACGCTTGATCAATCGCTGCCGTTACTTTTTCAGCATCAACCTCAACCTCGATCGATACGAGGTTATTGTCTATTTTTTCCCAAGTTGCTTTCATTTTATGCTTTCCCCTCCAAAAATGCTCCTGCATTACTAGTTTTCACGTTTCATAAACCATTCTATTATAAACAAGAAGTACAAGCTTTTCAAGGCTAAGGTTAATCTTCTTCTGTTTCTCCCAGCACAGCCACTTGGCGCAGCGCTTTGCCGACCTGCTCATACTTAAAGCGCAATGACTCCGTTATGCCGTAAGCCTCCCGAATATCGTCGTCATTCGCTCCCCCGTAAACCGTTAAAAGGACGGACAAATGGAGCGCCGCAGCAAAACATTCGATCATATCCTCATCCTGAAGCATCCACTGGTAAGGAGCGGTGCCGTACAGAAATTGCAGGCTTTCCTTCCACAATTCCCTGGCAAAATGCGGCAGCGTCGGATCCTCGACCTCTACAACGCTTTCCGTACGCTCGATAATTCGGATAACCGCAGGCGGAAAATCCTCCAGTGACAGCGGCGTTTCTTCAATGAGCAGCTGCGCGGTCTCGCCCAGCCGCTCCAGCTCAATCATGCCTGTAACTCCGCGCCTGCGCAGGCATTGGAGCGCTTTGAACTGGACTGCAGGATGCAGCATGGGCTGCTGGCGCAGCCATTCCAGAATAGTCGCGTCCACTACTGGCGAATCAATGTATACAGCCCGTTCTATTGCAAGCAGCTGCTGATCGATCATAGGATGATTCTGCATAATGTAGAGCACTTGATTGACGTAAGCTTCATCCTGCTCAGCAGGCCGAAGCGCCTCTCCCCGCATATGTTCTTCATCTTTGCCGCTATCTTCGGACCCTCCGCCTTCCATCCCCCCATCATCCGGGAACGCCATATCAAGCCAAGAAAGCAAGCTGTTCCATTCATCGTAATTCCGTTCATCCTCGCCCTGGCACTGAATCAAAAAACGAAGAAGCTCCTTGGCTTCCTTATACTGCTCCGCTTCAAGCATGCGGGTCAGCTGAATTTGATATTGATCCAGCATGTTCGGAAAAAGATAAATATTGTCCTTGTTGTCATTATTCCGTCCGTCCGTAGTCGTAATCGTCACACCGCCTTCTGCTGCGCCATAAAATGTCCGTAATGCTTGCATTTGATTATAGCATGTACCGCCTTCTCAACAAATAAAAGCTCAATTGTTTTCTTAAAGTATTTATCGAAAATTGCGGAAATTATTTTGATGATATTTTTTTCAGAAAAACTATTGCATTCATCCATTCCGTCATGCTATAGTATGTCTTACGCGTCCCAGTAGCTCAGTTGGATAGAGCACTCGCCTTCTAAGCGAGTTGTCGGGGGTTCGAATCCCTCCTGGGACGCCATTTATACTGTCTGGGACAGCAACAGGACAGCATATACATCTACCGAATTCTAACATAGACAAAGCCTTCTCGCATGAATTGCGGAAGGCTCTTTTCAATTTCTTCTGCAATTCTCAAGGGAGCTCGTCGATGAGCCATTGCTCATCCTCCGTTCTAACTACCTTCAAATAGGACGGTTCCGGGTGGTCGAATAGCACCTCCGCACCGGTGTAATGTTCATACATCCATACCTTGAAGCGATAGGCGTTGTCATTTATTTGCTCGCTGCCGGTTACTTCATAGGCCTGGTGGTGCGGATTGGATGTGCCTGCAAAGTAGGCGGCAAGCTGCTCTTCGCTATAAAGTCTTTTCACTTCAGCAGTTACCGTGAGAGCACCTTGCTCACCGTCCCGGTGAACCCATGCCTCCAAAAAAAGATTGGCAGCTCTCAGCGCCATCAAGTATTCTTGATCCACCATCAGCTTATCCTCTATGGGGGAAAGATCGGATTCTGTTATAGGAACAACCGAATCGGCGATCGCTTCCACGCTGGCTTGCTCCGCCGTTTGAGACGGCTCAATAACCACATGAACATCGTCTAGCCGCATATATAATACCGGATCGGCCGTTCCTTGACTAACCCATTCAGCGACGCCGATGTCAAGCTTAACTGCTGTTCTGTTTTTAATATTATTCTCGGAAAGAGGCGATTCCAGCGATTGCTTGATCGTGAAATGCTTAAACATAACAGATAATCCCCCCTCCCAGCGGATTACCTCTATCAGCCCTTCGCCGTCTAAACCTTTGGATGGGACGTACACCGCATTAAAACCAGCCTTATTCGCAGCTTGCACAAGAAGCGTTTTTTCCTCTTCCGTATAGTCCAGCGGCACCATCGCCAATTGAACAAGGTCGAGACCCTCAGCACTCTCCTGATAACCGGACGAAGAATTCTCCTTTTGCTCTATACCGGTTAGCATTGAACAGCCAGTCATCGACATCGCCAAAAGAACAAGAAGAGGGATGACAGCTCTTTTCAACAAGAGACTGTTTAGATTATTCATGAATTTATTCCTTTCTATCCCCCCCCCATTCCGATAAAGGGGGACGTGCGGTTGATCCTCTTCAATAGATAGACTCTTTCACCTAATAAAATGTTTCAATTATGTTTGTTTATTCCATAATTTATATACGATTATCGTTGAACTGAATATATTGTAAAAATTTATCTGTATTTGTTGAAACCTAACAGCAAGTTAATCTGTATATAGTAAGGCATACAAAAACAGGGAGGGATTACATATGAAGAAAACCATATTTTTGGCATTATCAATGGCACTAATTTTTATTGTCGGATGCGGGAAGTCTACTTCATCGGATGAGCAGGTGGCGCTTGATTACATCAATCAGTATTTGAATGGAACAGTTGAGGAGAGGCAAAAATTTGTAAGCAGCAAGGTCCATCAGGATGTAAAAGCCATTTTCGAGCTTGGCGCGTCATTTGTAGCCGACGAGGATAAAAAGTTTTTAAATCCGAGCGTCAGCAAATCAACAAAATATGAATCCGAAGGTACGAAAGGATCGCTCGTATTGCTCACCAATGACTCCGAGCATGAAGTCATCGCGCTTATCATGGAAGGAAAATTAGGCTGGGTATTTAACTCGGACGATAAGGAAGCATTTGATGAAATGAAAAATCAATTCAAATAAGAGCAAGCAGATGATCTCTGAATTCGACGGAGGTCATCTTTTTTTTGCCGTATGATTGACTCTGACGTTATAACTGGGCGGTATTTGTAGGCTATGAGGAAAATGGAAAAACGCTGCTTTATATGAGAGGAGATTCGACTGAACCTGGCAAAATATCTCTAGATGATCTGCTGCCTGACCGGAGTGAAACAGAAGAGGACTGCTGCAAAGGCTGGATCTTCATTGGCGAAAAGAAAAAAGAAATTCCTCTCGCAGACATTTATCGCAACAGAATATTAACGCTGCCGGCCCCGCTAACTTTCGAAAATGATAATTATTGCTTTGGCGCAAAAGCTTTTCGCGCATGGGCGGGGAGTAATCGATTAACAAAAAGAATACGGGCTGCATCAGTCATGAATTCATGAATGATGCAGCCCGTATGATTAAGCGGTCGCCGAATGCTGTCCGCCGTCCACAAAGGCGAATAGCTCCTCGCTCTTCTCAGGCGTAAGCTCCCCGCTATTGTCGAATACGAGTATGGATGATTGCGGTATATCCCAATTGATTTGCGGCACGAATTCGATCCGTTTTTCAAATTCGCCCCAATTGTCAAGCTTCCACTGATCGCGCTCCGTTTGGCGGTCGATTATGCGCTGGCGCTGAAGCTCCATATCTTGAAGCGTGACGACAATAACGCGCGTGTCCACCTGCTCCTTCGTCAATCCAGCTCCCCCGATAACATCCTCAATCCATTGCTTGTTTTTGAGCTCGGCCGTAAACGGCGATATCATAAATACATTTTGGCCGGCTGCCAAATTCTCAATACACACATCACGCGTCGTATCGTATTCCAAATCGCGCAAATGCTGCTTATAGAATTGGGAATCGCGGTCGCGCGTATCCAACCCTTGCATAGCCAGAATGGCTTCAACAAATTTGCCGCCCACCGTATCCCGATCCAAAAATGCAGCCGGAATGCGCTCTGCCAGCTTTCTCGCTACTGTCGTCTTACCTGTGCCCGCTACACCTACAAAAAAAATTAGCTTTTGCAAAACGTTAGCCTCCAACTTTTTTTGTAGAATTATAGCATCTTTTTCCCTTTTCGCCTATGCGTCCTTCCGTAATTTCGTTTTTTTCATGAATACAGACGCAAAAAAAGCTGTCCTTGCAGCACTCGCGCAATCCGGACAGCTCCTCTATCCTATAAACGCTGCCTGCAAGCCGAGGCAAGCTATATCACGTTCATCGATTCAATATGCCGTTTCGTTTCATCTATTCCGCAGGAATAGAGCAGCTCATAAATGCGCTTCAAAAGCCCGTCGCAGCCCGCGCTCATTTGCAGGTCGCTTGCGGTTTCATACGGATTCCATGAAAAATGGGCAATCTCCGCCTCGTCCATCGTGGCGTATTCCTCGAACAGCTCCTGAAGCTGCGTTATCTCCTCGTCCGTTGCCCGGATGACAAGCTCATACGGAGCAGCTCCCTGATCCTCTAATATTTGCCCAGCCTGTACGGACACATAGTATGTTTTTTTTCTGTTCCTGTTATGCACATCGTTCATTCTGCAATACTCCTCTCTATGCATTCCGCTGCGTAAGCGCAGACATCTTTAGCATCCCCACTCGGACAGACATTTTATGCCCGCCCCTGCATATAACTGTTATTATCTCAGCACGAGTCCAGCAATAGAAGGGAATGAAAACGATGTGTGGTATAACTGGCTGGATCAATTGGAATGAAGATTTGACAAGACAAAGCATCAGCCTGGAGCAAATGACCGAAACGCTGGCTCCGAGGGGGCCTGATGCTGCCGGCACCTGGATATCTCCACACTGCGCGCTCGGCCACCGGCGCCTGTCCGTCATCGATCCGGAGAACGGAGCCCAGCCGATGATTCGCCATAACGGCGATGACAAGCATGTCATTGTCTATAACGGCGAGCTTTATAATGCGCTGGAGCTTCGAAAAGAGCTGGAGCAGCGCGGCCGTTCGTTCACGACAACCTGCGACACGGAAGTGCTGCTTGTCGCTTATATGGAATGGGGAAGAGCCTGTCTGGACCGGTTCAACGGCATATTCGCGTTTGCCATTTGGAGCGTAGAGGATCAGGAGCTGTTTCTTGCCAGAGACAGACTTGGCGTGAAGCCGCTGTTCTACAGCGAAGTGGACCATTTATTTCTGTTCGGCTCCGAGCATAAATCGATTCTCGCCCATCCTGCGGTAAAGCCGGCCGTCGGAGCGGAGGGCTTAGCCGAACTGTTTATTATGGGCCCGGCGCGGACGCCAGGCCATGGCGTTTTTCAGTACATCAGCGAGCTGCGTCCGGGGCAGTGCATGGTCGTAAATCGAAGCGGCATTCGAACGATCACGTATTGGGAGCTTGAAAGCATGCCGCATGAGCATGATACGGAGCAGACCGCCGAGCATGTCCGGGAGCTGCTCGTCGACACTGTAGAACGCCAGCTCGTTTCGGACGTGCCCGTATGCACGCTCCTGTCCGGCGGCCTCGATTCCAGCGCTTTGACGTCAATTGCCGTTCGCTATTATGAGCATCACAATCAAGGCGCCGTTCATACATTCTCCGTCGACTATCGGGACAACGACAAGCATTTCAAAGCGCATGCCTTCCAGCCGAATAGCGACGCCCCATGGATAGAAAGAATGACTTCCCATCTCGGCACCGTCCATCATCCTGTACAGTTCGATACGCCGGAGCTCGCTGCGGCGCTTCATGACGCTACGCTTGCCAGAGATTTGCCGGGCATGGCCGATGTGGACGCGTCGCTGCTGCTCTTCTGCCGGGAGATCAAGAAGGAAGCGACTGTCGCCATTTCCGGCGAAGCGGCTGATGAAATTTTCGGCGGCTATCCTTGGTTCCATCGCGAGGACGCGCTGCAAGCCTCCACCTTTCCATGGGCGTTAGCTTCGGCCATGCGCTCGGAGCTGCTCGCGCCCGATATCGCCGAACGCATCAAGCCGTTAGATTACATTGGCGACCGTTATGCGCAAGCTATTGCCGAGGTTCCTCATCTTGGGGGCGAATCGCTGCAAATGAAGCGGATGCGCCAAATGTCGTATATGAACATAACCCGCTTCATGCCCACGCTGCTGGACCGCAAGGACCGCATGAGCATGGCAGCAGGCCTTGAGGTTAGAGTACCGTTCTGCGATCACCGGCTCGTTCAGTACGTATGGAATATCCCGTGGGACATCAAGACGGCCGGCGACCGCGAAAAAGGCATTTTACGAAAAGCGTTGAAAGGCATTTTGCCTGACGACGTCTTGACCCGCAAAAAAAGCCCCTATCCAAAAACGCATAATCCCAACTATTTGTCTGCTGTCCGCCATATGCTTCTGGAGGTGCTGGACGATCCGACATCGCCGCTCCTTCCGCTCATCAATGCGGATAAAATCAGGGAGCTTTCGCAATCCTCGACAGCCAGCTCCAACATCCCTTGGTTCGGCCAGCTCATGTCGGGGCCGCAGCTTTTCGCTTATTTATATCAAACGCATGTATGGCTGAAAAAGTATAAGGTCGTTATCAATATTTAAAGCAAAAAGGCGCTGCCCGTTCTTCTAATGAACGGGCAGCGCCTTTTGCATATTATGATGGATCTTGCTGCAGAACGCTTATAAGCTTATCCAGCGCCGCCCCGCGATGGCTAATCCGGCCTTTCTCGTCGGTAGTCAGCTCGGCGATTCCGCAATTCAAGCTTTTCAGCCAAAACAGCGGATCGTATCCGAAGCCGCCCGTCCCGTGCGGACGATCGGAAATGAACCCGTCGACGGTGCCTTCCACCTCAAGAAATTCGCCGGTCGCCGGGCTGTACAGCGTCAGGGCGCAAACAAATTGCGCAGGGCTGAGAAGGGCCGAGCCGTCAGGCAGCTTGTCCAACGCTTCGATGCCGCCTGGCTTCGCCGCAGCGACGGCCGTCAGCTCGTGAAGCAGCTTAGCGTTATTGTCGCCGTCCGAAGCGTGTTCGCCCGCATAACGGGCGGAATAGACGCCGGGCTCGCCGTTCAAAGCAGCGACCCGCAGTCCAGAATCATCTGCCAGTACGGGCACGCCGAGCGCGTCGCCAGCCGTCTTCGCTTTTATTCGAGCGTTTTGGGCAAAAGTGTCGCCGTCCTCTACAATGTCGCCGATCTGCGGGTAATCCAGCAGGCTCGCCGTTGACTTGCCCAGCTTGCCGAGCGCATGGGCAAATTCCCTTACTTTGCCCGCATTTTTAGTCGCGATAACGATTGTATCTCCGAGTTCCGTAAGCGTAACGCCCATGCCGCTAACCCCCTATTCTTGATCCTAGCTCTCCAAGCGCCTCGCGCTGCTTCGCTGTAAGCTCTTGAATGCCTTCTTCGGCGAACTGCAGCAGGCCGTTCAATTCCTCGCGCGAGAACGGAGCGTCTTCCCCTGTTCCCTGCACTTCAACGAACTTGCCGCTTCCGGTCATTACGACATTCATATCGACCTTCGCCTTGGAGTCCTCGTCATAATTAAGGTCGAGCAAGAGCTCCTCGCCGATCACTCCAACGCTGACCGAGGCCAGATAATCGGTAATCGGGTATTTCTCGAACTTTGCCGTTTGCGACAGCTTATGGACTGCCAGCGACAATGCGATAAAAGAGCCCGTTATGGACGTTGTCCGCGTGCCGCCGTCAGCCTGAATGACGTCGCAATCAAGCGTGATCGTCCGCTCGCCCAGCGCCTGCAAATCGACGACCGACCGGAGCGCACGGCCGATTAAGCGCTGAATTTCCATCGTTCTGCCGCTCAGCTTCCCTTTGGCGGACTCGCGAATGTTGCGGGAGTGAGTCGCGCGCGGCAGCATCGAATATTCAGCTGTGATCCAGCCTTTTCCTTGGCCCTTCATAAATGGCGGAACGCGCTCTTCCACGCTTGCCGTACAGATTACCTTCGTATCGCCGAACTCGATCAGCACCGAGCCCTCAGCGTATTTGTTCACGCCTGTCGTTATTTTTACGGGCCTAAGCTCCTTCGCTTGCCGTCCGTCTGTTCGCATTGCGTAATCCTCCTGAATCCTTCTTTGTTCTTAATATGTACTTCAACCCTTTTTATTTTACCAAAGTAAGGTGCGAAAAGCACCTGCAAACCGATAATCACAGTTATAGCTGCTGCAGCAAAAATCAAAAACAGCTCCGCTCCCGCTATGCTGCGGTGCGAAGCTGCCTCATAATCACTATACGTAATGGCAAGCGACAAAGTGCTCGTTGCCAACATCGCGGTATTTCGGCGTTTCCACTTTGCATTTGTCCGTCGCAATCGGACAGCGCGTATGGAATTTGCATCCGGACGGCGGGTTCGCCGGGCTCGGAATGTCGCCCTGCAGTACGATTCTTTCACGCTTCAACGTCGGGTCAGGAATGGGTATCGCCGACATGAGCGCTTTTGTATAGGGATGAAGCGGATTTTTGAACATCTCTTGCTTGCTCGCCATCTCCACCATCGATCCTAAATACATAACGCCAACGCGGTCGCATAAGTGCTCAACTACGCTCAAATCATGCGAAATGAACAAGTAAGTGAGCTGCTTATCGCGCTGCAAATCGCTGAGCAAGTTAATGATCTGCGCCTGAATTGATACATCTAGAGCGGATACCGGCTCATCCGCAACGATAAAATCAGGATTCATAATTAACGCTCGTGCGATACCGATCCGCTGACGCTGACCGCCTGAGAACTCATGCGGGTAACGATCATAATGATATGGGGCCAAACCGCATATCTTCATCGTTTCCAATACCCGCTCACGAACTTCCTTCGGATCTTTAACGCCATGATCATACAGCGCTTCGCCAATGGCATGACCGATTCTAATCCGCGGATTTAATGAACTGAAAGGATCCTGAAAAACGATCTGCAGCTTTGGACGCAATTGGCGAAGCTCTTCCTTCTTCAGCGCATGAAGGTCCTGACCTTTAAACAGCACCGTGCCGTCCGTTTTTTCCGTTAACCGGAGAATGGTGCGGCCAATCGTGCTTTTACCGCAGCCAGACTCGCCTACCAGACCGAATGATTCTCCTTTATTGATTTGAAAGGAAATATCATCAACTGCTTTTACATGGCCGACCGTCCTTTGAAAGACGCCGCCGGTGATCGGAAAGTATTTTTTTAAATTGTCTACTTGCACTAAGACTTCACTCAAAGCACTTCCCTCTCTTCCTCATACAACCAGCAGGCTGATTTATGCTCCTGATTCTCATGCGCTTTGAACGGAGGAGCCTTTACCTTGCAGATGTCCATGCAAAATTCGCAGCGGTCATGGAAATGGCAGTTGTTTCCAAGCTCGATCGGGTTAGGCACTTGTCCCGGGATTGAATAAAGCCTCTCCTGCACCTGGTTAATGATCGGCTTCGCTTTGAGCAAGCCTTTCGTATACGGATGCTGGGGATTTTTGAACAGCTCCAGCACAGGAGCTTCCTCAATTACCTTGCCCGCGTACATAACGACAACATAATCGGCCATCTCAGCAACGACGCCAAGATCATGCGTAATAAGCATAATTGAAGTTTTAAGCTGCTTCTTGATATCACGCATAAGGTCAAGAATTTGAGCTTGAATTGTAACGTCAAGCGCCGTCGTTGGTTCATCCGCGATGAGCAGCTTCGGATCGCAGCTTAGCGCAATAGCGATCATAATACGCTGACGCATCCCGCCGCTCAGCTCATGAGGGTACGAGTCGAATATTTTTTCCGCGCGCGGAATGCCTACAAGATTAATAAGCTCAATCGCCCGCTTCTTTGCCGACTTCCGGTCCATTAGCATATGCAATATTAACGGCTCACTAATTTGCTCGCCAATCGTTAATACCGGATTAAGGGAAGACATCGGTTCTTGGAAAATCATTGCGATATCCTTGCCGCGAATAAGGGATAATTCTCTCTTGCTCATTTTAAGGAGATCGCGGTCTTCAAATAGAATCTCTCCGCCGACGATTTTGCCGGGCGGCGATTCAATCAATCCCATTAAAGACATTGCGGTTACACTTTTCCCGCAGCCTGACTCGCCAACCACGCATAATGTTTCGCCTTCGCGAATCTTAAAGCTAACATTATTTACAGCCTTAACGATACCAGCAGGCGTCTGAAAGTGGGTCTCTAAATTGCGAAACTCTACTAAGTCTTTTGCCATATTGCATCTCCCATCTTGAAGATATCGGCGTTTATCCTAGCCGACGTTGTTCAAGGAAGCAGCATCAGCTGCGTGTATCCATTTAATAAAGACATTATTTTTTCATTTTTGGATCCATAGCATCGCGAAGTCCGTCACCAATGAGGTTAATCGCTACAGTTGTAATGAGAATACACATGCCTGGCGGAATCCATAGCCAAGGACGCTTGCTGAAATCAATCAAATTATTCGCAGCGGAAATCATATTGCCCCACGAAGGCTGAGGAGGGATAACTCCGACACCCAAGAAGCTGAGCGCTGACTCTGACAAAATAGCCCCGGCAACGCTAAGCGTAGCTGTAACGATAATGACCGGAATCGTATTAGGCAGCAAATGCTTAAAGATCTTTCGTCTGTCTCTTAACCCAAGCGCATCTGTAGCCTGCATAAACTCCTGCTCGCGAAGCGTAAGCATTTGACCGCGCACCAGCCTTGCGATCGTTGTCCAGTTCAGCACGCCGATAATAACCATAAGATAATAAATACGCTGCTTAGGATCAATTTGTAAATCGGATAGCACGACTCCCATAATGATAAGGATCGGCAAGCTTGGCAGCGCCATGAAAATATCAGCCAAACGCATAATAAACGTATCTACCTTTTTACCGTAGAACCCTGCAAACGCGCCTAATGAAGAACCAATAATAACCGAAATAACAGTAGCTACTAGGCCTACCAAAAGCGAGATCCGGCCTGCCAGCATCATGCGAAGCAGGATATCGCGGCCAAGATAATCTGTGCCGAGCCAATAGCTTGAATTCGGAGGCAGGTTCTTAAATTTAAGATTGTAATCTAGTAAGCTATAAGGTGATAAAAATGGGCCAATAAAACAAATGATAAACATTAAAACCAATAATATAGATCCAATTACCGCCAAGCGATTTCTTGAAAATCGGCGCCAAGCCGTTCTCCAAGGCGAGTCAACTGCTTTTGGGCGGTAATTTGTATTCTCTGTTATAGGGCTAGCACTAGCAGACAACGCAATCTCCTCCTACTTCAACCGAATTCTAGGGTCTGCAATACCATAGAGCAAATCTGCCAGCAAGTTTCCGATTAAGGTCAACATAGCTAGAAAGATTGTAAATCCAAGCATAAATGGATAATCTCTCATATTGATCGAATTCAAATAGACGTGACCGATACCAGGCCAAGCAAATATTTGTTCCATGATCATTGCGCCGCCGAATAGTCCAGGCAATTCAAACCCAAGTAACGTAATAGCAGGAATCATCGCATTCCTGAAGGCATGCTTAAAAATAACGGTGCGTTCTTTAAGACCTTTAGCGCGTGCTGTACGAATGTAATCCTGACGGATAACTTCGAGCATACTCGTTCTGAAATAACGGGACAAACCGCCGATCGAAAGCATCGTAAGTACGCTAATCGGCAATATGCTATGCTTCACAACATCCCAAATATAAGTCCATGAGCCGCCTTTTAGTCCTGCTGTTGTCATGCCGCCCACAGGGAGCAGCTTCAAATCAAGTGCGAACCACTTAATGAGCAATAGACCGATAAAAAAGGACGGGAGAGCCATACAAACAAAAATCGCAAGCGTAATCAATTTATCCAACAAAGAATATTGAAATTTAGCTGAGAAGACGCCCGCTAAAACGGCGATCAGCCAGCTTAAGATCATAGCGAAAAATGCGATAATAAAAGAATTCCAAACATACTCGCCGATGACTTCCATTACCGGAAGCTTATGTTGCAGTGAAGTTCCGAAATTGCCGGTAATCATATTTCCAGCCCATATGAAATAACGCTGCCAATCCGGCTTGTCCAAACCATAAATAGCTCTAAGCTCCGCAGCTCTTTCTGCCGTCATATTCGGATTATCACGTGCGGTAATATAATCCCCTGGCACCATTGCTGAAATGGTAAAAATAATGATCGAAATACCAATCAGCGTAGGAATCATTTGCAACAGCCGCCGGATGATATATTGCTTCATTCCTATTCCCCCTGGCTATAAGTGGATATGCCCAGCCCTCATGGGCTGAGCATATCTAAATCATTATTGTTCCAATTCCACTTGATACAAGCTGAAAGGGAAATCCTTGTACGGAGAAATATCGAAGCCGTTAGCGCGAGCATTGTAAGCTTCCATATTAGTTCTTTGGTACATGTAAATGAATACAGCGTCTTTGTTGATTTCTTGGTACATTTCTTTGTAGATCGCTTTACGTTTTTCGAGATCCAATTCCTTTTTGCCCTTAGCCATCAGCTCGTCAACTTTAGGGTTGGAGTAACCGAAATCGTTTTGAGCGCCGTTCGAAATAAAGATTGTGTTGTCTGGGTCTGGTGTCAAGCCCCATGCTGCGAAGAACATGTCGAAATCGCCTGTGGACTTTTTGTCCATAATCGCGTTAAATTCCAAAGTTTCAGCAACAAAGTCTACGCCAAGCTCTTTATAGTTCAATGTCATAATTGGAAGAAGCGCGTCAACAACTGGGTTGTTAGCAGTAGCGGAGAAGTTCAGCTTCAGCTTTTTGCCGTCTTTCTCGCGGATGCCGTCAGCTCCAACTTTCCAGCCTGCTTCTTCTAACAGAGATTTTGCTTTTTCAAGGTCGAAATCATAAGTGTTAATACCGTCTTCTGTGTATGCCCATGATACTTTCGATTCTGGGATGTTGATTACATCCGCGTATGGACCGTAGTAACCTTCAACAATTTCAGCGCGGTTCAAGCCGTAAGTCAAAGCTTGACGAACTTTAACGTCTGAAAGAATTTCTTTCTTATGGTTAAATGCAACATAACCGTAGCCGTTGTTTGGAAGAATGTCGATATTCATGAAGCCCATTTCCTTCAAAGCTTCTACGTTATCTACCGAAACGCTGATATTGTTCATATCCGTTTCACCGGATTGAAGCATAGCAAGGTTCGTTGAATCTGTTGTTGTTTTGTAGATCAGGTTTTTGATCTTTGGAGTGCCTCTGAAGTAATCTTCATTAGCTTCCAAAACGATTTCTTGACCAGCTTTGTAGCTGACAAGTTTATATTGACCGCTGCCAAGAGGCTTGCTGTTCAAAGCTTTAACAGACTCAAGGCTGCCTTGCTTGTAGTCTTTGCCGTAGTAATGCTCAGGCATAACGTAAACATAGCCCAAATCTACTGGTGTTAGTGCAGTATATTCTGAAACCGTTACAGAGAACTTCTTGTCGTCAATAATTTTAATGCCTTCAATTTCGCTCGCAGTACCTTCGCGGTATTCTTTGCCGCCGACGATGTTAGCGGACAATGCGTCGCTGTCGCCGTCATAGGAAGGGTCTAGAAGCATTTTCCAAGTGAACAAATAGTCCTTGGAAGTAACCGGAGTTCCATCCGTGAATTTTGCATCTTTAAGCGTATAAGTATAAGTCAGATTATCATCGGAAATTTCGATCTTGTCAGCCAAGCTGTTCTCGTAGCTTCCGTCAGCCTTGTACGTAATCAATGTGTCGAATGTGGAATAAACAACATAGTAGTCATATGCAGTTTCCATAAACAACGGGTTGAAAATACCTTTTGGATCTGTCATACCGATAATGAAAGTGTCTTTGCGGTCTTTAGCTTGCTTCGGATTTTTCGACGTATCTGTCGCTGCAATAAAACCGCTTTCTTGATTGGGTGAACCGTTGTTGCCGCTGCCTTCATTTTCTTTTTTGTCCCCACATGCAGATAGGATCATTGTTAATGCCAGCGCAGAAGCTAGCACTAAGCTCCATTTCTTTCTCATGCAACTCTCTCCTTTAAAAATTTTTAATATATTATCAATGGATAATATAAACAAAGAAAATGACTATCCGTCCGCCGTTCCTTTCTGGGGGCTGGCTTGCGAATATGAGCCTATTTATTGTTCCTCGAACAATTCTGACTCAAAATGATTTACTAAATAATATATCTTATTTTTCAGAATACTCAAATGGTTTTTTTTGTTTTTATAAACTTTTTCTATCGCAGCTCTAACTTATGCTAATAATACCAGCCATTCCGCATCAAAAACATGCACTTTTCCGCAACAAATTTTCAGTTTCGCGCCGCTGCCTTTCCGTTGAGGCATTGTAAAAAGCTGGGGACACGAATAAGAATACTCTATTTTAAACATTTGGTAAATCATTTTATAGCAATTGTGAAAAAAAATCTACTCCATCGACTAAATGTGAGTCTTATTTATGAGAAATTTTGACATCGGAAAACGGCTGAAACCCGCATGAAAAAAGGAGACTTGCCGCGTTGCCGCGGCCGAGCCTCCTCTATTTCGGTTAGCGTTATGATTTGATCGCGTTCACATGATGCGGCCTGCCGACCGGTTCGCTGTACGAATTATTTTTCTCATCGACGAAATCGGATTCGCCGTTGAACGTAATTTTAACTTCCGTCGCATCCGAATTTTCCGTCAGCGACAGCACGATAGCCTCAAGCATTTCTGAATGCATTTTTTGTCCGGCATAATACGTTTCATCCAGCAAATCGATCGCGACGATGCTGTCCTGCTGCTCAATGCTCTTTACTTCCACGTCGGGCGTGATGACGCTGAACAGCTCCTTCCCGTTAAGCGGGCCGGCGATGAGCTCCTTCATGACCGTTTCGGTCTTATTGCCGCCGCTGGCAACAAGCCGCGTGACTGGCACATAATACTGCTCGTTATTGGCCGTTTGAGAGGAGAAATAAAGCGTTACAGGAGTAGATTGCGCATAGCTGACTCCTTTGGCGAGCTCCAGATTGATGCCGATCGCGCGCGTCAGCACATGGTCGAGCGGATATTGATCAACCGGCATTTCCGGCAGCTTCGCCCCCTCATACCAAATCTCCACGCCATCTATACCCGTCATCGCCGTTAGCGTCCAAGTGATCGCTTCGACAATTTTCCGCTCGTCCTTCACATTGTAGTCCGTGAACGACTGGGAAAAATCGACAATGGCGACCTTGCGCTCTTTGTCAAATTGATACGATTTAACCTCTGTGCCTTGCGGGATCATCGCTCGGAAGCCTTCAGGGATCTGCTTGGCATACGGACCGTTATCGGTCATCATCTCAAGCGCTTTTACGACGGCTTTCTCGCCGCTTGCGATTGTCGTATTTACGGCCACAGGCGCGAGGTAGCCTTTGCCGTCCTCCAAATATACGGTCAAATTCGTTTCGGTTCCTTCCTGTACCGCTTCTCCGGTTTCAGGATTTTCGACATCGTCCAGCACCTCCACCTGCGGCGGATCAATCGGCTTGCCCGATTGCTGAGAGAACAGCCCGCATCCTGACAGCAGAACGGGCAATGCAATAGCGCCTGCGATCGCGGCGCGGTGAATCCAGCCTTTTACAACCATGATGAATCTTCCTCCCAAATCATTTTTTGGATTAGCGGCTTTGTACAACTCCTTATTTGTAGTACTATGTATACGAGCCCTTCCCTAATTTAGACCAGTTTTGTCCACAAAATAACGAGGGGGAATTCCTTTATGACGACACCTGCGCCATACAATCTGGACAGCGGCAAAATTGCCCGCGCAACCGACGAGCTGCTGAAGCAGCGCGGCGTTACGAAACTTCATATCGCCGAGCTTGTACACTTTTTGCAAAAGGATTATTTTTCGGAGCTTCAAGTGGAGGACTGCCTCATCCATGTAGACGCCGTCCTGTCGAAACGAGAAGTGCAAAATGCCGTTTTGACCGGCATTCAGCTTGATATTTTGGCTGAGGAGGGCAAGCTGCTTGCTCCTTTGCAGGAAATGATCGAGCATGACGAGAGCCTTTACGGCTGCGATGAAATATTGGCGCTTTCTATCGTCAATGTGTACGGCAGCATCGGGTTTACGAACTTCGGCTATGTCGATAAGCTGAAGCCCGGCATTCTCGTCCATCTCAACGAAAAGCACGACAAAGAAATCCACACCTTCCTCGACGATATCGTCGGCGCAATCGCCGCCTCGGCAGCGAGTCGGATGGCGCACCGCAAGCAAGCGGAACGCGAGGGGATCATCGCACCGCCGCTTGACTGAACAAGAAAGAGCAGCCCGAAGTTTGACCATTCGGCGCTGCTCTTTCTTGCTTTGCTAAAGACATGCTTTACAGAGATAAAGCTTCAAGCCTTTGCAGGGTCTTTGCTTTGCAGTTATAACGCTTCATATCTTTGCAGGAGCTTTGCTTCGCAGAAGCTTTGCTTTGCAGTATTAAAGATTGCTATATATAATAGGAAGCGATTTTTTCAGACAGAATCGTAAACTGACAATAAATGTATATTTATCGTTATTGTTTGTCATTCAACAACGGCTTGTTAGGCAAATAATGGAGCGTGCGGACGAACCTTATCGTCCTCGTTTTCGCCCTCATAACGATAGAATGCGTCTCCGCCCGTTCTCCCGGCAAATAACGAACGCCTTCAAGAAACTCGCCCGGCGTAACGCCCGACGCAGCAAAAATAACATCGTCGTCGCCAATCATATCTTCCATCGTAAGCACGCGATAAGGATCTTCGATTCCCATTTGAACGCAGCGGTTGTATTCGTTGCCGTCTGCAGGCATCAGCCTGCCCTGCAGTTCGCCTCCGAGGCATTTCAGCGCAGCGGCTGCAAGCACGCCCTCAGGAGCTCCGCCGGAACCGACATACAAATCGATGCCCGCTTCAGGGAAAGCAGGTGCCATCGCACCGGCGACATCCCCGTCCGTCAAAAACTTAATTCTGACTCCTACCTTGCGAAGCACTTTCACAAGCGACTCGTGGCGCGTCCGGTCCAAAATCATAACCGTCAAATCCGAAACCTTCTTGTTCAAGGCGTCCGCCGCCTTCTTCAGCGTCGTCTCCATAGGATCGGTAATGCTCAGCTTTCCGACCAGCGCAGGCCCAAAAGCCAGCTTCTCCATATACATATCCGGCGCATGCAGCAGCTTCCCCTTCGGCGCAACAGCAATGACGGATAATGCATTGTTCAGCCCTTTGGCGACGATTTCCGTCCCTTCCAGCGGATCGACGGCTACGTCTACTTCAGGACCGTTCAGACTGCCTACCTCCTCGCCTATATAAAGCATCGGCGCTTCGTCCATTTCGCCTTCCCCAATGACGACAGTGCCCCGAATAGATACCGAATCAAACATCGTCCGCATAGCGGTTGTCGCTGCGCCGTCCGCGCTGTTCTTGTCACCTCTGCCCATCCAAGGCGCGGATGCCAAAGCCGCCAGCTCCGTTACGCGTACAATTTCAAGCGCTAATTCTCTCTCCATACGATTTGCTCTCCCCTTAACCTTCTAGTTTCGGAATGTTGCCGGAATCTATGATGTACACTTTTTCTGAAATTCCTCACTTAAATATGTAACATAAAAATATATATGACGCAATATATATTTGTACATGTTCATTAAATATTAAATAATACAACATATATACCTTCATGCCATCACAAAAAAACCTGTTAAACGCTGAATCATCTCCAGCGCTTAACAGGCTTATTATGGTCATTAATGTCGGACGCTATTACTTGGATATGTCCTTTCCGCTCCAAATAATGAAGATGCGCAAGCGTCTCGGACATCGCAAAACGAAGGTTATGGGGATTGCTCCGCAAATTGGAACCAAACAGCAGCTCGCACATCTCAAAGGCTGTCAGCGGCTGCTGCTCCAGCAGCTCGCGCATCCTTGCAAGCCTCCTCCTATGATGGCCTGCAAGCTCCTCAATCCGCCCTGCAAAGTTTATGAACGGGTCGCGATGGCCAGGAAGGGCGAATTCCACCTCATACTGCTTCAGCCTTTCCAAGCTGTCTAAAAAATCGGCCAGCGGGTTATATTCTTCACCTGGTATATAACTGACATTCGGCGTTATGCGGGGCAGCACCTGATCGCCGCACAGCATCCACCGCTTATCCTCCGAATAGAAGCATAACGCGCCGTAGGCATGCCCCGGCGCATCGATAAGCTGCCACCGTATTCCGCCGATCTCAAACCGCTCTCCTGCCTCCAAATACGTAACGGCAGGCTGCGGCGATACTTTTGCCGGAAAGCTCTCCAAATTGTCCGCTATCGCGTCGGTCAGCTCGTCAGGCATTCCATGCTCCTCATATAGCGCCTTTAGTTCAACCGCAAAGGTGCTGTCATTGCCCCACAGACGGCTGGCATAGGCATGGGATCTTCGCGACATATAGACCGGGGCGCCGCTTCGCTCCTGCATATAGCCAGCCAAGCCATAATGGTCGGGATGCTGATGGGTAAGCACGATTTGGCGTATATCGCTCCATGACATCCCGATCCTGTCCATAACGGTCTTCCATACCGCGAGCGCATCGTCGGTGCGAAGCCCGGGATCGATAACGGTATACTTGCCGTCTTGTTCCGATGCCAAATAGCTGTTGACCCATTTCAGCGAGAAAGGGAGCGGCACTTTCACTTGATGCCAGCCCCCGCTTAACGGAATGAAAGTGGAGGAATCGTCCTCCTTCTTAAATAATATATCGTTCATCGCTCTGCCGACCTCCCGGCCATAATCATCCTTGGCGAATGCTCGGCATCATAGGGAGCGCCTTCATAATCCCCGTACAGCTGCTCTAGCATCAAGCCCGCTTCCATCATGCTGCGCTCAAACCAGGCAAGCGGATACAGCCTGACCCGCTCCAAATACTGCCGCACACCGCCGCCTGCCGCGTTGTCCGTAATCGTAATAACCTTCTGTACCCAACCGTCCGTTATAGCGCGCTTCTCATCTATGTGCAGTCCCGACTCGTCGTCGATTCTTTCCGAATGCGGTACGAGCTCTCGCTCAACGGAATTGGGATTTAGGAAGTCGATAATAAACGAGCCGCCAGGGCGCAGCACCCTATGAATCCCCTTCAGCACAGCCATATTGTCTTCTTCGCGCTCAAAATAGCCGAAGGAGGTAAATAAGTTGACCGTTGCATCGAATTGTCCCGCCTCAAAAGGCAAGCTGCGCATATCGCCGTGCACCCACTCAATTTCGCGGTCCGGTGAACGGCGCTTTGCCTCTTGCAGCAAAATAGGGGATAAATCAACGCCTGTAACCTTGAACCTAAGCTTCATCAAAGCCATGGAATGCCGTCCCATGCCGCATCCGATGTCCAGCACCTTCGCCCCTTCGCCCAGCCCCATCCAATCCGTCATCCGCTTAATTTCTTTATCCGCATTATACTGATCGCGATGCCGGTAAACGATCATATAATCGTCGCCGAAGCTTTGCTCATACCACTCTTTCATTTCCTGCTTCTCCCTTAACGAATTGCTGTCTTCTAGCACTTTTATTTCGCTATGAGCCGGTTAGTGCTTTTTAACGCCGCAATGGATGCTGCTCCAATTCCGAACATCGCCGTCCTCAGCTCGAACTCAATCCGTTCAAACTGCTGCAGCAGCAATTCCACCGATAACGTGTTATTTTGAACAGCCGCCTGCGGCAGCAGCACCCGTCCAAAGCCTGCAAGGTCGGCGCCTAAAGCGATTGATTTTGCCGCATCGACGCCGTTTCTTAAGCCGCCGCTCGCAATAATCGAAGCCGACGGAAGCGCGCTCCGGATATCGATAATGCTTTCCGTTGTCGGAATGCCCCAGTCGGCAAAAGCTTCAGCCGCTTCTCTGCGTATCGGATCGTTCATGCGGAATTTCTCCACCTGGCTCCAGGATGTGCCTCCCGCTCCGGCAGCATCAATAAAAGCGATGCCGGCGTCTGCCAGCTTGGCGGCAAGCGCGCCGTCGATGCCCCAGCCTACCTCCTTAACCCCTACAGGCACGTCCAGCTTCTTGCATACCGCTTCTATTCGAACGAGCAGCCCGCTGAAATCGGTATCTCCCTCTGGCTGAAAAACCTCTTGTATGCTATTCAAATGAAGCACCAGCGCATCCGCGTCCGCGAGCTCTACAGCGCGCCTGCAGTCGTCTGTGCTAAATCCGTAATTCAACTGGACCGCCCCTATATTGGCAATAATCGGGACCGTCGGCGCTTCCTTTCTTATATAGAACGATTGAGCCAGCGCCTTGTCCTCAATCGCCGCTCTCATCGAGCCGAGCCCGATCGCCCAGCCGCGCTCCTCGGCTGCTTCTGCAAGCCGCCTGTTGATCGCGCCGGCCTCGTCCGTGCCTCCTGTCATCGAGCTGACAATTAGCGGCGCCCGCATCTTTTTGCCAAGCCATTCCGTCTCCAAACGAATATTGTGGAATGACAGCTCCGGCAGCGCGTTATGCTTAAACCGGAACCGTTCCAAGCCGGTTTCGATCCCGACGCTGTTCACCTGTTCCTGCAAGCATATGCGTATATGCTCCCCTTTTCGTCTCGCTGTCAGCGCTTGCTCTTCACCTATCATTCCATATCCTCCTACTGCCGGCGTTAACGGCCTCCCGATGATCGGCAAAGCCCGTATCGCGCGAAAATATTGATTGCCGTTCCATCAAGTCTGTCGTCCATAGCTGCGTAACAGCCAGTCTCAATTTAGCTATACATAAGCATAGCATATTTTTGCCTTTTATGCCTTCCTCCTTGCATTTATGATCTTTACAATCATTTTAATGATTACTTTAATCAAAAATATTGTTCTTTCAAAAGGTTTCATTTACAATAGAAGCAATACGACAACCAGGAGGTACTATAATGGAAATCATTATTTTTGATACAGCTCAGCAATTGGATGAATACGGTGCTAATTACTTCGTAAACACGGTTAAACAGAAACCAAACGCCGTTCTTGGACTGGCAACAGGTTCGACACCTATCGGCATTTATGAGAAAATAGCGGAGAAGTACAAGCAGGGAGAAGTAAGCTTCAGCGGCGTAACGACGTATAATCTTGACGAATATGCCGGCCTGTCGCCGCTTAACGATCAAAGCTACTCTTATTACATGAATCATCATTTGTTCTCCCATATTGATATTGATTTGAAAAATACAAATTTGCCTGACGGCAATGCTTCGGATCTGCAAGCGGAGTGCAAGCGTTACGATGCGATGCTGCAGACGCAGCCTATCGACGTGCAGCTGCTCGGTCTCGGCCACAACGGCCATATCGGCTTTAACGAGCCGGACGAGAGCTTGAACGGAGGCACGCATCTTGTCGAGCTGAAGCGCGAAACACGCGAAGCGAATGCCCGCTTCTTCTCATCGCTGGATGAAGTGCCGACGCACGCCCTTACGATGGGTGTCGGCTCTATTTTGAAGGCAAACACGATCGTGCTGGCCGTTCGCGGCGCGGACAAAGCGGATATCGTCAAACAAGCGCTGACAGGCCCGATAACGACGAAAGTGCCCGCTTCGCTGCTTCAGACGCATCCGCGCGTAATCGTCTTGCTGGATCGCGAGGCAGGAAGGTGGTTAGCTTAACATGAGCAAGCAAGCATCCCAATGGATCGTTGACAACGTTAAAATCGTAAAAGAAGACGGCGCAGCTGAAGGCAGCGTTGCTGTACGCGACGGCATCATAGAAGCGATTTGGACTAAGGAAGAGCGCCCGCAAGCCGAAGGCGCGGAAAGCTATGAAATCATTGACGGCCAAGGCGGCTATTTGCTGCCCGGCTTTATCGATATCCATGTGCACGGCGGCTTTGGCGGCGACTTTATGGAGGCCTGCACGGAAAGCTATGAGGCGATTACCCGCTTCCACGCTTCTCAAGGGACGACGGGCATGCTGGCTACTACAGTAACGGCTTCCAAGGAAGCCATTGAAAAGGTGCTTCGGGCGACTGCCGATTTCCAAGCGGCCGGCATGCAGCATGCAGAGCTGCTCGGCGTTCATCTCGAAGGCCCGTTCATTAGCGAAAAATTTCCCGGCGCGCAAAATCCGGCCTTTATCTCGGCGCCTCAATTGGGCTGGGTGAAGCAATGGGCCGCGGAATATCCGGGGCTCATCAAGCAGTTGACGCTTGCTCCGGAAAAGGAAGGCGCCATCGAGCTTATCGAATGGCTCGCAGCGAACGACATAATCGCCGCATGCGGCCATACGGACGCCAAATACGCCGATATGGCGAAAGCAGCCGATGCGGGCTTGTCTCATGCCGTTCACACGTATAACGCCATGCGCGGCTTGCATCACCGCGAGCCGGGCACGCTTGGCGCCGTCATGTCGGACGACCGCATCTACGCAGAGCTTATCGCCGACGGCGAGCATGTGCATCCGGCTGCGATTCGAATATTGCTTGCCGCTAAGCCTAGCGACAAAGTCATTCTTATTTCCGACGCCATTTCATCCGCAGGCATGCCTGACGGCCGATACGACCTCGGCGGCTTGCCCGTCATCGTCAAGGATGGCATTGCCCGCCTGGAGGACGGCGTGACGCTGGCTGGCAGCAGCCTGACGATGATCCGCGCATTCCGTTATATGATGGATAATACGAAGCTTGCCATCCATGAAGTAAGCCGTCTCGCCAGCGGCAACGCGGCTGAGCGTCTTGGGATATACGACCGTGTCGGCTCCATTGCAGTCGGCAAAGTAGCGAACCTTGTATGGACGGACGCCGAGCTGGACATTAACCGCACTTGGGTGAATGGACGCGCTGTCTACACGAAATAGTTCGAGGATCAGCATATAAGAAAAGCGCAATACCTAAAAAAGCTGTACATTTACATCATTTTCAGGCTGTTCCAACAGCCTTAAGCCTGTTGAGCTTCTGCTCAGCAGGCTTTTTTATTGCAGCGGCTACTGAAGCTGCATACCTGCTCAGGCCAATACATCACACATATAAAAGGATTCTGTCATTTATTCAAGAATGATATACGTAAAACCGTTCAAATAATTATCCCGTCTGGCATCTAACGAAATGAACGAAAAATTTGAACAGAGGAAGGGATTTAGTTCATGCCGGAAATCCGATTTATGACCGAAATAAGCTACAATGCAGGGAGCGTGCTTGCGGCAAAGCAATCGTTCGAGCGCGCTCATCCGGATGTCACGATCGTCTATCAGCAGGCTAGCGATTTCCACGAAATGTTGACCGCCTATCAGTCCGAGGAACCGCCCGACCTGATTGAAACGGGCGGATTTCAAGTGAGCAATTCGGGCGGCATTTTTATCGACCTGAATCCATACCTTGCAGCAGCCGACGGATTAGAGGAAGATCTCTATGCAGGACTGCTGCGCATAACGAGAAGCAGCGGCATGTTGCCAAGCCTTCCTGTTGAGGTCAGCTCACCCTTAATTATTTACAGCAAAGCATGCTTTGATGAAGCCGGGCTCGCCTATCCGGCCGACGATTGGAGCTGGGACGATATGATCCGCATTGCCTCCCGATTAACCGAACGTGATGAGAGCGGCGCAGTGACCCGCTACGGCCTTCAGCTTGGCGTCGATGTGGAATGGCTGGAGCCGTTCGTCATGCGCAATGGCGGCGCCTACATCTCGCCTGACGGCGCCACGGCTAGAGGATATGCGGACAGCCCCGCGACAATTGAAGCCTTTCAAATGATCGTTGACGCCTTTCGTCTGCATCGCGTTGTTCAAATACCGAATGAATCGTCGAGTAACGAGCAGAGTCTGGCAGCTCCTCCGCTTCGTTTCAGCTTTTCGTGGAATGTGAATCATGACGAATTGCATCAGGGAAAGATCGGAGCCGTCCCTCTCCCTCAAATGCCGGGCAAGGTTCAGACCAATATGGTGTATATGGGAGGAGCGGGAGTCACGGCAAAATCAAAAAATCCCGACATCGCCTGGGCGTTTCTGAAACATTACTTGTATGAATGCCATTCCTGGATGCCGCCGATATTCAAAAGCCATGCCGCTCAGCGATGCTTATCCGAGCATCCTGTATGGTCCAAATACTTGCAGCAGCTTGAACATGTGCAGCTTAGCGGTTATTACCTCAATAAAAAATGGAACGCATCAAGACAGCTCGTTAACGAGGACATCTTCCGCATGATCGATGGCGTAGCGGATGTTGCCCAAACGCTGCGTTCCTGGGCCAGATTCGCTTAGGCTCAGCCACCATAAACCGGATTCCTGCCAGTCGAAAAGGAGATCATCATGCCAACTGCCGTTTCTATACCGATCCATTTTGCCGATACGCCAAGCAGCATGCCAAAGGTTATGCATGCGGGCCTGCAGCACGCGGGCCTAGCAAATATACGATTAACCGAACGGTGCCGACCATTGCGCTGATGCAGCAGGCCAAGGCCTCGGAAGAAAAAGGCATAACTGCCCTAGAGGGGCTGCTCGATCTAATGAAGAGGTAAGCAAGCAAAAAGGCTGTCCCCGGTCAATACGTTGACCGGCGGACAGCCTTCCTTATTAGTCTGTAACATGTATAGCGATGCCGTACATGCTCATCTGCTCGGCAAGAGCAGGCGTGAGCGGGCGATCCGTTATAACCCCGTTCAGCTCGGATAATGGAGCGATTGAAAACAACGATGTTCGCTCCATCTTCGTATGATCGAAAATGACATAGGTTTCTTGTGATCGCTTTATAAGTGCTTTGGCAATTTGTGCCTCTTGCTCGGAATAGGTCGTAATGCCGCCGCCCGCAGAAATGCCGTCAATGCCGATGAACATTTTGCCGATATGCAGTCCGGAGATCATCCCCTCGCCTAACGGCCCACACAGCTCGAAGCTGTTGTGGCGCATAATGCCGCCTGTGACAACAACCTGAATATGGCTGCCGGCAAGTTCCATCGCGATGTTCACCGCATTGGTTACGACCGTTATCGCCTTGCGCTGCTTTAAAAGCTTGGCGATAAACAGGCTGGTCGTGCCCCCTGAAAGGCCGATAACGTCGCCCTCTTGAATGAGCGACGCAGCCAGCCCGGCAATTTTTTCTTTTTCCAAAATAGACAAGCTTTGCTTCTCCGCAAAGGGCAAATCGCGCATCGCATGCATTTCATCGTACATGGCACCGCCAATTGTCCGGATGATCGGATAGTCGTTCTCCATCTGCTCCAAATCTCTGCGTGCTGTCGCCTCCGAGCAGCCGAAGCGCTCGACCATCTCTTGAACTGTGATGCGCCCTTGCTGCTTCAGCAGCTGCAGCGCCGCCTCGCGCCTGCGCTGTCCTTTAGAACCACCGTTCGTTTCAATCATTTTTAACGTTCCACCCAAGCCTTCGCCAATAGTCGCTGCTCGACAATGCTCCATTCCGGCAGCGCTTCCCAGTCTCCGCGCATTTGCACGACCAAAGAACCGTTAATGCTGGCCAGTCGGACCGCTTCCGTCGGAGTCATTCCCTTCATAATGCCGGCAAGGAAGCCGGCGCAGAAGCCGTCTCCGGCGCCGACCGTGTCGACTACCTGATCGGCCGGATAGAAAGGAATGCTGCACTCCTCGTCTTTATTCAAGACGACAGTAGCATCGCCCATGCCTTTAATAACGCTGATCGCTTTAAGTTCGTTCAATCTCGCCTTCACAACCTGATAATCGTCCGTTTCATAGAGAAGCCGCAGTTCGTCCCAGCCCGGAAGGAAGTAATCGGCTTCAGCCGCAAGCGGAAGCAGCACTTCGCGCGCTTCCTCAATGGACCAAAGCTTCAATCTGAGGTTCGGATCGAAGCTGATTTTCACGCCGGCTTCCTTCGCGATTGCGACCGCTCTTTGCAGCGTGCGGCGCGCATCCTCGCTTATTGCCGCGGTAATGCCCGTCACATGCAGCAGCTCCGCGCCTTGAATATAGCGCTCGTCCAGCTGCTCCGGCAGCATTTTGCTCGCAGCGGAATGCTTGCGGAAATAATGAACGGCCAGCCTGCCGGCAACATGCTCACGGAACATCATGCCGGTCGGCGCTTCTGTGCTCAGTTGAGCGCGCGAAACGTCAACGCCTTCGCCGCGAAGCGTTTTCAGTATCATTTTGCCGAATGGATCGTCGCCCAAAGCTCCGAACCAGCCGACAGATATGCCTAGCCGCGCCAAGCCGATCGCGACATTGCTTTCCGCTCCGCCGAAGCCCTGCTCCAATGTTGCGGCTCTCTCAAGCGCTTTATGCTCCTGCGGCATGAACAGCGCCATTGATTCGCCAAAAGTAACAATTTGCGGTGAAGATTGATGCACGTTCGTTTCCCCCTAAAGCGGTTTATGCGTTCATAAGCTTTGCATGTTTATATCTCTAGTTTAAAACGGGAATTTCATGAAATAGATGATCGCAACATAAAGCACGAGCACAATGACGCTCATCATACGCGCTTTGCCGATGAAGGCTGAAGTGCTTTGGTCTTGTCCGATCGCTGCGATAATTCCTTTAAGCGGCTTGGCGATAATGCCCCCAAAGGCGCCAATGCCCAAAAACAGCAGCGTAATGATGACCATCCACGCGACAGCGTACTCGCCTTGCGACATCATATAGCCGCCGGTCAGCAGCTGCAGCACCAGGCAGTATTGGGCGATCCGGTTCGCGGACAGCAAGCCTTCCGCCAGGCCGACCTGGCCCAAGCCAGCCAGCTTGGAGGCTCTTCCAATCATAACCGGAAGAACGATATAGAAGCCCATACCGATTGCGCCTAAAAGATGTAAAAACCACATAGCATTAATCATTACAAATCCTCCTGTTACGCTCGCCTTAAAGAGCGAAAGCGTTATATATCCTTCATAAGGAAGGACTAGCCAATGCTTGACCTAGAAATAGTTTATCAGAATCCGATTAATTTTCAACTAAACGACATCATGATCACGAGGCTTCATGTGTCAAAATAACGACAGATCGGCGAGGTGCCGGTTAAGTCTTGAGCCGATGCTTGCAAATGACGCCGTGAATCGCAAAATAGGTTACCTCGTCCGGCAGCGCGTCTTTAATCGGCCTCAGCTTATCCTGCCCCAGCTCGCGGATCGCTTGCAAAATTTGCTCCTCGTACGCCTCGGGCACAATTCTGGGCCAATCGACTTCCATTCCTTCCTCCGCGCAGCGGATCAAATGGCTCTCCACCGTTACCTTCGATAGGCCGCGCTCCTTCGCGATGTCGGCAGGCTCCAGCCCCGAATGGAACAGCTCATAGCTGACAAGATGGCTGGGCTGCTCGTCCGTGCTTCTCACCTTTTCGGCTGCTGCAATCCGGACAGTGTGCCCGTTCCGCGCTCCCTCCCCGTTGTCGCTCGCGCGAATAATTTGCAGAAGCTCCTCGCCATATTTCTCGGCCTTCGCCATGCCGATCCCTTTTACGCTGAGCAGCTCATCCGCCGAAGCCGGCTGCGCTTTCGCAATTTCTTTCAACGTCGCGTCAAAGAACAGCATGAACGGCGGAATGCCTTCGAGCGCCGCCCGCTCCTTCCGCCACTGCTTAAGCGCTTCGTACAGCGGGGAAGCCGGCTCGCTTCCGCCCTGGATTGTTCCTCTGACCGTAGTCCTCATCCGCTGCATAATGGCTTCACGGCCCTCCAGCACCGGCAGCGCCGCGGCAGTCAGCGATACAGTCGGATATTGGCCGTCGCTAAGCTTCAAATAGCCTTCGGATACGAGCCAATAGAGCCAGTCCGCAATTTCCTTCTCGGGCAAATTCCGCATAAGCCCATAGGTCGTCAGCCTGTCCAGCCCGAATTCCAGCAGCCGCTTGTCGCGGGAGCCCTTCAGCACCTTCGCTGCCATCGTAACGCCAAAGCGGCCTTTCATTCGCCCTACGCAGGACAAAGCCATCTTGGCCTCTTCCGTTCGATTCACAAGCTCGCTCTTATCTGTACAGCTGCTGCATTTGCCGCATGGCTGCACATCGGTCTCGCCAAAATAATCGACGATAAATTGCTGCAGGCAGCGCTGTGTCCGGCTATAGCTCATCATTAGATTCAGCTTTGACAGCTGAATCGATTTGCGGGACAGATCGCCGGAGCCTTGCTCGATAAGGAACCTCTGCACCTGCATATCGGCAGGATCGAACAGCAGCACGCATTCGCTCTCCTCGCCGTCCCGGCCTGCTCGACCGGCCTCCTGGTAGTACGACTCGATATCTCCGGTCATTTGCCAATGAAGCACATAACGAACATTTGGCTTGTCGATTCCCATCCCGAACGCATTCGTAGCCGCCATTACCCGAATTTGGTCAAAACGGAACTGCTCCTGCGTCTCGGCGCGCTCGCTGTCCGACAGTCCGCCGTGATATTTGCCGGCCGGGATTCCTTGACGGTTAAGCAGCTCGTATACATGCTCTACTTCTTTTCTCGTCGCGGCGTATATAATGCCGGATTGCTCCTTCCGCTCAGCGATAAAGCGCTGTAAGAACGCTTCCTTGTTCGCTCCCGTAACGACTGAAAGCGATAAATTGGGCCGGGCAAAACCGGTGACATATTTGCTCGGATTGCGAAGCTTCAGCATCTCCGCTATGTCGTCGGCCACCTCTTGCGTCGCTGTAGCTGTAAATGCAGCGACAAGCGGCCGGCTCGGCATCCGTCCGATCCAACCTGCCAGCTGGCGGTAGCTCGGCCTGAAATCATGTCCCCACTGGGAGACGCAGTGCGCCTCGTCGATCGCGAT